>WNFV01005307.1_pt1 | contig 15648 bp, 9 predicted proteins | sample 5400101 | NCBI WGS metagenome assembly WNFV01 (sample SAMN13153361, study PRJNA577476) | soil metagenome | isolation source: 115 cm soil or saprolite under grassland replicate 1 | place: USA:California | collected 2016-06-15 | reverse complement strand
AGCTCGAGCAGGCGCGGGTAGATCCGCTCGTAGAACGCGCAGAGCGTGTCCGTCGCCACGACCGTGCCGAACTTCTGATACGCATTGACCGCGCAGCCGCCCTCGCAGAAGTGACGCCAGGGGCAGGGCCGCGAGTCGTCCATCAGATCGACGAAGCGCCGGCGGAAATTCACGAGCACGGGGTGGCTTGTCCCGAGCGCCTCGAAGCCGCCCGTCGCGGCATCTGCGACGGAACCGAGCTTCCATTCGGGGATCCCGGCGGAGTGGGCGCACGGGTAGACGTCGCCGCTCGCGTCGACGAGGAAGAAGCTCTTTCCGGCGCCGCAATTGCTGCGCATGCAGCGGTAGTCGTGGACCCGGCGATACAGGTACTTCAGGTACTCGCCGAGGTTCGACTCGAGCACGGGAGGACCGCCGTTCGTCACATGCGCGATCCAACGATCGAGGAACTCGAAGTACTCGTCGCTCGAGATGGACATGTCGTCCCAGGTTCGCTGGGCGTCGCCGATCATGTTGATCGGGTTGATCTTCGTGGACTTGATCCCGAGCTCGGAGAAGAAATCCGCAATCTCCTCGGGGTAGCCGACGTTGACCCGATTGAGGACGAGGATCGTCCCGAACTTGATTCCGCGCTGCTGCAGGATCTTGATGCCGCGGATCGTCCGGGCATGCGATTCCTGCCCGCCGAGCATCGGCCGCGAGCGGTTGTTGAGGTGCGCCGGGCCGTCGATGCTGACGCCGATCGCGATCCCGTGCGCTGCGAGGAATTCCGCGATCTCGTCCGTGACGAGCGTGCCGTTGCTCTGAGTGCAGACCATCGCCTCGCGGCCGGTCTCGGCGGACTTGCGCTCGATGTACTCGACAACCGCCCGGAAGAGCTTGAAGTTGACGAAGGGCTCCCCGCCAGAGAGTTGGATCGCGAGCGGTTTCGCCTCAGGGAGCTCGAAAGCCCGGTCGACCGCCTCGAATGCGATCTCGGGGTGGAGGTGGGGCATGTCCGGGCCCGCCTCGGCAAGGCAGTACAGGCAGGCGAGATTGCACTTCTGGGTCACGAGGATCTCGACCAGGTTCGCGTCGTGGAAGATCGCGCCGTCCTCGAGGAGGCGCGGGTCGAAACCCGGCTCGTCGTTGAGGCGGAGGAGTCCTCGCTGGTAGAGGCGGACGAAGAACTCGCGGAGTAGCGCCGGATCGAGCTCGGGACGGGCCGTGGACAGCTGTCCGAACGTCTGGCCCTGTGCGGACAGCGCCACCGCTGCCTCGCCCTCCTCGAGCAAGCACCATGAGGCCGATTCGTCTGCGAGCAGGAGCACCTGGTCGGCGCACCCAAAGACTCGACACGACTCGAGCTCGACGGACGTCTCGTTCTCGATCGTCGGACGCAGGTGACTTGGTGGCATCGACCCGAGCGTCGCGCCGATCTCGAGCGATTCCATGAAGAGCGGCCGGCAGGTCAGGAAGCGCATCGTCTCGGCCTCTACACGACCCGCCGGTACTGGAACTCGCAGCCGTCGCGGTCGCTGAAGGTGACGACGTCGTCGGCGACCGAGAACCGGTACGGCACTTGCTCGTCCGTCGCGATCTCGATCTTGACCTCGTCCGGCCCGGCGATCTGCCAGCCGCCCGCATCCCAAACGATGAAACCCTGCCCCGGTCCTTTCCGGGCGAGGTACGTCGCCTCGCGGAACTCGATCTCGTCCGGATACTGCCGGTCGCACTCCTCCGACGAGATCTTCTGCCAGGTTCCGCGGAGTGTCATCTGCGGCCCTTGACTCGGACCTGGACGGCCACTCCGCCGACAACTCGGCCGTTCTCCGCCTCGCGCTGCAGGAGATCGAGCGTGAACGCCGACCCGGGACGGGCCTCTCTCGGAACGCCCACTCGAACCCCAACGACGACCTGGCCGCTCGAGGCGAGCCTGAGCGGGATCTGCGCGACCCGGCCCGGCTTGAAGGCGACGGTGGCCGCGTTCTCGAAACGGCGGGCCACGCGCACCGAGGCCGGCAGCGGTGCGTCGATCGCGTCCGCGGCGAGGCCGCCGCAATCGAGGCCGCCGCCGTCGCGCTCCGCGATCTCGTCGTGCACCGGCTCGGGCCGCATCGGCCGAACGACGTTCTCGAACGGTGCCCCTGTCGGATGGAGCAGCATTGCCTGCAGGTTTTCGGCGCCGCGGGGACGGACGAGCTCGAGGACGCGGGAGCGAGCGGCGAATCGGTTGAGCACGAGTGGGAGGATCGTCCACTCGTCCGGAGCGAGATCCACGACCGCTAGGTTCTTCTGGGCCAGGTTGTTGTGCTCCCACACATGGAGACCCGCGCCGGGTCGGTCGCCGCGCGCGAGCACCGCCGCAAGCCAGCAGGCGTGCGTGCCGGCGGCCGGCACGCGTGCGGCCGGCCAGCGGGCCTTCACGATCTTCGCTTCCCCTGGGCCGAGCTCGAACGCCGCGACGGCGGCGATGCAGGGCAGGAAGTCGCCGGGGTAGACGAACTCGGTTCCGAGAAACGGCTTGACGTTGAACGTGACGACCAGGTGCCGTGCGCTCGCGGCCGCGCTTCGGTTTCGCACGCGCGCGTAGAACCAGTTGTCCTGGCCCGACTCGGGAGCTTGGTGGGTCGTCCCGCCGTCGTCGGCGTTGCGGATCCAGAGATCGGGTGAGTCCCAGAACCGGCCGGCCCAGAGGTTGCCGCCCGGATCGCCGGGGTCGTCGCGAATCCAGAGGTCGGGCGGCGGCGAGGGGTCGGCGAAGCCGTAGACGAAGCGATGGCAGGCATCGACGATCGTCGGCTCGCCCGAGCGGTGCACGAGGAGCGTCTCGAGGTCGGCAGTCGTGGCCGGCCGGGCGGTATGCGCTTTGTAGAAGGCGCTCATGTGCGACTTGAGGTTGGCGACCCCCACGAGCGCCGCGAGGCCCTCGAAGAAACGTTCCCCATTCGAGTAAGCCGCAGAGGGAGTGACGCGAACCCATGGGTTGCGGGAGCTGAGCTCGACCGGCGGCGCGCTGAAGTCGAAGGGCAGCGCTCCTGAGGCGCCGAGGTCGTTGTAGACGTCCCACGCCTCGTCCCACCAGCCATCCGCCTGGCTCGCCGGCTTCGCGCCGCGCCCGAACCAGCTGTGGAACGTCTCGTGCTTCAGCGAGCCTGGCGACGAAGTCGTTCCGCCGTCGTATTCCATGCCACCGACGTTGAGGAACGCGACGAAGCGGTTCCCGTGCGTGTACGGGCCGACCGCCCCCTCGTCGGCGGCGAGCCACGTCTTCAGGCTTGCGATCTGCGCGCCAAGGTCGACCGAGCTAGCTGCAAGTTTCCAAGTCTCGACGGCGACGGGCCCCGTGAGGGGCAGCGACGCCGTGTCAGTCATCGACGCGAGCGTGTCCGTCGCCCGTACCTCCAGAAGCGGCGAGAGCGCCGTGAACCGGCTCGGGAACTTGACCGACCAATGGTTCGTCGCCAGCGGCGTTACCGACCCGTTCGTGATCACCGTGTGCGGGATCGCCGTGTTCAGCAACTGCAGGTCGAGCTCCGTCTGGAACTGGTCGAAGATCAGGTTCGCCGGAACCCACGCCTCGAGGTACCGGCCGCCCCCGAGGTCGGTGAAACCGAAGTTGAACACGAGACGCGGGCCGGGAGTCCACGTCATCGCCGGCTGGTAGCTGCCCGCGGTCGATGCCTGCGGGGGACCCAGGGAATACGTCACCCGCAGCGTGTGCGCAGAGCCGGCCGCCAGGACGGACTCGACGACGCGCAGTTGGGCATTCGGGCCGCCGCCGAAGTCGTGATGGGCGACCTTCGCGACCGCAAGCGGTGTCCCGTCGAGCCACGCAGCGTCGATCGTCTGGCGCAGATCGAAGATCGGATTGCCGCTCTGGCCGACCACGAAGTCGATCGTCGCATCTGCGGCGCCAGACGAGATTGCTCCGTCGAAGGTCAGCGTCGCACTGACTTGCTGGATGTCGATCGGGACCGCGAGCAGTCCGTCGACCGTCTTCGCCGGGGGCGCGAGGTCGAGGTTCGTGGTCGCCATGGTCGTGCCGGCCGGTGGCCGCGCCCGCGTTACCGCGAGCGCGGCCTTTCTCGACCGGTTCGCCTAGCTCCTTCTCTGAGTCGTGCTCTTGCTCGCTCGCTGCCGCCGTCTGGTCCCGGCCGGCTGCGATGCAGCACGCTCGACTCCTGGAAGGATGTCTCCGTAGCCGCGGAGCACACGCGGTTCCGCCTCGTCGCCTTCGCCTTCCATCGAGGCGACCTGCTGAATCCGGTTGACTGCCTCGACAAGGTGGTCGCCGCCGCCGAGCGCGACGTACTTGCCCACCTCCGGATGCAGCAGTGCTGCGGCGGCCTCGTTGTCGGCCGCCGTGCGCGGGTAGTTGACCCAGACATCGGTGCTCGCCTTTACCCCGAACGGCGTCCCCTCGGCCGTCCACACGATCCGAACCTCGACGGAGTACTTGCCGGGCTCCTCGAACGCGAAGCCACGCGTGCTCCAGTACACGCGCGCACTCGCGGTCACGGCCTGGTCGGGTTCGAGCGCGCGGATCGCGACCTTGTCTGTCTGAACGACAAAGGACGCCATCAGCTTCGATCGCCCGCGGCCGTCCGTGACCGTCACGAAGGCATGTTGCGCCTCGATGCCGATCTCGGTCGGGACGGGTAGCGGTCGCCGCGAGGTGTTCGCGAGCGTCCAGCGAAGCTCGAGCGGCTCGCCCAGCTCGATGTTCGTCTCCGCGGGCTCGAGGGTGAGCGCGAGCTCGTCGGGCTCGAAGTAGTAGCGATCGGCCTCTGGCACGCTCGAGCTGTGACCGGTGCCGAAGGTCATCCCGCCGGGTCGGACGACGATGTCCGGGAAGTGGATCAGGTGGTGCCGGACATGCTCGTTGAACGCCAGGTTGATCTGGTCCGGGAACACACCGGGCGCACCCGTCGTCGCGGTGCCGAGCACGTCGGCCACGCTCGGCGTCGTCGTCATGATCGAGTTGTCGGCACCGGCCTCCTGCTCCTGGTGGATCTGGTTGAAGCCGTGTCCGACCTCGTGGCAGGCGCTTCGCAGGAACGCGCGTGGGACGTCCTCCTGCTTCTTGCCCGCCGCCGTCCCGAAGTTGGCGGACTGATTGGAGGGATAGCCGTCCTTCGCGAAGCTCGCGACGCCCTCACGCGGTACGCCGATCGTGTCGTACATCACCCCGCGGCCGCACCCCATCGTGGCCGGAACGACGAGCAGATGCATCCGCCACTCGCTGTCCAGGTTCGTGGCTGGGTTGCGGACAGTGGTCATCAGGGCGTGCAGGTCCGAGCTGGCCCAGCAGGCATTCGCATTCACGCCGGACGGGGCCGGGATGCTCGTCTGGTCGTAGATGACCTTCAGGTCGATGCCGCCGGTGGCGAATACGCTGCGGAAGTCGTCGGCACCGACGGCCGTCGGCGCGACGGCTCCGGTCAGCACGTCGATCTCCAGCGTCGCTCGCCGGAAGTACTTCGAGACCCAGCCCATCGTCACTTTCCCCTGAGGGGCACCGGCCTCGTACAACGTGCCCTCGAAGTAGCTGCTCGTGAAGCCCGGCGGCGCGGGCTTCTGCTCGAGCACGATTTCGACCGTGCGCGAGCCCGGGGCTGCCGGAAAGGTACCGTTGAAGGACCCGGCCGGCGGCTGCGTGTACACGTACTCCTGCGCCGTGAGCTTGAGCTGGCAGGGTCCGAACGTCAGCAGCGGCGGACGCTTGACGTTCGTCACCTTCAGGTACGAGTAGTACCGGTTACGCGGGTAGATCGGAATGTTGAGCGGGCGCGGGAACCGCAACCCCGGGGAGATCAGCTCCGGTGAGAGTTCTCCCAGGGAGCCCGCGATCGTCGCCCTCGTGGCCAACGTCGAGGCCCGCGGAAACGGAACGGGGAACGGGAAGCGGAGGTAGCGGTACAGATCGCCGCTGATCGTCGTCTTCCCGCCCCCTGTGTCGACCCGCATTGTCCCGTAGAACCGGCTGAGGCCGCCGTTCGGCGTATACGCGAGCCGGTAGCAGCCGGGTTGGAGGTTGATTACGCAGGCATGGGGTAGCTGCCCTCCCGGCCACGGCAGGCCGGGGCGCTCGGGAATCGGAATCCCGAGAAGCCCCTCGGGGCCCTCGGGGGTGGGAATCAGCTCGGCCGGCGCTTCGGCGCTCGCCGGTAGCGCCTCCGAGATCGGCACGAACGGCGACCCGACGGCGCTCGGGGTCGTTGCGCCTGCGGCCGAGGGTGACTCGCGCGGCTCTATGCCGCCGTGGTCGGCTTCGTCCTGCACGTCGTGAGGCATAGGTCCCTCCCTTCGAACTGCTCTCACGCTGAAGTTAGGCCGACCCGCGTCACGATCCCGTCACCGCCGCGTCACCGCTGCCGTTCGGCGCGGGGCGCCGCGGCTCGTCAGCGGCCGGTCAGGGGAGAGACGAGCGCGTGGATCTGACGCGACGGCTCGAGTCCGATCTCGGCCTTCAGCAGCTGGCGAAAGAGCTCGAACTGACGAATCGCCTCCGAGTGGTTTCCCTCGGCGAGGTGGACGCGGATGAGCAAGCGATGCGCGCTCTCACGGAGGGGTTCGAGCTTCACGACCGCTTGTGCCGTCTCCATGGCGTCCGCGTAGCTGCCCGTTTCCGTGAGGCGCTCGCACAGTCGTTCGAGCGCATGCACTCGCAGCTCCCGCAGGCGCTCCCGTTCGAGCAGGACCCAGTCCTCGTACCAGTCGGGAAGGAGTTCTCCCAGAACGAAGCCGTCGGGAGCGTGGAGCGAATCCTCCGTACGACCGTCGAGCATCCGCCGCGCCCAATCGGCGGCTTCGTGCGCGTCGACCGCGACGTGCGGCGCCAGCCCGAGCTTCCGCCCGGCTGACTCGATCACATCGCAACCGGATTGCCGAAGCCGCCAGAGGGCCGAGCGCAGGCTGCTGGTTGCGTGGTCCTCCGGCGAATCAAGCCACAGCTTGCAGGCGACGTACCCCCGAGGAACGGCGTGGTCCTGAAGTGCGACGAACGCCACGACGCGCTGTGCCGACATCGGCAAGGACACCGTCGTACCGTCGTAGCGCAACTCGAACCCATCGAACAGATCGAGGCGGGCGTGAGCTGCCGTCACGACAGCGCCCATCGCCCCTCCTGAAAAAGGCTAGATGCGCCGCAGCAACCCGACTGCCACCGATCCATCTCCTCGTTGCCGTCGCTGGTTGCCAACCCGACCATAGTGCGACCGGTTGCGCCCGGTCAAGGGGCGGATCCCTCGCGCGTCGCATCGCGATCTTCATTCGTGCCCTTGACAACAGACCCCGCGGGTCGTACACCTAGAGCCGTCGTCTGCGGCCTCGATGAAAGGGAGCTCGTGCCCGCAGGCGCAACCGCAAGACGGACCAGGAAGAAGGCGCCGCAGACCTTCGACCCGGGCGCGATCCTGTTCTTGCTGGTCGGCGCGGCGATCGCGTACTTCGCGGCTGTGTGGCCGAACCTCCCGGAAACGGGCCCGGCGCGCTGGATCACGACCGCGGCATTCTTCATGGCCGCGGCGCTCGTTGGCCTCGCGGCCGTCGTCTGGGCCTGGTTCGGAGAGAAGCTGCACCACGCGCTGGACGTCCGCTTCGCCGCAGCAGGTCGGTTGGCGCGCCGCGGCGGCGACTTCCTCATCTTTTTCTTCGTGGTCGCCGGGGTCATCGCCGCCGCCGTGAACCTCGAGCAGGACAACCAGATCTTCGTCCTCAAGGTGTTCTGCATCCTCTACTTCTCGCTGCTGCCGGCCGTGCTGTATCTGCAGTTCAGCTCGCGACGGGCGATGACGGTCTGGCGGGAGTATGTGCTCAACCTCTTCCAGCTTCACGTCGACGACTATGCGCACCTTCCTCGGCCGCCGACGCTGTCGCGGTTCCACGAGCTGTGGCGGCGCGAGCGCGAGGAGGCGTGGCGGCGTGCGCACGGGCTGTCAGACGGAACGGCGCTGCCGCTCGAGGACGCGCGCAACCTCGAGAAGGCAAACATCTACCGGCGCAAGTTCCAGGACCTCTTCGGAAACCTGCCCGAGGAGGAGCCACGGTCGATCGTGTCGCTGCGCAGCCCGCAGAAGTTGCAGGTTGCGATCACTACCGTGCTGATCGCAGTGGGCTGGGTCTTCGTCGTTCAGCCGGAGACGGTGTTCCGGAGCTCGTTCACTCCGAAGGGCTTTCAACTCGCGGGGCTTCCGACGATCCCGCGCGAGACGATGGCGTTCGCGTTTCTGGGGGCGTACTTCTACATCCTCCAGATGCTCGTGCGCCGCTACTTCCAGAACGACCTCAAGGCGACCGCCTACCTGAGCGCGACGATGCGGATCATCATCGTCACGCTGCTCGTCTGGACGATCGACCCCCTGCTCCAGGGAGAGGCGAACCAGGCGGAGCGGTCTGCGCTCGCTTTCGTGATCGGGGTCTTCCCCAGCGTCGGCTGGCAAGCGCTGACGCAGATCGTGGTGAAGAAGCCGTTTCACCGCTTCGTGCAGTCGCTCCACTCGGAGTATCCGCTCAGCGACCTGGACGGGCTCAACATCTGGTACGAGTCGCGCCTGCTCGAGGAGGGCATCGAGGACATGCAGAACCTCGCGACTGCCGACCTCGTCGACGTGATGCTCAACACACGCATCCCGGTCGAGCGGCTCGTCGACTGGGTCGACCAGGCCTTGCTCTACCTGCACATCGCGAAGAATGACCGAGCGACTCTGCGCCGCTACGGGATCCGGGCGGCGACAGACGTCATCGACGCTTTCTCCGTCGCCGTCGACGGGACTCCCGCGGAACGGCGCTTCTGCAAGGACTTGGAGCGGCTACTCAACAAAAAGCCCGACGGGACAGACGACGGCAATGCCAGCGTCATGCGCTCGGTGCTCACGACGCTGGCCAGCGAGCGGAATCTGCAGTACGTCCTCTCCTGGAAGTCGTTCAAGTCGGACGAGCGCGTCGCCGGCCTCGGGGCGCGCCCGTCGAATACACGCAACGGTGCCAAGCGTCCGGCTCGGACCCGCGCCCGGAAGACGCCGGTGCGTTCGGTCGCGCCCCTAGGGCCTCGGGAATGACGATCGAGACCGAAGACCTGATCGCGCCGCGGCAGGCCGTTCGAGGCTCTTTGCCCGAACTGAACGCGGACGAGAAGGTGACTTTCGCCGACCTCGTTCTTGCGCACTATCTCCGGCAGACAGGCCTGTACCGGGCGGCCCAGCAGGGCGCGGCGAGTGAGGACGTAACCCTCGCGGACCTGGCGGAGAAAGCCTACCGTGATCGGCTCGAGGCTTTCGAGCGCGATCACGGTCCGATCGTGCGGGCCTATTGGTGTACGTACGAGATCTCGGGCGTCGCGATCACACAGCAGAAGGTGCCGCTGACAGGATTGCGGCTGCGGCGGAGCGAGATCCGCGAGCAACTGCACGCGGCAACGGACTGGGCGACGCGCGACTCGCCAGAGTTGGCGCACCAGCTTCACAAGGTCGACAACCTCACCGTCCGCTCGGACGAAGTCCTGCGCGGAACGGCGGAGAACATCGCGATGCAACTGCTGCTCGCGGCCGCAAGCCACGTCTTGAGTTACGTCGATCGCAAGGGCGGCCCGCCGCGTGATCCCGCAAACGTCCGCAAGATCGTGGAGCGGAGCAACGCGGAGCTTGCGGACATCCGTCGCTACTACGAGCGCGCCGGCGCAAACGCAGCGCGAATCGTCTACGCCGGCGGCATGCTGCGCGGCGCGCTTCTATTGGCTTTTCTCGGCGGCATTGCAGGACTGATCCTCTGGGCTGCGGGTGCGTTCGCGCGACATCCAATGACAACCTGGACGATCCTCGCGACGGTCGCCGCCGGCGGGATCGGAGCCGCCGTCAGTGTGCTGTTGCGGATGGCACGCGGGAGCTTCTCCCAAGACTACGAGGTCGGCCGCAAAGCGACGCGACGTCTCGCGATGGCGCGGCCCTTCGTGGGCGCTGCCTTCGCGGTCATGCTCTTCCTCCTACTAAAGAGCGGTCTCGTCGACCTCGGCGGTCTTGGCGGTAGCGACCGCACGATCTATTTCTACGCCGCCGTCGGCTTTCTGGCGGGCTTCAGCGAACGGTGGGCCAAGGTGATGATCGGCGGCGTGCTTGGCGGCGAAGCCGAGACGGAGCGAAAAGAGACGCGGAAGCATGGTGCCGAGGCGGATCTCGAGCGGCGGGAGACCGATGGGCGGCAACTCGTAAACGAGGGCGCGAGCCAGAGTTAGGAGACGAAGATGGGCGAGAGCGACCTTTCAGCGGTCACAGACGTACGAGCGCGGGTGGCCGAGGTCGAGCAGAACCAACCACCGGCTCGAGGTGACACCGCAGCACACGAGCGAATGCTCGAGACAGTGCGGCAGGATGACTACAGAGGCCACCACATCGTCATCCACACGACGTACAGGATCGAGGTCGACGGCCGTCTGGTGACCGGCCACTTGGGCGTGACCAACGACGGGCGCGTCCACTACCACGCGGTGCCCAATCTCAGCTTTCCGTCGGCGGTCGACCTGGTCAGACGGCTCATCGACACGTTTCCCGACGAGTTCGAGCGCAGCGACGGTACCGGCCACGACCTCGGGCACTGATGACCATGGCCGTCCGCAGGAACATCGTTACGAACGCCGCCGCGCGCGACAGCTACATCCAAGGCATCACGCTGCTGAAGAACGAGAACAGCGGCACGACGACCGGCGCGCTCGGCCTCCCGGGGCCGTCGAAACAGCTGAGCACCTTCGACCTCTTCGTTGTTTGGCACCACTGGGCGATGGATCAGTTCACCCCGCCCACGCAGGGCGACCGCAACGCGGCGCACAGTGGTCCCGCGTTCCTGCCCTGGCATCGCTACATGCTGATTCAGCTCGAGGCGCAGCTCCAGCGTGTGCTCGGCGATTCCACCTTCGGCCTCCCCTACTGGGACTGGGCCGCAGACGGTGAGCGCACGAAGGCGGATCAGCCGCGCTCCGCCCTCTGGAAAGCGAACTGCATGGGCGGAAACGGCGATCCTGCTGCCGGCGACGCCGTGCGGGACGGTCCCTTCTCAGCCGCGTCCGGCTGGCGCGTCGAGGTCGCGGTAGACAGTAACGGTGTGCTTCGGTCCGTGAGCCGGCCCCTTCGGCGTGCGTTCGACCTGGCTCGTGGCCTACCGCGAAAGAGCCACGTTGGGCAGGCGGTTGCACGCACGAGCTACGACGTAGCCCCGTGGAGCTCCCTATCGGCAGGGTTCCGCAACCGGGTGGAGGGCTGGGCTCCGGCGGCCACTGCACCCCACCTGCACAACCGCGTGCACGTATGGGTCGGCGGCGACATGCTGCCTTCCTCCTCGCCGAACGACCCGGTCTTCTACCTCAACCATTGCAACGCCGATCGCATCTGGGCCGCCTGGCAGAAGGGGCATCCCTCGGCGCCCTACAAACCGGGACAAGGCGCAGCGCAGACCCTCTTTCGCCACCGGGTTGACGACCCGCTGTACTCGATCTTCGCGGCCGGAGGCAACGGCCCACCGCTGCGGCAGATGCTGAACGTCGGGAACGTCTACACCTACGGCAGTCTCGCCGTGGCGTAGTCGATGGGTACTGCTGTCTCGAGCCGGCCGGCCCCGTCGACACGGGCCACGAGGCCTCCGTCCGGCGAGCCCTGGACCGAAGAAGTCAGGCTCGCAATGGCCTGGAACGGTGGCGTCAGCCTCGCGGTCTGGATGGGCGGCGCGGCGGTCGAGTTCGACTGCGCCCGCCGAGCCAAGGCCGGGCCCGAGACGGTACGTGAAGGTGACGAGAGGATCGAGCGCTCCGTCTACGCGGCGCTGCTCGATGCTTTCGACCGCAGGCTGGTCGTCGACATCATCTCCGGCGCGAGCGCAGGTGGGCTAAACGGCGCGCTCTTGTCGGCGGCGATGTGGCACGGGAAGCGACTCGATCCGAAGTTCCTCCGCGATCAGTGGCTCGACATCGGCAACTTCTCGCTCTTGCTTCAGCCGGTGAGCCAGTCGAAGCCGAAGTCGATCATGCAGGGCGGCGTCTTCTATGACGGCCTCGTGAACATGTTCAACGTCCTCTGTTCCCCGAAAGGCGACGGCGGTGCCAACGAGCTCGAGGGTGACCAGGGAAGGAAGCTCGGTGCCGAGGAGGCGCTTCTCGACGTTCAAGTCACGACGATCGAGGGCGAGCAGCGCGGGTTTGTCGACGAATGGGGCCACGAGCTCGTCGCGCGCGAGCATCGAACCCCGGTGAAGTTCCGGGTCAAGCAGGACTTCGACGATGCCGAAGCGCTCGCACGCGCCGCGCGTGCGTCAGCATCGTTCCCCGGAGCCTTCGAGCCGGAGGAGATCGTCGGTGGAGCCGCGACGCTTGCAGGATTCAGCGACGGCCGACCTCGCTGGGCAATCGACGGTGGTTTGCTCGAGAACGCACCAATTCGTCAGGCGATCGATCTGATCCCGCTGCGGCCGGCGAGCGGAAAGGTGAAGCGGTACCTGTGCTACGTGAACGCCGCGCCGCCTTCGCGCAAGCCACCCGGGTTCGACAAGGAGGGACCGACCCTCCGCGAGGTCCTTGGGCATGTCGTGAACTTGCCTCGCGACGGCCGGTTCATCGACCAGCTCACGGCGATCGAGGGAGCCGTCCGGCGAGGGCTCGCCGCCGGCGAGACACAAAGGCTTCTGATCGAGATGGAGCCGAGCATTCTCGCGGCGACGGCAACAGGCCTGCTGCCGGCGTACCAGCGTCGGCGTTCGGTGCTGTCGCTGGAAGAGCTTCTGGCAGGACCGCAGGAGCCGGCGGACCCGCAGGTTGTGGCAGAGATCCTCGATCGCCTCGGCAACGTGCGTTTGCAACTTCCCTGGATCCCTTCAGGTCCGCGGGTCGAAGTGGCGCTCGAGCACTGGGAGTGGGGTGTGCGACCGGCGCAGAGAGTCCTCTTCCTCGAGCTTGATCTGCTGCGCGAGAGGCTGACGGACGCCTCGTCCGAGCAAGCCATGAAGATCTTCGCCGCGCGCAGCTCTGTCGATGCGGCCATCGCCTTGTTGGAACAGCGGAGCAGGCTTTTCACGAACTCGGACGCGGTCGCCCGCGCGACCGCTGAGATTGCCGAACGTGACGACACGCGGCACCACATCAACGCACTGCGGGAGCTTGTTGCTGCCTCGAACGAGATCGTCGTCGACCAGCTGCGGGTCGGCACGCGTGCTTTCTACGACGCGCTGCGGGAGATAGATCCGCCGGCAGCGAGGGACCTCTTCGATCTGGAAAGAGATGCGCCGGTGCCCGAGGCGCTGAGTGATCGCCCACTCGAGCAGTTCCTCAGCAGAGCGATGCAGATCGAGGTCGTGCGACGATCGCTGGCCGACGACAAGGAGATCGATGCCGGGCAGGCGTTGCATTTTGCCCAGCTCACACCCCGGGCGCCCGGACGCTTGCTTAGCGCCGAGCCACTCACCTACGCCGGCCCCAACGACCCCGAACAGAAGCTCACCGGCATCAGGCTCGGGCACTTTGCCGGCTTCTATCGCCGCTCCTGGCGAGCGAACGACTACCTCTGGGGCCGCCTCGATGCGGCAACCCGGATCGTTGATCTCATCGTCGACTCGGAGCGCGCGATCTTTCTCGCCGCGCGCGGCCACTCGAGCCCGGCTCCGAAGATCGCGGCCATGCTGGTCCCAGACGGTGCAGGCGACGCAGCGAGCGATCTCGCGTGGCTCGCACAGGAAGCAGTCGATCAAGCGAAGAAAGGCGCGCCTGCCGTTCCCGACACCGTCAAGGACTACCTGGCCAATGCTGAAAGCGCGGCCGATCGCGATGGGCTGCGCGAGCTCGTACAGGGCGCCGTGGAACGTGATCTCGCTGCCCGAGACGGCGGTCACCTGACACGAGTCCTCTGTGCTCGCGCTGCGCAGCACGAGGTGCTGCGGCAAGAGCTTGCCGTCCTCGTCAAGGAGAGTGGCGATGATGGGAAGCTCGGCTGCTTCACCCCGGCGCTGCAGCTTGTCGGAACAGGCCGGCTGAAGAAGGGGATCGAAGACCTGCGAACGTACTACCCACCAAAGCAGCCAACGCCGCCGCGTCTCACGCTGCCGCAGCTTCTTGGGCGCGACCTTCCGGACGAGGCAACAAGCAATCTGGCGATGCGCACGATCGCGCAGACGGCGTTAGTAGCGATCGGAGCTCTACCGGGGGTGAGCATGCCGCTGGCGCGCGTAGCGACCGTTGCGCGGGTGCCTTTCCTGACGATCGCTGGTATCACGGCCCGCGGCGTGATCGAGCAGGCGGCGGTCTTCGTGGCATTCGTCGCCAGCGCTTTCTACGTCACCGCACGGCTGACCACCGCCGATCCAAACCCGAGCGTCAACGCCGATCTCGGCGCGCTCTGGTCGCCGCCGGTGTGGGCGATGTGGATCTGCCTGCTTCTGATCGCGGCGTGCGTCGTTCTTCCGGCTTGGCGAGCGCACACCTCGAACACGAGCGAGCGCCCGCTCAAGCAGTGGCCGTTCGCACTGGCGCTTGCCCTTTGCGGAGGCCTGGTCGCAATCATCGGTGCGATCATTGCGATCGGGTTCGCGAAGACGCTCGTAGCATCAGGTGCGTTCGCGCCGAACAAGTGGGTGATCGCTGCCGTTCTGCTTGCGGCGGGCTTCGGCAGCCTGGCGATCAGGCACCTAGGAAAGCTCGGCGGCCCTCTTCTCGTCGTCCACGGGAAAATCGTCGAGCGCTCGCACGGGACAGCGTTGCTCGTGGTGCTCGCCGCCGCTGTCCTCATTGGGGTATCGGCAAGACACGTGTGGTCTGGGTCGACCGAGGACTTGTGGTGGCGCGGCCTGGCTGCGTGGTTCGCCCTCGCGAGCATTCCGGTGGCAGCCGCGTTCATCTTCAGCGGCCGTGTGATCAACCTGATCCGGGTTTGGAGAGCCAGAACCGAACGACCGTAGGAGGCGCGGTCTCGTTCCTATGAGATGTGCGAATGCAAGGCCTGGGCCGCGGTCCATCCGCCGCGTGATGAAGGCTGTCTGGAGATGCCGCGTTGTCAGAACTGACGGGAAATTTGCACCCATTTTGCACCCATCTGACCTGATCCAGCATGATCGAGCGTGCTCGGAGAGGGCTTAGGCAAGCGAATCTCACCTCAGATGACTTAGAACCACGCGTCTCATAACCCGGAGGTCGCAGGTTCAAATCCTGCCCCCAGTATGGACTCATTAGCGACCAGCTCAGGAACTCGCAGTTCGGTGGAGGCGTTCCCAAGGAGCGCCTCCAGCGTTTGTACCCCGATTCGATCCGGCGGCCGAAGCTGTGCGAAGGAATCTGGCTCGTGCGACGGAAGCGGACGCCAATGCGCGCTCCGGTGCTCTTCGCACTGTTTGCTTGCCTCGCGCTGACGGCGCCGCCTTCCGCACTGGCGGACGGCGAACCCGGCATCGCTGCGCTTCAGGTGGCGCTTGAGGCCCGGGGCCTGTACGGCGGGCCCTTCGACGGACGACTCGGGCCCCAGACGAGGAACGCAGTACGCGCGTTCCAGCGACGACGGGCGCTGCGCATCGACGGCATTCCCGGTCCCGAGACCCGGGCGGCTCTCGGCACCTATGGGAGGTACGAGCTCGGTTCGCGCTTCTTGCACGCGGGCACCAGCGGCTGGGACGTCGCCGAGCTCCAATTCATACTCGCCTCTCACGGCT
>WNFV01011128.1_pt1 | contig 15660 bp, 13 predicted proteins | sample 5400101 | NCBI WGS metagenome assembly WNFV01 (sample SAMN13153361, study PRJNA577476) | soil metagenome | isolation source: 115 cm soil or saprolite under grassland replicate 1 | place: USA:California | collected 2016-06-15 | reverse complement strand
TACTGCCGACGTGGCCGGGGTCAGAGACCCTGTTACGTGGGGACAGCGGGACGGAATCCGCTGGGATGGCGGGCGTGCCGCCATCCGCTCATATCGAGGTTGTACCTCCTCCACTCAGCTTGCTACGTCGCACGAACTTCGGGAAGCCTCTCTTCTTGTCGCCATTCCGCGTGCGGCGAAAGAAGTGCTGATAGGCGTTTTCGAGATCGCGCAATGCCTGTTGCAGCGATTGCGAATCCATCTCCCGCAACCAGGCGGTTGCGGACTGCTGTTTCAGACGGGTGAGTTCCGCAGCAAGGTCGTTATACGAAAGGGTTTTGCCGGTTTCCCGGAAGTGTTCGCGCTTGCGGTTCAAGGCCCAATTCCAAACAAATCGTCGCGCGCCCGCAAACTGATGAAGCATGTTTTCTTGCTCGGCAGTCGGGTCAAGGCGATAGCGATAGGTTGTTTGGATCGTTCGTTGCATGGTTCTATTATACCAGAAAGGATGTTCTAATGCAACAACTTACCGCATCAGAAAGCAATATACGACAACATTGCAATCGACCGCGCCGCCCGTTTGCGATGTAGTTTCCATCCTTGCGGCGCACTTCAATTCATCAGCGCGGCTAAAGCTGGCGGTTTTCTTGAAGGGGTTTTATAATGGCCGCATGGATATCGAGCAGACAGGCGAGCCGCTCACGATTGTGGCCGCCGGCGATGCCTGGGCGGCCGCGCAGCGTGCCCGCCGCAAGCCCCTGGCCGAGCCGACAATCGCTTCCTATTGCGATGCGTGGCGCTCGTTTAGCACCTGGGCCGCCACGCACGAGAAGCGCGCGGTCGCCGAGATCGGCGTGACCGATCTGGCGCGCTGGATCGACTCGCTCAGCCACAAGGCCGATGGCACCGTGCTGACCTACAGTCACGGCGCGCTGGCGGTCTGCAAGTTCATGGCCGATCGTGGCGACCTGGCATGCGATCTGGCGCTGCTGCGCATGCATCTGCGCGATGTGCTGCCGCGCGCGCCGGCCGCCCGCGCGCCCGATGTGCCTGATCTACGGAGGCTGGTTGGCTTCTACGATGCCGCGTTGCCGCCGGGCGAGCCGGGCAGCCGAGCCGAGCGCGATCGGCTCAACAGCTTGCGTAACGCAACGCTGCTGCACCTGCTGTTCTCGACCGGGGCGCGAATATCCGAGCTTCTGGCGCTCGATCTGGACGACGTGCGCGACGATGATGGAACGATCGCGCCGCGCACGCATGTGGTCGGCAAGGGCAGCCGCCGCCGCGCGGTGTTCATCCGCCCACACGCGCAGCGCGCGCTGGAGCGCTATGTGCTGGTTCGGCGGGTGGCCTTTCCAAAGGCGAAGGCGCTGGTGATCTCGCACGGGCCGCGCGGCGCCGGCGGGCGGCTTAATCGCGTGGCCGCCTGGGCGATCGTGACCGGCGCGGCCCAAACGTTGGCCGGCCGGATCGAGGCCGAGGGTCGCCGCCGCGAGGCGCGGCTGCTGCGCGAGACTACGCCGCACACATTCCGGCATTTCGTCGCCATGTGGCTGCTGAATGAGGGCGCGCAGCTCTCCGAGGTCTCGGCGCTGCTGGGCCACGCCAACACGCGTATCACCGAGCAGTATTACGCTCGCCACACCGACGACCGGCTCCAGGAGCTGCACGATCAGTTCGCGCCCGACCCGGAGAAGTGACGGACGAATGACCAAAGACGAATGACGAACGACGAATGATGGCGCGTTGCTTTCGTCGTTCGTCGTTCGTCCTTGGTCGAAATCAGGAGGTAGCTATGCAGCTAGATCGGCAAACATTACAGCAAGAGATCCACGCGCTCTACCGCGCCGAGCACGCCGCGATGGGCGAGCGCGGCACGCTGGATCGGCTTGAGCAGGCGCGCCAGTGGAATCTGTCATCGACGGTTCGGGCTGGCGGCGTGCTGGTGTTTCCGCACGCCGGCGTGCTCGATTGCGGCCATCAGATCGCGGCGGTGGTGCATGCCTGCCTGGATAGTGGCGCCGATCGCGTGATTGTGGTGAGCGTGCTGCACGCCTTTACCGACGAAATGGAGGATGCTCGTATTCGTGTTGCGGCTGGCGCCGCCCCCGCGCAGTGGCCATTCTGGGGCATCCAGGGGCCCGGTTTGAGCGAGCGCGAGGAGTGGCGTGGCGACCACGCGCTCATGAGCTTCCGCCATTTCTGGGCAGCCGAGACAGCGCGCCGCAGTATTCGCGGGCCGGAGGTCGTCGAGTGCTATCCCTACCTGGCCGGTGGGCACCCGGAGCGGCTGCCCGGCATCGATAGCCTCGCCCGCCTAGCCGAAGATGCGGTGATCGTCTCGACCGCCGATGCCTTTCATCATGGGCGGGGCTATGGCGACCCGCCCGAGCAAGCATTTGCGCCGCACGCGGGCGGTCTCGACCTGGCGCGCCAAGCGATCGAGGAGGGCATCGACATTCTGGGGCGCGGCGACTACTGGGGCTACAACCAGCATTGCGTGCGCGTGAAGAGCGATGCCCGCGACGCCGGGCAGGTGTTCCGCTACCTGCGCGGCGCGATGCATGGGCGCATTCTGGATCTGACATATAGCGACGCCGCTGACCTATACCGCCAGCCGAAGCCGACCTGGGTGGCCGCCGCGCTGATGGAATGGCAGCTCGATAGTGATCAGAACCGTTAGCGCCACGCGCTACGTCACTCCGCTGCGCGAGGGTGGCTCGCTGCCGGCGATCATCGAGGCCGATGATCGGCAGCTGTATGTGCTGAAGTTTCGCGGCGCCGGCCAGGGCCGCAAGGCGCTGATCGCCGAGCTGGTGGCCGGCGAGATCGGTCGCGCGCTGGGGCTGCCGATCCCCGAGATTGTGCTGGTCGAGCTGGACGCGGCGCTTGCGCGCAGCGAGCCGCACGAGGAGATCAAGGAGCTGATCGCGTCGAGCGCCGGCCTGAACGTGGCGCTGGGCTATATCGGTGGCGCGCTGGCGTTTGAGCCGCTGCTGCCGCCGCCCGAGGCGCTCGCGCTGGCGTCGGCGATCGTCTGGTTCGACGCTTACACCACCAATGTGGATCGCACCGCTCGCAACACCAATATGCTGGTGCGCGAGCAGCAGCTCTGGCTGATCGATCATGGTGCCGCGCTGTATGTTCATCATACTTGGGCAAACTACATCGAGCGCAGCCGCAGCTCGTTCCCGCAGGTCAAAGATCATGTGCTGCTGCGCTACGCCGACGCATTGCCCGAGGCCGACCTGGTGCTGCGCCCGCTGCTGACATCCGAGCTGATTGATTCGATCATTGCGCTGATCCCCGATAGCTGGCTGGATGACGAGCCATCCTTCGCCGGCCGCGAGCAGCATCGCGTAGCATATGTCAGCTACCTACTCAGCCGATTGGCCGAACCGCGCACCTTTGTCGAGGAGGCCCTGGATGCGCGCGCGAAGCTCGTATGACTACGCGATCGTGCGGGTTGTCCCGCGCGTCGAGCGCGGCGAGTTCGTCAACGCTGGCGTGATCCTGTTCTGCCGTACCCGCCGCTTCCTCGGCGCGCGGATCGAGCTGGATGCAGGCCGGCTCGCGGCGCTGGCGCCGCAAATTGACATAACTGAACTAACACAACATCTGGCAATTATCCCGCTAATCTGTGCCGGTGGCGTGGGCGCGGGGCCAATCGGCGCAATGCCGCTGGCCGATCGCTTCCACTGGCTGGTCGCGCCGCGCAGCGCGATGATCCAGACATCGCCGGTTCATTCCGGCCTGTGCGATGCACCGGCGGCCGAGCTGGAGCAGCTGCTGGATTGGTTGGTGCGGCCGCTTTGAGCGATATGCTATTTCAAGGATGTGGGGAATATTGCAGCGCGATATTCAGAAAAGGAACGCCACACAGCATCCTGAGTAGCGGTGGAGTGACGCTGTAGCGGAACGGAACCGCATATCGAAGGGTGTGATGCGCAGTAGCCGCACCCTTCGATACGGCCTGCGGCCTACTCAGGATGCTGTGTGATAAGATGTTGGACTGTTATTATCATACCGTAACCTGCGCCAACAAAGAAAGGTATCGGTGTGTCTGACATCACGTTCGAGCGCCATGTGGAGCGCAACTTTCGCTGGAACTTCTCGGTCAACCTGTTGGATATTTCATTCATTATGCTTGGGCTGAGCCTGGTCTCACGCGAGACAGTGATCCCGCTGCTGGTGAGCAAGCTGACATCCTCCACGGTGGCGATCGGCCTGGTGCCGGCGGTCTACAGTCTGGGCATCTACTTGCCGCAGCTGCTGGGCGCGAGCTTTGCCCAGGGGATGCCGCGCAAGAAGCCGTTTGTGTCGCTGGTGGGCGGCGTTGGGGAGCGCCTGCCGTATCTGCTGGCGGGTGTGGCAGTGCTGCTGCTGGCCGAATCGGCGCCGCTGGCCGCGCTGACGGCGCTGGTGCTGATGTTCGGACTTTCGGGCGCATCGGCCGGATTCGCGACGCCGGCATGGTTCGATATGATCGCCAAGGTCATCCCGCTGCGGCGGCGCGGCCTGTTTACCGGCCTGGGCCATGGGCTGGGCGCGCTGATGGGTGTGGCCGGCGCGGTAGTGATCGCCTTCGTGCTCCAGCGCTGGGCATACCCGCGGAATTTTGCGCTGCTGTTTGCGCTGGCCTTTGGCGCCATGGTGATCTCGTGGCTGGGGCTGGTGCTTAATCGCGAGCCGTCCAACCCTTCCGTGCGGCCAACCGTGCCGCTGGCGAGCTACTTACAGCGCCTGCCCGGCGTGCTGCGCACTGACCGCAACTTCGCGCGCTATATCGGCGCGATGATGGTGGTGCGGGCGGGGACGATGGCGGGCAGCTTTTTCCTGGTGTATGGCGTGCAGCGCTTCCAGCTGGGCGGCGCGGAGGTGGGCTTGCTGACGGGAGTGCTGATCGGCTGCCAGGCGATCTTCAACCCGCTCTGGGGCCTGCTTGGCGACCGGCGTGGGCACAAGCTGGTGCTGGTGGGTGGCGCATCGGCGCTGGCGTTGGCCGCGCTGGTGGTCTGGTTCGCGCCGGCGTGGCCGTGGCTGGTGGCGGCTTTTGCGCTTCTCAGCGCGTTTCTGGCGGCCGATTCTGCGTCGATGCTCAACATTATTCTGGAATTCTGCGCCGACGAAGATCGCCCGACCTATATCGGCCTGTCGAATACGCTGCTGGCGCCGGCCACAGCGCTGGCGCCGCTGCTGGGCGGCTGGCTGGCGGCCCAGTTTGGCTTCCCGCCCATGTTCGCGCTAGCTGCGCTGCTGGGGGGCCTTGGCGCGGCGCTGCTCATCGCGCTGGTACACGAGCCGCGCCACGAACGGACGGCGCACGAGCCGGCGCCATCGGCCGCGAGTTAGTGCCACGGATTTTGACGGACGATGGACCCTTCGACACAGCTCAGGGCAGGCGACGGACGACGGCAGCAGTTTCGTCTTCCGTCCTTCGTCATCTAACGGAAAACAGTTGGTCTATTTCGGCCGTGAATAAGTGCTATTCTGGAACACGCCTTTGCATCCGATCGTGCTGCTTACAGCAACGGGCGTGGACAGGGTCGAACAGGCGTTGCGCGATCGTATCGCCCTGATCGAGCAGCAGCTGCCTGATCGTGTGCGGGCTACCATTTCGCAAATTCGTTCGCAAGTCGGATGCGCGATCGCCTGCTTCGTGCTATGATTATCTTTCAGATGAACGAGGCCTGGAGCGCTGCTCCGGGCCTTGCTTAACCACTGAAAGGAGCGCAAACAGCCGGCGGCAATCAGCAGGAAGCGAGAGTGAATTCACAAGAGGTGCATGATGCGCAAGCTGAAATACGAAGTTATCGAGCGTGGTGCTGCACGCATAGCGCAGGGCCGCGTCTCATCAAACCTGAGATTGCGATTCGGCAGCTGGCTGGCGCGCATAATTAGGCGCAGTTGTTCCAACGGCCTCTGGACGATCAGTCGCGATGGGAAACTCGTCTGCGAGTAAAGACATGGCCGCCTGCGCCGTGTCTTTTTATGCCCGATTTGTGCCAAACCCAAACCTCCTTTATACTCCTCTGGTACGCTGCCGGTGCGCCGGAAGCGCACTGAGCCTGCGACTCGGGAAAGGAGCGATAGCATGGCTGTCTGGCAAGATCTGGTTGCGATCGTCGTCGCCTACCTGCTTGGCTGTATTGCGACGGCCTACTACATTGTTCGGCTGCGAACCGGGCAGGACATCCGACAGCTGGGCAGCGGTAATGTCGGCGGGCGCAACGCCGGCCGTGTACTGGGCCGGTTCGGGTTCGCAATCGTGGCAGTCGGCGATGCGCTGAAGGGGCTGCTGGCGGTGCTATTCGCGCGCTACCTGGGCGCGGGCGAATGGACGATGGCGCTGGTGATTCTGGCGGTGCTAGCGGGCCATATCTGGCCGGCGCAGCTGGGCTTCAAGGGCGGTAAGGGCGCGGCGACATTCATCGGCACGCTGGCTGGTTACAATGTCATGATTGCGTTGCTAACCGTCGGATTTTTTGTGCTGTTGTTTCTGATCCTACGCAGCTTTACACTCGCCGGCCTGCTGGCGCTTGTGCTGACGCCGTTCGCGCTGCTGCTAGGCGAGTCGCAGATCGATATCGTTGCTGTGGCTGGGCCGGTGCTGCTGGTGATATTTGCGCATCGCGAAAATCTACGCGCGATACTCCAGCGCCGCGCCGGCGCGTCACGGCCCGCGCCCCCGTTGACCAGGAGAGGAGAATAGTGTGTTTGGATCGTTGCAGTTCAAAATTGCTACCGAAGTATGGGAATTAGAGCAGATCCACCAGCTAAATTATCGGACTTTTGTCGAGGAGATACCTCAGCATCACACCAACCCCAGCCACCGGCTGGTCGACAAGTTTCATAACGAGAATACCTATGTCATTTGCTTGGAGCGTAGCCATGTTGTGGGGATGATCGCCGTGCGCGATCGGCGGCCGTTTTCGCTGGATGCCAAGCTGGAAAACCTGGATGCGCTGCTGCCGTCCGGTCGTAAGCTATGCGAGATCCGGCTGCTGGCGGTGGATAAGAAGCATCGCAATGGCTGGGTCTTCTGGGGGCTTGGCAAGCTGCTGACCGAGTACTGCCTGCAAAAAGGCTACGACTTCGCGCTGATCTCCGGCACGCCGCGTCAGCAGAAGCTCTACAAGCACCTGGGGTTTATGCCGTTCGGCCCGCTGGTCGGCACGACCGAGGCGCCGTTTCAGCCGATGTACCTTTCGTTCGAATCGTTCCAGCGCCGCGCGCGCATGTTTCGCCGGGCGCTTGGGCGCGACACAGTCTCGGCCGAGCTGAAAGAGCTGATCGAGGCCGATGACGTACAGGTGCATGGCGCCGATGATCGCTAGCGATCATCGGCAGTTGGCATACGTTTTGTGTATATCATTTTCGCCCCACGGGCGAAAATGATATACACAGATAAGAAATCTGTGGCTGAGGTGTCGTTTCGCGATCTCGACGCGATGGGGCATGTCAATAACGCGGTCTACCTGACCTATAAGGCTAGTTCCAAAGCCCGATTGACAGCGCCGCCTGGCCGTGCTACACTCGCGCGCAATAATTAAACATAAAGACGTCGACAGGGAACAGTACGCGCCGAGCCGGGCGCCCAGCGAGTCAAGGGCAGTGTGAGCTTGACTAGCAGGCCAGCGCCGAACCCCTCCCTGTAGCGGTGGCTCTCCGAGCCGCCCACGTCGCCGCCGAAACTGGAGACTGGAGACTGGAGACTGGAGGTTAGCAGATCGCTACAAGCCTCCAGTCTCCAGCCCCCAGCCGCTTGCCAAGGCTCGCCGGCTAGTCCGCCGTGATCGGGACGCGCCCTCGCTCGCCCTGAGCTTGTCGAATGGGTGGCGGCGGCGGCAGAGCGGGGGCTTATTCGCCCCAAACAAGGTGGCACCGCGGTTCACACCGTCCTTGAGCAGATTGCTCAGGGGCGTTTTTGTTGGATGTTGGATGTTGGATGTTGGATTGCCGAGGTCTGGCAATCCAACATCCAACATCGTAAATCTAAAATCACAGGACTTACGCGGTAGCCCAGATGTGATCTTTCGCAGCAGTACTTCATCTTCTTTTGTGTTTCGTTTTTTGCGCTCGCAGAGCGCAAAAAACGAAACACAGATAAATTGGCAAGTACCATGCTGCCGCAGGCAAAAAGGCGTTTGCGTGCGGCACTGCGTAAGTCCTGTAAAATCAAAGGAGGATATATGCGACTCTCAACCCTTTTTGGCCGGACGCTGCGCGACGCCCCGGCCGAGGCGGAGAACATCGCGCACCAGTTGGTGTTGCGCGCGGCGCTGGTGCGGCCGCTGCTGGCGGGCGGCTACACGCTGCTGCCGCTGGGCATGCGCGTGGCCCGGCGGATCGAGGCGATCATGCACGCCGAGCTCGCGCGGATCGACGGCCAGGAGCTGCGCACGCCCGTGATTCAGCTGGCGGCTGCGTGGGAGCAGAGCGGTCGCTATGCGCAGTATGGCCCGCTCATGCTGCGTATGGCCGATCGCTCTGATCGCGCGCTGATCTTCGCGCCAACCCACGAGGAGGCGATCGCTGAGCTGGCGCGGCGTGAGATTGTGTCGTATCGCCAGATGCCGGCGCTAGTCTACCAGATTCACACCAAGTACCGCGACGAGATGCGCGTCAAGGGTGGCCTGATGCGAATGCGCGAGTTCACGATGCTGGACGCCTACTCGTACGATGCCGATGCCGCCGGGCTCGACCGCAGCTATGCGCAGGTGGCGCGCGCGTTCGAACGCATCTTTGATCGCTGCGGCGTGCGCTATGTCGTGGTCGAGGCGGCCAGCGGCGAGATGGGCGGGCGCGAACCGCGCGAGTATATGGCGCTCTCGCAATCCGGCGAGGATACGCTGGCGATCTGCGCGGGCTGTGGATATGCCGCGAATGTTGAGGTGGCGGTCGCGCTACGCGCGGACGAAAGACGAAAGACAATAGACCAAAGGAATATCGCTGAAAGCGACACTAACGTGATTGGTGAGCACGCTCAGTCTGGTACTACAGACGTTGGTCCTTCGTCCTTGGTCCTTCGTCCGATGGAAGCGGTCGCAACGCCGGATTGCAAGACAATCGCCGAGCTGGCGGCCTTCCTGGGCGTTGCCGAGGCGGCCACGGCGAAGGCGGTGTTCTTCGATACGCCGGAGCGCGGGCTGGTGTTCGTGGTCATCCGCGGCGACTTGGATGTGAACGAGGCCAAGCTGCGCGCTGCCGCTGGCGTCTCCGCGCTGGAGCCGGCCAGCGCCGAGCAGATCGCTGCCGCCGGCGCGGTGGCCGGGTATGCCTCGCCGGTTGGGCTGAGCGTCCTGACCAACGACGAACGACGAACGACCCTTCGACGCCGCTCAGGGCAGGCAAACGACGAAGGGCGCACGAATGACGATCTTTCGTCCTCCGTCCTTCGTCCTTCGTCTGGCGTGTTCGTGCTCGCGGATCAGTCAGTTGCCGAGGGTGGGCCCCTGGTGGCGGGCGCGAACCGGGCCGGCTATCACCTGCGCCATGTTGTGTACGGGCGCGATTGGCGCGCGACGCTGGTGGCGGATATCGCGCAGGTGCGCGCGGGCGACCCGTGCGCGCGCTGTGGTGCGCCGCTGGCGCTGGAGCGCGGCGTGGAGATTGGCCATATCTTCAAGCTCGGCACGCGCTTCACCGAGGCATTTGGCGCGAGCTATCTCGATCAGGGTGGCGCTGCCAAGCCGGTGGTGATGGGCTCCTACGGCATCGGCGTCGAGCGGCTGCTCCAGGTGATTGTCGAGCAGCATCACGACGATGCCGGCATTATCTGGCCGGCCGAGGTTTCGCCGCTGGATGTCCACCTGATTCGGCTTGGCAAGAGCGAGGCCGTGCGCGCGGCCGGCGATGCGCTGTACGCGGAGCTACAGGCGGCCGGGCGCCAGGTGCTGTACGACGACCGCGAGGAGACCGCCGGCGTCAAGTTCAACGACGCCGATCTGATCGGCCTGCCGGTGCGGCTGCTCGTCAGCGAGCGGCTGCTGGCCGCCGGCGAGGTCGAGATCAAGCCGCGCGGCGGCGAGCCGATCAAGCTGGCGCGCGGAGATCTGGCGGCGCGGCTGGCGGAGATTGGGTGATTCGCGCCCGGGTTAAGAGCAACGGATTTCTTATTGTAGGTTCTTTTGTCGCCTTGCGGGGCGAAAAAAGAACCTACAAAAGAAGGAAAGTACCGCGATTATGCGCTGCTGGGTTTGGATGCACTGGTGTCCGAGGCATGCTCGTGATACTCGCGGATCCTGACCTTCTGCCGCTCCCAGAATGCCGCGTCGTCCGCTCCAGCGGCTGTGCTGAGCAGCGCCTGTGTGGCGTAGATCGGTGCGTCGACCCGCGCGGCCAGGGCCAGCGCGTCACTGGGCCGTGCGTCGACCTGGCGTTGCTGCTCGCCCTGCGCCAGCGTCACCTCCGCGTAAAAGGTGCTCTCGGCCAGCTTGGTCATGACCACTCGTTGTACCTGCGCGCCCAGCGACTGGAGCAGTCGGAGCGCCAGGTCGTGGGTCATGGGCCGCGCCGTCTGCTGGCCTTGGAGCGCCATCTCGATTGCGTCGGCTTCCCATGGGCCGATCCAAATCGGCAGGATACGGCCGTCGCGTTCGTCGCGCAGCACCACAATGCGGTGCGGTGTGGGCGATTCGGCGTTGCCGATCGCGATCTGCTCGCTGCGAATCGAATCGATCTTGACCTCGACGAGTTCGGGTGCTGTCATTCCTGGCTCCTTTCGCGCTCTACGATCCGGCTTTAAGACTTCATCTGCCACTGGCTTCAGCGCCTGCCTGAGCTGCCGGCGGCCAAAGAACAGCCGGCCTTTGACGGTGCTGACCGGCACACCCAGCAGGTCGGCCAGCTCGACGTAGCTGTAGCCCTCCAGGTAATACCCGATCACCGCCTCGCGGTTGACCGCCGATAGCCCGTTCAGCGCGGCGATGATCGCGTCGTGAACCTCGCGGGCGGCGTGGGCCTCCTCGGGCGAGGGCAACCGCGCCGACCAGAGTACCGTCATCGGTCCGTCGCTGCTTACGCCGGTCGCACCTTCCTCCGCCGCCTCCAGCGAGAGTATCCGCCGGCGCAGCGCCATCCGCGCCAGGTTGGCGGCGATCGCGTGCAGCCACGCGCCGAAGCGACTGGGCTCGTGCAGGTGTGCCAGGTTGAGAAACGACTGCAGCGCCGCCTCTTGCGCGGTATCCTGCGCCGCCAGCGTGTCGCCGAGCAGCCGCCGGCACAGCCGCACGACGCTGCCATAGTAGCGCAGCAGCAGCGGCTCGAACGCCTCGGGTTGTCCGGCGAGCGTCAACTCGACCAGCGCCGCGTCGTCTCGGTCGTCATTCATCGAAATCCCCTGAGTTGGAAACGAAGATCGCCGCAAGAACATCACATTCTCAGGTGCCAAGCGGCGCTTGAACATGCGTTCTATCTGTGGTATACTCCCCTTATGAGCGATACCGTTTCCACACGAACCATATGCTGCAAAGTTACGCTTGATAGCACGGCTGATGTGGCATTGCGCCAAATCGAGCGGGCTGCCGTCAATCAGCCTATGGTGTCCAATCCAACGCTTCGGCGTTTGGGTTGAGACGCAAGCCGCCGGGCCTTTAGCCCGGCGGTATGTTGACTACTGATCTGTTGCAGTGGAGCGCGAAAAGTTATAAGAGTTATGCGGATGACGATAGATGATGGATGACGACACTGTCGTCCATCGTTTATCGTTGTCTCAGGGCTATCTCCCATCTCCCAACCCCCAACCCCAGCGCAAAGCGCTCTACGGCACATACACCGGCAGCCCATGCACGCGCATCTCGCCGCCGTGTTGCTCCACGCTGTACGTGAACTGCGTGACGGTCGGCATCTCTTTTTCGGTCGCGCCGCAGCATGGCCCGCGCTTGAACAGCGTTCCATCCTCGTTGCTGAACTCGACCACAAAGTCGAACTGCGATGCCGATATCGCCGTCGCGCGCACCACTCGGCGCACTTCCAGGCAACGCAGCTGCAATTCGCAGGCCGACGCCAGCAGCTGGCCGTAGTGATTGGCCGGCACATCAGGATTCCACTCTGCCAGAATGTCGTATCCGTCGGCATACAAATTGACCGCTTCGTCGTAGTAGCCATCGTGCAGCAGCTTAAAGTAGCGCACCAACAGATTGCGCGCACGCTCCAAATCCTTGCTGATGAAGATCACCTCCTCGGGGTTGAGCTGCTCGGGGTGCAGCAGGTCGCTGGGGTACTGGACGCTCCATAGTCCATCGGGGTGGGTGTAGGTCGCGAGCTTGCCCGCCGGCGCAGCGCCCGCTGTCGCCGGTATGTCGGCGGCGAGCAGCGCCAGGGCGATTGTCAGGATGAGATATCGATACGGCTTCATTGCCCTGTCCTTATTGGTCGGAGTGTTGTGGCACGCATGTTGCACGCCATTTCACATACAGTAGCGCGGCAAGCGACCAGAAAGAAGACTGTTGATCGTCAAGAACCGAGAACCATCGTCGGGTATCAGGCCGGCAGCTGGTTCTCCAGTTTCCGCAGTGAGCTGTGATTGGAGAGGCGCGATATGGAGACACATCTGCAATCAGTGTTGCAAGAGCTGACAGCGTACCCAGGCGCTGATTATCCATTCCTTAGTATCTACCTGGATTGGACGCCCGACGGCAATGGTAAGCGCCCGTCGGTACGGATTCTCGAGGACGAGCTTGCTACCGTGGCGGCACGTATGGCCGGCGATGCTGCGTATCGCGATGGGCTGGAGGCCGATCGCCAGCGGATTATCGACTACCTAAACCGCGAGGCGCCCAAGGCGGCGCGCGGTATCGTGATCTTCGCCTGCCATGATCAAGGCGTGTGGATGGCGCTGCCGCTCCAAGCGCCAGTCGCGACCCGTATCGTCGTGGATCGCTACCCGCATACTTTTGAACTCGCGCGGCTGATCGACGATCATCAGACCTGCGCGGTTGTGTTAGCGGAAGGCCAGGAGGCGCGAATCTTTGTAATCAGCCTCAACGATGCCGAGCAAGTCGCTGAGACCGAGGCATCCGAAAAGATCAAGCGCTTCGATCAGGGCGGCCAGGCGCAGATGCTGTTCCAGCGCCGTACCGACAACCTGATCAAAGCGCACACGAAAGACATCGCCACGCAGCTCGAAAAGGTTATCGCTCGCTATGATGTCAGGCATGTAATCATCGCCGGCAACGACTCGATCAAAGGCATGGTCATGGACGCGTTGACCCCGCCGATCACATCGCGTCTGGTGGATTACATTCACCTTGACCCGAATAGCAACATTAAAGTCATCTTGGAAACGATCGAGCCAATGCTACAGGCGGCTGAGCGCCGCCAGGAGGCTGATCTGCTCGCCGAACTAGAAAAGCAGGCGACTGCTCGGGGTGGCCTGGGTGCGCTGGGCGTGGCCGATACGGCGCTGGCGCTTAGCAAGGGGCAGGTGCAGACGCTGCTGATGCTCCAGGATTTTAGGGGCGACGGCGGCGAGTGTATCAACTGTGGCACGCTGCGTGCCGGGCAGCGCGATACGTGCCCCTACGACGGCGCTGCAATGCGGCCGGTCGATCTGCGCGAGGCGTTTACCGCTCGCGCCGTGCAGCAAAGCGCCGATGTCCAGATCATCGAGGCCAGCGACTACCTCGTGGCGCACGAAGGCATTGGCGCGCTGTTGCGCTACCGCGACGAGCAGCGATCCAAAGCAGTGGCGGGCTAGCTTTTGCGAATTTTAACTTTGGTGGGGTCTGGGGGCGGCTTGGAGGGGTCTTCGGCCCCTCTAAGCCGCCCCAAACTGCCAAGCGAAATCTTGTCTTGGCCAATCAATGCGATCCAAAGATGTATGTATCCAAAAAGGCATTGCGGAACTTGCCCTGTGGATCGTAGAACCGCAGCAGCTGTTGAAAATCCGGCAGCTTCGCGTAGAGCGATTGTAATTGCGCTGGCGGCATTGTAAATAGTTTCCCCCAGTGCGGGCGCGGATTGAACGGCGCGAGCTGCGCTTCGATCAGCGGGAGCAGCTTCTGAACTTCCGGCCAGTTCAGCTTCCACGTAAAGTGTATGGCGACACTGTCCTGCTGGTAACACGGGCTCATCCACAGTGTGTCGGCGGCGATCGTGCGTACTTCGGAGATCATGAGGAATGGGGCAATCTGCTCGTGTAGCCCGGTGATCGCGCGGAGTGCCGCGACGGCCTGCTGGCGGGGCACGAAGTACTCGGTCTGCAATTCCTCGCCGCTGCTTGGCGTTTCGTCCATGCGGAAGTGTGGCAAGCGCTCATTCCAGGGGCCGGGGGCGCCCATCTGCGGAGTGCATGGTTCGCCCGAGAGGCTGTCGATCGGGTGTCGCTGATATGCTGCCAGCGTCGCCTCGAAGAACGTGGGCGCCAGCGCGAGCGCGGTGTTGCCGGTGACACGGCGCTTCAGCCAGACCTGGTTGAGGCGCCCATTGCCCCAATCGGTGAACAGGCTGACGCTGTAGGCGCTCGCTACAATATCATCGAAGTGGGCATCCAGCTGCGCCAGGGGCAGGTTTTCGTACACTTCCTGCTGCACCGCAAACGTCGGAGTAATGTCAAGCGACAGCTTCGTGATCACCCCCAGCCCGCCGAGCCCAACCACCGCCCCCTGAAACGCTTCGCCATCCTGCTCGCGTGAGAGAACAACCAGATCGCCGCTGGCCGTGATTAGCTCCAGTGCCGCTACCGCCGTGGCCAGGTTACCATTGCTGTTCCCCGAGCCGTGCGTCGCCGTCGTACATGCACCGGCCACGGAGATATGCGGCAGCGAGGCCAGATTGTGCAGCGCATAGCCCTCGCGGTGCAGGTACTGGCCGAGCTGACCATACTTGATGCCAGCTTCGACCGTCACCCTGTTGCGCTCGCGATCTAAGCCCACGACCTGATCGAAATGCGCGAGCGAGATCAGATCCTCAGTGCAGTCGGCGATGCCATTGAACGAATGGCGGCTGCCAAGCGCCCGCAGCTTGCTGCTGCGGATCACCAGTTCCTGAATTTGCTCGATCGTTTCGGGAGCGTGCAATCTGGCGGCGCTGTAGGTATAGTTGCCGGCCCAGTTGCGTCGGTTCTCCAGCATCTGTATACTCCTTCTAATAGCTTCCAGAAAGCGAGTGCGTCGTTTCACGGGCTGCGCGCGATCGATGATTATATTGCCCGTATGCGATTGTTCTTCGGATTGTGTTCGACTTCCGCTAATCCGAGCACCTCCGTGACTGGTGGCACGTAGTTAGCGAAGCGTCCGTGCAGCCCTTTCTTGAGTCCATACCAACCGTCGATCGCGTGGTTTCGCGGTCTCATGGTGATAGGCCAGGCGTCGGATTGCTCGCCGAGAGTTTTCAATAGCCACGGCTGTTCGCGCTGATTATAGCACGTCGACAAATAATGTTTCGGGCTGTGCGATCATGTGCCCAATCCATTGCGCTCGCTGGCCGGGCGTGCTAGGATGCGACTAAACCATGGGTTCCTCCCTGGTGTCATGGGTGATGCAGCACATCTAAAGGAGCTACAAGCGTGGACATAGATTTCAACAACATCGTGGTCGAGAATAACGCAGCGGCGCGGCGCTACCAGGCCAAGGTAGGCGAACACCTCGCGGTAGTCGAGTATCGACTCGACGCCGATACGATCACCTTCACGCACACGCTGGTGCCGAAGGAGCTGGAAGGCCATGGGATTGCCAACAA
>WNFV01005295.1_pt1 | contig 15662 bp, 13 predicted proteins | sample 5400101 | NCBI WGS metagenome assembly WNFV01 (sample SAMN13153361, study PRJNA577476) | soil metagenome | isolation source: 115 cm soil or saprolite under grassland replicate 1 | place: USA:California | collected 2016-06-15 | reverse complement strand
GTGCGACGCGAGCTGATGCAACGCCAGCTCGACCGCCCGGTACGAATGGCCGCGCGCGCTCTTCAGCGTGATCGCCTTTCGCGTCAGCCTTCCGATCGGAAACGACGGGAATTCCTGGTTGCCCTCGCCCTGCACGACCATCGTCCCTCCGCGGCGCTTCAACGCCTCGATGCCGAGCAGCGTCGGCGCCGTGCCGGCGCCGACCGTGCAATCGATCGCGACGTCGACGCCACGGCCGCCCGTGATCTCCAGGATGCGTGCGAGCGGATCCTCCTTCTGGACGTCCACCACATGGTCTGCGCCGAACGCCTTCGCGACATCGAGGCGTCTGGTGTCTTTCGACGTGCCGGTGACGATCACGAGATCGGCCCCCGCATGCTTCGATGCCATGAGACAGCACAGCCCCTGCTGGCCGGGCCCCTGGATCAGCACCGTCGACGCGTACCCGATTCCGCCGTCGAAGAGCGCCCACTGGATGCCGTTGGACATCGGCGTCGCGACGCCCGCTGCTTCCGGCGTGAGCCCGTTCGGCACCTTGTGCAGAACCGCATTGAGCGGCAAGTACAAGTAATGGCTGAACCCGCCCCACAACCCAGGGGCGATCGCCATCGAGGTGTAGCCATATCGGATCGCAGTGGCGTCGTAGAACCACTCGGTCGCCGCACAGTGGCGGTACTCACCGATGTGGTCCCACTCGCAATGGCCGCACGGCAGGTAGTGCTCCAGGAAGACGAGGTCGCCTTCCTTCATATCTTTGTGAGCGGCGAACGTTGCGCCGACCCGGGCGAGGTAGCCGACGTTCTCGTGCCCCATCACGAGCGGGCCGTTGCGCAGAGGCAAGCGATATTGCGTGACATCCGTACCGCAGACGCCCGCGATTTCGACCTTCATCAGCGCCGCGTCGTCGGGGACCGGCGGCAGATCGAGCTCACGCAGCTCCGTGGTCGATGGCCCGACCTTTACGGCGGCCAGGGCTTTTTCAGGCAACGATACCTCCAGGGACGAAAACGGACTGTAAGTCGTGTCGTCGCGCCGAGTCAAACGCGCACGGCGATCATCGACTATGCTGACGCGCAATGTCGAACGTGCCACTCACGCTCGCCTGCTGGAACTACGACCGCACGCGCGCGCTCGTCGACGAGCGCGTCCGCCCCGACGGCATCGACCTCACCTGCGTGAACATTCCCGTCGAGGAAACGTTCTTCCGCATGCTGCGGCACCAGGAGTTCGACGCCGCCGAGTTGTCGCTCTCCTCGTACGTGCTCTCGCTGTTCCATCCGGATCGCCCGTTCATCGCGATTCCGGTGTTTCCGTCGCGATGCTTCCGCCATTCCTGCATCTACGTCCACGCCGGCAGCGGCATAAAAGAGCCGAAAGACCTGATCGGGAAACGAGTCGGCGCTCCCGAGTATCAGTTGACCGCCTGCGTGTGGATCCGCGGCATCCTTGCCGACGAGCACGGCGTCCCAGTCGACAGCGTCACCTACGTCACAGGCGGCCAGGAAGAGCCAGGGCGTGCCGAGAAGCTGCGGCTCGATCTGCCGCCGTCGATCCGTGTCGAGCCCATAGGTCCGAAGCAGACGCTCGCATCGATGCTCGCCCGCGGCGAGATCGACGCGCTCTACACACCCCGCATACCCTCCAGCTTCCGGTCTGCAGGTGGCGTCGTGACGCGGCTGTTCGAAGACTTCGCCACGGTAGAGCGCGACTACTTCCGACGCACCGGCATCTTCCCCATCATGCACGCCGTTGTCCTGCGGCGCGACGTCTACGAGCGGAACCGATGGATGGCGCAGTCTCTGTGCAAAGCGTTCCGTGCGGCGCAGCAGGCCACATACGACGACCTGTCCGAGACGGCCGCCTTTAAGACGATGCTTCCCTGGCTGACGGCGCACGTCGACGAGACGCGCCGGGAGATGGGCGACGATTTCTGGCCGTACGGCCTGGACCGAAATCGCCAGACGCTGTCGACGTTTCTCCGCTATTCGCACGAGCAGGGGCTGGCCAAACAGCAACTGGAACCGGACCAGTTGTTTGCCCCCGAAACACTGGAGTCCTTCAAGATCTAATCCGCCTCTGACCTGCTCGACCTTTTCACACTTCGATAAACACCCGGTCGTCCTCAACGATGGTCTTGTACGCCTTCACCGGCACCATGCAGGGGGGCCCCACGACCTCGCCGGTGCGGATGTTGTACCTTCCCTGATGAAAATTGCATTCGATCACGTCACCGTCTATGAAGCCTTCTGAGAGCGAGCCGGGGCCGTGGGTGCACGCATCGTCGGTCACGCAGAACTCTCCGTCGAGGTTGTAGACCGCGAGCGCCAGTCCGGCTCTCTCGATCCGGCGCGCCTCGCCGACCGGCACCTCCTCAACCTTGCAGAGTTCTATGCGTGACGGCATAATCCGGCTCAGTATACGAGACCATCAAAGGTCAGACCATTGACCGCGGAGCTCGGACCATGCTCAGGAAAGAACACAGCGATCTGCTGACGCAAACGGGGCCGGAGACGCCGATGGGCCGCCTGTTCCGAAGCTATTGGATGCCGGCACTCCTGTTGGAGGAGCTGCCGGAGAACGATTGCCCTCCCGTGCGCGTGAAGCTCCTCTCCGAGCGGTTGATTGCGTTCCGCGACACCGACGGCCGCTACGGGCTCGTCGACGAGTTCTGCGCGCACCGCGGCGTGTCGCTCTGGTTCGCGCGCAACGAGGCATGCGGACTGCGCTGCTCCTACCATGGCTGGAAGTACGACGTGACGGGACAGTGTATCGACGTGCCGTCCGAACCGGAGGCGTCCGGATTCGCCAAAAAGATCAAGCTCCGATCGTACCCGATGGTCGAGCGTGGCGGCATCCTGTGGGCGTACATGGGACCGCCGGAGGCGCAGCCGCCGCTGCCCGAATGGGAATTCATCACGGTGCCGCCGCCTCAGAGATTCACGAGCAAGCGAGTCCAGGAATCCAACTGGCTGCAGGCGATGGAGGGCGGGATCGATTCGAGCCACGTCTCGTTCCTGCACCGCGGCGACCTCAACACGGACCCGCTGTTCAAAGGCGCCAAGGGCAACCAGTACAACCTGAGCGACGCGCGACCGGTCTTCGAGGTCGTCGAAAGCGCCGGCGGGTTGTACATCGGGGCGCGCCGCAACGCGGAGGCCGGCCGGTACTACTGGCGGATCACGCAATGGGTGATGCCGTCGTTCACGATGATCGCGCCGCGCGGCAATCATTCCGTTCACGGGCATTTCTGGATTCCGATCGACGACGAGAACTGCTGGGCGTGGAGCTTCGACTATCATCCGATTCGCGAGTTGACCGATGCAGAGATCGGGGCCATGCGCGACGGGAAGGGCATCCACGTGCGCTACGTCCCGGGCACGTTTCGTCCGCTGGCCAACAAGGACAACGATTACCTGATCGATCGCGACGCACAGAAATCCGGCAGGACGTTCAGCGGCGTCGAGGGCATCGCGATGCAGGACGCATCGCTCCAGGAAAGCATGGGACCGGTTGTCGATCGGGCCAAAGAGAACCTGGTGTCAACCGACAACGGCATCATCATGGCGCGCCATCGGCTGCTGCGCGCGGCGAAGTCGCTGACCGACAAGGGCGTCGTGCCGCCCGGCGTCGACCCGGCGCATCAGAAAGTGCGCTCGGCCGCCATCGTGCTGCCGTCGGATGTGCCGTTCACCGAAGGCGCTCGCGAGGCGTTGATCGCCCGCCCCGCCGTCGCACCGGCGTCGGTCTGACGATCGTCACCGATGGTCAGCGAATCAGCCCGCATGAATTCGGCGGCCGAAGCGCGCTTCCGCGTGCAGGCGCCGAACTCCTCGCCACGAGCCGTCACCGTGATCGCGCTCGACGCCGCCGGCGACGCTGTCGTTCGGCGCCTTGCCGACGCTGGCTGGCGGCACGCCACGTTCCTGACCGCGATCTCGTCGCGCCATCCGCTCGGCGACCTGGCGGGCCATGCGAGGACGATCTCGGACGAGGCCGGCATGGCGGACCTCGTCCTCCTCGTGGCCGGGCCGGGCGGCCACGCGCACGCCGCGCCGGTCATCGGCGAGGCGTGCAGCCGCCACCGCGTGATGACGACCGCCTTCGTCGTCGGCGCGACGTCCGCGCCCGAGCGTGAACTGTCGAAAACGCTGGCACAACTCCGTCCGTGGTCGCTGATGGTCGTGATCGCGGAGAGCGACGATTACATCGACGACATGCTCATGGCGCTGCGAGCCTGACGACCCACGTGCCTCACGAGACCGATGCGCATCTTGGTAATTGGCGGCGGCCCGGCCGGCACATTCGCGGCGATTGCGGCGAAGAAGCAGGACCGCGCCGCCGACGTCACGCTGCTCACGCGCGAGCACTGCGAACCGTACGAGAAACCGCCGCTCTCGAAAGCGGTGCTGCTCGGCCACGTGTCGCCCGAGGATGCGCTGATTGCCGGCCCGGCCGGCGTGTCCGGTCACGCGGTCGTGTTGGAAACGTTGGCGGACTGTGCGGCGATCGACCGCGCGGATCGCGCCGTCGTGTTGACGGCCGGCCGGCGCCTGCTCTACGACGCACTCGTCCTCGCGACCGGTTCGACGCCGCGGGAGATCCCACAACTTCCGATTGGGATGCCGCGTGTCCACTACCTGCGCACCGAAGCGGATGCTCGCGCGCTGAAGACAGCGCTGAGCGATTGCCGGGAATTGCTCGTGGTCGGTGGCGGATTGATCGGCCTCGAGGTTGCCGCCTCGGCCGCGACGTTGGGCGCGAACGTGACCGTGCTGGAAGTCGCGCCCCGCATTCTCGCGCGCGTGTGCGACGAGCAGACCAGCGCCGCCGTCCATGCCGCGCACGTACGGCACGGCGTGGACATCCGCGTCGACACGACGCTCGCCACGGCGACCGCGCAGCCGGATCGCCGGATTGCGGCCGTGACCGGGGCTGGCGACCGTCTCGTCGCGGATCTCGTCGTCGTCGGCACGGGATCGACGCCCGACGCTGCGCTTGCAACATCCGCGGGGTTGACGACACACGACGGCATCGTCGTCGACGCGCAGTGCCGCACGTCCGATCCGGCAATCTTTGCCGCGGGCGACTGCGTGCGCTTTCCCGGCCCGCACGGATTCGTGCGGCTCGAGAACTGGCTCCACGCGCAGGATCAGGGAACAGTCGCGGGACGCAACGCTGCGGGCGCGAGCGACTCGTACACGGCGGTGCCATCGTTCTGGTCCGAGCAATACGACCTGTACATCCAGGGCGTCGGCTGGCCGGTGCCCGGCAGCACGCGAGTGCATCGGCCGCTCGGCGGCGACCGCACGCTGATTTTCGAGGTGAACGGCGGATGTCTGGCCTACGCGATGGGCATCAACGCGCAGCGCGATCTCGCGATGGCCCGCCGGCTCATCGAGCGTCGCATTCCAGTCGATCCCACAGCTCTCGCGGATCCCGCGCAACCGCTCGCGGCGATGCTCAAACGGTGACGCTGTGAGGTTTTGGTCATCTCGGTATAACGCGAAGGCTTCCTTCATCTCGGTGTAGCCGAGCGATTCGCCGGTTGTCTAGAGTCCCTTCAGTTGACGCAGTCGTGACGTCGAGCAGTGAGCGGCATCGATCTCCTCGCCTCCGCTTCGCGCGCCGGGAAGTTGGGACGCCGCTCCAATTCTTCCGCTGCTACGTCGACTAGGGGGTTCTCTCAGCGACCGCCACGTCGCGTCAGCACCGACATTGCGTATTCGAACGTCACGGATCACGTGGCCCGAAGTCGACGCGGGCTCGTCGCTCCGCCCAACTTCCGGCTGCGCGGTGAGGTCGGCGCGCTCAGAAGTCGGCGCGGAGACCGATACCGCCCACTGCTCGACGACTCGTGCCGCGAGGATCCGAGCCGGTCGAGAGACGTCGGGCGGCGACGCGTGTCGCATGCGACTCTGAGCTACACACAATTGAAAAACGAAATAACGGCCTTCGCGTTACATCGATGCGGACGCTTTTCGTGTGAGCTTCCGGCACGCTTCCAGCCCGGCATACGAGCGCACGGGTGCGGCCACCAGAAAGCCGTAGCCTTCCTCGACAACGCGCTCGGCGTTGGCGGCGTCCACGTGGGGGTGACCGCACGGCACGTGGTGTTCTTTGCAGATCCGGCGGATGGCCGTCATGGCTTCCACAACGGCTGGATGCTCGTACTGCCGCGGATAGCCGAGATTCTGGGAGAGGTCGCCCTCGCCGATGAGGACGACGCCTATCCCCTTCACCTCGCGCAGGATCTCGGGAAGGTTGTCGATCGCGTGCACGTCCTCGCACATGACGACGACGAGAATCTCCCCGAGCGGATTCAACGGCCAGACGTCGGCTTTTGCGTAGTACTCCTGTTGTGTCAGGCCCCAGTAGCGCGCAGCGGCCGTCGGGGCATCGCCGCGCTGCCCTTGTGGCTGGGAAATGTCCGACGATGTCGGACGAGGATAGCGGCAGGCCGAGACTGCGTTATACGCCTCTTCGGCGGTGCTGATGTGCGGCCAGATGATCCCGTAGGCGCCGATGTCCAGCGCCTGTTTTGCGCACCACTGGTTCATCTCCGAGCCGTTGGGCGGGATTCGAATCATCGGCGTCACGGCGGGCGACAGGGCGGCCTGCTCGACGATTTGCCGTCGGCTCAGCAGGTACTGCAGACAGTCGCGCAGATCCTTCACGTCGTACGGGTTGTGCTCGGCTTCGAAGATCACGCCGTCGTAGGGTGCGGCTGACAGCAGCACGGCGTTCTCGACTGTTGGCGGCGCGAAGACGGTGACGGGAGTCCCGCCGTTCTCGAGGGCACGGATAACGGTGTTCAGACGCGGCAACGGCGACATGAAGAATCCCTTTCCACGCTAGAAAGCACGATTGAAGAGGCGTTCGGCATTGCCCTGGTAGATCTGCCGGCGCTCAGCGTCGCTGACGTCGAGACCATCGATGACCTTCAGCGTCTCGCGGATGTACAACGGGCCGCCCTCCGGATCGAACGGAGCGTCCGACGCGAAGACAACCTGATCGGTTCCGAAGAACGCGAGACCGCATTCCGTTGCCGCGCGGCTGCCGAACACGGCGGTGTCGGCCCAGAACATCTTGAAGTAGTCGTACGGGCGTTTGTGGAGCGATGCCCGCAGCGTCGCGTAATCCTCGTCCGCCGTGCGCGCCCCGAGCTGGTCGAGGCCGTATCCGATTCGTCCTTCGAAATAGGGAATCATCGCTCCGAGATGATGCGCGACGATCTTGACGTTCGGAAGCCGATCGAACAGCCGCGAAAAGACCAGCCGCTGCATCGCCGCACTCGTTTCGAACGGCCATCCGAACGTCCACCAGATCTCGTATTTGGATGTGGTCTCGGCGGCGTAGTCCGCGAATCCAGCGCCACGCGCGGGATGCAGCAGGATCGGACATCGCAGACGATCCGCCGTGTCGAACAGCGGGAGGAACCGCGGATCGTCGAGCGGCAGCCCGTTCACGTTCGAGAATACCTGGACGCCGAGCGCACCGAGCCCGGTGACTGCCCGCTCGAGCTCGGCAACGCTCTCGTCCGGATGGTTGAGCGGCAGCGACGCGATGAACCCTGGAAATCGGTCCGGGTAGCCCCGCACGAGGTCTGCCATCGAGTCGTTTGCCAGCTTCGCGAGATCGATGGTGATCCCGCGATCGGGATTGATCGATTCGATCGGCGGCGCCGACAGCGACAGGATCTGTCGGTACTCCGGCCCGAATTCCTCGAGCTTGCGGAATCGGACGTCGAGATCGTAGAGAAACGGAATGTTGAGCCACCGCTTGACGGCGCCTTTGTTCACGACGACGTCCTGGAGCCGATCGAAAAACGGCTTCGGGAAAATGTGATTGAACACGTCGATTTTCAAGGTCATGTATGTTCAGTGGCCTGTCACAAGAGCCGCGAGTTGCGCCGCATCGCCCGGCGCGTTGTTGCCGCGCCAGGCGACGTGCAGATCGGGACGCACGAGAATCAGGTCGTAGCCGTACACGTCGCGCGGTCGGTCCGCATCGATTGCGAGCACGTGCAGGGGCGCGTTGAGCGCACACATGGCCTGCTCGAAGGCGCTCGTATTCGCCTGCGATCGGCCGAGCCGCAGGAGCGTGTAGCCGTCGCCGATTGCGTCGTGCACCGAGCGACCCTCGTCGAGCCACACGTGCGGCAGCCGCGCGCCAGGCCACGTCGTCGGCACATATTCGCGAAACAGGTGCTCGGGCCCGCCGGGCTCGTCCCAGATGATCGGCGAGTCCACGTAGCGGTAACCGAGCTCCGCGCCGATCATCTCGTTCGTTTTCCGCTGCTCCACGTTTGCGACGCGGGCGAGGTTGTCGCGGGTCGCCTGTCCCTCGGGCGTCGTGTCACGAATGTTCGGTCGATACTGCGACCGCCATCTCCGCCGGCCAAGCGATGCGTAGCGTGACGCGCCGACGGCGCGGTCGCCAACCTGGCGCCGCTCGATTGCGTACGATCGCAGAAGGTTGGGGCCGCCCCACCCTCCGAGCGTCGCGTGAAGCTTCCATGAGAGGTCGAACGCGTCGCCAACGCCCGTGTTCATGCCGAGCCCGCCGGTGGGAATCACGAGGTGCACCGAATCGCCCGCAAGAAACACTCGGCCGGCGCCGTACCGGTCGGCCAGCAACAGGTTCTGTTTCCATTCGCCGACGTAGAGCATGTCGTACGGCACGGGGATCCCGAGCGTCCGCTCGAATTGCGGCGCCATCTCTTCGGGCTTCTCGACCACCGCATGCAGCGTCCAGTGCTTCGTCGAGTCCTGCATGATGAGAAACGTCGATTGACCGTCTGCGATGTGGTAATGGCGGCCCTTGCCTGGGCCGTCGCCAATCGGAATCCTGTCGAACAGATCCGGTGCGTAGTACAGCGCCTGATGCAGCCGCAGCAGATTCCCCTCGCCGCGCAGCTGGATGCCCAGTTGTTTGCGGACCGGGCTCGCGCCGCCGTCGCATCCGACGATGAACTGCGCGCGGATCTCGACGGTCCGGCCGTCCGGATCGCGCACTGTCGCCGTGGCGCTGTCGACGGCCTGCGACAGGCTGAGGAATTCGTGGCCGTAGCGAACGCTGGCAGTCGGCAGACGCTCTGTCTCGCGCTTCAGCAGCGGCTCGAGCGTGTACTGCGAGATGAGCTGATAAGGCTCGCGCGGCATCGAGCCGTCGTTGCACGCGGCAATGTGCGCGCGCGCTTCGGCCACCGAGGGATACGGTAGACGAAGGAGAGGGGGTTCGTTCATCGCCAGCGCGATGTAGACGTCCATCGGGACGTTGCAATCCAGCCCCGCGGCGCGAATCTGATCGGCAAGACCCATCCGGCGATAAATCTCCATCGTCCGGGCGTTGCACCGCTCCATCTTCGGCAGGAACTCCGGCGCGGGCTTCTTCTCGATCAGGGTGCATCGGACGCCTCGGCGCCCGAGGTCGACCGCGAGCGTCAGCCCGACCGGTCCAGCCCCGACAACGAGCACATCGGTGTTCGTCCTGTCATGCACCGGCGAGCGGCCCTTCCATGGGTCTGACGTCGTAGGGACGGCCGGCGCGACGGCACCAGAACTCCCATGCGCGCTCGAAGGTGAACGACGTCCGCGTGCTGAGCACGGCGGCGATCTCGCCGTCGCTGAGAAACGTGATGGCGCCGAGCGTGCCGGCCTTCATCTGTAAATCGGCATTGAGCTGCAGGTAAATCGAATTGAAGACCACCTCGCGCAGCGATGCGCCAGCCACGACGGCGCCGTGGCCGCGCATCAGGATGACGGGGCGATCGCCCATGAACGTCGCAAGATTCTTCGCCATTTCGACGCTCGTCACGAGCAGGTTCGTATCGCCGTAGCTGGTGCGGGAGTCCCAGGTCGGAATCTTCGAGCCGATGCCGGCGCACATGTGCATCAGCGGCGAGAGCGGGACGGCGGTAACGCTGAAGGGGATCACGCTGGGGCTGTGGTGATGGACGACGGCGCGCACCTCGGGCCGGGCGTCGTACAGCGCACCATGAATGTACCGCTCGGCGTACGGTTTGCGGCCGGCCGGATTGATGGGCGTCCCGTCGAATGTAAACTCCATCAAATCGTCGGCCTCGATACATTCCGGCGCCCGCGCGCGCGACAGGATGTATCGGTCCGGCCGGTCGGGGTGGCGAATGCTGACGTGCCCGAACGAATCGACCACGCCCTCGCGCGCCAGAATACGGTTCGCCGTGACGAGCTCATCGAGAGCCCCCGCGAGTGCGCTCATTGCGCTGCAAGATAACATGAATGGTATGACCAACCGGCTGAAGGCGGCATTCGCGACGCGTGGCCACACCGAGGCACTGAAGGACGGGACGGTGAAACCGCGCACGTTCGAATTCGAGTTCGAGGAGGTGCCGATCATCATCAAGGCGTTCCGCCGCATGGTACGGAATCTCGACTTCGACGTCTGCGAGCTGGCGATGACCACGTACTTGTGCTCGCGGGCGCATGGCAAGGCGTTCACGGCGATTCCGGTGTTCCCGATGCGCGCCTTTCACCATGGCGCGATCGTGTACAACACCAACGCCGGCGTCCATACGCCGAAGGACCTGGAAGGAAAAAGGGTCGGCGTCAACCGCGGCTACACGGTCACGACCGGTCTGTGGGTGCGCAGCATCCTGCAGCACGAGCACGGCGTCGATTTGAGCAAGGTGACGTGGGTGCTCTCCGGCGACGAGCACGTCGCCGAGTTCCGGCCGCCGGCGAACGTCGTGTCAATCGAGCCCGGGAGGACGTTGGAGGAGCTGGTCAGGACCAGCGAAATCGCGGCGGCGATTGGCGTCCAGGTGGAATCCCCGGACGTGAAGCCGCTCATTCCGAACGCGAAGGAGGCGGGCTTCGAAGCGCTCCGCAGGGATGGTCTCTATCCGATCAACCACACGGTAGTGGTCAGAAACGATCGCCTCGACGCGAATCCAGACCTCGCACCTGACATCTTCAACGCGTTCGCCGAGGCAAAGCGTCTGTACGTCGAACGCCTCAAGGCAGGACGCGTCGAGGGCGCAGATCCGGTTCATCTGCGCGTGATGGACATGACCGGCGACCCGCTGCCCTACGGGATCGAGTCCAATCGGCGGACGCTCGAGGCGATCGTGGAGTACAGCGTCGAGCAGGGGATCTTGCCGCGGCCGTTCGCGGTGGAAGAGCTGTTTGCGGCGAACACGCGGACGCTGTCGGCCTGACGCGGGTCTTTACGCTCTCGCTCAGCTGAAGCCTTCGCCCTACAACAACGCGCAAAGCGCATTAAACCGATCCGAGAAACTCCAACAACCGCGCAGGCGCGGTCTCTTCAGTCTGATCGGCGACGGGAGCATCCCAGTACTGCGCCTTGGGCAAACATTCCTCCAGGTACCTGGCCGCTGATGTGGCGTGAGTGGCATCGTGACCCGGCACGATGAGCGACGGAGTGTCCAGCCTGAGCAGATCCTCCGGCTCCGCGCCCGGAGCGGTATCCCGGTCGAAGAGCGTGCGTGCCATGCCGGCGACGAGCTCGATATAGCGTTCGACGTTCTGCCGCGCGTACGACGCAGCGAACTCCGAATCGTGTCGCAGGACGGACACCCACGGTCCGCCGCGCGGATCCTCTCCAAACGACTTCGCGCTGCCCTGCGCCAGCATCACCACTTGCTCGAGGCCATGCTGTTTGACGTACGCCAGATGCTCGGCGAATCGCGCGTGGCCGTTGATTCGATACTTCGCGCCGCCGACCGGCCACCACAACACGAGGCTCCGCGTCGCCTCCGGGTGCGCAACACCAAACGCGACCGCGGGCGAGCACCCCATGCAGCCGCCCAGGACGTGCGCGCGGTCGATGCCGAGATGCTCGAGCAGTCCATATCCCTGCTGCACGTAATGCGCCCACGTGACCCGCTCGACCCGGCCGCCGGACTGACCCGTTTCACGTCGATCGAAGACGATGCACATGTACGCTCGCGACAAGTGATCGAGCATCTTGATCCGCGCGTACACGCCGAGCGTTGTCCACTTGTCCAGCGTCGCGTCGAAACCGCCAGGCGAGAACATGAGCAGGGGCACGCCGGTCCCTCTCACTTCGTATCGTGTCGTGATGCCGTCGATGATCGCGGTCGCCAACCCCGATTGACCTCGCTTCGGTGCCTAGGCCCTTAGGATGTCGGTGCCGCCGACGCGGCACCTCGAATCTGCCGAGCGGCGCGCACATCATCGCACAGGGCCCCGATGGCAGTCAGCGCGCTCTCGGCGACGTTCGCGTAGCGCGGTGTGGTGTCGCCGACAGCCGACGCGAGATAACCGATCGCCGCGGCGACGGATCGAACGCGGCCGTCGAGCCACGGGCCGCCGCCGAGTCCGCCGATCACTGGAATCTCGACGGAGCGGACGACTTCCGGACCCGCGACTGGGCCGGAATATCTGAAATCGAGCAGCGACGCGCCCGCATCCTCCAGCAGCTTCGCGTCACGCACCAGCCGATCTTTGATGTCCGCCGCCGGCGTCGTGTCCGTGCCGAACTGTGCCCACACGGGAATGCCGGCGCGAGCGACGGCGTGAACGGCCTCGGACGAAGAGGTGGCGGCGTCGAGTTTGACGAGATCGGCGCCGCCCTCCTTGACCAGGCGCTGTGCGGCGCGCACGGCGGCGTCGGTGCCTTCCTGAAGCGGGCCGAATGGAATGTCACAGCTGACAAGCGCGCGCGCCACGCCGCGGCGGACGGCCTGGCAGACAAGAACCATCTGGTCGAGCGTGACCTCCGATTCGCTCACTTGGCCCCACAGCGTAATGCCCACAGAGTCGCCGGCCGAGACGATGTCAACGCCCGCGCGATCGGCGATCTGCGCCATCTGATAGTCGTAGAGCACCACGCCAACGATCTTTCGTCCGTCCCGCTTCATCTGCTGCAGTTCTGGCAGCGTCACCTTGCCGTGCATGTTGTCTACGCCGTTCTCGCGCCCTGGAACACGTCATAGACATAGTCGTGCGCGCTCAACGCGGCCGGCGAGAGCGTCCCAGTCTGAACGCGCTGGACGAGAGCCTCACGGGACAGATCGAAGATCGCATCGAGAATCTCGATGCGTTCCTTCGCGTCCGCCTGCGCGACGACGAACAGCACTCGAGCGCTATGTTGGATATAGCGAGGTGACAGCAGCTGGCGCCTCAGGATCTCCATGATGGTCGCCGCCTTGGCGCGGTCGAACCGGCCGGGATCGCCGCGCCGATCGAGCTCCGCAAAGAACGCCGCGGTCCACTGGTTGTGGCAGTCCCACACTCTCTCGAACAGGTCCGGGGTGACGCGCGTGCCGGCCTTGACTGCGAATGCGTTCGATCCTGGCACCACGCCATCCTCGGTGAGCACAGGCCCTTTGATGTACCCATCCTTCGTGATGGCGGCCTCGTGGTGCAGGAGGCTCCACAACCAGGACACGTCGATTCGGTACGTGGCAAGATCGTTCATGAATCGCAGCGCCAGCTCGTAGTCGTCGATGGCGGCTGCGAAGTTGCCGTTGAGAATCTGGAAACCGTAGTTGGCCGCCATGTAAAAGGCATGCTGGACGCGCTCGATGGTGATGTCGCCGGCCGGGACGCCGTAAATGCTTTCCCAGCGCTCGGACGTCAGCAGCTTCTCGGGCGTGTCGACCTCGTTCGGCGCGATGACCCACGGTGTGATTCTTCCCTGCGCGTTCAACAGGCCGCGAGATTGCAGGACCTGCCGCTCCGCCTCGACGAGACCGCTCGCGACGGCCGGGACGGGTTTGCCCTTCACATCCACGGTGTCTCGCGGCGCATCGAGCATGGCTTGGAGCGCATCGACCGATGCGCGCAACGGCGTGTTGCCCGCGGCGACGTAGGCCGGCTCCGGGCTGGCGACCCAGCTTTGGCGATACGCGTCGTGTAGCGTTCCTTTCACGCGTCTGGCAAGGATGTCGTCGAGTGAGGGCTGCTGGCCGGCCGCCAGCGGTTCCTCGGGAACGAACATCAGCCCGAGCAGCCGCTCGCGCAGCTTGTCGATGACCATCGCGCGCAGCGCCAGCGGATTGTATCTGGCGCGTCCATAGGGATCGGCGGCCGGATAGATCATGACCGCCGCCATTCCGCCAATCGGCGCGCCCTGACTGAGCTCGCCGCCTTTCATGCCGGCCATGAGCATCGTCAGCGCGTTGTACCGCTGGTAGGCAATCATGTTTGGAGAGGCCATGCCGATCGATTGGGGATCGGGATACACGCCCGTCGGGTCGTCCTTCCAGATCTCAATCAGACTGCCCAGGTAATCCCAGCGTCCGACGTTCGTCCCGAGGAGCCGGCGCCGCAGCACCCAAGCGATTGCAGGAAGAAACCGGCCCGCATTTCCTTCTTCATACAGAACCTTGATCTTGAAAGTGCCAGGCGGGACGCCGACGATGCCCTCGAGCCGCACCAGCAGCTTTTCGATGATGAGCGCTTCCTGAGGCGTCTGAAGCTTCGGAATGTAGAAGTAGACGCCGGTGCCGGCGCGCATGAGGGGATCATAGTTGTTGAGCACCCAGAGCGTGGCGACCGCGATCACGCCAGGGACCGGCTCACCGCCGACGGTGATGTGGTCGAACCGCACGTGAATGCCAGGCGGCCGGACAAATCGCGTCGGCCACTGCGCAGGCGGCCGGGCAATCGTGTACGAGCGCGGTCGACCTTTCTTGATCACCTCATACGTACGGTCTGTCCAACGGCCTTCAAGAATCTCCTTGGCATTCTGCAATGCCGCAAACACTCCGACGGATTGGTTTCTCGCTCCGTCGGGCTGGAAATGCGCCGGCGACGCATCTTCGAAGTCCGGCATGTTCATGGGCGCCGCGCTGTTCAACGCATTGAACGCCATGTCGAGCGGATGCCATGGCCCGGTCAACTCGAGCCCGGAATTGCGCGTGGGATGGGCGTCGCGGGGGATCGGCACTTCGTCGTTCAGCCGCCATCGCCACTCGCTGTCGCGCCCGCGAAAGTTGTCGATCAACCCCTGGACGATCTGGCGGAACGTGCGGAACTGCCCGGTAACCGGATCTTCGAACTCATCGTTCCATTTCGGCCACGCATATTTGTCGCGAACCGGCGCGCTCGATTGGAGAAGCGCCCGTCGTGCGCCGAGGGCGACCGCGATGTCGGACCTCAACTCGTGCGTGAGCGCGGAAATCGCCTCGTCCACGTCGATCGTCCGGCCGTGGACATGCTTGGTCCCGAACAGGTCGGGGAACGTCTGGAGAATATCGTCGCGAATCACTCGCGTGTCCTCTCGGGCGGAGCAGTGCGCTCCATCGCAGGCCATTATTACCGCCGTTCCGCGCCCGGGCAACGCACGTACTGGAAGCGAGCAGCGCCCAACCCGGCACCACGTTGGTCGGTCGCTGTGCCTGGCACACTGTGCGCCCCTGTGCCATAACCGCTCACCCGTCATCCGGCCGCACACCAGCTCCGACGCACAAAACCCCAGGATCTCCTTACCTTCCACGGTGCCTCGAGCCGAGCGAATGGCGACGTGGGGAACCTCATCGCGGCCCGTTCGTCCTCTCTCTAGTTCCTCACGCGTCTGCGACGCGCCCGCGTGGTCATGAAACACGCTACAGTGTGCGGCGACGCTGGCGCAGAGGTCGGCTTGCCATTGGTGCTGACAGCCCGTTCTCTAGTTGGACCCGGAGTCCCGCGAGC
>WNFV01008699.1_pt1 | contig 15669 bp, 15 predicted proteins | sample 5400101 | NCBI WGS metagenome assembly WNFV01 (sample SAMN13153361, study PRJNA577476) | soil metagenome | isolation source: 115 cm soil or saprolite under grassland replicate 1 | place: USA:California | collected 2016-06-15 | reverse complement strand
CACAACCTCTCTGGCTAGGGACAATATTGGCAGGCGTTTCTCTAGGCGTTTTCGCGCCTGACGAAGGCTTCCGGCCTTCCTACCTGCGGTGATGCCCCGATCCCGTCTCCAGAACCCCCGAATTACGCGGAACGCAGGATTCTCAGCTCCGGGCATTCGACCGACCGAAGCCAACGCAGGAAGTCCTCAGCCGACGGCGGACGGCGGGCTTGAACCGCGGCACGAGTCCGGCCGCTACGTCCCACGGCCAGCTCCAGGTCTGTCACCGCAGCGAGCAGGTAGCCCAGCGCCACCGGGCCCCCGTCCCGGGCGAAGCTGAGATGCGCCTTGTCGAACCGGCGGATCTGCTGCGAGACCGCCGTGCTCGCCTCACCACGCCGCGCCCAGGAGACCCACTCCTCCAGACGCGCGGCGAGCGCCACCTCGGGGCGGTTGGTGACAATGACCCGCTCGATGGGCACAGCAGCGAAGGCCAAGCCGTTGCGTCGATGCAACCCGTACCGGGTGAACGCCGCGATGCCACGAGACACCCCCAACGTGCGGGTGGCCGCGTAGAACTCGACCGCCTGTTGGGCCGGTCGGCCCCGCCAGGAGGCCCGCGCTTCCGCAAAGAGCTGGCGGACCTCGGCTAGGGTAAAGGGCTTGTCCCACAGCGGAGTCCACAACTCGCCACGTGAGGTCTCCCCGCGCGCGCCACTCACAGACCCCTCGGACGAAGGCAATGAGGTGAACGGCATCGCCGCGCGTCCAGCGCCGTGCTGGTTACGCCGCACTACCGTCGACGCAAACAGCAATGCACCCTCGACCAGCAGCACGAAACCCCACGGGTTGACCACCGAGTCGGCGGCGCCGAACGGTGAAGAGTTGGGTCCGCCCGCTCCGGCCGGGTCGAACTGGCCGACGGCTCCAGAGCTGAGGCGCTCGACCTGGGTTCCGTTGAGCAGGTCCCGGGCCAGCGTTTCGCGACGCTGCCCCGCCCGCGGCGCGGCGTCGAGCAACTCCAAGAGCCGTTGATGGAAGTTTGTCGAGAAGTCGAGCCGCCCGTCATTGCCGCCAGTACCCAGCAGCGGGGGGAACAACGTCTGGTCCCCGGCAAGCACCACCGCGGCGTCGATCCAGGCCAGCACAGACTCTGGGCATCGGTTACGGAACTCGCGTACCGCGCGCTCTTTGGGCCACCCGGCGTCCGACCGATACGTCTCCCCGACGCGCCTGGCCGCGGCGTTCGCGGCGCGGAAGGCATCCAGTCTGGGTGACATGTTCGCGGCCAGCGATGCGAGAGCGTCCTTGGGCGCCTTGTCCTTGGCGCCAAAGCCGCTACCCTCGTTCCAGGGGCTCAACACGGGAGTCGGGACGTACCGCTCGGCGAGCCAGGCGGCAATGTCGTCCACAGCGGTCTGGACAACCAGACCGCCGTCGCTCCACGCCGCAGTCGAGTCCGAATCGATCTGCTCGCCGAGAATCCGGATCAACCCTAGGCCGGCCAGGTAGGAGGCCAGCGGCTCGGACCTGAGTCCGGGCAGGATGTGTCGGGTCATCGCCTCTCCTCCAAACCGTGCGGCGCCTCGGCAGCGTCCGCGCTGGCCCGCCAGTCCGCAATGCGTACCAAGGTCTCCAGATAGGCCAGCACGAACGGCCCGTACCGGTCACGCAGCCGCAGTGCGGTACGCGTCCACGACCGCTCGCCCCCGAACCCGAACTGCTCGATGTCGACGGTCAGCTCACCGGCCGCCTGGCCCAGCAAGGCCGGGCAGGTGATGACGCTGCCGCGTTTGAGACCGAGCAGCGTCTCGTCGTCGGTATCGTCGGGCCCGCGCACCTGCACCCGCAGCTTGCCGTGGTGCGCCAGTACCAGGTACCGCACCAGGTCCGGGTCGTCGACGCCGTCGAGCAATCCCCGCAGCAGTCCGTCCAGCAGGAGCAAGGAGGCCAGCTCGTGCCGGAAGCTGACCCCGCCGGCGAAGGTAAGCCGTCCGTTTCTCGCTGACTTGGCCCATGGCCGCCCAGCGGTGATGCGCTCGCGCTCGTCGAGACCGGCGAGGCTGCACAGCGCGTCCTGCCACGTCTCGTGGCTCTTCCCGGCGTCGTGGGCGTACGCCGCGACGACTACCGCCTCCCGTACGCTCGGCGGCAGTGCCGGGTCGATCGCGTCAAGCAGCTGCCGGGCCGCGTCCCGCACGTCATCGCTGTGCCGCTGCAGGGTCAGCCATTGGCGCTGGGCGACACTCGCGTCGTCCTGCCCGTATGCGTCCTCAGCGCCGGAAGCCGGATCCGCACCGGTGGCCGGGTCCGGGAGCTCGTCCAACGTGGGAGACCCGGCGACCGGTACGGTGACACGCGGGTCAAACCCCGTCCGGACGTCGTAGCCGCCTTCCTTGGCCGCCATCACCAGCACCTCGCCGGGTCGAGCCGGTGCCCGGTCGCTCACCTGCGACCACTGGCCCGCCGTCTGCTCGTACCGCCACACCTTCTTGCTCTTCGCCAGCGCTCGCAGCTCTCCCAGCGGTACCCGGCACCGCAGCCTGGCCTCCGGCGGCTTGGCACCTGCCGGCGGCCGGCCGCTGTCATCGGCGGGTGTCCAATGTGCCCAGCCAAGCTGCACGTCCAAGTCGTCGCCATCTCGCACGTACGGGGCGATGTCAATGTCGGCGCCACTGAGGTCCGGCGCAGTGTCGAACAGTGCGAGCAGGTCGGGCCGACGGATGACGCTGACCTGCGCGTCGGTGGTCGCCACATCACGCGCCAGCATGCCCTCGCCGGTGACGGCCTCGCCCGCCCGCTGCACCACCGAGGGCCAAGGTGCCGCCTCGCTGATCAGCACCGACGCGTTGATGTCCACGCCGGCCTCGACGACCTGAGTGGAGATCACAACGTGGTTCACCTCCCCCGGTACCCCGGTGAGGCGCTGGATCAGAGCCTCACGCTCGACACCACGGAAACGCGAATGCAGCAGTGTCAGCTCGGCCGGCACGTCCCGCAACGCGGCGAACACCTCCCGCGCAACGGGCACGGTATTGGCCACAACCAGGGTCAGGGTGCCCGGACGGTGCCGCTCCCGCACCGCTGCGGCCAGCGCTCGGCGGTCACCCGGTTCACACTCCAGACGACGGACGGTCCGCCGCGCATCCAGCCGACGTGCCAAGGCGCCGACCCGCTCGTACGGCTCGATCCGCAGCACATCCGCCGCCGACGGCATCGGATTGTCCACTGTGTCCAGCAAGACCGGCGAGACAGTCGCCGACATGCAGGTCAGCCGGACCGGCTCAGAGGTCGCCCAGGAACCCACCCGGCCAGCGTCGGTGAAAGCGGCCAGCTGGCGCAGGGTGGTCGTCGACTCGGGACACAGTTGAATCTCGTCAACCATCCATTGCGCGCCGTTGGTGACCAGGGCGAAGTCGATCGGGTAGGTCGGCCGCGAGATGCCATACCCCCGGTTGAGCGCCTTGCTCACCAGCGAGTCGACCGTGCCCACCACGATCGTGGGCCGATCCATGTCAATCCGCCATCGCCGCTGTGTTGTGCCGGCGCCGCCCATGACCACGTGCAGCGGCACATCCTCGGTGAGGCCCAAGTTGGCCAACCATCGCTCGGCCCCACCGGCGACCTGCTCGACCAACGTCCGCTGCGGCAACGCGTAGACCAGCCGGCGGGGAGTCGCACCCGGGTCCGGTCCATGCAGGCGCCGCCACAACCAGGCCAGGATCACGCCGGTTTTGCCCGTGCCGGTCGGCGCCTGCACCACTGCCGGCAAGCCATCGGATGCCAGCCGCCGCTGGTACCCGTAGGGCGGATGCCCAGTCGCTCGGAGGAAGAACTGGTCAAAGGTCGGCATCACCGCTCCTCATCTGTGCTGGATCGTTACGAGGCTGCCCGCCGCAGCTTCTGTGTCGCGCGGTCATCGCGCCAGCACCCTCCGGGTGTTTAGGTGGGTCAGGACCGATTGGTTGGCTTCCCAGCCGTCGGGGAACTTGACTGGGACGTTGAGGTGCACCGGCTCGGTCGACGGGTGGGCGTCGAGCAGTTCCTGGATTCCGGCCCGCGCGACCACGATGCACGCGTGCCGGTGCCTTGAGGTCAGGACACACAACCGTCCCGACTCAAGATGGAAGGCGGTTGCGTCCAGCCGTCCGGACAGCGGGTGGAGCACGATGGTCACGTCGTATTCGCGTCCTTGTAGCCGGTTGGCGGTGTCCACGGTGATCCCCGTAGCCCGGCCGCCCAGCATTGACCGTATGGTGGCCGCCTGGTCGCGGTGCGCCGTACCGATCGCGATCCGGGCGGGCGTCACAAGTTCGCCCTCAGGGGCGCGATCGGCGGACACGGCGACCGCACCGCGCTCCAGCAGCCGCAATGCCAGGTCGACGCAGGCAGTGGCCGCCTCATCGTCGGTACGCGGCGCATGGCGCGCCGGCAGCTCGTACAGCGACCATCCAGTCTCGGTCGCCATCACGAGCGCACGATCCACCGCTGCACCGCCGATCGCCGCGGTCCGCAATACCAGCTGCCGGTCCTCGGGAGTTGTGCCCGACGCGAACGGCGTGAACGGGTAGAACGCCTCCGACACAACCGATGCCGCCGTCGCCGGTAGCCGCCATGACACCGGCAGGCGGTGTTGGACGACGTCGGGATTGTGGCGCAGCAGGACCGAGACCGCGCTCTGCATGGGGTCCCAGGTCAGCCCGGTCCATCTGTCGGTCTCGATGGTGGAGAACGGGTCGAGTTGTCCCGGGTCGCCGACGAAGAGCGCCCGCTCGAATCGCGGTGCGATCCGCAGCAGCATGTCCGAGCGCATTTGGTAGGCCTCGTCGACGATCGCCCACGGCCACTGGCCGTCCGCGACGTAGGCCCATTTCGCTGCCGTCCCGACGAGTACGGCCGCCGACGACATGTCTGCGGCCGACGAGCGGACCAGCACCGTCGGGTGCTGGGCAACGCGAGGCGAGAGCACATGGTCCGCAGGGGACAGCCGACCGATGACCAGCTGTGGACCGGCCACCGCCAGCCGGCATACCAGATCGTCGACCTGCTCGTTGGTCTGGGCGACGACCATCACCTGCCGACCCTCGGCGGCAAGCGCGAGCGCCGCACGCACCACGAGGGTGGACTTGCCGGCACCGGGTGGCGAGTCGACCACCACCCCCCGCTGCGACCCGCCGCGCAGGCCGGTGAGGACGGCGGCCACGACACGTTCGGCGTCGTGGACCGCCGAGCCCGCGGATATGTCGCCTTCCTCGGCGAGCGGCTTCATGCCCACACCTCCGTAGCATCCTCGTCGGTAGGCAGATAGACCGGCGGTGGCCCACCGTGCGTCCACGGCGTTTCCTCAACGCTGGGAAACGGCGGCAGACGCCCGGAATCCTTCGCAAGCGTGCTGTAACACAGGTGTTCTGCCAGCTCGGGCACTGATCCGGGCGCCGGAGTCAACGAACGCCCCATTCCGCCGGCAAGTTCCAGCCGCACCTCTACCGTGGACTCCACATAGGAGATATCGAGGATGCGCGCTTCCTGCGCCGGCCGGGAGGCGGATCGAACCACAACACCCTGCTCCAGTCGGAGCCGGTCGGATGTCGCGACGACGATGTGCGGGCGGAGCTTGCGACGCGGACCGGAAGTATCCAGCCGGGTCGCATCGCGATGTATGACATGTCCCGCGAACGCCTCACCGCCGAGCCGGACCTCCGCCATGGCCAGCTCGTCGTCGAACGCCCGGTCCACAATGAGATCGTCCTGTTCGCGTTCCAGGCGGTTGAGCCGGCGGGCCGCCGCCACCGCTTGGTCCGTTCGCCCCTGTGGCAGGCCGCCGTCGCGCCAATACTCCATCCGGTCGGTGAACTCGCGACGGTCCTGCCGCCATCGCCTCGGCAACGAAGGACCCGCTGGCAGGGCCTGGAGCAACGAGACCCCATGCCACATCAGCCGCCACGTCGGTTCCAGCTGCCCGCGCAGGGCCGTCCCCAGCGCCGCGGCCGCGCAGGGCCGTCCCCAGCGCCGCGGCCGCGCGGGCCCGCCCAGCGTCGTCGACCGCGTGGTCGTATGAGCGAACCAGTGGCGCGAGCACCTCGTTGTCGAACGTCGGGTCCGTCGCCGGCCCGGCCGGCGGGCAGCGCACCGGGTCCTCCGCCATGGCGGCGGCCTCCGGCCCGGACATTCCGGGTGGTGGGTCGATCCACCCGATCAATGCGGCGAGGTTCGCGTCTTCTAATGTGCTCTGCCCTGTTGCCCAATGGGCGGCCAGCACCGAGGTCATCGCAAGCATCGACGACGAGCCGGGATGCTCGTTCCGCTCGGCAAAGTACGTCAGCCACAGCCCGAGCAACGGCACCGACGGCTCAACCGCGTACTCCCCCTCGGTGCGCCGTAGCCGGGTCGAACGACCCAGCAGCCGCGTGAACGCCACGCCCGACGGATTCGCCACCAGCAGCTGCGGCGCATCGGTAGCAACGTTGCGGCCCTCGATCACCTCCATCGACGCGGCAAAGGAGTCCACATAGTCCAAGACCACCGAAGCGAGCGAGGCGGCGAAGGCGAAACGCAGGTCCCGGTTGCGCGGCTGCGGCACCACCAACAACCGAGGTGCGGACGCCTGCGAGCCAACCAGGCAGGCCAGTGGCGCGTTCGCCTCACCGGCCAGGGACAACGGCACGAAAACCAGCGGCCGATCACTCAGGTGTGCATGCCGGCGGGCGGCTACCGGCACCGCCCGGCCAGTCTCAAATGCGAGGGCCCGGGCCAGCGAGGTGAGCGTGCTCACGCGACACCTCCAAAGCACTCCTCCCGCAGCGACCACGCCAGGCGCAGCAACGACGCCGCGTCCTCCTGCTCCGGCGACGGCGGCAACGTGCCCCTGGCCAGTCCAAGCGCGGTCTCGACGGTTTCCACACCTCCCAGATCCTCACTGACCGTGTGCCCCATCACGCGGGTGCAACCGTGCGACTCGTCCCGGCAGAACCGCGCCAGGTCGCATGTGTCGAGACACTCAGGCATTTACCGGGCCTCGATCCGGCGCAGGTCCGCGACGACTGCCGCCGCAGGCCGAGCGACCGACAGCGACAGAGTCGGCGGCAGCAGCGACAACAGGACGTCGATCCGGGTCAGCCGCGAGAGCTGGCGACGAAGCACCGTCAGCTGTTTGCGTACATCGACGAAGGTCACCGTTGGCCGGTTGGAGAAGTCCTTCGGGCACACCAGGACCACGTTGTCCGCCACCACATCGGACGGGAAACCCTGGTCGGCCAGCAGAGCGCGCATGGCGTGCACGTACACGGCGGACTGGATGACCGCTGCCGCTACCTTCTCGCCGTCGGCCTGCCCGTCGATGACCGGAAACGACTTGATCTCAATGACGTGGAACTGGCCTTTCCATTGGAAGGCGATCAGATCAGGCTCGAGGTAGACATCGCGTCCGCCGACGGACAGGCGCAGCAGCGGATGGTCGAACAGGGTCCCGGCGTCGTCCAAGCCAGCGGCGGCGCGGGCCAGCAAGGTCTTCGTGCGGGCATGGCGCAGCTCGGGGCTGGTGTTGCCACCCACCAGCTCCAAGTCGTCATAAGACACCTCCGGCAGCGCCAGGGCGAGCCTTTCCCGCAGCAGCGTGAGCAGTTCCGCGCAGCCGTCGGCCTTGACCTGTGCTTCGAACACGTTGCCGCGGGTGATGGCGAACTGCGACTGTCCGAACTGGGCGGGAAAGCCGACATACGAGGCGAGCCGCGACTTGTCGATGCCCGCCGCGTCCATGATCGCGCGCCGGTTGCAGCCCGGGTTGCTGGTGAGCGCGGAAATGGTACGGGCATTATGGTTGCGCGCTGGTGCATCACCACGGATGCGGTCAAGCGCCTCCTCTGCCGGTGCGCTCATCCCGTCGCCTCCTCACCAGCCTCGTCGCCCACCAGCCCGAGCCGAGCGCCGAAGAGCCGCTGCACGTCGGTAAGGCGCACCGCTCGCCTGGCCGCCTCGTCCCTGGCGTACCGGTCGGCCTCCTCATGAACGACAAGCTCCGCCCGCGCCGCTTTCGCCACACTCATCGGCGTGTACGCACCATCAATGGCGCCCGGAATGTTGGCGGCGAACCGCCGCAGCAGATGACCGGTCGCCGGGCGCGGCGCGTCCAACCGAACGACCGCGTCGGCCACCCGGATCGCAGCAGTCAGAAAATGCACCCTCAGACTGAGCGGCCCGACAATCCGCTCGGCCACGCTCCACGTCGAGACCGTCAGCAAACCCCGAGCCGGCGCCAGCATGTCGGCGGTAAGGGCCGGACACAGATAGTACGGGCGGGCATACGGGGCGGACCGAAACGACCGCTCTTCGTCCCGACGCAGACTGGTCAGCCTGGCCGACACCATCTCACCGGAGAAGAACGCCTCATGGACAGCGACGATGAGCCGCGGCGCGGCCGGCACCGTGAGCAGGGTGAGCGCGTGGTGGACCTGCTCACGTACCGGAAGCAAGGAACCCACCGCAACCAAGGCGGGCGGCATCGGCGAGGGTTCGCCCAAGGCCGTCAGCGCCCGCTCCCACGCATCCTCAGCGCGGCGAAGCTCGGCCCGGAGCGCGCGGGCATTGACCCGATCGCCAGCGACAGCGGCCAACCGCACTGCCGTACGCAGCTCGTCGATCCTGCGCTCCAACATCTCTATCGACTCGGCCACGCGGGCAGCCTACATTTCCCAGCCTTTTCCAGCAATACCCAGTGAACCTACGTCCGGTAGACCAAAGGCTACTCTTCGTGTAGCCCGGGAACGACATCGGTTCAGACAGCGACGAAGGAACGTCTCGGCCCGTCGTTCTGTCAACTCGGCGACCACAACCCGAGCCGAAGAAGTGGTCGACCTCATCCGACCGGCGTATGCCAGACGACGGCATGGGCGATCAGTCAACCAGCGCATGACCTGGGATCGGCCTCGCGAGCGGGATGGTCCCAGATCTGCTGCGGCGAGTGTGAGAAACCGGGCTGCGTACTGCCTTGGCGAGCAAATGTCAGAGAGTTCGTAGCCGTCGTGGCCGATGGTGTGCTCGCCTACAACGGGATCAGCGCAGAGATCGTGTCTCGGACCGGTGTCGTGGCTCATTGCGGAGCGGAAGTGAACCAATCTGTCGATGCAGTGGCCCGCTCGGCTGCACGAGGGTAGCGATTGGCGACTACCCGGTTCTGGTCCCAGAGTGGCTCACCACTTGCCGGCTACCGACGATCTTGGCGGTGGCGTTTCGACCAGCTTGGCTTCGGCGCTGTTCGGCCGGCGGCGGCAAGTGCGCGGATGCGTTGTCTGACTGGCAGGACGTGAGCCCCCGTGGTCTGACAGGAGGTCAGGTCGCCAAGGCGAGTTCGGTGATCGCGGCGACCCGTGCCGCGCACGGTTGGTCGATGCCAAGTTCGTAGTGACCGCGGCGGAGGTTCTGGACGAAGGCGTGCCTTGCGATGACTACCTGCGCGGCTCGGTCGGTGGCGTCCGGGTCTCCTTGGCGGTGTCGGCGGCGGTGTTCGGATGTGGTTGGTGGGTCGGGGTTGTCAGTGGGGTGGTTTGTCGATCCTGGCGGGGTTGGTGGTCAGCGGCCGACGTGGACAGTGTCGATCACGGTGACGCTGGTGAGTGGGGTGGTGAAGCAGTCGCCTTCGGTCCCGAGGACCTGGCCGGTGCCGGTGAGGTCGCCGCTGAGGACGTTGCCGACGCTGGTGAACTTGCCGGCCAGCGTGGCGATCCCGCCGGTGGTGGGGATCTGCAGGACGAACGTGCCGTGCCCGGTGGCCAGGACGCAGTCGGCGATGTCGGCCTCGCTGAGGCCGAACCGGCCCGCTCCGGTGACCTGCTGCCCGTCGACGATGCCGGTGCAGGTGGCGGTGCCGGTCAGGCCACGGCTGCTGAGGGAGACGTGCTGCGGCTGCCGCTTCCGCGCACTCAGGGCCGGGTCGATGTGCACGGTGAAGGCGATGCTGCAGTCGAGGTCGGCGGTGGAGATCGGCGCGTCGGCTCGGGCCGGGCTGGACGGCAGGGCAAGCAGGACGGCCGTCGCGGCGGTGAACAAGAACACCATTCGGCGGACAGGCCGCCGGCTTGTGTGGATCATGATTCCTCCCTTGCGGGGTGGGCGGTCCGCGCTGGCAGGTGGCGGGACTCTCGACGATGTTGGTTCGGCCGGTGACCGGCGTTGATGATCCGACCGGCTGGTCTTGGCACGCCACCCGACGTGCGCATGCCGCCGTCGTCTGACCGCCGTCGGTCGGGATGGCTGGTCGCCGTTGGGTTTAGGGGCCGACGTGGGCGTCGACCTGGGTGGTCACGCGGGTCAGCGGGGTGGTGACACAGTCGCCTTCGAGCACGGCGGTCACGTGGGCGGTGCCGGTGAGGTCGCCGGTGACGACCGCGCCGGCGGCGGAGCCGCTGGTGTCGAACGTGCCGGCCACCGTGGCGATCCCGCCGCTAGTCGGGATGCGCAGGACGAAGGTGCCCTGTCCAGCGAGTTGGGTGCAGTCGGCGGTCTCCTGGATGTCGGTGGTCAGCGTGATGGTGCAGGCCAGGTCGGCGCCGGTGGGCGGGGCGGCACTGGCCGGGGCGGCGGGTACGGCGAGTAGGGCGGCCGCCAGGGTGATGAGAAGCAGCGCATGCCAGATACGCCGGCCGGGTGCGTGGATCACGGTTCCTCCCTGCGGGGTCGGCGGCCCGCGCGAGGCACCTGCCCGCGGACCGCCGAAGGCGTGGTACCGCTGGTGACGAGCGTTGCTGATCCGACTGCCCGGCCGGGCCGACGTGTGACGAACTCGCACTCAACGTAATCACTTGATCGCGTTGGGGTCAATCAACGGTGCGGCTTGTTTCCTCCGGGACGGCCACAACGGTGCCAACAACCTCAGATCGAGTCCCCGTCTCAGCTCACCGCGGGCCGGCCGCGCGTCGTCGGCCCCACCGAACCCGCCACCTCCTGAACCACGTCGAGCCGCACCGTTCACAGCTACCTGGCCAAGCGCAGCTCAACGTCGCCGACGTTCGCCATCTCCGGCTGGAACAGACAGCGCGTGCCGCACTCGATGAGCCCAACGGCCCGAGGTTCGGGAACGCACCGCGGCCGCGGGAGTAACCGAGCGATGATCGCCTCGGCATTGGCCAGGCTGTCTGGTACGTCCAGCGTGGTGGCGTCCCAGCACACCAGCCGCAGCCCCGGGAGTGTGTCACCCGGACATCTTCAACGGCGAGGCGACATCGACACCGCGCACCGCCTGCTTGTCGACGCGATCGAGACCAGAACCCAGCGGTACGAGGCCGAGGACCGCACGCTCGTCGAGGCGCTGTTCACCCTGATGCCGGTGTGCTTCTTCGGTGGCCGACCCGAGGTGTGGGAACCGTTCGACGCGGCGATCTCCCGCCTTGGGTCGCGCGTGCCCGAGGTGCTGTCGCTGCGCAGCCGGACCTACACCGATCCCATCCACACCGACGTGCGGACGCTTGACCGGCTCGCCGCCGCCGTCCGCAGCCTGCGCGATGAGGTCGACCCGACCCGGATCGTGCGCATCCACATCGTGTCCTTCTGGATTGACCGGCTGTTCGCTGCCGGAGACGCCCGGTGGCGGGTAGTCCACGATGGACCCACGGCGGGGCCGTAGCCTCGGCGATCCAGGCACTGCTGCTGGCTTCGACGACTTCCTGACCGGTCAATGGGACGAAGCCCAGCAACTGTCCGAGGAAAGCACCGACATGTCCGATGCCTACGACCATGAGCTGCGGTCGGTATCGGGCTGGTACGGCCAGGCTCCTCTCACCGCGGTGCGCTGTGACGACCACACGACGCCGCGACCGGCCTTGCCCCGTACGATCGGCTCGGCTACGCCGTGGCCGTCGTGGGCGACCTCGTCGCCGTGGGCGCACCCAGCCAGCGAAAGTTCGGCTCGGTGTCGCGCAGGTCATGGCCCGCATCGATGCCACCGTCCGGGCTCGCCGTCGAGACGGGCCTGGCGAGCATAAGGTCGATACGGCGGTGCCGGTCGCACGTCAGATTGCCGTGGCCTTGACCACCTTCCACTCGCCGTCGGCGCGGATCATCGTAAGGACCACCCGGTTCTGGTCCACCTTCTCGCCGGCGATGTTGACGTTACGCCGGTACTGGTTGAGGTAGAGCAACAGCTCGACATGGTCGGCCATGGCACTGATCACCGCGATCGCCGACACCTGCGCGTGCACGACCGCCTGCTCGGCCACCGCGGCCGACTTGAGGCTCGTCGTGGTCTGCGCGTACTCGTCGGCGAACTCACCGGTGACGAACGCCCTGCCGTTGGTGACGCTGGCGTCGAAGGTGCGGTAGTCGTAGGAGAAGATGGCCTGCGCCGCCGCTGTCGACTCCCGGACGGCCGCGTCCCGCCGCTCGGCGCGCTGGTGGTTGAACCACGCCGTGCCGGCGAGCGCGGCGGCGAGCAGGACCGCGATGGCGAGCGCGAAGACGGTACGGCGCAGGCGCCGGAGCGCGGGGTCGGCGGACGCGCGACGTCTGGCTGTTCTGCGTGGTCGCCGGCGACGGCGCGCCGGCTCGTCCGCGTCGGGCTTACCCCTCTCAGGCTCGGCGTCCTCGATCTCGGTGTCTGTCCTCGACCTCAGCGACCGGCTCGGGTTCGGATTTCTCACGACAGCCTCCCTTCTCTTCACGAGTCGATCGGTCAGCCGACGAACTGCAGCCGGGCGATCCGCCATGCCCGGAGCGGGCGTCCTTGGCCAGGTCGACCTGGATCCGGTAGTGCGACAGCCGGCCGTCCGGCGCTCTGACGTTCTTGACCGTCGCGTCGATCGCGACGAGTGCGACCGCCGAGTCCCGGTCGGCGGATACCAGGCCGGCTCGGAGCACCGTGCCGTGTGACTCGACGTTGTTCTCCGCCACGGCGGCGCGTACCTGTGGCATGCCGCGGGTGAACTCGTCGGCGAACTCGCCGGTGGAGCCGGCCACGATCCGCTCCAGATCGCGGTCCACAGTGGACGCGCTGATCGAGACGAAGCTCAGAGTGAGCTGTTTGGCGGCGGCCAGGGCCTGTTGCCGGGCGCCGTCGAGCTGGCGGTCGGCGTACCAACGCGCGCCGTCGCTGCCGGCCGTCATCAGCGCGCCGGCCAAGGCGGCTCATGGGGCGCTTGGTACACACCCATGCGGGGATGCGCACGGACCCCGAGCGCGGCCAACACCTGCTGTGAGGCGTCCGCGGCCCACTCGCGGTCTCGCCATTCCACACGGTCGCAACACTCGCCATCCCAGCGCAGGTGTTCCGCACCGAGGAGCGCGACCGGCTCTCCGAGGAGCTGAGCTTCTCACCGGCGCACGCCCGGGTCGAACACCGGCCCATCGGACCGGTCAACCGCGCCCGGATGCGGGTCTATGCGGCCAACTCACAGTTCCGGCACGAGCGCAGCGGTCACACCCGGCCGACGCGGTAGACGATCAGCCGATCGGACCGTGTGGGCTCGAAAACTGAGTCATGCTGCGCCACCTGGGCGCTTCCGAAGCGGCCGGCGCGATGGGCTCGAAGATGAACGGGTTCAACGAGCGAGACGAAGATCCCTGAACGCGTTCAGGCTCACCGCGCCCATCTGTGGAGGGCGGAGACGAAATGCCAGCTCACAGGCCTTGCCGAGGTTTTCGAGCCCCCACAGGTCGGCGTGCCTGCGTAGGTCGCTGCGCTCGCCGTGGATGCGGGCCCCGGACCAACGTCGGACGCCGCCGCGGTCGTGTCTTGGTCGACCACGTCGACTACCAGGAGTCTCGTCCACTATGGACGATCGAGACGCCGCCGTTCAGCCATCCTCGAAGCCACCTCACCAGGGAGGAAACGGCTCACTCGCCCACTTCGCAAGCACTACCGCAACGAGCAGCCGAGGTGGCGGTGCTCACGGGTGCCGGTCGATCGGTTGGAGTTTGACGGTCCCTCCGCAGATGCTCGCGTTGTCGCCGGTGAACCAGGTAACGCGGGCCGCCGGGCCCTGCTGCGGGTGCGGGTCTTCGACCGTCGGCGGCAGCCACACATCGAACGTTGCTGGGAACGGGGGGCACGTCTCGGTGGAGTTCAGTCAGCAGCACCGAGCCCGAAATAAGCTGGCCCGCGCCGGTGGCGACCGCGGTCGCGAACCGCAGATCAGCCAGACGACACCAGGGCGGCCAGCCACTGCCCGCGCCCCGCGTACCCGTGGGCGCGGGCGATCGGCTACCCGGCGCGTGCGGCGGGCCGCTCGGTGACGGGTCGCTCGATGGGCGGTACGTCGACAGTGCCGGCGGGGCCGACACCGGTACCGGATCGCTCGGCGACGCCCAGACGGCCTTGCCCGGCGCGCCCCGCGCGGACGTGGTACAGCCGGCAACCGCCGGTACGCCACCGGCCAGCATGACGATCAGCGCGAACAACCCCCGCGTGCGCACCCCGTCCCTTCCCCGTTGCAGCGGGCAGCAGTCTACCGACCACCGGCCCGCGATGAGGTCCCTCGCCGGGGCGACCCGGCTGCGGAACTCATCCTGGACGGCACGCCGATCCCCATCGACAGCATCGCCGAGGATGGACCCGCGCCGAGCGCGCTGGTACCTCGGCGGCCGGTCCGAGGACAACGCAGCCCGCACCGTGTTCCGAGCTACCCCGACCGCCGAGCGATCTCCTTGATGGGCACACCTTCCGCCCGATGTAGACGGCGCTGGCGTATCGGTCGGGACTAGGCCACGCTCTTGCAGCGCACCCAGCCAGTTGCGATCGACGGGACGAGTCGCCGCATGATTTGAACGGGGGCGGCGACCTCGCCCGTCCGATTAGACAATGAGAGGGTCAGCATGATCACCGAATCGTCGGCCGTCGTTGTATATCACAAGGGTGACCGCTGGGCGGCGGATGTCCCACTCGGAGGTCAAGACCACGCATTTGATCACATGCGTTTCATCCGCCGCGTCCTCAACGAGGGAGTCGCTCGCTATGCAGGGCCGTTCTGCCGCCACGACGAACACCCTTCCGACGACAAGATCGGACTGGTCGTGTTCAACCTGCCCGTCCACGAGGTAGCACAACTGATCAGCGAGGACCCAGCGGTCAAGGGCGGCCTCCTTGCGCCATCGATTTACGCGTTTTATCCGCTATGAGAGCCGAGAGCCAATCGTCCCTGACGGGCGCCTACGCTGGACGCCGAATGACAACAGCCACTCGTACCGACGGAACATCGTCGCCGGCTGGTCGTACCCTTACGGTCGACGCTAAACAGATCTCGCCGTCCCCGGACCTTAGCCGATGCCGCTGATATGTGGGCTCAGGCGCCATTGGCCACCCGTTCGACCATAGCTTTCGAGCCTCAGGGCTGATACGGCACAGGTCGGCCATGAATGCGTCAAACGACCCGCGGTCGCGGTAGTAGGCCTGGGTAGCGCGAAACTGCGCAATCAGCTGCGCAGCCTCGTGTCGCCAATCCAGGAACAGGCGCCGCGCCTCGGTTGCCGTGAAGAACCAGCGCAGCAGGTTCTGCCTGGGCGAAGATGTGGAGGGTGTCACGGGATTCGTGGAATTTCGGTGACGATCCCGTCTGATGTTATGCCGCAGTACCGACAGGTTCGGTGCTGCGGGCGGTGGTGGGGTGGGCGTGTCGGCGTAGCGCGGCCACGAGTTGGGGCATCTGCTTGTAGCCCTTGACGCGCCGGAAGGAGCGTTGGGCGTTGAGCATGCCGGCGGCGGTCCAGCGC
>WNFV01005285.1_pt1 | contig 15680 bp, 18 predicted proteins | sample 5400101 | NCBI WGS metagenome assembly WNFV01 (sample SAMN13153361, study PRJNA577476) | soil metagenome | isolation source: 115 cm soil or saprolite under grassland replicate 1 | place: USA:California | collected 2016-06-15 | reverse complement strand
GGCACCTCCCCGCCGCCGAACCCCTGACCGGCCGAGCGTTCGTCGAGCTCATCGCCGCCGCGCTCGGCCGACCCGTCAAAGTCACGGCGACCTCGGGCCTGGCGCTGCGGATCGCTGGCGTGTTCGATCCCGGGGCCCGGGAGACCATCGATATGCTGTACCAGTGGGAGCGCCCATTCGTGCTTGACGCCTCGAAGTTCCAGCGCGCGTTCGGCCCCTTGGAGCCCACACCGCACCACCAGGCCGTTGCCACCACGGTCGCCTGGTTCCGGGAGCGAGCAGGCCGCACCCGCCGCTGAAGCGGTCCGGCATCCGGCGACAAGCTGGTCGGCTTCCGTGGCCTGTGGGTGCCAGATATTGCGGTCACCTCATGCGACCTGCGCGTACTCATGGATCAATCCACCGAGCCGATCGTGCCGGACCACCCGCCCACCGCCGGGCGATGGTTGGGACGGCTGAGCCAGCCTCAGCGGCGGCGCCTGCCCCAACGCCCGATGGGGACGATGGCCGTTGTAGTGGAGGACGTACTCGCCAAGGACACGCTCCAGATGCGCGCGTCCGACAATCAGCATCCGGTCCAGCACCTCACGGCGCACCGTGCCCACCCATCGCTCCGCGTAGGCGTTCGCGCGCGGCGCCCGCACCGGCGTGACCAGTATCTTGATCCCCTCGGCGGCGAAGACCGCGTCGAACGCGGCGGTGAACTTGGTGTCCCGGTCGCGGATCAGGAACCGGTATCGGCCGACCCGCTCGCCGAGTTCCATGAGCAGGTTCCGGGCCTGCTGGGCCACCCACTCCCCCACGGGGTGCGGCGTCACACCGAGCAGGTGGACCCGGCGGGTCGCCACCTCGATGACGAACAGCACGTACAGCCGCCGTAGCCATACGGTGTCCATCGTGAAGAAGTCCACCGCCAGCACGCCCTTGGCCTGAGCACGCAGGAACTGCCGCCAGGTGAGCGCCGACCGCGTGGGTGCCGGATCGACGCCGGCGCGCTGCAGGATGGTCCACACCGTGCTCGCCCCGATCGTGTACCCAAGACGGCACAGCTCGCCGTGCACACGACGATAGCCCCAGGTCGAGTTCTCCCTGGCCAGCCGCAGCACCAGCCTGCGGAGCTCCGCCGCCACGGCGGGACGGCCACGCCGGCGCGGGTGGGTCCAGCGGTGCCGGACCAGATCCCGATGCCAGCCAAGCACCGTGGCCGGCCGGACGAGCAACACCCCCACCTGCCGCGGGGTACCAGCCGTGCCAGGCCGGCCAGCACGGCACGGTCAGCCCAGTCGATCCGCGGACGAGCGACCTGGCGCCGCAGCACCGCGACCTCGTGGCGCAACACCAGCAGCTCGGCATCCTTGGCCGCCGAGCTGCGCGTCGACAGGGCAAGCCATCGCAGCAGCTGGCAGAAGGTCAGATAGATCAGTCGTAAGGCCATGCCCTGATCATCCTGGCAGACCGACACAGCGGCGAACTCGCAGCTCAGGGCCTACGATCAAGTTTCTGGCACCCACACGTTCGCTCACGCCTGGCGGCTTCATACGGCCTTCGGTGACACGGGTGCCAACCGCGCCGGTCAATGACGCGGTCAATGATCTGCCTTGCCGAGGACCGCTCTCCCTTGCCGCTAGATCTTCCTGACCTGCGGCACCTTATCTCCTGATCGCCAGAATTATGTCTGGCGCTCGGCTACGGATCTGGCGGTTGGGGGTTCGAATCCCTCGCGGGGCGCTCTGACCAGCAGGTTGCCCACCGGTTCGGTGAGCGAACTCGATACTTCCCGTCGGGTTAACCTGCGGGTAACCTGAGAACTGGCGATTGGCCCGGAACCGGAGCGCAAGACAAGGCATGCATCCACCCATTGGGCTACGGCCCGGCAGAGTGCCTGGACTGGGCTGCTCGTCTGGGTCGACGCCATCTTGTGGCTGAGGCCTCCGGGTCGCCGCGGCGGCGAGCAGCGACAGGACCGGCACACTGCGACGTCGCGCGCGATGCGGCCCGGTGGCGCGGCATAGGACTCGCTGCCGGGCTCAGCTCATGAAGGCCATGAGCTGCGCGGGCATGATGACGATAGGGCGCATCATGTCACGGTCCTCATGTTCGAGGATGTGGCAGTGGTACATGTAGCGGCCGCTGTAGGTGGTGAAGCGGACGGCGAGCTCGACGATCTCGTTGGGGTTGACGCGGACGGTGTCCTTGAGCCCTCGTTCGTTGGCGTCGACGGCGTGGTCGAGGGGGTCGTCGGGGTCACGGGCCAGCCGCACGGTGGCGGTCGTCTCGCGGTCGCCGATGCCGTTGTCCGGCACGGTGACCGCGATCGGGCGGCGCGTGAGGACGTGGAAGGGCTCAAGGTGGATGTGGATCGGGTGGGTGTCGCCGCTGAGGTTGATCAGCTGCCACACCTCCCATCCGCGGAGCATCGGGAAGAACGTCGCCGCGTCCTCAAAGTGGATGGCCGCGGTGCGCAGGTGCGTCACCGTCTCGCCATTCTGGTCGACGACGGTGATCATGGGCGCATCGGGGCCGTCGTCGTCGGACGCTTCGGCAAGCTCCCGCATCGTCAGCATGTTCGGCAGGTCGTCCAGCTCCTGCTCGACAAGCGCGACGGCACGCCGGACTGCGACGCTGAGGTCTGCGCGGGTGGGAGCCGTGATGTCGGTGGCGAGGCGCTCGGGCCGCGGTCGTCGCGTCGACGGGCCGGCGACGGCGCGGAAGCGCATGACGTCGGGGTAGGGCAGGAGCTGGCCAAGGTCGGCGGCCTCAGCGGCGCCCGCGGCGGGGAACGGCTGGCCGTCGAAGGGGGCGCCGGCGGTGTTGACCAGGGTGAGCTGGCTGCCTGGCTCGAGGTCGGAGAAGTCCACCAGCAGGTCGGCCCGCTCAGCTGAGGCGAGCACGAGCCCGTCGGCCGGGACGGCAACGGACGCTGGCAGCAGGCCGCCGTCGGTGCCGATCTGGGTGATCCGGTCCAGTTCCGGTCTGCCGTCGCGCAGGAGCACGAGCCGGAAGGTGCGGGCGTTGGATCCGTTGATCACGCGCAGCCGGTAGGTCGTGGGCTGCACGTCTAGGACCGGCCACACCTTGCCGTTGACGGTCGTGAACGGCGCGAAGGCCTCCATCGTCCCCGGGTCGGTCTTGTGGACTAGCTCACCGGTGAGCCGCCCGTCGGCGCCTTGCCCGAAGTTGCGGTCCTGCAGCAGCAGTGGCACCTCAAACGGCGGTCCCTCAGCAAGGTCGAGCGCACGCTCGGACTGGTCGCGGACGATCCACAGGCCGGCCAATCCCGCGTACACGGTCAGCCGGGTCACGCCCATGACGTGGTCGTGGTACCACAGCAGCGCCGCCCGCTGGTCCATCGGGTAGTCGCTTGTGGCGTGCTGGCCGGGGGCGAAGATGTTCTCCGTCCAGCCGTCGTAGGGGGCGGCGGTCACGGCGCCGTGCAGATGGACGACGGTGTAGCCGCTCAGTGCGGCGGCGTTCGGGTCAGGCGTGCCGCCGCTCAGGCCGGGCAGGCACTGAACGGGGAGGCCGTCACCGTCGGTCTCGGTAGGGGCGAGCGTGCTAGCGACCGGATACGGCTGGTCGATCTCGTTGCGCCAGTGGACCCTGACCGGCTGGCCGCGCTTGGCCTCGATCGTTGGTCCCGGAACCCGGCCGTCGTACGCCCACACCCGCGAGGGGGGCAGGTCGCGGTGGAACCGGTGCGCCGCCGCGCGGATGGGCACGGTCAGCTCTCCGCCGTGCTTGTCGGCCAGGATGCGCTGCGGCAGCGGCAGCGCATCGACGAAGGGGGTGAGCGGCGGTCTCAGCGACGACCTCACGATGCCTGGCCACCTCCTACTGGGCTCGGTGCCGTTGGCCCAGGCCGGTCGGACCCTCATCCCTGGCCATCACGGTAGTGTGCCGGGTGCCGCCGGCGGCGACAACCGCTCAAACCCAGCCGAGCACCCACCCGCCGGTGCCCAGGAGGGTGGAGACGGCCAGGACGACCAGCGGGTTCCACTTCAGCAGCTGGGTCATGGCCAGGGCGACGGCGAACACGGCCAGGCTGACCCATCCGGTTAGGGTGCGCTGGCCGATGCTAACGCCGACTTCCGCTCAGCGCTTTGGACCCTGACCTTGATATGCGTAGCGGGAGTGGCAGGCGACGGATCTGTCGCCAAGCAGCGCGTTCGAAGATGGCTACACTGATCCGGTTAGGTAGATACCGGGCCTGTAACGCTGCCGATCTTGGCTGCGTGGTAATCGTTACCGCGATGGCAACGCTGACAGGTTGGAGCTGACTGTCGCTTTCTAACCATCACGATCAGGATGAACCAGGCCACCCGGACGCGACCGGGCGGCTGTCGGCCAGCAGGTCAGGTCCGATAGATCAGCGCCATGGCAGCCAAACCGACCCGGCGCAAGGGCTGGGAGCTGTTCGCCCACCCGGCCCAACAAAACCAGCGGCGCTACCAAGCGCTGCGCGCCTACCTGTACGAGGGCGCCTCCCTGGGCCAGGCCGCCGTCCGGTTCGGCTACACCCCCGCCACGCTGGAGTCGCTGGCCCGCGACCTGCGCGCCGGCAAGCTGGTCCTGTTCGCCCCTGCGGGCAAGCCCGGCCGCAAGCGCGCCCCGAAAAAAGACCGCGCCCGCGCCCGGGTCATCCAGCTGCGCCGCGAGGGCCTGTCGGTGTACCAGATCAGCACCCGCCTCGCCATGGAGGGGATCGGCCTGAACCGCACCGGGGTCGGCCAGATCCTCGCCGAGGAAGGCTTCGGCCGGCTGCTGCGCGACCCCGCGGAGCAGGCGAGTACCTCCCCGGGCCACCTCCGGCCGCGACACCCCGTGGGGTACGTAAATGCGTTCACGCAGCTGACGGGTGTTCCGACGGGAGAGTCCGAGCCGATCGCATCCAGGCACCTCCCACCTGTAGCGACCGCTGCGGCTCCACGACCACCTTGAGGATCGCTGCGGCCAGCCGCACTACGACGCCAGGACCAGAACCGGCTTCGATCTGGCCGATACCCTCCTGTTCCTGTCGGCGTTGCCCATGCGCGTGGCCTCCCCTCCCGAATGCCGGGACCACTGATGCCCCTGATGATCGCGGATCTCCCGGAGCGGCCGGGCTCCCCTGACCTACTTCTGACACCCCACGGGCATCCGTGAGCTGCTGGAGCGCCGCGGCGATCAGGCCGGCATCCCCGGCCTGCATCCCCATCGGTTCCGCCACACCTTCGCCCACCAGTGACTGCGCCAGGGCGGCAACGAGACCGATCTTTTGCGCATCGCCGGCTGGCGCACCCGCGAGATGCTGCAGCGGTACGGCGCCTCGGCCGCCGACGCCCGCGCCCGCGACGCCCACCGCCGCCTGTCGCCCGCCGACCGCCTATAGCCAACCGTAGCCCCGATCAGCCGCAGCGCCGCGCGCCGATCATCCGCATCGGCGGCTGCATCGCGACCCGCAGCTCAGGACCTACATCCGAATATCTGGCACCCAGACGATGGGAGCGGGCGAGGGCGAGGAGTTGTCATGCCGGCTGTCTCGCTGCTCGAACGGGTCACCGCGAACGCAACAACGCCCGCCGGATGACCAACGCAACCGGAGACGCGCGGAACACGTGACAGCCGCGCTACCTGGCGGTCCAGCCGCCGTCGATGACAATGGTATGGCCGGTGATGAGTGATGCGGCTGGAGAGGCCAGGAAGACGACCGCCCCCGCGACATCCATTGGCTCGCCGATCCGGTGCAATCCGGCGATACGTTCAAGCACGTCGGTTCGGAACTGCGGATTGGCGAGGGCGTCCTCGGTGCCTGGCGTGAAGATAAACGTCGGAGCGACGGCATTCACGGTGATGTCATATCTGCCCCACTCGACCGCGAGACACTTCGTCAAATGTGAAACAGCAGCCTTGGTCGTGCAGTAGACGGACTCTCCGGGCAACGCGACGAAGCCGGCTTGGGAACTCAGGTTGATGATGCGCCCGAAGCGCTGACCGATCATGACGCGTCCGGCCGCCTGGCTGGCGAAGAACGTTCCTTTGACATTCACGGCCACGGTCGAATCGAAGTCTTCCTCCCGAACCTCCTCGGCAGCGTTCCCCGGAGCCACGCCGGCGTTGTTGACCAGGATGTCCAGCCGGCCGAGCCGAGCCACCACCTCCTCCACCGCCTGGGTGATCTGGTCCAGGCTCGTCACGTCCATCTGCACCGCCAAGGCGACCCGGCCCATCGCCTTGATCTCATCTGCCAGGTCCCCGCCGGTGCCCACCTCTCGCAAACCCAACGCCACCTCGGCCCCGGCGTTTGCCAGCGCAAGCGATATGGCACGACCCAGCCCGCGTGCCGCTCCGGTCACCAACGCCACCCGACCGTCCAACTCAAATCGGGGGAACCCGTCCACGGGGCGGCGACGACCTGGCTGCTCAGGTTCCATCCGAAGGCCTCGACCTCTGGCAGCCTCCCGTAACCCGACAGCGATGCCAAGGGAGCCACCGTGACGGGACGCCCACAGCCACGTCACCTCCTTCGCGGTCAACGCAACGCCGCATCGTACGTACAGCTCACACCACTTCAACCTTAGCTTCAACCCTGCGGATGCCAGAAATCGGTCATCGCTACTGACCTACAAGTTCACCAGGCATTCACCACCACGCGGGCATTACCCTGCTACATGTACCGCGCGTCCTTAGAGGACATTCGCGAAGCTGTGGCTGGGCGGTTGTGCGGTGGAGTCTGATGGCACGGAAGTGTCCTGGTGACAGGGCGTGGAGGCTCTGGGATGGTTGTCGGCATGAGACGCAACCCACCGCCACCGCTGGCCGACCGTCTGCTGCCTGACGCGCTGTGGCAGCGCATCCAACCCCTCCTGCCGCCACCGCCAGGCGGTGGCGCGCCCCGGACCGTGTCGGAGCGGGCCTGCATGGCCGCGATCTTGTTCATGGCGCGCACCTCCACCCCGTGGGCGTTGCTGCCGGTCGGTGAGCTTGGCTGCGGGTCGGTGACGACCTGCTGGAACCGGTTCGCCGAGTGGGCGCATGCGGGGGTGTTCGACCGGCTCCAGGAGCTGTTGCTGGATGAGCTGGGCGCGGCGGGGCTGCTGGACTGGTCCAGGGTGAGTGTGGACTCGGCCAGCCTGCGCGCTGTTCGGGGGGGACCTGTGTGGCGCCAATCCGGTCGACCGGGCCAAGCGTGGCAGCAAGTGGCACGTGGCGAACGAGGGCACGGGGCTGGTGCTGTCGCTGCTTTTGGGTCCGGCCAACCGGCCTGACCAGGAGCTGTTGGAAGCGGTGCTGGACGACATCCCCATGGTCGCCACCCCGGCAGGTGGGCGGCGCCGGCGGCCCGACAAGTGCCACGCTGACAAGGGCTACGACTACCGCCACTGCCGGGCGTATCTGACCCGCCGCGGGATCAAGGTGCGCATCGCCCGCCGCGGCATCGAGTCCTCGCAGCGGCTGGGCCGCCACCGCTGGAAGGCGGAGCGCACCATCGCCTGGCTGTTTGGCTGTCGGCGGCTGCGGGTCCGCTATGACCGCAGCTCGGAGCGGTTCTACGCGTTCGGGCTGCTGGCCTGCTGCCGGCTGTCGTTTAACCGCTACAGCGACCACACCACCCCGCGGCCCCGTCAGCCGGTGCTGGCCTGGTAGCCACCCTGCTGCAGCAGCTGCGGCGGCCGGGTCATGGCAGGCTGCCCGTCAGCGCCGCGCACGCGCGCCGATCGGGATTACCTGGCCGCCTGCGACCAGCATCCCGAGCCTGGCAGCCGCGCGCCAGCGGCCAGGCTCGCCGGCTCTGGCAGACCCGCATCGCCCAGCGGCGCCGACCCGGCCATCACGCAGCCGCAAAATCCCCCACCAACGCAGCCATCCAGCTTCTTGAATGTCCTCTTAGCGTTGCCCATGCGCACGGACTCACTCAAGAGCGAGCGCGATGGTCTTTGCGAAGGTGCTGATGAGCGCGGATCTCCCGGTGTGGTGGGGCTCCCGGCACTCCAAGCGCATGGGTAACGCTCTCACCAGCATCAACGTCGCGCTGTCTGCTCATCAAGGGCGGTTTCAAGGTCATTGACGCTCAGCAGCGGCGCCTGCACGACCGCGCCCACAGCTTGGGGTTCGCCGACCCTGGCGGCTACCTGGTGGCACGCAGCCAGCAGGACGCGAGCCTGGCGCAGCTGGCCAGCGAGCTCGACACCACCGTCGACGCGATCGGTCGCCTGCTCGACCAGGCCGGCATCCGCCGCTCCCCACGGCCGGCCCGCAGCACCCACCAGCGCCACCACAGCACCGACCGGCGCCTCACCGACCGCGCCGCCCAGCTCGGCTTTGCCAGCCTGCCGGCCTATCTGGCCGACCGGGTGGTCCAGCAGGCATGGTCGCTTGCCCGGGTCGCCAGCGAGCTAGGCACCAACCCCAAGACCGTCAGGGACCGGCTGGACCGCTACGGGCTGCGCCGCACCCGCCAGACCCCCGCGCAGCAAGCTGGCAGCCGTCACGCCGCCCAGCGCAACCGGACACGAGGGCAGGCGCGGCGGGCAGCCCGGCTGGCAGCGCTTGGCTTCGCGGATCTACAGGGATACCTGCGGGTACGGCGCCTGCAGCAGGGCTGGCCGGTCCGGCGCGTGCGGGCCGAGCTGCGGGTGGACCCGGCCTGGCTCCGGCAGCAGATGCGCGAGCTTGGCATCCCATGACTCAGGTTCCAAGCACGATGCTGGCGTGGGGAGCCACCTCGCGCGACCAGGTCCTCCCCACGCCACCGGACGCGGCCCCGGCCGACCGCTGCTGACCACGGGACAGCCGTGACCGAAGCGAGTCTCATACGCCGTTCGCGCGATGCCGCTTGGGCGTCGCATCGTGACCGGCCCGGACCATGCTGTGGGAGCACGGCCACTGTTGCCGTGCTGCCGGGAAAGGCGGTCGCCATGCGAACAACTCGGACCATTCTGGCCGTACTGGCCCTGGCCGTACTGGCCGGGGCCGGCTGCACGGCCCACACCACCACCCGCCCACCTGCCGCACCCACCCCGGCAGCATCCACGCCGACACCCACGTCACCGGCTGGCAGCTCGCCAACCCCAACCATCACGCCCACCCCGCCATTGAACCCCAGCCCCTCCGATGGGACGGCGTGGCCGACCGGGACGCGCGTCACGGCAGCGACCTCGCCGTCCACCGACCTGGTAGCGATCCGCTCCGCCGAGCATGCGACCTTCGACCGGGTGGTGTTCCAGTTCCGCAGTCGAGCGCCTGGCTACGACATCAGGTACCTGGACGCGGTCCGCGAGGATCCCACAGGCTATGGTCTTCCACTGCGGGGACGTGCGTTCCTGCGGGTGGTCTTCCGCCACGCCAGCCTTGCCGAGCAAGGCATCTCGGCCCCGCCGTACTATTCGGGCGCGTTCGACGGTGCGGCCACCGCCACCCCCACGGGCATGTCGTCGCTGAAGGACCTGCGCAAAGCCGGCGACTTCGAGGGCTACCTCAGCTTCGGAGCGGGCCTGGATCACCGGGTCGGCTTCCGCGTGCTGACCCTCACCGATCCCTCCCGGGTCGTGCTGGACGTCGCACGCTCACGTGCGCCCACCCCGCCATTCCCTGGGATCTGGGAGATCCGCACCTGGGATCAGGCGTTTGAACTCCAGGCAGCCCTGGACAATGGACACCAGCCGTGGCGATGCAGCGCCGCCGGGCTTGTCGCCCGCTACGCTCAGCAGGTGCTCCTGGCAGGGTCGGCACCGCCGATCGTCCAGCAGGTCGGCCCGCACACCTTCCAGGTCCGCAAACCCGGCGCGGGCCTGGTCGCAACCGTACGGCTCGCCCAGCCGATCAACCAAGGGCCTTGTGGTCTGTGGGTCATCACCGGCGTGGACCGAAACGGCTGACACGACAGATGACGCCCACCCGTGGGCTGCGTGAACGTAGTCATGCAGCCCACGGCCTCATGCGGAAGCCACCAAGCCGATCCCATCTAGGCACCTCCCCGTAGGGGCGATAAAGATGGGTCACTCGCTACAGATACGTGAACTGAGCGTTTGGGGTTGATGCCGAATGGCCTGTGGTGGTGACCGCGATCACCGAAACGGTCTTCGCCGCTCCGGCGGGAAGGGTGGGTGCCGTGGCCCTCAACTGCGTGTCATCAACTGGCGTTACGGTCGCGGGTGTCGTGCCGAATAGGATGTCAGCATTGGTCAGGCCGCTGCCTCGAATGGTTACCTGGGTTCCCGCAGCGCCCTGCCTTGGATCCACTTCAGTGATGGTCGGCACCGCCCCCTGGGGAGCGGGCGTGCCCCCCGTGTGCTGTCGGGCATCTTCGGCGCTTGTCTGCGCCGTCCGCGAACCGAAGTAGAAGCCCGCCACGGTCGCAAGCACTGTAAGCAGCGACGTGACGATCGTCTTGCGTAGGTCGATGGCGTCGGAGGCACCGGAGAGGGCCGTGGCCGTGAGGGCGAACGCGGCTAGGACCAATGCCATCCGGTTAAGGGCCCTCCTGGCCTGATTTCAACCTGCTGACCAGGGAGTTTGTGCTCGCAAGTCCACCTAACCGGATGGCATTGCGGCTAGGACGACGATCAGCAACGCGATCAGGCTACGGGTGAGCCCACGGACTCCTCGCGGCTCGGCGACGGCCCGCAGCAGGGCCGGCAGGTCGCTGATCGTGATGCGCCCCTGGCGCACCCTGTGGGGTGCGTAAATGCATTCATGCAGCTCACGAGCCGTTCGCGCGAAGTAGGACCAGCGTTCGGTCGCCGGTGTAGGCGCTCCCGTCTGTGGCGTCTGCCGATGGTCCCGCGGCCACACGGGAGTCGCCGCAGCTGTCTACCGTGACACCTCGACCGCTTCCGACCCCGCCACGCCCAGCCGTCTGGCGTTGCCCATGCGCGTGGTCCCGCCCTCACCGCCGGCAGCATGGTTCTTGCAGGTGACTTCAGCTGTTGGGTTCTCCGGGGTGGTGGGGCGCCCGGCACTCCGAACGCATGGGAAACGCCCCCACCAGCACCAACGCATTGCCAGCTGACCATCAGCGGTGGCTTCACGGTCATCGACCCCCAGCAGCGCCACCTCCACGACCGCGCCATCGCGCACGGTTTCGCTGACCTTGCCGGCTACCTCACCGCGCGCTGCCAGCAGCACACCAGCCTCGCACGGCTGGCCAGCGAGCTTGGCATCACCACCGTGGTCGCCCGCCGCCTGCTCGACCACGCCGACCTGACCCCACCACCCCGCCGGCTCAGCGCCGCGCGCCAGCGCCGCCGCAGCACCGACCAGCAGCTGGCCGCCCGCGCGGCCCAACGCGGCTTTGCGTCGCTGCGGGCCTATCTGGCCGACCGTGCCCGTACGCGGGGATGGCCGAGCAGCCAGATCGCCAGCGAGCTTGGCGTGCATGCGGCCACGGTGGGTGATCGGCTCGACCGGCATCGCCTGCCACGGCGGCGGGCGACCGTCCAGCCCGCCGCCTCGACCAAGCTGGTGGCCGAGGACCGCGATCGCAACGTCGTCGGCGTGCCCGCGTTGCAAGCACCCGGGCACGGCGGAGGAGCCGGCCCGTGATGGACAACGCAATCCGCCCGGACACGCCAGCGAGCCGCACCGCGGGCGCATCACCAGGCCACAAGCAGCTCGTGCGCTCACATCCCCACCCGATCAACAAGCGCCTTCGCGACGGCGGCTGCGCGAGATCGACCCGCAGATCCGACGATGCAGAAACGCCCGGCCGGCAGCTGGTTGATCCTGCTCGCAGCCCGATATCGCCGACGGCGCCAACAATCCGGGGATCCTCGCACTCAGGGCGGCAAGCCCCCGGCACCTTGCCAGCGGGCGATGGCCCGGCAACCAGACCGCGCGATCCGCCGCCCAGGCCACAGACGGTCGGGGCCTATGCCGACGGTGGGGCGACGGTCATGGTGAGCCGGTCCACCAGCGCCAAGATGCTGCGCTCCGGGTAGCGGCGATGACCACCAAGGGTCCGCAGGTACGGCAGCCTGCCGTCCTTGGCCCAGCGGGCCACGGTCTTGGATGAGACCTGCAGCAGCTCGGCGACCTCGGCCCCGCGCAGGTACCGCTCGGTTGACCCGGATGACCGGTTCCCGGCGGGCGCGGCACGCGTGGCCATGGATTGGTCCTTCTTGTTTGGGCTCCTCCAGCTCACAGTACCCTCCGCGTGGAACAAGCGCCCGCTCCGATGGCCACGGTCGCGCGCCGGTGCACCCGCCCCGTGACCGAGCCCACCGCAGGCCGACGGCCGCCGTCAGAAGCCGACGACCCGACCAGCGTTGCCCAGGCGCATGGGCTCGCCCAGACCGCTGCGATCACTACCAAGACGCACTGGTGGGCGTGGATCTCCCGCAGCGGTGGGGCGCCTGGCACGCCGAGCCGCATGGGAACGCGATCACCGGCCTGTCTGCCTCGCTGCCTGGTCCTCAGCGGCGGCTTCACCGTCGACGATGGCCACCATCGCCACCTCGACCAGCAGGCCAGACGCCTGGGCTTCGCCGACCTGCGCGCCTGCCTGCACGCCCTGCTCGACGACGGCTGGAGCATCCCCCGGCTCGCCACCCACCTCGACACCACCCAAGCGGCCATCCGCCGCGCCATCGCCGACCACCAGCTCCAGCAACTCCCCCGCCGCCAGCGGCTGGCGCTGACGCGCCAGCACGCCGCCCAGCAGCGCGCCACCGACCGCGTCGCCGAACTCGGCTTCCCCAACCCCGCGGGCCTATCTGGTGGACCGGCTGGCCACCCAGGGATGGACGCTCGCTGAGGTGGCCACCGAGCTTGGCGCCGCGCCCGCCACCCTGGTCTACTGGACCAACATCAGGTTCGGCGGACGGCGCCGACCCGGCGGCAGTGCACCGCTGCCGCCAGCGGACCCCACAAGCAGACGCGGGCGGTCCAGCAGCGCCGTCAGGCACGCCTAGCGGAACTCGGGTTCGCAGCGCTGGAGGAGCACCTACAAGATCGGTATGTCGAGCGGGGCTGGTCGGTGCGGCGGCTGTGCGCCGAGCTTGGGGCAGGCCATGAGTGGTGGGCAGGCAGCTCCAGCGGCTCGGCCTGCGCGACTGACCCATAGACAGGTCTCGCCCGGCAGCTCGATCGGCTGCTTGGGGCGAATCCCGGGTGCGTCATCAGCCGTGGTGGCAGACCCACGGCCGACCACGACGCTCGCGGCGCGTGCGCCGCAGCGAGCGCGAAGATCGCCTGGACATCGTGCCGCTGGAGTGCGCTGTCGAGCGCCCCACGGGTTGTCGTCCTCGTCGGGAGTCTCACTGACAGGATTCTGACAACGGTCTGATAGCGGGCGAGCTGCCGGTTCTGGGATCGAAGAGGTTGCAGGCTCGCCCCGACGCCACGAAACCGTCAGAGATGCAACTCCAGGTCGTGCGCCTCACCGCGGAGATCGCGCTGCCGCCAAGCCTCGCCCCGAGCTTGACCTTCCGACGGCTTGGACCTCTTCGCGGCCGGCCTGGCATGTCCGCCGGTGACGGCGCAGACTAGGTCGCAGCAGGACCGAGTCTGCTTGGGGCCGCATGATGAGCTACCACGATCAGCTGCCGCAGCTGCTCCCGACGCTGTCCCGGGGCCAGCACCGCAGCCCCCGCAAGGGCGCATGCTTCATGGAGTTCGCCTCGCTGCTGGCCGGGGAGCGCTGGAGCGACCACCCGGCGTGCACCCACCCGCTGCTCGCCGCGGTCGCCCGACACGTCAACGATCACACCTCCGACGCTGGCCGTCCCCGGCTGGCGCCACTGATCCCGTCGGTGATCGGGCTGACCGGCGACGACCCGCACATCGACGCCCGGATCGCGTTGCGGTCGGCGACGCTGGCCCTGCCGGTCGTGGCGGCCGAACGGCAGCGGGTCATGGCGGTCTCGGTGCTGGCCTGCGAGCGTGTCCTGGCTGCGCTGGACGGGCGACCGCAACGGGAGCTCCAGGCGCAGAGCCGCTCGGTGCTGGCGCAGGTTCCACACGCCGCCGGGTGGGCCTGCCGCTTCACCGAGGGCGTCGTGGTTTCCGCGAAGCGCTTTCGCCGGCACGCCGCCCCCACGATCGTCGGCGACGCGGTCGAGGGAATCGCGCAGGCCTGCGTGCCGGACCCGGATCGGCTGCTGCGCGACCTGCTGGTCCAGGCGGTCGGCGAGTGCGCGGCGTTGGTCGCTGGCGACCCGGATCCTGGCGCCGGAGTCGATGCCGACCTGTGGGTGGCCGCGTGCCGGCTCACCGTAGCGTGACCGCGGAGGCGACAGCCCGAACACAACCCGCTTCGTCACCTCCTGCTTCTGCAGCCTGGACTCTGCCGCCCACCCGTCGGGTACGTAAATGCGTTCACGCAGCTCAGGGTGTTCACAGCGTAGAGACCCGAGCCGCCCGCGGCGTTGCCCATGCGCTTGGTCTGGCCTGATCGGCACTGCGCTGACTGTACCGAGGCCCTGATGAGAGCAGTCTTCCGGAGTGGTGGGGCTCCCGGCACTCCGAACGCATGGGAAACACCACCAGCAGCATCACCAGCCTGCCGTCTGGTCTCAGCGGTGGCTTCACCGTCGACGACGGCTGCCACCGCGCCCTGGACCAGCAGGCCACCCGCCTGGGCTTCGCCGACCTGCGCGGCTGCCTGCAGGCCCTGCTGGAGGACGGCTGGAGCATCCCCCAGCTCGCCACCCATCTGCACACCACCCAACCGGTGATCCGCCGCGCCATCACCGACCACCCACATCCCCAGCCATCCCGCCGCCAGCAGCCGGCCCGCCAGCGCCAACGCGCCGCTCAGCAGCGCGCCGGCGACCGCGTGGCCAAGCTGGGCTTCGACGGGGTGCGGGCCTACCTGGTGGACCGGCTGGCCACCAAGGCATGGGCGCTGCGGCAGGTCGAGGGTGAGCTTGGCGCTGCCCTGTCACTCTGCGGCGGCTGCTGGACCAGCACCAGGTCCGGCGGGTGGCGCCGACCCGGCGGCAGCGAACCGCTGCCGCAGCGGCCAGGGGCCCTGTCAAGCAGGCGCGGGCGGTCCAGCAACGCCGCCACGCACGCCTGACGAAACTCGGCTTCGCAACGCTGGAGCAGTACCTGCAGGACCGGTATCTCACCCGAGGCTGGCCGCGGCGTGTCGGGCGCGGAAATCCCGATTCATCATGCTGCAACCTCGTGATACTCGTGGATGAGCCCGCCGAGCACGTCTCGACGCCTTACCTGCTGTTACCGGCCTGACTGGTTGATGCCGTAGGGCGGCGGTTCGGCAGCGCTGATTTGGGGTGGACTCGTGCAGCCGGGCAGGATGCGCGGGTCTGTGTCCAAGCAAAGGACCCTCCCGCTGTGAGTTGGCGCTCAGGGAGGGCGTGGGGTGCCAGAAGTCGGTCGGGGCGGTGATCAGCGGGGTCCCGCTTGCCGGAGGCTAGGATGCGTCGTCGCTGCTCCCCTTTCCCCGGCGGAGGTCTGTGTGGTCTGGTCGTTTGTCTACTTGGCGCTGCGCCGCAGCCTCGAGCTGGTCCTGCTCTGCTTCCGGTCGGCGCAGGCCAAGGAGATCGAGATCCTGGTGTTGCGCCACGAGCTTGCGGTGCTGCGCCGTCAGCATCCACGGCCCCGCCTACAGCCCACCGACCGGGCGCTGCTTGCGGCGCTGAGCCGTCTGCTCCCACGGGCGGGCTGGTCGGTGTTTCTGGTGCAGCCCGAGACGCTGCTGCGCTGGCACCGGCGCATGGTGGCCCGTCGCTGGACGTACC
>WNFV01005283.1_pt1 | contig 15681 bp, 9 predicted proteins | sample 5400101 | NCBI WGS metagenome assembly WNFV01 (sample SAMN13153361, study PRJNA577476) | soil metagenome | isolation source: 115 cm soil or saprolite under grassland replicate 1 | place: USA:California | collected 2016-06-15 | reverse complement strand
CATGCCTCCGACCCGGGCGCCGATGTTGACAGCGATCCCGCCAACCTTGTCCCCGATCGTCTCCACCTCGCCGGTGTGCAGGCCGGCCCGGATCTCGATCCCCAGCGGTCTCACCGCCTCCACGGCCGCCTCGGCGCAGTGCACCGCGCGCGCCGGCCCGTCGAAGGAGGCAAAGAACCCGTCCCCGGCCGTGTCGATCTCCCTGCCGCGGTAGCGGGCGAGAAGCGCGCGCACGGTCGCATGGTGGCGCTCGACGAGGTCGCGCCAGCCCGCGTCCCCCAACTCGGCCACCTTCTCCGTCGAGCCGACGATGTCGGTGAAGAGGACGGTCGCGAGCACCCTGTCGAGGTCGGCCTCCTCCGCACGCACGGAGCTGAGGAACCGTTCAACCTCGCGCACGAACGTGTCCGGATGGGCTGCCCACGGGAAGTAGTCGGCCCCAGGTACGTCCACGAGTCTCGCGGTGCGGATGCGGGAGGCCAGATACCCGGCGGCTTGCACATCCCACGGGTCCTCTGTCCGACAGAGCACGAGCGTCGGGACCTGGATCGTCGCGAGGATGCCGCGGACGTCCGTCTGGCCGAAGCGCCAGCCGTCTGCAAGGCAGCCGCCCGGCGTGACCGACACATGGGAGTACTTGAGGCACCACGCGAGCCCGCGCGCGTCGGCCGTGAGCGATGGATTGTGCCTCCGCCACCAGTCCTCGTGGGGCCCACGACAGGTCCGCTCGGTCGCTTCCTTGAGCTCCTCGTCGGTCCGGCCCCAGGGAATCTCGTCCGACTTCCTCCACGTCGGGTCCGCGTCGTAAAGGACGAGGGCGGCAACGCGCTCCGGGTAGGCGGCCGCGAAGGGCATGGCGATGAAGCCGCAGTCGCTGGTGGCAAAGAGCGCCGGCCGCTCACACTCCGCCGCATCGAGCACCGCGCGCAGGTCGTCCACGAGCGTCTCGATCGGAGGGATGTCCGCGGGGGTGAACCGCTCCGAGCACCCGAGGCCGCGCCGGTCCGTCACGATCAGACGCGAGAAGCGGGATAGGTCGCCCAGAAAGCGGGCGCACGCCGGATGCTCCCAGTTCAAGACGACATTCGACAGGACGCCCTGCATGTAGACGAGGTCGACCGGGCCGTCTCCCACCACCTGGTAGGCGAGCGAGTTGTCGCCGTTCCACGCATAGCGGGTCTCCGGCAGCTCCACGCCCGCATGGTCGCCCACGACCCGGTGGGCGGCAAGCTCGGGTCGTGATTAAGCCGCGCTCAATCAGGTTCTCGGTAGGCGCCCGGGAAGCGCCGGGCGGCATCTCAGCCGCGTTCGATTAGCTCAACCCGGTAGCCGTCCAAGAAGCGCGGGGCAGCAAACTCATCCAGCTTCGATGAGCTCCACCCTGTATCGGGCTCGCTTCGATCCCGTTCTTCGCACCATCTACCGCACCCACAACTGATCGAGCAAGACGCCGAACTGGGGATTGAAGACGTAGTTCCCCACGCGTTTCGACACGAAATCGGCCTCGCGTAACGCGTAGAGCGGAACTGCGGGCGCCTCGTCCACGAGCAGCCGATCGATCCGCGCCCAAGCCTCAGCCGCGTCCGCCGCATCGCGCGTCCCTCGTGCTCGAGAGACGAGGGTATCGAGGCGTTGGCTGCAGAATTGGGACACGTTGACGCCACCCTCCTGATTGGCCGTGCAGGTGAAGAGGGGCTCAACGAAGTTGGATGCGGCGGCATAGTCCTGAAGCCAACCGACCCGAAGCGCATCCACGTCGCTGTCCGGTGCCAGCATCGCGCCGAACGGGTCGGCTTCGATCCGCACGGAGGCGCGGTAGCCGACCTTTCTGAGGACTTTGACTATGTACTCGGCGAGACGTCGCTCGTTCGGGTCTCCCGGTGGCACCGCGATCGCAACGGGCTCCCCCAACGTGTGCGAGCTTGCCACGAGTTGTCGCGCACGTCCGAGGTCGGGACCGCTCCAGATCCCCGCGGACGGGTTGACGGTGTACGGACAGTAAGGACGGTATCCCGGCACCGTCGGCGGCAGAACCTGACAGGTTGGCCGCGCCACGAGGTCGCCTCCCGCGAACAAGGCGAGCCGATTGCGGTCGATCGCATAGGAGATCGCACGCCGAGCGCGCACGTCCGAGAAAGGCCGCTTCCGCGTGTTCAGCATGAGGTGCTGAACCCCGCCCACCGGCGTCGTATGGAGCTGAGCAGCGCTCCGTACGGCGAGCTGCTCGACCTCCTCCGGAGCGAGTTCGGTCGTCCAGTCGGACTTCCCCGCTTCCACATCGGCGACAGCACTCCGGAGGTCAGGGGCGTTCCCGTCACCGAGGATCCTGATGATGATCCGACCGGGGTAGCCCTCCGGCTGAGCGTCGGGAGAGAAGAGCTTGAAGTGGGGATTGCGCTCCAGACGAAGCTCGCGCCTCGGGTCGAAGGAGGCAGCGACGTAGGGGCCTGTGCCTGGAATTCTGTATTCGCCCACGTGTCCGAACTGCTCGAAATCGGTCAGTGGTTCGTCTGGTTCCGGCGCGTCGGCGGGGAGCACGAACGCGAACGGAAGCGCCAGCTTGGCGAGCAGGTCGGGATCGGGTGCCGAGAGGTGAATCGTCACGGTGCGCGCTGCGTCGTCGACCTCGATGCCCTTCCGCAGGTCACAGCGACCAGTCGGCGCTGAACAACGGTCGGCGCCAAGGATCCCGCCGTAAAAGGGCGGGAGGTTGATGCCGTTGAGCCGCAGCAGACGCTCCATCGAGGCCCGGAAGTCGCTCGCGCGAACCGGACTGCCGTCCGAATAGTGGAGGCCGCTGCGAAGCTGGAAGCGATACGTTCGCCCATCGTCGGTCGGGGTGGGCAGGTTCGTGGCCAGATCGGGGACGAGCGTCGCCCCTGGGGCCCCGCCCGTCTTGCGGTAGGTGACGAGGCCGTCGTAAAGGATCGAGAGCACCCGCCAGGCGTCGGCCTGCCACGCGAAGGCCGGATCGAGGCAATTGCACCCCGAGAGATAGGCGCTGACGACGAGCGTGCCGCCGCGATGGCGCGATGGCGGAGGGAGCGCAGCTGCCCAAACCGTGTCAGCCGCTCCCGCGAGCGCGCTCGGGCTGGTCCCCATGTCGATCGCATCGGCTACCTGCGCGGTCCCGGGGTCGATGCGGAACACTTTGCCGGCGGGTGGACTCGCCGCCCAGACCGCGCCTCCCGAGACGGCGACGCTCGAGATTCCAGCAGCCACAGCTCCGACTTGTGAGACAGTCTCGGACGTCGCCGTGATCTTGGAGATGGTGCCGTCGAGAGCGTTGGCCACCCACACCGCCTCGCCGTCGACCGCGATCCCACGCGGGCCATTTCCGACCGCGATCGTGTGGACGACCACACGCTTGCCGGGATCAATACGGCTGACGCTCGCCGTATCACCGTTCGCGACCCAGATCGACCCCGCTCCGACGGCAAGCGCATCGGGGCGGCCGGCGACGCGGATGACGTCGGTCTCGACACCGCGCTCAGGATCCACCCGCGAAACGGTGCCGTCGAGGGTGTTCGCGACCCAGACGGCCCCTTCTCCCACCGCAACGGCGCCGGCGCCGTTCCCGACCACGATGTCGTCGCGAACCACGGTGTTGGAATCGGGGCTTATCTGAGAGAGCGTGTGGCCGGTCGCATCGGTTACCCAGACGGCGCCTTCACCTACGGCGAGGCCACCGGGCGTCCCGGTCACCGGGATGACCGGTCGCTCGTCACGATCCGGAAGGATCCGCGAAACGGTTCCGTCGACGCTGTTCGCCACCCAGACGGACCCGAGGCCCGTGGCGACCGCGGTGGGCCCATTCCCGACGGCTGTCTGGCTGACGAGCTTTCCATCCTCGGTATCGATGGCCGCGACGGCGTTCTGCTCGATTCGATTCGGCGGATCGGACCCCGCGAAGCCCGTGATCAGGAGAGCGACGACAAGCGCGAGCACGGCAATGGCGCCGACCGCGCAAGCCGTGAGCAGGGCGGTCGTTCGAGCTGCGCGTGACGGCGGCGCGTCGGCAGGCATGTCGAGCGGGAACGCGACCTGGTAGACGCGGACGCGTTCCGAGAGTCCCTTGACGCTCACGCGCCCACGGTCGACGTACGTCGTGTCGTCGACCTTGCGCGCCAGGTGCGCGAGGCCCTCGGAAACCAGGACCTCCCCCGGTTGGGCGAGGCTGCAGAGGCGCGCCGCGAGGTTCAGCGCTCCGCCGCGGTAGCCTCCGGCCACCGGCACGGCCTCACCGGCGTCGAGGCCGATGCCGACTCGCAGCGGAAGCGGATCCGCGTCTCGTAAGCGCTCGACGAACCGATGCTGAAGCGCAACTGCGGTACGTATCCCGTCCCGCGGAGAACCGAAGACGACGAGCGCCTCGTCCCCGCGGAGTTCGACGAGCCGGCCGTCCGAGTTCGCCACCGCGCTCTCGACGATCTCCGCGAACGAGGCAGCAAGGCGAGCCGCCGCCTCGTCCCCATGCTCCTGCGTGTAGCGGGTATACCCGCGAACGTCGGCAATCAGGAACGTCCGGATGCCCGGTTCCGACGTGGGGGCAAGCGAATGTTCGTTTTCCAAGACCGCAGCGCCCGGTGGGAAGGCTGGACCGGGCACCACATCTTGCGCTCCAGGTTCTCGGCGGTCAACCGGGACGAGACGGCATGGTAACTTCTGTCGCCTCGAGGGCGGACGTGGCGCGGGAGCTACTTCTCGATGAGTTCCACCCTGTAGCCGTCGGGGTCTCTCACAAAGCAGATTCGGGACCCGCCCTCACGGACCGAGTAGGGAGGACGCTCCGGGTCGATGCCCTTCTCTGCCAGAGCGGCGAGCGTAGCGTCCAAGTCATCGACAGTGAGGGCGATGTGCCCGTACGCCGTGCCGAGCTCGTACCCGCCCTCGGGCGTCTCGAAGTTGTACGTCAGCTCCAGCTCGGGTCCGTCCTCGCCGGGAATGCCGAGGAAGTAGTTGACGGCCTCCTCGCGGATGGGCAGCTCGCGGCGCTTCTCGAATCCAAGCGCCTCGTAGAAGGCGACCGACCGCTCGGGGTCGGTGATCCGGTAGCAGGTGTGGATGAGCTTCACGACGCCATCCTAGACCGGCGAGAACCGCGTGGACTTCCCGCGATGTGACGTCACTTAGCTTGAACCCGTTCGATCAGTTGATCTGGGTGGGGAATCCTTCTAAGATCGCGCGCAGCAAGGCAGGGACAGGGACAGAGCGTGGCTGAGTCGTGACGGCCGCGCGATCGACGGGAGCTTCGTGCCTCGAGAAGGGCGCCGGTGATTAGGGCACCCTGCGGCAGCGGCCTCTGCCAGGGCAGCGATCCTCTTCGTGACTGCTCCGAAGTGACCGTGGGCGGTTTCTCGCTGTGATCCGTTGGCTCGTGGGATCGAGCCTGAGGTTTCGTGGCCTGGTCGTTGCTCTGGCCGCCCTGGTGATAGCCGTCGGCATCACGCAGCTCCGGGACGCCCCGGTGGACGTGCTTCCCGAGTTCTCGCCGCCCACCGTGGAGATCCAGGCCGAGGCCCTCGGGCTGTCTGCGAGCGAGGTGGAGCAATTGATCACCACTCCGTTCGAGCAGGACCTCCTCAACGGACTCGCGTTCCTCGACCAGATCCGTTCTCAGTCGCTTCCTGGACTGTCGAGGATCCAGCTCATCTTCGAGCCTGGAACCGACCTCTTCCGCGCACGGCAGGTCGTGGCCGAGCGACTCGCGGAGGCCCAGGTCGCGCTGCCGGGCGTGTCGAGACCGCCTCAGATGCTGCAGCCCCTCTCATCGACGAACCGGGTCATGATCCTCGGCCTGTCCTCGCGGGAGGTGTCGGCGATCGAGATGTCGGTGCTCGCCCGCTGGACGATCACCCCGCGCCTGCTGGCCGTACCCGGCGTGGCCAATGTCGCCGTGTGGGGTTTCCGGGACCGGCAGCTCCAAGTGCAAGTCGATCCGAAACAGTTGCGAGCCGGCGGTGTCTCGCTGCAGCAGGTGGTCGAGACTTCCGCCAACGCCCTCTGGGTCTCGCCGTTGAGCTTCGTCGAGGCCTCGGTCCCCGGTACCGGTGGGTTCATCGACACTCCCAATCAGCGGCTCGGGGTGATGCACATCTCGCCCATCGTCACGGCTGACGACCTCAGCCGGGTGAGGGTCGAGGGAACCGCCTATCGCCTCGGCGACGTGGCGACGGTCGTCGAGGATCATCAGCCGCTGATCGGGGATGCACTGACCGGGGAGGGGACCGGCCTCGTGCTCGTGGTCGAGAAGTTTCCGGAGGCCAACACCCTCGAAGTGACCCGGGGTGTCGAGGACGCGATCGACGTGATGCGGCCCGGTCTCTCCGGAATCACGTTCGACACGACGATCTTTCGGCCGGCGTCCTTCATCGAGGACTCGATCGACAACGTCGCCCTGGCGTTGATCATCGGCGCCGTCCTCGTTCTCCTGGTTCTGGGGGCCTTCTTCTTCGACTGGCGCGCAGTCTTGGTGGCGGTCGTTGCGATCCCGCTGTCGGTCCTGGCGGCTGGGCTCGTGCTGTACGGCCTGGGGGAAACGATCAACGCGATGGTCGTGGCAGGCTTCGTCGCGGCCCTCGGGCTGGTCATCCACGACGTCGTCCGCGACGTCGGAAACTTCGCGCGGCGCCTCAGTGCGCGCCGCCGAGAAGGCAGCGACGATTCGCCTGCGGCCGTCGTCCTCGAGGCGTCCCTCGAGCTGCGCGGCGCAATGGTGTACGCGACGCTGATCGTCGCGCTGGCAGTGCTCCCGCTCTTCGTGCTCGAAGGGATCGGGGGCGAATTCCTCCCGCCTCTTGCCGTTTCGTATCTGCTCGCTTTGGCCGCATCCATGGCGGTCGCGCTCACTGTCACGCCCGCCCTGAGCCTCTTGCTCCTCTCCGGTGCGCCGCGCGAGCTGCGCCGCTCACCACGCGCACGATGGCTGCAGCAGGGATATGCGGCCCTCCTGTTGCGAAGTCTTCGCACTCCCCGATGGCCTTACCTCGTCGTCGGCGCCGTCGTCGTGGCCGGCCTCGCGGCCCTGCCCTTCCTCGGACCCTCGCTCTCTCCGACCTTCAAGGAGCCGCAGCTCTTGGTTCACACGGGCGGCGCGCCCGGAACCTCGCTTCCGGAGATGACCCGGATCACGAATCGGGTCGGCCGTGAGCTCGAGTCGATTCCTGGGGTGAGCAACGTCGGCGCGCATGTGGGGCGCGCCGTGACATCGGATCAGGCGGTCAACGTCAATTCCGCGGAGCTCTGGGTCAGCATCGATCCCGGGGCCGATTACCACGCGACGGTCGCCTCGGTTCGAGAGGCGGTCGAAGGCTATCCCGGTCTCGCGTTCGACGTACTGACCTTCTCGAAGGAGCGAGTCGAAGAGGTGTTGTCGGGGACAGACGAAGACCTGGTCGTGCGCGTGTACGGCGAGGACCTGCAGGTGCTCCGAGCTCAAGCGCGGGAGGTAAACCAGATCCTTGCGGACACTGAGGGGGTCGACAACCCGCGCGTAAAGGCGTCCGCCGAGGAGCCGACTCTGGAGGTGGAGATCGATCTCGCCGCGGCCGAGCGGTACGGGATCAAGCCGGGCGAGGTTCGCCGCGCCGCGGCCACGTTGCTGGCAGGGATCCAGGTCGGCAGCCTCTTCGAGGAGCAGAAGGTCTTCGACGTCGTGGTGTGGGGGACTCCAGAGACCCGCGCCAGCCTGACCAGTATGCGCGAGCTTCCCATCGACACGCCTAACGGGGGGCAGATGGCGCTGGGGGATGTCGCCGACGTACGGATCCGGCCGAACCCCACAGTCATCAGGCATGAGGCCGTCTCGCGCTATATCGATGTGGCGGCCGACCTCAGCGGTCGCAGTCGGCGCTCCGTTGTGAGCGACGTCGAGCGGCGTCTCGAGGAGGCTGAGTTCCCCCTTGAATACCACGCGGAGGTGCTCGATCAGGAAGGACGTACCCCGCGGGGCCGACTGGTCGCCGTCGGCATCCTCGCAGCCATCGGGGTCTTCCTCGTCCTGCAGGCGGCCTTCGGCAGCTTCCGCCTCGCATTGCTGGCGCTTGCGATGCTGCCCCTGGCTCTGACCGGCGGAGCGCTCGGCGCGCTCGCCGACGGCGGCGCACTCTCGCTCGGCTCCCTGATCGGCTTCGTCGGGGTGTTGGGGATCGCCGCGCGAAACAGCATCCTGCTGATCAAGCACCTGCAACACCTCGAGCGGGACGAGCGAGAGCCTTTCGGTCCCCAGCTCGTTCAGCGCGGCGCCCAAGAGCAGCTTGGGCCCGTCCTCATCGCCGCCCTGGCAACGGGACTTGCCCTCCTGCCCTTCGTCGTTCTCGGCACGATCCCCGGCTACGAGCTCCTGCACCCGCTCGCGGTCGTCGTGCTGAGCGGGCTCGTCACGTCGACGCTGATCAGCCTCTTCGTTTTGCCCGCTCTTTACGTGCGCTTCGGCCTAGCACGCGTCGATCCCACTACCAGGCAACTGAACCTCTAGGAGGAAACGGACAGTGAACCCGGGCTTCGAGCATCGCAATCGCTGGGTCATCCTCGCGCTGATCGTCGCCCTTCTCCCCTTGGCGGCCTGCCGGGGGACGTCGGATGAGGAGGAGGCAGGGGGGAACGAGCCCGCCAGGGTGGAGCCCGTCGAAGGGACGGACGTGAGCCGAGTCATCCTGACCGCCAAGGCCGCCGAGCGGCTTGGCATCCGGACGGCGACGGTCCAGAACGGAGAGGGCAGGCACGCAGAGCTGACCGTCATGCCGTACTCCGCGTTGGTCTACGACACAAACGGCAGGGCTTGGGCGTATACCAGCCCCGCACAGCTGACCTTCGTCCGCTCACGGCTCACGATCGAGCGCATCGAGGAGCAGAACGTTTTTTTCCTGCACGGTCCACCGCCTGGAACTCGTGTCGTGACGGTCGGCGCGGCCGAGCTGTACGGCACCGAGCTCGGGATCGAATAGGTGGGGAAGGGACCTCTCCGGCCATGATGCGCTGGATCGTCGGATCGAGCCTGAGGTTTCGATTCATCGTCGTGGCCGGCGCCGCGGCGCTGATGTACTTCGGGATCGGACAGCTTCGCGACTCGCCGGTGGACGTCTTTCCCGAATTCGCTCCGCCCCAGGTCGAGGTTCAGACCCCGAGTCTCGGCCTCTCCTCCGTCGAAGTGGAAGGCCTGGTCACCGTTCCGCTGGAGCAGGCGCTCGCGGGGATGCCGGGGCTCGACGAGATTCGCTCGAAATCCGTCCCCCAGCTCTCGTCGATCAGGCTCATCTTCAAACCCGGGACCGACCTCATGCTGGCGCGGCAGCTCGTGCAAGAACGGGTCGCAACGGTCACGCCCAAGCTGCCGAGCTGGTCGGCCCCGCCGTTCATGATCCAGCCGCTGTCGGCGACGAGCCGAGTCATGAAGATCGGCCTCACGTCGGACGAGATGTCACTGATCGACATGTCGGTCACTGCCTATTGGAAGATCAGGGCGCGCCTGCTTCGCGTCCCCGGTGTGGCGAACGTGCCCATCTGGGGCGAGCGGCTGCACCAGTTCCATGTGAACGTCGATCCGCAACGTCTGGCCGCCAACCGGATCTCCCTCAACCAAGTCGTTGAGGTGACGGCGAACGCCCTCGACGTGGGCACGCTGCTCTTCTGGTCGCAAGGAGCCGTAATCGGCACTGGAGGATTCATCGACACTCCCAATCAGCGCCTCGGGATCCGGCACATTCCGCCCATCGTCAGTCCGGCCGACCTGGCGAAAGTGACCCTCGCCGAACGGGATGGCAAGAAGCTGCTCCTGAGCGACGTCGCCACGGTCGCCGTCGAGCATCAGCCGCTCGCCGGGGACGCCGTCATCAACGACGGGCCCGGACTGATGCTGATCGTCGAGAAGTTTCCGTGGGCGAACACCCTGGACGTCACCCGGGGCGTCGAGGAAGCGATCGACGACCTTCGCCCAGGTCTTCCCAGCATGCAGATCGACACGACCATCTTCCGGCCCGCGACCTTTATCGAGGAGTCGATCGACAACCTGACGACGACGCTGATCATCGGATCCGTGCTCGTAATTCTCGTGATCGGAGCCTTTCTCTTCGAGTGGCGCGCCGCGTTGATCAGCCTCGTCGCTATGCCGCTTTCTCTCGTGGTGGCCGGGCTCGTGTTCTACCTGCGGGGGGCAACCCTCAACGTGATGGTGCTGGCCGGCCTGGTGATAGCCCTCGGCGTCATCGTCGATGACGCCATCATCGACGTACAGAACATCGTTCGACGCCTACGGCAGCATCGCGGGCAGGGGAGCGACACGCCGACGCCGATCGTGGTCCTCAAGGCCTCGCTCGAGATGCGCGGTCCCATCGTCTACGCGACCCTGATCGTCGTCCTGGCGATCGTGCCGGTTTTCTTCTTGAGCGGCCTGACAGGCTCGTTCTTTCGGCCCTTGGCCTTCTCGTATGCGCTTGCGGTGGTCGTATCGCTGCTCGTCGCCCTCACCGTCACGCCGGCGCTGAGCCTGATCCTCCTGTCCAAGGCGCCGCTCGAGCGCCGCGAGTCCCCGCTCGCCCGCTGGCTGGAGCGCGGCTACGAGTGGCTGCTGGCGAGAATCATCCCTAGACCGCGGCGGGCCTACCTTGCGGTCGGCACTGTTGTGGTCGCCGGCATCGCGGTGGTTCCCTTCCTCGGGCAGTCGCTCCTTCCCTCTTTCAAGGAAAGGGACTTCCTGATGCACTGGGTGACCGAGCCCAGCACATCCGGACCGGAGGAGTACCGCATCTCGGTTCAGGCGTGTCGCGAGCTGCGCACCATTCCCGGGGTCCGCAACTGCGGATCACACATAGGGCAAGCGCTCCTCGCCGACGAGGTCGTCGGCGTCCACTTCGGGGAGAACTGGGTCAGCGTCGATCCTTCGGTCGATTACGACAAGACGCTGGTGAGCATCCAGGAGATGGTCACCGGCTACCCCGGGATCCATCGGGACGTGCAGACCTACCTGAAGGAAAGGATCAGAGAGGTGCTGACGGGCGCGAGCGAGGAGATCGTCGTTCGCATCTACGGCCCCGACCTCGAGGTGCTCCGCAGCAAGGCGGAGGAAGTGGTGCAGGCCATGTCGGAGATCGACGGCACTGCCGACGCGCACATGGAGCTTCACACCGACGTGCCGCAGATGACGGTCGAGGTCGATCTCGCCGAGGCCCAGCGCTATGGCCTCAAACCGGGCGACGTCCGACGGGCGTCGGGAGTGCTCGTCGCGAGCGAGGAGGTCGGGGACATCTTCAGTGGTGGAAAGGCCTACGACGTGCACGTCTGGAGCACGCCGGAGACCCGCAGCAGCCTGACGAGCATTCGCCAGCTCCCGATCGACACAGCCGCGGGCGGACAGGTGGCTCTCGGCGATGTCGCCGACGTCCGTATCGAGCCGACCCCGAACACGGTCGAACACGACAACCTGTTCCGCAAGATCGACGCCGGCGTCAACGTACGTGGCCGTGATCTAGGCTCCGTCGCCCGCGACGTCCAACGTGCGCTCAAAGACATCCGCTTCCCCGTCGGGTACCACGCGGAGCTCCTAGGCGAGTACAACGAGCGGCAGGCCGCCCAGACACGGCTCCTGTTCGTCGGGCTTTTGGCTGCGTTGGGCATCTTTCTTCTCCTGCAGGCGTGCTTCAGGGACTGGCGCCTGGCTACTCTCTCGTTCCTGACCTTGCCGATGGCACTCGTGGGTGGAGCGCTGGCGGCATTCATCGGCGACGGAATCATCTCGCTCGGCTCGCTCGTCGGCTTCTTCACGGTCCTGGGGATCGCCGCGCGCAACGGGATTCTCATGATCAATCACTTCCAGCATCTCGAAGAGCACGAGGGCGAGACCTTCGGTCCCCAGCTCGTCCTGCGTGGAGCACGGGAGCGCCTCTCGCCCATCGTGATGACGACGCTGGCCACAGGACTGGCCGTCGTGCCACTGGTCGCCGCCGGCAGCATCCCCGGCCACGAGATCGAGCATCCGCTCGCCGTCGTGATCCTCGGCGGCCTCGTCACCTCGACGTTGCTCAACCTTCTCGTTCTCCCTGCCCTCTATCTGCGCTTCGCTTCGCGCAATCGGCCTGCTCCTCCAACCCCCATGAGAAGGTCCCAGTCAGCCTGAGGAGGATTTCGAGATGCGGAACACTCGACGTTCGCGGAGCCATCCTTCCAGCCCTCGCAGCCCCTTTGTGCTGGCTGCCCTGCTCCTGGCGATTGCTCTGTCGGCGTGTGGGGGCCGAGATCAGCCGCAAGCGCAGAGCCAAACCCTGCCGGAAGCCCAGCTGGAAACGACACCCGAGACCACCAGCTCTACTGAGGCCACGGAGCAGCGGTGGGAGGTCTTCGATCGCAACAACTTCGACCAGTCGACCACGATCGAGAACGAATGGTTCCCACTGCAACCCGGTACGCAGTTCATCTATGAGGGGTCAAGCGTCGAGGATGGCAAGCGCCTTCCTCATCGAGTGGTGTTCACCGTCACCGACCTGACGAAGGTGATCGACGGCGTGCGCACGGTGGTCGCTTGGGACCGGGATTACAGCGCCGGCGAGCTCGTGGAGACGGAGCTCGCGCTTTTCGCGCAGGACGACGACGGGAACGTCTGGCACCTGGGTCAGTATCCGGAGGAGTACGAGAACGGTGAGTTTGTCGACGCCCCAGCCTGGATCGCCGGCTTCCAAAACGCGAGACCCGGAATTTCCATGAAGGCGAAGCCTGAGCCGGGAGCACCTAGCTACTCGCAGGGTTGGGGCCCTGCGGTGAACTGGACGGACCGCGCGCAGGTGTACCGGACGGGCGAGGAGACCTGTGTGCCGGTCGAGTGCTACGAGGACGTCCTGGTGATGGAAGAGTTCAGCGAGGAGGAACCCGGTGCTTTCCAGCTCAAGTACTACGCCCCGGGCGTGGGCAATGTTCGGGTCGGCTGGAAGGGCGACGATCCGTCGAGGGAGACTCTCAAGCTGGTGAAGCTCGTCCAGCTCAGCGCTGAGGCGCTTGCGGACGTTCGAGCGGCGGCGCTGAAACTGGAGAAACGGGCCTACACGCTCAGCAAGGACGTATACGCCCACACATCGCCGGCGGAGGGTCCGTAGCGGCCCGCACCAACCCCGACGGGGTTAAGACCCGTCGATGAACCCGGCCTCCGCCAGAAGCAAGGCTTGCTCTTGAGCGAGCCCAATTTCGGGAACATAGATCTTGAATTCCCGTTCGTCTGGGTCGAGCGCTGACCCTTCCTGCGTCTTCATGGCGTTTCGGAATACGCCTGCAGGCGTTTCCAGCAATTCGTCGAGACTGACGATCTCGGCTCGATCCAGGGCTACGTCTGGCGCGATCTCTTGGTAGTACTTCATGCCCAGTCTCGGGTGGCCGGGCATGATCAGGCCGCGCCTCGCCCCGTTCTCGCCGGCGAGCCAAGCGCCGCTGTGACCGACTATTTGGCCGTCCTGAACGTCGTCGACCTCCTCGCCGAAGTAGAAGACGTCCTTCGTGGTCGGACAGATGGCAAAGAAATTTCGTGACACCTCGACCAGCTCGTCGTCTTTCCATTCTCTTTCCTCGACGACGCGAGTCGTGACGCCCGTGACGGTCTTCGTTTCATCGAGCACCGTGATCGCCAGCCTTCCACCGCCTCCTTCGAGGACGAGCTGGAAGCCGGGTTCCAAAACGAAGTACGTGTTCCGCCCTGTGGATTGCAAAGCGCACTCCGAAATACGGAACTGCTTTGCCACGACGGGTCGGCAAAGGCCTCCTCGGTGGACTCGCCGCCGCAGGCCGTTGCAGGTCCCGCGGCCGCGAGCACGACAACTACGACCGCGCGAACCCTCGTTAGCACGCCTCGCCTCTAGTCCTGACTCGCTGATCCTACGACCCAGTTATAGCCCGTACGCTGCCCGCTCTAGTGCCTCGGCGACCTGGGTCGCGGTGCGCCCGGGTGCATCGTTCCAGCCGTGGACTTCGCTGAACGCCGATCCACCGAGCGCGCCGGCGAACCGCAGCAGATGCGCCTCCATGTCCGAGCGGGTGAGGCCGAGCTCTTCTCCAGCCTGACCAACAGCGCCCGCTGCGCAGAGTCGCCCCCCGGGCCTCCACGGTCCCTGGCAGAGGCCCCGCTCGAGAACGATCTCCGCAGCGCGGAGCAAGACAGAGTCCGGCTGGGCGAGCGGTTCGCGCCGAGGTAGAAGCTCGCTGGCGCTCATCGTCACGTTGGACACCTCACTGCGCGAAGAGCGTAAGGCGGCGAGATGAGAAGACCATGAGAGCGGAAATCGCACGACACACCCTTCATCGACACCTTGTCGCTAGGGTCATCCCCCGTACGGGCGAGCTCCTCAGGGGCGCAAGACGACCTCTCTTGGCCGAACGTAGAACCGTGTGCCGTCTGTCCGGTGGGTCGGCGTTTGGTGCGAGGGACCCGGCAGGCCCAAACGAACCGCGCGCCGCTCTTTATCATCCGACCATGGTCCCTGAGTCCGCGCTCGAGCAGACCGAAGCCGGGCTCGCGGCCGGTGGCGGGGGATGGTTCGTCTTGAACGCGCGTGAGGCGCGCTGGCGCCACCGTCCGGGGCGAGGGGAGAGCCTGCCTTTCACTGGTTGGACGGACTTCGAGGCCGAGACGTACTTCCCGCAAGTGGGGATCACCCTGTTCGTCCTCGGCCCGGGCGAGCCGATCGGGATGTACCACTGGGAAGCCGATCAGGAGGACTTCCTTGTCCTCTCCGGGGAGGCACTCCTGCTCATCGAGGGCCAGGAAAGACCTTTACGGCAGTGGGACTTCGTACATTGCCCAGCCCAGACGAGGCACATGATCGTCGGAGCCGGAGAAGGCCCCTGCGCCGTCCTGGCGATCGGCGCCCGCGAGCACGTTGAAGCTGACTGCAATGGGGGCGCGTACACCGTGGACCAGGTCGCCCTTCGCCACGGGGCCGGCGTCGAAGAGGAGACCAGCGACGCGGAGCTCGCGTACGCTCGCTTTCCGGAGTCGGAGCCGACGCCATATCGCGGCGGCTGGCTTCCGAGTAGCTAGACGCTCACGACGGTTAGACGGCTCCGCAAGCCAAGGCCGTTCCGAGGACGCACAGGGCTGCATAGAGCCCCGTCGCCGTCCGTGTACGGCGGTTTTCTCATACCGGACACATTCGGGCACACACCCGCGTGATTTCGCTCCTTACCCTCGGTGGCATGTCCAAGGCCGCAACCCCGTGGGGCCAGACAGAAGTGGTGGAAGAGCTGACCGTGCCGCAGCGTGCGGGCGAGAAGCGCTTCGCGACGATCGTGCAACTCCTGGCTGACGCCAAGGGCGACGAACTCGTCCGCTTCGCCTATTCGACCGGGGGAACGGCGCGACGCGGCCCGGTCACGCTTCGCGCACGGGACCTCGACCGGCTCCGGTCTGCGCTCGCCGAGCATCCAGGCCTGGCTCGGGCTCTCGGGCTCAAGAACGGACAAGCATAAGGAACGCTGAAAGGAGCGTGCAGGAAATGTAGTGGTACTGATGGTCACTTGTCGGGCAAGCTCGAGGCATGGCGGTTTTCATCGTGCGGCGAGTGCTCTGGACAATCCCGATCCTCTGGGTCGTCGTGACGATCGTGTTCTTCATGATGCGGTCGATCGGAGGGGATCCCTTCAGGCGCGGACCGCTCCTCGGCCTTTCGAACGTCGCATGGGTGAAGTACGGCGACTACCAGCCGGCGTCGA
>WNFV01005280.1_pt1 | contig 15685 bp, 11 predicted proteins | sample 5400101 | NCBI WGS metagenome assembly WNFV01 (sample SAMN13153361, study PRJNA577476) | soil metagenome | isolation source: 115 cm soil or saprolite under grassland replicate 1 | place: USA:California | collected 2016-06-15 | reverse complement strand
CTCACGCCTGACCCGCCCCTGTGCGGACAGGCCACCACCGTCGGGATACCTCATACCCCCGGCCTACAAAGCCCATCGACCAATGTCACGGAGACACGCCGACTAGACATCGATCAACCCAGCGTTTCAAGATCTGTACCTATCCACCGCCGCCAAGCACGGTATGCACTTCTTCGACGCCCTCGTCATGCTCGCCGACGGTCATCCTTGGATGCCCGCAACCGCCTGATCATCAACGGATCACAGGCACCTGACCAGTTACCATCGCCCCAGCCTTCGCCGCCGTCTAGTTGAAAGAAGAACTGCCAAGGCTCAGGCACGCCTACGTGGGCCTGCCAAAACAGCGGCTTTCCGCCAACGTAGCTGCGCAGGGGAACGCGATCGTGCTCGGGGGGATCACAGAAGATACCGTTGCGCTCGGCCTCCTGCCAGGCGATCTCCTCACCGAGCGCCCGCTCGTCGGCCCCGCCAAGGGCAGACAGATCGATATGGAGCTCGACGGGTACCATCTCGGCCCATGTCGCTCCGCGCCGCCATAGGGACGGGCCGTCGCCCGTCGAACTTCCGACCAGGAAGCGCGGGATTCGACCCCCGGGCTGCACGATAAGGGCATTCTCGCCAGCGTCCGGAGCATACGTTTCCGCCACGGCCAGGTCGTCCTGCGTCACGAACAGGTACGTCATCCGTAGCTCTGGACCGGGAATCGGGACCTGCCCAACGAACGTCATCTGCGCACCAAAGGCCCGTGAGGCGGGCCAGAAGGGCTCGTCCAACCACACCGGCTGCCCCCCGAGCTTGGCCACTGGTTGGCGAATGAGTGCCGAAGCCGGACGAAATGACATTCGCAGCCGTGGCATGAGCCAGGCGTCAGCTGGTCCCGCCGGTGACGGCACACGCACTTGGCTATCCGGTTGCACCAGCACATCTTCCCGCTGAGGTAGCGGCGCCTGACGGCGGGGAGCCGAGCACGATCAGCACACGACATCCGCGCATCGGCATGATCGCGCTTGGCGCGGCATGTTCCACCGCCGGGTGAGCGAGGAAATGAGCGAGTGCGTCGTGCTGGCGAGGTTGCGCCACGATGAACGTGTGGCCAGCGCCAACTACCAGGGCGAGCGGCTGCGGGCTGCCGCGACCGCGGCCTTCAGCGTGCTCGGTGACCTGGGCTTTCAAATGCGCTATGGCGGACGCATGGCTTCGGGGAACGACTCATCCGGGCGAATCGGACGCACCTGCAACTCGCTTTCGACGTGTATGTGGACGTCGCTGAGGTAGACGCGGTGGCGCGGAACCTGTTGGCCGGCTACACGAATGACATGTCGGCCGACTCGCACCTGCTAGGCGGTGAACTGCTGCCCGACTGGTACGACGAGTGGGTCATCATCGAGCGGGAGCGCCGTCGTCAGCTCTGCCTCAATGCGCTCGAACAACTCAGTGCGAGCTGGCTGGCCAAGGGGCGCGTGGCGTTGGCCATCGACGCCGCCTTCGCCGCCGTCGCGGCCGAGCCGCTCCGGGAGACGGCCCATCGCGCGCTCGTCGAGGCGCATCTAGCGGCCGGCAACTGTGGGGAGGCCGCCCGGCAGTACGGTCACTACCGGCGACTGCTCCAGGACGCTCTCAAGCTGGAGCCGTCCGCGGCGTTTACTCGGCGCATTTCGCACCTCCTCGTTGGCGCGGCCGACGCTCCAGAGACCGCGCCGGCACGATAAGGCTGGGCTGGGAGGCCCGATGCGGGTCGAGCGGCTATTCCTCGTAGCGGCCGGCATTGCCGCCTTTATCTCCGGAGCCTGGTGGCATTAAAACCGTGCCACCCTCGCGCTCGCCCTCGTAATCATCGGTGCGGCACTGGCCGCGCTCGGCGTCATCCTCCCGTACCTGCAGGGCTTTCAGGGGTCGGTGGCCGGCGTCACAGTATAGATCGCGCTTGCCCAGCTGCCCGCGCCGTTGTCCGGCGAGCCGCTCGGTGCATTGCGCGAGGAGGTGCTCCCTGACAGCGGTTCGCAGGCGTTGTCAAGTTGCTGCGCGGAATCGGTCCACGACCATACGCGGTGGTGCGCCATCGGTGATGGACGTCAATGGCTGACCTCCCGGCTATTGGTCTTCGCCATTGTCTTGCAGGAGCTGCGCGACCTCCGCTGCCTGGTTGTCACCGCGTCATTCGGCAACGACGGCGAGGACCGTCTTGTCGGTACCGTGACGCCGGACGATCTCCGGCGCGCCTTCATGTGGGAGTATCCGTGGATCGACGCTGCCGTCGCGGGCGCGTGGCAACAAGATCGCCGGAGGGACCGCGTGCGATCGCCGGGAGGCGCTGACCCCGAGTCTGCGGATCGTCTGCTCCACGACGTCGCGCTCCAACTGGCGCCGGCGCCGGGATCGCCCTCAAACGACCCGGAATGGGTCTATGTGCGGGGTCGCTGGGAGCACGCACGCTGGGTGGACCTGCCGACCCTGAGCACCGCGTTGGGGAAGCTGCTCGATCACCGCCGGGTGACCGCCGACTCAGTTTCGGATGTTCGTCCCGATGCCGCGCGTGCCGCCGGCGGTTCCCTCGTTCCGGTTGTCGATCACGAAAACCGGTTCCTCGGCCTTTGGACCGACTGGCGTTGCTCCAGGCACGCAACGGTAAACGGTTGCGGTAACAGCGATCTGGCGCGGGCGACGGTCGGCACACGGCCGGACGGCCATAGATAGCGTCCTCACGATTTCGTACTCTCGTACGCCGTCAGTATCCTACGAATCTACTGCCTGCGGAGGCCGTGCGCGTCGACCGCGTCGGGTAGCGTAAGCGGTGCCAAGATCGCTTCCTGAAGCAGCTTTATGATCACGTCGATCTGATCCGCGACGTTCTTACAAACCCCTTGTTCTCCACCTTTATGAATGAGCCCTGAGAGCCTTACGAACGTCGAAGCCATCCCGCTGCCGCCAGACACCGTCAACGTGGTCATCTCCAACTGCGTCATCAACCTGTCCACCGACAAGCCGGCGGTCTTCGCCGAGACCTGCCGGGTGCTCAAGCCAGGCGGGCGTCTCGGCGTCACCGACATCGTCGCCGAGGATCACCTGTCGCCCGCCGCGCGCGCCGAACGCGGCGACCACGTCGGCTGCATCGCCGGTGCCCTGTCGATCAGCGAATACCGTGCCGACCTCGTCTGCGCCGGATTCACCGGCATCGAGATCACACCGACCCACCAGGTCGCAGACGGCATGCACTCGGCAATCATCCGCGCCCTCAAACCGCATTTACGGCACCAACCCGCCAGCCCGAAGCGCACAGGCTACAGCAGCGGGTAACTCGCTTCGATGGTCAGAACGCCAGTCAGGCTGGCGCAGTTCTGTGACGTGCCCCCGGCGGGAGTAGCAGAACATCCCCCACAGGTCATGACCAGCGAAAACGTCGCGATCTACTGATCGAGTACCGCGTCGCTCTGCTCTCCGAATAGACCGCGAGTCCTGCGTAGGGCAGACAAGGGTTGTCGTGGGAGTCCAGCTACCTGTTGAACCCTAAGGGGCACCTGCGGAGACCGTCGCTCCCGGGCCGATCTCGCACTGCGCCGCCACATGAACGCGGCGGTGACCAGCACCCACGAGCCGAACAGAACGAGCGCGATCAGGCCCGACGGGTTCGCCGCGAACCCGCGGTAGGCCACCACGAGCCCTTGACGGCGTACGCCACGCCGGCCACGATTGCCCAGGCACCCAGCCAGCGCGGAGACCGGTCACCGCCGAGCAGCGCCACCCCGAGCAGGACCAGGGTCAGGCCCACTAGCGAGTAGGTGAGGCTGTTGAGGCCGTACTCGGTCCAGCGCACGGCTTGCGCCGCGGCGAAGGTGGCCGCCTTGTCGTCGGCGGGAGCGGCGACCCACGCGTCCACCGCCCGTTTCAACGCGACGCCGTCGACGACCTGCAGGATCCCGTACGCGGCGGCCGCGGTGACCGCGGCGGCGGTGGCCAGCCGGGCCCACGCCGCCGCCAGCGGCTGGCCGCGACCCACGCTGGCGCCCAGGGTCAGCAGGCCCGCCGATGAGCAGCAGCGCGGCCGCCAACTGTCCCAGGTGGACGGTGGTCCAGTTGCTGTCCCGGGCGTACTCGGCGAAGACCAGCGGGTTGTTGTTCGGGTCCTCCTGGGACGGGTGCAGCGCCTCGAAGACGACCGCGGCGAGCAGGCCGGCCACGAAGGACCGCCCCGATGCGGAGGGTGACGCGCTCGTCCATGAGCTTCTCCCTCGCCGACGTCGCGTCCATTCTCGGCTGGCGCCCCCTGAGATTGGGAACGCGCCTCGTGGCGCCGGGCCGCAGTCATGACCGGTCAGCCGGGGGCTGGGCCTTGAGGCCACTTCGCACAGGCCGAGGCGACGACGCGCGGGGCCGGCCCGGATACTTGCTGGCGGCATCCGCGGGTTACTGGTCGGCGGGGTCGAGGCGGACCCGGCGCAGGAGTTGTGCGTTGAGTGCCACGACGATGGTGGAGGCGGACATCAGTACCGCGCCGATCGCCGGGCTGAGCGTGATGCCGGCCCAGGCGAGGACGCCGGCGGCGAGCGGGATGGCGATGACGTTGTAGCCGGCGGCCCACGCGAGGTTCTGGACCATCTTGCGGTAGGAGGCATTGGACAGCCGGATGACGCCGGTGACGCCGCGCGGGTCGGAGGAGGCCAGGACGACGCCGGCGGACTCGATGGCCACGTCGGTGCCGGCGCCGATCGCGATGCCCACGTCCGCGCCGGGCCAGTGCCGGGGCGTCGTTGACCCCGTCGCCCACCATCGCCACGGTCAGGCCGCGGGCCTGCAGCTCGGCCACCGCGCGCTGCTTGTCGGCCGGCAGCACCTCGGCGAACACCTCGTCCACGCCGGGCTGGAAGCCCAGGTCCGCGGCGACAGCCTCGGCCACCGGCCGCGCGTCACCGGTGATCATCACGATCTTCCGCACGCCCTGCCGGCGGAGCTGGGCGATGGCCTGACGGGCTTCGGGGCGCACCTCGTCCTCCAGGCCGAACGCCCCGAGCACGGCCGGCGCCGCGGCGTCGAGGCGCAGCAGGTACAGCACAGCGGCCCTGCGTTTGGACCACTGCGCCGCGGTGTGTTCGATGGCATACGCCCGGGCGACCTGTTGCCTGTCGACGTCTCGGCGGGTGGAAAGCATCCGTGGGGCTGTCAACGTCGACCATCCTCATGCGGATTGCGCAACCGCGGCACAGGTCGGCGATGTGGGCTGGGGTGGGGCCTTGGCGGGCGATGAGGAACTGGGTATGTCGCCTGGTAGACACTTCGCTTCCGGCGTCTTTCACGCTGAGTAGCGTCGAGACTGCGGTTGGTGCACTCGGATGATCTTCGCCGCAGCCGACGCAACGATGCCGAGGAGGCTTCGATGGCAGTGAACTTCATCGACTTTGTCGGCACTCGTCTACGGCAATCCGGGCGGGGGCGCGACGAACCACTTGAACTGGACGCTCGACCGGATCGCCGCGCCGCCGGCGGCGCCCGGACAAGACTTCCTCAACCACCACCTTGACGTGATGCTCAACCGCTACGAGTCGTGGCGGAGCGCGAACTTCCTGCCGCCAGTGCGTCCGTGGGACGGCTCGGATGTCTTCCCCCACGAGGGAGATCCCCCGGTGGGCCCGGCGATTCCCTCCTCCCTCGCTGGAGGCCCCTTCCCCGCGGGTTGGACAACGAACGACCTCGGGGTGGCCGTGGAGACCTTCTACGACACGCTCCGTAACTTCATTAGCGGCGGCCGGACGACTGAGTTCGATGACGAGGTGAAGGCGCCGTTCACCTACCGCTACTGGGCGTTCATGAAGTGGGTGAGCGACCTTCGCAAGCGGCTGCTGGGGCAGCCGGTCTTCCCGATGGGGTCTGTCTACGACCGCGACGGAACGATCCTGTCCGAGAAGGATTTCACCGATTTCTTCAACCAGACCCATCACGTCTGGCACCCGAACAGCGGCCCGCCGTCGTCCTGGACGCAGGCGACGCCAGGTTTCAGCACGAGCGTCGGGCAGCATAGGCGTAAGCAGCAGGTCAGCCGCGCCCAGGTAGGGGCGGAGTTCTTCGCCTTCCACCGTGACCACCTGTTGTTGTTCGACCGCTGGCTGGCGCGCACAGGGCAGGATCCCGTGCAGTCGATCAACATGTGCGCCCACGACACAACCGGCGGACCGCCGCCGGCGCCTCCGGCCGGGCTCGATGTGATCGGCGGAGGTCTCGGCTACCCCGTAGTCAACTACGTGACGCGAACCGTCGACTTCACCCCGCCGCACGACAACATGTGGGATGGGACCCGGCCCGGGTTCGATGGAACGCTGCGGGAGTTCTCGTCGCTAGGTGAGATGGGGCAGTTCTTCGCTCTCGACTTCAACCCGTTCCCGCAGATGCCGACTCCGCCCGGCGCGGCAGTCGCCGACGCCGGCTACCACGGGCCCGGGCACGTTCTCAACGGTGACATCAGGACGCCGTTCGTAAACAACTATGTCCCGCGGTTTTTTGCCTGGCACGGTTTCATTGACGAGCTGTGGGCCAAGCGTCAGCCGCGGTTTCTCACCTTCGTCCCGGCTGACTTCCCAGCCGCTCCGACACCGCGGGTGCTGACGATCGTGCGTGACCTCGCGGCGGGCACGGACACGATCGAGCCAGCCGGCGCCATCCCCGGCGTCGACCTGGTTACCGGGAACGGCACGCTGCGCTGCCGCCTGCGGGTGCGGCCCGATCCGTTTAACCGCCGGCTCGAACTCAAGCTTCGCTGCGAGGTCCTCCGTGAGGCGACCGGTCCCACGCCGCTGATCTCGCTGCCACCTCGTACCCTGGTGGTGACGGTAGGGCCACCGGCTGCGGCGAACGAGCGTCAGCAGGGCGTGGACTTCGTCGAGGACTTCGTGTTCGACGGCTCGGCGGGCACCGTCGACCCCGCCGGCAAAGGGCCATTCGCCGCCGACAACACCAGCTTCCCTCCGGTGGGTCCTAGCGCAACGGGCTTACTGAACAGTCTCATCCGGGTGACGGGAACGCTCACCTGCAAGCAGAGGCCTGACGGCTCCACGCCGGCCGCACCGGGAACCATCTCCAGCGCGGCCACGGCCGTAACAGGGAACGCGACCTCGTTCCAGGCGCAGACGGCGTTCAAGGACGGAGATCTCATCCAGGCCGCAGGCCAGGTCCGAGTCGTCACACAGGTCGCCTCCAACACTTCCCTGACCCTGCTGTCGCCGTTTGCGCCAGACCTACCGGCTGGCACTCCGTACCAGAAGCTCGACGGCTTCGACGCGGTCGAGACGGTCGAGATCCCGCTGATTCAGGAAAAGCAGGCCCCTGACATCACCGTTTACCTCGACCGCAGCACCTTCTCCAAGGACCAGGTCGACGCGGTCGTATCCGGTGGCCACAGCGTCTTCGGCAACGCCTTCTACATCGTCGTGCAGGACCGCACAGCCCGCCCGGCGCCGATCGCCTGGCCGCCCGACGTCGAACCGCAGCTTTACGGACTCATCGCTCCGCCCGTTCTAGCAGCCGGCCTCTTCTTCGACCTTGCCCACGCGCCGGCCGTCGAACTGCGAGACGCAGCGACCAACGCACCGCTCGCCGGGACGGTGGACGTCAACGTCACCGCGGTCGACCCGGAGGACCCATCGCTTCATCCCAGCGTGCCTCAGCGGATCACCTACCGCTGCCAAGTCGACTTCACCGGGAACACCGCCTTCGCCGGCATGAATCCAGGCGACTTCAAGGACATGAAGCTCGTCGTCACGGCCGCAGACCGGGCCGGAAACCAGACAACGGACGACTCCTCGCGGGTGCGCCTTCAGGTAAGCGCCAACCCATACATCCTCGACGGACCCATCTCCTGGATCAGCACCGACACCCGCGTCTTCCAGGTAACGCAGGGACAAGCCCGTCTTGGCGTGCCCGCCGGCTGGAGCGACCCCAACCTGTTCGTTGCCCAGGTGATCGATAACCTGCGCGCTGGCAATGGAACGGCGGGCGGTGAGAGCTTCGATGGCCTGCCCACCGACCAGGCCAGTGCGGTGCTTGAGTACTCGACCCAGGTGGGGGGCGTCAACGTCTACAACTTCGCGTTGGCCAAGGTGCGTTTACAGAGCCTCACCGGCGCAGCCGGAGTGCGTGCCTCCTTCCGACTCTTCCGCTGGGGTGTGGCCAACGTCTCGTTCGACAACACACTCTCCTACCGCACCGACCCCGCCAGCGGTGTCGCGCTGCTTGGCCGCACGACCAGCGGCGAGCTCGCCTCGATCCCGTTCTTCTGCCAGCCGCGCGTACCGCTGACCGCCTCCATGACGACCCAGTCCGACCCCAAGAATGTCGAGGACTTCGCGCCGAGCGGCGGGGGCGAAGCGCTGCTCTTCTACGGCGCATACCTCGACATCAACCAGACACAACTGCGATTCCCGCTAACCCTCGTCGGAGATGGCCCGTTCAATGCCGTACCCCCGGCTGACCTACGTACGATCAGGGACCTGCTCGTCAGCCACCACCAATGCATGGTCATAGAGATCTACTATCCGCCCGACCCAACCGACACGGGCGACACCCCAGGGACCTCTGACAACCTTGCGCAGCGCAACCTCCTCATTCTTCGCACCGCCAATCCCGGCTCGGAGGCGACCCGCACCGTCCAACACAGCTTCGACATCGATCTCACCCGCCGCCGGCCCCGACGACCTATCGAAATCGAGCGCACCCAGGCGCGTCACGGCGCCCCACACCACCCAGATGAGCACACGGACGACCAGCTAGCGATGCCCCGCCCAGCTCGACCCCCGGCCGCCCCGCCGCACGGGGCGCCGCACCACGGGCCAGACGTCCTGCGGGAAAGCTGGCTCGGTCAGGATCCCGAGGTCATCGAGGAGCTAATAGCCCGCAACCACGCCGCGGAGCAGGAAGAATCACGCTGGCAGATCGACCCCGACCAGTGGAAACGCACTGAGGGCATCGACGAGCTGGCGTTCTTCTGGAACGACCTACCATACGACTCACGCATCGACCTTTACTTGCCCGATGCGAGCGCCGAAGAGATCTTCAACTACCGCAGCCTCCGCCACGCCCCCGGCACCGTGAAGATCGTCGACTCCCACACGCTGCGGCTCCTCCCCACAGGGCCGACCTACCTGCCGATACCACCGTACTGGGCCGACAACCTCGCCGGACTGGTGACGGTGACATTGCCGCCAGGCTCCAGGGCCGGCGAGCGGTACACCATCGACGTGATGCAAGTCCGCTCGGACCAACGTCGAACACTGGGCGGCTTTCAGATCAACATCCAGGTCGGCAAGGCCACGGAGCTACACGAGGCCGAAAAGCGGATGCTCGAACTGTTCCACCAGCGACTCAGCGTCACACCGAGGACGAGCCGCTGGTGGCCGGTCCTTCAACGACAGGTCGACTTCTTCCGCGAGCGGGCACGCGGACTCGCCGAACTCGCGGACGAGCCCTGGGAAGATCCGACAACGACCCAGCACGGCCAGAAACTACGACTCGTGCTCGAACGAATCCAGATCCTCGACGATCACGACCCGTTCCTCAAGCTCGCCGGTGAATTCCGCTTCGTCGCAAGGGTCAGCTCAACAAGCAACGGAGGGCTGTCCCAGGAGACAAAGTTCCCCCCGAAGGGCCACTACACGATCTCCGACAAGCCCGCACACAACACGGTGCACCTGGACCTACCCGTGTTCGAAGGGTTTGTCGAAAACAACTTGGCAGTGGAAATCACCGGCATCGAGATGGACACGTTCGACCCTGACGACAACCTATGCCCCTACAGACGCGTCTTCACAGGCCCTCCGGAGAACTGGCTGGGCTCGTTCGGCCCCAACCAGGACGACAAGCAACCGGAAGACCTCGGCGACTGGAGGGTCTGGTACCGGATCGAGCGCGGCTAACGGGCTCCGTGGCCGGACGGTCAAGGCAGGCCGCCCGGTGTGTGCTCCGCGAACGCGGACGCAGAATGTCGACTGTCGTTGGCCGTTCGATGGACGGTGGTGTCAGGCGTTTGGGCAAGGCCGCTGGTAGGGCAGACCTGGGACGTACTGCTCCCACTCGGCGCGGGTCAGCGGATCGCCTGCCGTGGCGCAGATCTGGGCTGCGACGTGTTCGGGGTCGGTCTCCCATAGCCAGACCTTCATGTCCGCCCCGCCCGCCGCGAGCGTGTGTCCGTCGGGGTTGAAGGCCACGGAGTACATGGCCCCGGCGGGGACCGTGAGTGTGGCTTGCGCCTCGGGCCGGTTCGGATTCGTAACATTCCATAGCCAGACCGTCCCGTCGGTGTTGGCCGCCGCGAGTGTCCGTCCGTCCCGGCTGAACGCGAGTGAGTAGACATAGTTGGTCGGACCAGTCAGAGGTTGGCCGAGGAGGATCGGCCGGCCGGGGTCGGTGACATCGAAAAGGCGAAGGGTCTTGTCGGCGCTGCCGACGGCCAGGGTGCGTCCGTCGGGACTGAACGCGACGGACAGCACATAGTGGTCCGGGCCGGTCAGCGGTTGTCCGAGCAGGGTCGGCTGCCTGGGATTCGTGACCTCCGAGAGGCGAACCGTCTTGTCGATGCTGCCGGCGGCGAGGGTTCGGCCGTCGGGGCTGAATGCGATCGAGTAGACGTAGGCGGTGAAGCCGGTCAGGGTCGTCAGCGCTCGTGGTTGCGAGGGGGCGGTGACGTCCCAGAGGCGGACGGTGTTGTCGTCGCTGCCGGTGGCAAGGGTGCGTCCGTCGGGGCTGAATGCCATCGACTCGACGAGCAGGGTGTGGGCGTTGAGCTGGGTGCCGACCGGGCTCGGGCGCGCTGGGTTGGTGATGTCCCAGAGCTGTATCGTGCCGTCGCGGCCGCCGACGGCGATCATGCGCCCGTCGGCGGTGAAGGCGACGGTGCCTGAGAACTGTGTCGGATTGGTCAGCGGCGGGCCGAGTTCGGTTCGATCGGACACGCGCCATAGCTGTGTAGGTCCGCCGCCGACGGCCAGCACGCGTCCGTCGGGGCTGAACGCCACCCCGTTGATCACTTCGGTCTGGCCGGTGAGTACAGGTCCGGGCAGTGTCCACAGCCGGGCCACGCCGTCTGCTGCGCTGGTTGCCAGCGTGTGGTCGTCCTGCCCGAACGCGAGAGCGGTGACCGGCCCGGGATGAGGCAGGGTCGCGGTGAAGCGCCGCGCGGTGAGGCTCCAGATCCGCGCGGTGCCGTCTGAGCTGGCCAGGGCGAGCATGCGGCCGTCTGGGCTGAAGGTCACCGCGTTGACCCAGCTTGTGGCGCCCGTGATCGGCGGGTCGAGGGGGGCGGGTTTGGCGGGATCGGTCATGTCCCAGAGGTAGACGTTCTTGTCCAGGCTGCCGGCGGCCAGGGTGCGGCCGTCGGGGCTGAACGCCACGGAGTAGATGCGTTTGGTGGAGGGGGTCAAGGGTGTGCCGAGCGGGGTCGGTCGGGCTGGGTCCCGGGTGTCCCAGAGCCGGACGGTGTGATCGTCGCTGCCGGCGGCGAGGATGTGTCCGTCCGGGCTGAATGCCACCGATTGGACGTAGCTGGTCGGGCCGGTGAGAGTGGGATCGAGGGGCTTTGGGCGGCTCGGCTCGGCGATATCCCACCGACGAACGGTGTTGTCTCCGCTGCCCGCGACCAGAGTTCGCCCGTCCGGGCTGAAGGCCACGGAGTACACCAATGCGGTGGGGCCGGTGAGCGGCGTCCCGAGTTGGACGGCGTGGCGGGGGTTGCTGACGTCCCAGAGGTGGATGGTCTTGTCGCCGCTGCCGGCGGCGAGGGTGTGCCCGTCCGGGCTGAATGCGACGGAGTAGACGGTGTCGCCAGCGCCGAGGAGTGGTCGGCCCAGCGAGAGCGGTCTGCTGGGACTGGACACGTCCCAGAGCCGTATGGTCTTGTCGGCACCGCCGGCGGCCAAGATACGCCGGTCCGGGCTGAACACCACCGATTGCATAACGCCTGGGCCGCCCAGTGCCCGGGCGGCCGAATAGGTGGCGGAGGCGTCCAGCAGGCTGGCCAGAGCCTCCGGGGTAGGGGCGATCTTGTAGGCGGCGAGGCTGAGCTGAGCGGCCAGGGACACGTCGTTGTCGCGTAGCCGGTCGGCTCGGGTCGCGACCAGCCTGGAGATCGCGAGGTTGCGTTCGCGGGTGGCGGCGGCTCGTTGCTGGAACGCGATGACGCCGGCCGTGGCGGCGACGATCAGCAAGGCCGTCAGCGCCGCGATCGTCCGGTACAGGCGCCGGGCGCGGCGGCGTTCGTGGCGGGTGCTGGTATCGAGGAACTCGGCGGCAAGGGGGGTCAGCTCTTCACGATGGCCGACCGAGGCCCACTCTCTCGCCGCGATCAACCGTGTGCCGCGGTACAACGCAGCCGGGTCGCGGCGTTCCCGCTGCCACACCTCGGCGGCGTCGGTCAACTGCTGCCCGAGCAACAGGCCGGCCCGGTCGGTGTCGATCCATTCTTGCAACCGCGGCCAGGCGCGGATCAGGGCTTCGTGGCTGATCTCGACAGAGCCGGTGTCCGCCGTGATCAGGCGCCGTTCGACGTACCGGTCAAGTACCTTGCCGAGTGAGGCGGACCGCGAGTCGCTGGCGTCGGTGACCGGGTCGGTGCGGGGGATACGACGGCGGGTGTCCGCACCGTCCTCCGAGACGCGTACCAATCGGACGAACAGCTCTCGGGCCAGCGTCCGTTCGTCGTCGGTGAGCGCCTCATACACCTCGTCGGCGCTGCGGGCGACCGCGCCGTGAATCCCGCCGCTGTCACGGTAGTCGGCAACCGTCAGGCGTCTGCGGTGGCCGCGCTCCCATGTAGCCAGCAGCGCGTGCGACAACAGCGGAAGGGCCCCTGCCTCGTGGGCTGCGGTAGCGGCACGGCTGGTAGCGGGGGCCAGGTCGCGCAGGAGGAGTTCGACAAGACCATCCTCAAGATCGGCTCGTGCCTTGTAGGCCGGATCTTCGATGACTCGACGCAGCTCGGCCTCGGTCATCGGGCCGACCACCAGCTGGCTTTCCTGTGCGGCGCGGGCTAGGCCGGGTTCTCGTAGGACAGCCGTGTAGAAGTCGGCGCGTAGTCCAAGGACCGCCAGTGCCGGGGGCGGTGATGTGGCCGACGAGTCGGGACCGGCGGTCGGGCCGTGTGGGGGAGCTGCGGTCGCGGCGTACAGGGCAGCGAGGAAGGTCTCGCGCTCGGCGTCGTCAGTGCAGGCGGTGAACGTTTCCTCGAACTGGTCGATAACCAGCAGGAGGCACGGTGCCGGTGCGTCGTGGCCGGGGTAGCCTGCCGTCTCTCCGACCGCCGAATCGGTTCCTGTGGCGTGTTTGGACGGTTGGCCGGCGAGGTGGGCGGCGCCAGCCTGCCTGACGAGAGAGGCGCACAGGCGAGGTTCAGATCGTAGTCCTGCCGCTACGTCGTCAGGGTTCGTGCCGATTAGCGTGCTCAACTGCTCGGCCAGAGCCTGTATTGGATGCGCGCCGGGGGTGAACAACAGGTAGGGCCACTCGCTTGATCCGGGCAGGGCCAGGTTCCCCCGTCGCATCGCAGGAATGAGGCCGGCGCGTAACAGGGAGGATTTCCCAGATCCCGATGGGCCGACGACCACGAGGAGGCCGGTGCCGGCGGCGTAGCGGGCCGTCAGGCGTTCGATCAACAGCCGGGTGAGATCCTCTCGTCCGTAGAACCAGTCCGCGTGCTCCGGTTGGAAGCTTTCCAGCCCTCGATAGGGAACCGGGGCGTCGCCAGGGCGCTTACCAGGTAGACGTCGCACCCGTGCGAGGGCCCGCTGCCACTCTTGGACGTGCGCCGGGTCGGTGACGCCGCAGGCTTTCAGGATCCCCGGCAGCAGATCCGGTGGCTTGATTGGCGGTAGATGGGCGCCGCCGAAGTAACCGCCAAGCGTGCTGGCCTGCATGCCGACGACCCTGGCGACATCTCGCACCGTCAGCCCCGCCTGTTGCCGTACGAGTGTGAGGTGATAGGCGAAGTCTTCTCGGGTAGCGATCTGTGCGGGATCGCTGATGTCCGGTCGTCTCGGGTCGTCAGGCAGCGGGATTCCCTTCGAACGCCGACCTGCCCGGCCGGGTCATTGCGTTCGCGGCCGTACGGCCTTGTACGAGTATCTCGGAACCTCTACCCAGGCAGGGCTACATGTCGGTTTGCTGACTCTCGACCACGCGGGGTTAACCGATGACTGATCAGCTGGAACAGCGGACATTCAACCGGACGCGATGTCGATCTACCTGGCCCAAGGGAGGAGGTCCACCGTGTCGATGTCTCGGATCATTGATCCGCTGCGTACGAAAGAGGAGGCTGGGGCATCCGGCCGGCTGAAGAGGCTCGCGCCGCAACAAGCCCGTAGCCGACGCATTGGTCGCCGTCACCACTCCCGGAGGCAGGACATGAGCCCCTCGCCAACACCGCTCGTGCTCGCCAGCGATTCGTCGATCGCCGACGCGCCTGCCTTGGCCGGAGCGAAGGCCGCGACGCTGGCCAGGCTGCGCCTGGCTGGCTTGCCCGTGCCCCGGCTCAGTGTCGTCACGACTGCGGGATTCCTCGCCCACCTGCACAGCAATGCGATATCCGTTACCGTCGGAGCAGATTCCGGTGCGCGACCCGATGCGATCCGCCGCGCCCTGCTGTCTGCGCCGATGCCCGAATCGGTCCACGCCGCCACGGTCGCGGCGTACCAGGTGTTGAGTCTGCCCGCGGCCGGCCCGGCCCCTGTTGCGGTGCGTTCATCCGGAGTCGCCGAGGACGGGCTCAACGCATCCTTTGCGGGCCAGTTCGACTCGTTTCTAGGCGTGCGTGGTGACGAACGTGTCGTCCAGAGCGTCAAGGACTGCTGGGCGTCCTACCTCAGCGACCGCTCGATGAATTACCGAGCCGCCCGGCGCGTGACCGAGAATGCGCCCCTCATAGCCGTGATTCTGCAACGCCAGATATTCGCCGTGAAAGCGGGCGTCCTGTTCACCCGCCACCCAGTCGCGGCCGATCCGTCCCTGGCCTATATCGAAGCCAACTTCGGGACCGGCGAGTCGGTCGTCGGCGGTCTGGTGACTCCGGACTCGATCACGATGTCGCGCGACACGATGATGATCGTCGACAGGATGGTGGCGGACAAGTCCACCATGACGGTTGTCGCTCCTGATGCTGCTGGAAGCAGCACGATCGCAACCCCTGCCGATCTGGTCAACAAGCCGGTGCTCACCGCGTCTGAGGCATGGGACCTGCTCGACGCCGCTCTTCGGATCGAGCGTGAGCTCGGCGCTCCGCAGGACATCGAATGGGCCATCGACGGCACGCAAATGTGGATCATCCAAGCCCGGCCGATCACCGCTGCGGGGTCGCTGTCCTGACGATCCGGCCCAGACAGATCCGAAACGATGCGCCGCTACCCCACCTATCGGGGGCGGCAGGACCTTGATGCCGGCTCGGCCCGTCGCCCGGCTGCGGATTGGGACACGCGGTCGCCCGCAAGACGAGCGTCGTCGGCGTCGCCGAGAAGGGGGATGCACTCCATGAGCCCGAACACGCGGGTCCCAGCCCAGCCGACCGACCTGACCGCATCAGCCTCGGCGTAAGTATTTGGTGATCCCGTGGGCGGGCGTGCCGAGTCCGAGTGCCCGCCGGTGGTGACGTGTGGTGTGAGCGCGGCGTGCGTCTGAAGGCGGGGGCGGCGGCGGGGTTGCGGTTTTGTTCGCGACACGCCGGGCG
>WNFV01008305.1_pt1 | contig 15693 bp, 10 predicted proteins | sample 5400101 | NCBI WGS metagenome assembly WNFV01 (sample SAMN13153361, study PRJNA577476) | soil metagenome | isolation source: 115 cm soil or saprolite under grassland replicate 1 | place: USA:California | collected 2016-06-15 | reverse complement strand
CCGTCCTGCAACCCGCCGTCCACCGGGATGACGTGGCCGGTCGTTTTCGAGAGCCGGGGCGAGACGAGCAGGAAGATGGCTTCGGCCTGGTCTTCCGGCTCTATCGGCGTCTGCGTCAGTGTTCGTTTCGCGTAGAAGTTCGCCAGCTTTTCACGCAAGGCTTCGGTTGATTCATCCTCGCCGAAATCGATCGCGTACTTCACGAGTGACGAGATCACGCGGTCTCGCGGGAACATCGCGCTGCCTTTGACTACGGTCGCGGGCGCGATGGCGTTGACTCGCGCGAGGGGCGCCATTTCGACGGCCAGCTCCCGGACCAGATGGTTCGCGGCGGCCTTGCTAGCGTCGTAGGCGAGGCTACCTTTCTTGGCGACGACGGCGTTGGCGCTCGTGGTCAACACGACGGCGCCGGGGAGCCCCTGCCGTTTGAAAATTTTGTTCGCCTCGTCGGCGACCAGATATGCGCCCGTGACGTTGATGGCGAAGGTCTTCTCCCAGAGGCGGTCTTCGATGCGGCCTGTCTTGTCAGGCGGAACAAAGACGCCTGCCGTCACGACGACGGAATCAACGCCGCCGTAAGCGATCAGCGCCTCCTCGAACATTCGCGCGACACTCTCGCGGTTCGTGATGTCGCAGCCGAGGCCTATGCCCGGGCCGCAGTTGCTGATCCCGGCGCCGGCCACGCCTATGCCCTCGCCGTATTTGGCGATGATTTCGTTCGCCGTCGCTTTCGCCGCCGCCTCGTCCAGATCGACGCAGACGATGTGCGCCCCTTCTTTGACGAGCCGGAGCGCCGCCGCCTTGCCGATGCCGCTGCCCGCGCCTATTACTACGACGATCTGGCGGTCGAGTTCCTTTTCGGGCGGCAGGCGGCGGAGCTTGGCCTCCTCCAGCAGCCAGTATTCAATGTCGAAGGCCTCCTGCTCGTCCATCGCCTCGTAGCGGTCGATGGCTTCTGCGCCGCGCATCACCTCGATCGCGCAGTTGTAAAACTCGGCCGTCACGCGCGACTCGCTCTTGTTCTTGCCCCAGGCGATCATGCCTACGCCGGGGATCAGAATCACCGTCGGATTCGGGTCGCGCATGTCAGGCGAATCGGGCCGCTTGCGGCGGTCGTAATAGGCCGCATAATCCTCGCGATATTTCGACAGCCCATCGACCAACAGCGATTTCAGCGATTCGAGGTCGCCAGAGGCCGGGTCCCAATTCACAAAAAGCGGCTTGATCTTCGTGCGCAGGAAGTGATCCGGGCACGACGTTCCGAGTTCGGCCAGGCGCGGGCCGTCCACGCTGTTCACGAAGCGCAGCGTCTTCGGATCGTCCTGGATTGTCGCCACGACTCGCCTGACGCCCGAGAGCTGGCCGCGCAGCCACGGCAGCAGTTCGACAAGCGCGCGGCGTCGCGCGGCGTCGGACAATGCGCGAGTTTTCGGGCCGCCGAAGGTCTTGTCGCCTTTGTCGCGGGCGTCGATGTACTCGGTGGCGCGGTCGATGATTTCGAGCGCGGTCTCGTAGCAGGTCTTGTCGTCGTTGCTCCACGACGACATCCCGTGATGGCCCAGCACAACGCCTTTCGCCCGAGGGTTGTCCTTGATCAATCGCTCGATCAGTAAGCCGATGTCGAAGCCGGGACGCTGCCACGGGACGTACAGAACCTCGTCGCCGAAAATCTCTTCGGTCAGCCGCTCCTGGTTGACCGACGCGGCGATGGCGATCACCGCGTTCGGGTGCAGGTGATCCACGTGCCGGTACGGCACGAAGGTGTGCAGCGGCGTATCGATCGAACAGGCGCGCGGGTTGAGGTCGTAGACGCAGTGGCTGTAAAGAGGGTACATCGCGTCCTCGGCCGGCGTCTTCGGCCCGCGTTCGGGGTTGTTCAGATAGAGCGGCTTCATCGCCCGCACCTTGTCGAGATAGAGCGACGCGAACCCGTCGCGCTTCGCCGTGCGCAGATCGCCGCCCGACCCCTTGATCCACAAGACTTCGACTTCCTGCGCCGTCAGCGGGTCTCGCTCCATCAGCTTCGACGACGTGTTGCCGCCCCCCGTGTTGGTGAGGGTCAGGTCTTCGCCGAGCTTGTTCGAGCGGTAGACCAGCCGATCAACGCCTTTCAGTTTCTCAGCCTCTTCGTCTCTCCAGAGATAATTGACGTGTTTGAATGATTCCTTCTGACTCATTGTATTCGGAAAAAACGTACCGTAGGTTGTCCTCTGTGCGAGGGCCTGCGGAAGTTTGATTATCGAAGCGTTCAATTGCCCCCGAGCGGCTTGGTTATGAAGCCTTCCGCCGCCTTGGACAACCTACGGTACGAAGCGCGCAGCATTTTCAAAATTTCAGGATGTCGCCGCGTGACGTGAAGGCTTCTCAGTTTAAGCAGATAAGCGAATATTTTGATATATTTCGGGTGAATTAAGAATTTACCGTTGATCCACAGCCGCAGCGACTGTAGGAATTCGCCTTGATCGGGACAATCAGGAAATTCCCTCGCGCGCATTATTCCACAATACGGAATGGCGCCCTTCCTGCCACAACGAGTTAGCCGGGGAGACTATCGGTCTCAGGTCGCTTAATATTCCGCTTCACGGAACACGTCATTCGGTTTGGATCGGATAGATCAGCCCGACATTTTTGGGCGTGATAAGTTGATGTTTCACAAAGACTGACGAGGGGACTTGCTTCTTCTGCAGTATTGCCAGGGCGAGCGGGATCAGCTCTTCGCCGTAGCGCTCCGGGAAATAGGCCACCGATCCGATGAGTCTGGTGCCCGGGCGCCGGAGTTCTTCGCGCGCTTCGCGGATCGCGTTCTGGCCCATGACGGCGCAGAGGCTGCCGCGTCCGGCTTCTTCAAAAGCCCGCAATGCCCCCAATGCGCTGGGGTCGTTGACGGCGGCGACCAGCGTACGCTTAGGCTTTGTTTGGCGCAGGTAGCGGCGAACCACGTGGAGACTGTGCTCGAACTCGCCTCTGCCATTCAGATGGACCATAGAGCGAGTGTCGATGCCCGGCAGCGCTTCGCTGAGGCCGGCCACCATGCCGCTGATCCGCAGTTGCGGCAGCGGGCCTGCGATCGGCAGTTCCATTAAGAGCAGGGCTTCGACCTCCCCGCCCCAGTTCTCCCTGGCCCACCGTCCCAGCGCCTGGCCGCCGATCAACCCGGCGCGGTAATTATCGGCGCCGAAATAAACGGCGCCCGGGTGCGGAATCTCGATGGCCACCACCGGAATGTTGGCATCGATGAATTTTGACGAGATGATCGGCGCGACGTGCTCGTAGGTCTGGAATTCCAGCACCAGATTGACGCCCTCCTTGATCAGCAGGTCGGCGTTGCGCAGCGCCGTTTTCGGGCTGTAGCGGTTATCGACGGCGATCAGTTGAATGTGTTCACGGGCCGCGACGCGGTGGATGCTCTGGCTGACGTCGCGGGAGAATTCCGAATCGGTCGTCTGCGCGGCGAAGCCCAGTTTGAAGCTCGACCGCGTCAGAGGCTGAATCTGGCTGCGGTAGGCGCCTTTGCTGACCCGCTCGATCAGACCGCCTTTGACCAGGCTCTGCGACAGCCTGAAGCATGTCGTTTTACTCAGCCCCGTGCGGTCGACCAACTGCTTCAGTGTCACAACCTCCTCCGGGAAGTTGAAGGCTTGCAAAAGGCGGCAGGCTCGAACCACCGCTTCGACGGTTTCAGGCTCTTTTGACATATGGTTGAGGATCGAGGATAGAGGATCGAAGATAGAGGATCGAAGATCGAGGATCGCCTCATCGCAAGTAAGACGATCCTCTATCTTCGATCCTCTATCTTCGATCCTCTATCCTCGATTCTTGATCTTCGATCTGGGCGAGCTTGGCCTGTTTCTTCAGGCTTCTTGCGAAAGTCGTTCTGTTCGCTTCGCGCATCCGGAAGTAGGATTCCAGACGCTGCAATGTGTTTTTCAGGGCGATGTCGATGTGGCGGCGCATCGCTTCGGCGGCCGCTTTCGGCGCGCCGCTGACCAGCGCGTCCGCAAGGTCCTGGTGACGGCGCGGAGACTCATCGGAAGCGGTCTGGCGAGGAACGCAAAGCCAGGTCGAGGCCAGCACCTGATTTTTTTCGATCGCGTCGCATAGCGGTTGGCAATGTGCCCCTTCCGCGATGCGGCGGTGGAGCTTTTCGTGCAAAGTCAAATATAGAAAGCGGTCGCCCTCGGGCTTCGCCCCCAGCGCGTCCACGCGCGCCGCCAGCCGCTGCAAATCCGACCGCTCCTGCGCCGTGGCGACCGCCGCGAAGAGCTTGGCCGCCTGCACCTCCAAGGCTTCGCGCACGACGTAATGCCCCCGCACCCCTTCTTCGGTCGGGATTTTCACTCTTGTCCCGGCTCGAGGGCGGCTTTCGAGCAGTCCTTCGAATTCCAACCGCTGCAGCGCCTCCGACACCGGCAAAAGGCTCATCCCTAGCTCGGTGGCGATCTTGCGCCGCGAGATGACTTTGCCGATGGCCAGTTCGCCACGCAGGATCCGCTCGCGCAGAATCACGTAGGCTTCTCCCGCCAGACTGATTGTTTCAGTAGAGTCTTTCTTCATCGCCTTCCTCAATGCATTCATTATATATGGCCCGAAGATATGAGGCTTCGGCCGCTAAAAGTCAAGGAATCGCCTCCGGGGGTTTTTGCTAATCTGATATGTCAGATTGGCGAAATTTCCTTGACGCCTACGGGCGCCAATCGGCATACTGCGCCTCGTCGTATCACTCAGAAGTTTTCAAATTGTCATTACAGTTTTGTTCGCTCCTCCAAAACCGATCGGCGGATGTAGCGCAAACTGTCTAGTTTGCGCCGCTTCTGGGTCAAAATCTTTTAGAAGAAGAACGGCGGATGGATTGAGCGAGCGACCAGCAATGAAGTAGCGAGTGAAGAACCCGCGCAAAATAGACAGTTTGCGCCACTCTTACCGGGAAACTTTTAAAAATATGAACACTGCTGATGCCACGACTACGCCCGTGTCTGAGGAGGCGTGGGAAGCGATTCAGGGCGCATATGATCTGCAGGTGCATGTCGCGCCTGACGTGATCGAACGGCGCACGGACGATATTGATCTGGCGAAGGACTTTCTGGCCCGGGGGTTGCGCGGCTTCGTGCTGAAGTCGCATTACATCCCGACAGCCGAACGCGCGCAGGTCGTGACGAAGGCGATTCCGGGGATTGAAGCATACGGGGCCATCGCGCTCAATCATAGCGTCGGCGGCCTGAACCCGGTGGCCGTCGAGATCGCCGGACGTTCGGGCAATAAGATCGTCTGGATGCCGACTGTGGACGCCGCGAACGAAACGGCGGGGAGGCTCGACGGCGGCAACGAGAAGCTCCCTTTCTGGGCGAAGATCCAACGCGAGATCGCCGCCGCAGGCATCACGCGGCCCCCGATGACGCCGCTCGACGGCGACGGGAAGATTTCCGATGAGACCAGGCAATGTCTGGAGCTGATCGCCAAGTACGACATGATCCTGGCCACAGGACATCTCGGCCGCCACGAAATCTTTCCACTGGTCAAGGAGGCGCGGCGCCTGGGCGTCAAACGCATCGTCATCACGCACGCCGAATTTCCGTCGCAGAACCTCTCCGGCGCCGAGCAATCCGACCTCGCCGATCTGGGCGCGATTGTCGAGCACTGCTTCACTACCTATCACACTAACAAGGCGCCGTGGGAAGCGGTCTTCGCCAACATCCGCACGACCGGCGTCGAGCGCACGATGCTCTCGACCGACCTGGGGCAGAAGACGAATCCGCCGGTCGCCGAAGGCTTCGCGATGTTCTCGCAGAAGCTGCTCGACGCAGGGTTCACTACGGCGGAAATCAATCGGATGGCCGCGGCCATTCCGCGCAGCCTGATTGAGTAAAACCGAATAGCCACAGAGAACACAGAGGGCACAGAGGACATAAATGATTTCTCTGTGTTCTCTGTGCCCTCTGTGGCTAAAAGCCTTCATACAGAGGCAGACATGGATTTATCGAACGAACGATTGCTGGTCGTCAGCGCGCACGCGGCTGATTTCGTCTGGCGCGCGGGCGGGGCCATCGCGCTGTACGCCTCGCGCGGCGCTCGGGTTCGCGTGCTGTGTCTTTCATACGGCGAACGCGGCGAATCGCAGGGGCTGTGGAAGAAGGAAGGCATGACGCTCGAACGAGTCAAACAGCTTCGACACGAAGAGGCGAGCAAGGCAGCCGAGGTCCTGGGCGCGGAAATTCGCTGCTTCGACGCCGGCGATTATCCGTTGAAGCCGACGGACGCGTTGGTCGAAGAATTGGTCCAGGAGTTTCGCGGCTACCATCCGACCTGCGTGATGACGCACACGCCGATTGACCCGTACAACGGCGACCATACCGAGGCGTCGCGGTTGACGATGAACGCCCGCGTCTACGCCCAGGCGATGGGCTATCCGAGTCCGCACAAACACCTGGGCGCGCCGCCGCTCTTTTATTTCGAGCCGCACCAGACCGAGATGTGCCAGTTCAAACCTGACGTGATTCTGGACATCACGCCGGTCTTCGAGACCAAGGTCAAGGCGATGCATTGCATGGACGCGCAGACGCATTTGTGGAACTACTACACCGACGTCGCCAAAAGGCGCGGCACGCAGGGCGGGCGCAATTCCGGCAATCCGCAGATCGTTTACGCGGAGGCGTTCCAACGCGTTTACCCGCAGGTCGTCACGGATGTGATCAGATGAAAACCCTGGGTACGCATCGCTTCCAGCGTGCAGTCGTGAGTAGCAGACCTATTGGAGACCAAAGCGCGCATGGAACCGGATTAAGCAATAATCGCTCTATGCTAGCAGGGCGACTTCGGGGGCGTCGGATTCCGATCAATAGATCTTTCGCCGAGACTGCACGCTGGAAGCGATGCGTACCCAGGGGACGTCTCCAATGAAGCATAAAATTGTTCGCAACATCGAGCGCGCCGACGCCGGGCTGATCGAAACGCTCGGTCTTCAAGGCGTCGCCACCATACACGAAGCGCAGGGCCGCTCGGGGTTGATGCGTCCGTACATGCGCCCGATTTATCTGTCGGCGCGCATGGCGGCGTCGGCGGTCACTGTTTCGTGTCAGCCCGGTGACAATCTGATGATCCATGCCGCGATCGAAGTCTGCCGGCCGGGCGACGCGCTGGTCGTCGCCACGACCTCCGAATCGACCGACGGCATGTTCGGCGAGTTGCTGGCGACCTCGTGCCGCGCGCATGGAATCGTGGGACTCGTGATCGACGCGGGCGTGCGCGACGTGGCCGAACTGACCGAAATGGTTTTCCCGGTCTGGTCGAAAGCGATCTCCGCGCAGGGCACGGTCAAAGCCAGTCCGGGATCGGTCAACGTCGAGATCGTTTGCGCCGGCGCGCCGGTTCGCCCGGGCGACGTCATTGTCGGCGATCAAGACGGCGTCGTTGTCGTGAAGCGCGAGATGGCGGCGGAGGTTGCGCGTCTCGGCGCGGCGCGAATGGAGAAAGAAGAGAAAAGCCGCGAACGATTAAAAGCGGGCGAACTCGGCGTGGATTTTTACGGCTTGCGCGTTAAACTGAAGGAACTGGGAGTAGAGTACACGGACGAATAGCAGATCAGACAAGTTAGAACTACTGGCGATTTTTTGCTCGGATGAAAAGAAGGCCTGGACGGCCAGGTCGATCAACCACATCAATGGATAGCCTGCCAGACAATGCGCTGGAAGGCTGGCGACGTTCCTTTCTTTGACGGGCGTTTATTCTGACGCGCGTCACTTACCAACAAGGAGATAGCGATATGCAAAGGATCATCAGGTTCAGCTCCCTTTTCGTCCTGGCCCTCGCGATGGCCACTGTAGTGGCCGCGCAGACCACAAGCGGCTCGATCGCCGGGAACATCACCGACCCGAATCAGGCCGCCGTATCCAACGCGACGGTCAAAATATCGGACGAATCAAAAAGCTTCACTTTGAGCGCAACCACCGACGTTGAGGGGCGCTTCGTCTTTCCGCAAGTCCCGCCGGGAACATACAAACTGTCGGTCGAAGCCTCCGGCTTCAAGAAGCTTGAGCGCACCGGCATCCAGCTCGTCGCCAACGACAAGCTGACGCTCGGCGACATCGTCGTGCAGGTGGGCGCCACCAGCGAGACCGTCACGGTCACCGCCGAAGCCACGCTCGTCCAGGCCGAGAGCGCCGAGCGCTCCTACGCCGTGCAGGGCGAGGTCGTGCGCAACATCGCCGTCAACGGGCGCAACTTCGCGGCGCTGGCCTCCATCGCCGCCGGCCTAGTCACCACGACCAACAACGGCACGGCGGGCGACATCACCAACATCAGCGCCAACGGGCTGCGCACCAGCGCCAACAACCTTCAGATCGACGGCGTGGCGACCGTGGACACCGGCAATAACGGCCAGATGGTCCAGGTCACCCTCGACGCGATCGCCGAATTCAAAGTGCTGACCTCGGACTACCAGGCCGAGTACGGGCGCTCGGCGGGCGCTCAGATCAGCGCCGTGACGCGAAGTGGGACGAGGGATTTTCATGGCTCGTTTTACGCCTTCCGCCGCCACGACGGGATGAACGCCAACACCTGGATCAATAACCGCGACAGCACGCCGACCAGCAAGGTCAATAAACCGCGCCTCGACCAGCGCGACATCGGCTACACCATCGGCGGGCCGGTCTGGATTCCGAAGCTCTTCAACGAAAATAAGGACAAGGTCTTCTTCTTCTTCAACCAGGAGCGCCAGAAGCGGCTTACCCCGCCTGCCGGGCCGACTCGCGTGACTGTGCCGACGCTGCTGGAACGCGCGGGCGACTTCTCCAAGAGCGTGGACAACCAGGGCAATCCATTTCCTTACATCTGGGATCCTGATAAGAGAGCGAAGGGGACTCCGTGCAACGCTTCGAATACAAGCGGTTGCTTCCAGGATGCAAACGGCGTCGTCGGCAGGATTCCGCAGGGCAGCCTCTACCAGCCCGGTCTCAACATCCTGAAAATTTACCCGCTACCGAACGCCAGCGGCAAGGACTTCAACTACATCACGGAGGAGCCGACCAGCGCGCCGCAGCGGCAAGACCTGATTCGGGGCGACTGGAACATCAGTAACAATTGGCGCGCGAACGGGAAATTTCTCTATTACAAGAATTCGCCGGTCCAGCCCTACGGCTCTTTCGTGCTCGGCACCAACTTGCCGGATTACGCGACCAAGTTCCCGAACAACCGCTATGGCGTGACCGGAACCGTGACGGGCTCGCTCAACCCGACGACCGTTCTGGAAGTGACCTTCGGCCAGAGTCACAACTTCATCGACATTCTGCCGAACAATCCAAAGTTCAATCGGAAGGATCTCAACCTGACCGGCATTCCATTACTCTATACCGATGCGGTCCAACTGGACTTGCCGGCGCAATTCGTCTTCAACGGTGGGCGCATTTCCAACGGCCCGAACATCGGTTCGAACAACGCGCCCTTCCATAATTTCAACACCACGCGCGACTGGGCGGCGAGCCTCTCGAAGATCAGGGGGGCGCACAACCTCAAGTTCGGCTTTTTCTGGCAGAACAGTTTCAAGCCGCAGAGCAGCTTCGCCAACAACAACGGCGTCTACAATTTCGTCAACGACGCCTCGAACACCTTCGACACGGGCTTCGGCTTCGCAAACGCGGCCATCGGCGTTTATAACACTTTCACGCAGGCGTCGGGCTACTTCACCGGCCAGTACCGCTACAACAACGTCGAGTGGTACGCGCAGGATAACTGGAAGTTGACCGACCGTGTGACGCTCGACTACGGCATGCGTTTTTACTGGATTCAGCAGCAATTTGACGAGTCCTCGCAGACGGCCAATTTCCTGCCCGACCAGTACAGGGCGGCGGACGCGCCGCGACTCTACCGGCCAGGCACGGACCCGACGACCGGAGCGCGTGTAGGAGTGGACCCTGTGACAGGGCAGATGGTCGCGGCGACCTACATTGGACGGATCGTGCCGAACACTGGCAAGCTGACTAACGGAGTGTTTCAGGCGGGGAAGGGGATAGAGCAGGGACTCTACCGCACTCGCGGCGTCCACTTCGCGCCGCGCTTCGGCTTCGCTTATGACGTCTTCGGCGGTCAGAGACTGGTCGTGCGCGGCGGCGCCGGCGTCTTCTACGACCGTCCGCAAGGCAACACGGTCTTCGATCTGGTGCAAAATCCTCCGACGACCATCCAGCAGACACTCTTCTTCGGGAAGATGAGCGAGGTGGGCACGGGCCAGGTACTGCTCGCGCCTCCCAGCCTGGTGGCCATCGACCACGAAGGCAAGATCCCGACGACCTACGCCTACAACCTCGGAGTGCAATACAAGCTGCCGTTCGAGTCAGTGCTGGATTTGTCGTATGTCGGCACATCGGGGCAGCACCTACTGCAGCGGCGCAGCATTAACGCCCCGGCTTACGGCGCGGCCTATCTGGCGCAGAATCAGGACCCGACTTCGACCGGAAGCGCGACTGTTCCGGGAGCGCGGGCGTTCCCTGTAGACCTCCTCCGCCCCTATCAAGGTTTCGGGCAGATTCAATACATCGAGCCTTCCACAAGTTCGAACTATCACTCGCTGCAGGCCTCGCTCAACCGGCGCTTCACCCGAAGCCTGTTGCTGGGCGTGAACTACACCTGGAGCAAGGCGCTCGGCACGCAGAGCAACGACCTGCCCGGCATCACTGGCTTCGGCGCGCCGCACACCCTGGACAATCGCCGCGCCAACTACGGCCCGCTGGACTTCGACCGCCGGAACAACTTCAGCGTCAATTGGGTGTACGAACTGCCGAAGGCGACCGGGCGCCGGGCGTTGGGTTACGCTCTCAACGACTGGCAGCTTTCGGGCATCTACCGCTACGGCACCGGGCAGCCTTACAACATCGGTTACAACCTTCCTGGCGGGCTTTCGGCCTTCACATATACAGGAACGCAAAATGTCGAGAACGCCCGTGTCGTCCTCCTGAAGAACCCGGGCAGCGGCCACAGCAGCGACCCTTACAGGCAGTTCGACATTACCGCTTTCGCTCTGCCCCAACCGGGGAGCCAGGGATTTGAATCGGGGCGCAACTACCTTCACCGCTCGCCGATCAACAGTTGGGACCTCTCGCTGTCGAAGCGCTTCCAGGTGAAAGAAAGGGCGAGGTTCGAAATTCGTCTCGACGCTTTCAACGCGCTCAACCACACGCAGTTCAACGACGTCAATACAACATTGACCGCAAATTCCCCCTTCGGCCCGAATGGGAATCTGGTCAACAAGACGGGCTTCGGCGCGGTCACCACGGTGCGTCCGCCGCGCAATTTACAGCTCGGGGCGCGCTTCGAATTCTGAGGCGCCTCCGAATGGAGATGAATGAACGTGTAAATCACGGCCAGGGCGGGGAGAGGCTAATGCTCCCCGCCCTGGCCGTGGCTGATATTTATTAGCGCCAAAACTGAAAGTGAGACTGAGATGACAACCGGATTCAGTAGATTCGTGTTTGGATCGTTCTTATTGATATTGGCCGCATTCTCTGAATCGAACGCCCAGGGAACGCTGTGACGCTGCGCGGAGACTGGATGGAGACGACTACTCCCGTTAAGCTGGAAAAGAACGATCAAGGCGTTTGGTCAGCCACGGTCGGCCCGCTCGCCCCTGATTTCTACAGTTATTCATTCGCCGTTGACGGCGTCCGCACGTTGGACCCGAAGAACCCCACGATCAAGCAGGGGGTCAACAGCGTTGACAATATGTTCTTTCTCGACGGCGCGGAAGCCGCGTTCCAGGACAACAAGCCGGTCCCGCACGGAGAGATTCGAAAGGTCTGGTATCAATCCACGACGCTCGGGACGCAGCGCCGCATGCACATTTACTTCCCGCCAGGGTACGACAGCGGCAAGGAGCGTTACCCCGTCTTTTACCTGCTGCACGGCGGCGGCGATGAAGATTCGGGGTGGAGCACGATCGGCCGCGCGGGTTTCATCCTCGACAACCTGATCGCCGAAAAGAAGGCGAGGCCGATGATCGTCGTGATGCCCAACGGCAGTCTGCCGCGTCCAGCGAACCTGCCTCCGCCCACGCCCGGAGCGCCCCCCGACCCGGCGGTGGCGGCCGCGCAACAGGATCGGTTCACCAACGAATTGCTGAAAGACGTCATGCCATTCATCGAGAAGAATTACCGCGCGCTGCCCGGCGCCGCGAACCGCGCTATCGCAGGGCTTTCGATGGGAGGCGGTCAGACGACCCGCATCGTCACGACCAAGCCGGATCAGTTCGCCTACGTCGCCGTCTGGAGCGCGGGCGTCAACCCGCAGACCTCCGCCGATTTCGAGAAGCGGGCGACCGCCTTGCTCGACAATCCCGATAAGGCCAACAAACAGATCAAGCTCTTATCGATCAGCGTCGGGGACAAAGACTTCTTGTTCGCCTCGTCGAAAAACCTGGCGGAGATTTTGAAAAAGCGCGGGATCAAACACGAATTGCACGTCAGCGCCGGCGGTCACACCTGGATCAACTGGCGCAACTACCTGCGCGACTACGCGCAGGCTCTGTTCAAATCTAACGGCCCCTGAAACAATGAAAATCCCCTGGGAGCGCCGCCCATCCCTGCCTGCAGCGTTCCGGCGAGGACCGACTGACCGAAGCAAGCAGGCAGGGATGGGCGGCGCTCCCAGGATGCCCGCGCTCCCAGGAATTTTCGGAAGAGAATCACACATTATGAAATCTATTGCGGAGCCTTCGATGATAACCGCGTTCAGCTTCGCCGCCTGTCTCGCGCTCGCCACGGTCGTCGCTTGCATGTTCATCCCGGATGCGTCCGGACAACCGAACCAGGGAACGGTTGAACGGATCAAGGTTCATGGCAAATCGCTCGAAGGCAATCTCGACGGCGATTCGCCGGATCGCGACGTTTCGATCTATTTGCCGCCGAGTTACAAGGCCGAAAAGAGCCGGCGCTACCCAGTGATCTACATGTTGCACGGCTTCACGGATGACGACGCCAAGTGGTTCGGGCTGGTCAAGCACTGGATAAACTTTCCGGAGGTGATCAACAAGACGCTCGCCGACGGGAAGACGCGCGAGATGATCGTGGTCATGCCGAACGCCTTCACCCGCTTTAAAGGCAGTATGTATTCAAGCTCCGTTACGACAGGGGACTGGGAGACGTTCATCACGAAGGAACTGGTCGGCTACATCGACTCCCATTACCGCACGCTGGCGCAGAGGGAGAGTCGCGGGCTTGCGGGCCATTCGATGGGCGGCTACGGGACGATGCGCCTGGGGATGAAAAGCCCCGACGTCTTTTCGAGCGTCTACGCGCTCAGCCCCTGTTGCATGGAGCCGGGCCGCGCCAATCCGGCGATGAAGGAGATGATGAAAAAAGTCGAGGCGCTCAAGACCGATGAAGAAGTGAAATCGCAATCATTCTTCGTCCTGGCGACGCTGGCTTCGGCGGCCGCGTGGTCGCCGAACCCAAATAACCCGCCGTTCTACATCGACCTGCCCTACCGCGACGGCGAACCGGTTCCCGAAGTTCAGGCGAGGCAGAGCGCCAACGCGACGCTCGTGATGGCGCCCCAGTACATTCCGAATCTGAAGCGATTGAAATTCATCGGAATGGACGCGGGAACGAAAGACGCCGGCATTTCCGCCGCGACAAAGGAGCTGGATAAAATATTGACCGATCACGGCGTCGCGCATTTTTACGAGAGTTATGACGGCGACCATCTGAACAGGATCGCCGAACGGCTGCAGACAAAGACGCTGCCGTTCTTCTCTGAGCATCTGTCTTTTGAAAAAGTCAGGCGCTGAGTATCGGTGACAAATATGAAACTTCGTCTAGTCATCGCGCTGATTGCCTGCGCAGGCTTGAGCCTGGCGCCGAGCCGGGGGACGGGACCGGGAAACAAAGGTCCCATTATTATCCCTAAAGTGTCGCTCGCTTCCGCGCCTGGGGCGTCGCTCCCTCGAAGCAGCCCGGAAGCGCAGGGCGTATCGTCCGCCGCCATCCTTTCGTTCATCGAAGCGGCGGACAAGAGCATCGACTCACTTCACAGCTTTATGCTATTGCGTCATGGGCACGTGGTCGCCGAAGGGTGGTGGTCGCCTTATGACGCCCAATCGCCTCACGTCTTATTCTCTTTGAGCAAAAGCTTCACCTCCACGGCTATCGGGCTGGCTATTTCGGAAGGAAAGTTGAGCGTGGACGACGAGGTCCTGAAGTTTTTTCCCGATGACGCGCCGGCGGAGCCGGGCGCCAATCTGAAAGCGATGCGCGTCCGCGACCTGCTGCGCATGAACACCGGCCACGAAACCGAACCGCCTCGTCCGCCTGACCAGTCCTGGAAGAAAGCCTTCCTGAATCACCCGGTCCGCTTTAAGCCGGGGACGCATTTCCTCTACAACACGTCGGCGACTTACATGCTCGCGGCCATTGTCGAAAAGACGACGGGCATGTCGCTGCTGGATTATCTGCGGCCGCGACTCTTCGAGCCTCTCGGCATCGAAAATCCCACATGGGAGAAGAGCCCCGAAGGAATCACAGCCGGCGGCTATGGTCTGAGCGTTCGCACCGAGGACATCGCGCGTTTCGGACAGCTTTACTTGCAGAAAGGCAAGTGGCGGGGGAAGCTCGGCCAATATTGCATTGTTCTGCCGCAGCAGGACGCGGTCATCGCCATCACGAGCGGTCTGCGTGACATGCAGGCGGTTTTGAATCTCGTATGGGAGAAACTCCTGCCGGGACTCGCCGCCACGGGGGCGGCTGACAAGGCCGCTCAGGAAAAACTCGGACAGACTCTGAAGAATCTGTCGCTCCGGACCCCGGAAGGCTCCGCGTCTCCTTCGGCGCCTCCAGGCAAGGTAATCGGCCAAAGATATCTGTTTCCGGCTAACGCCAGGGGACTGGAAAGCATCGCGCTAGAGGGCAAGCAGCCCGGCTCGACGACGATTATCGCCCGATTCAACGGAGCCGAAACGCGCATCGAGTGCGGCCACGGCGCCTGGAAAAGAGGACGGGCGGCCTGGGGTTCTCAAAGACTTCAGCCGGTGGCCGCCAGCGGAGCCTGGACCGCGGACGACACGTTCACATCAAAGCTGGCTTTTTATGAAACGACGTTTGTTTACACAGTCAATCTGAAGTTTGCCGGGGACGAGTTGCGCTACGTCAACGAATCGAACGTGGCGTTCGGCCCCGCCAGAGAGCCTGAATTGGTTGGAAGACCGGCGTCGGGCGAGAACAAGCATTAGGTACTCTGTAAATTAAGTTTTTTGGTATTATTCAAGCCCGAGGAGCGGGCGGCAGAGTAAAGCCTGGGGTGGAGCCGAAGGCGGAACCCCAGGTCAGGTTCGGAACGCCATCAAGCCCGTGAAACGGGCGGCAGCCATTGGCTGTCGCCCACTTCGTGGGCTCTGATCGCTTTGCTGCCCCTCTCCTGGGGCTTACGCCCCAGGCTTTATGCTGCCGCCTGCTCCGCAGGCTCAAAGCAAAGGTTTTAAAACACAAAATATCAAACATCTTAGTTTGCAGAGTAGTAAGCAGCTAGGCACAAGTAATGCGGTATTTTGAACCTATGCCCCTGATGACCTCAAACAGAGCTTCTGTCATTTTCTTGAACCCTTGATAGGCGTCCAACGGCAACCACTCGTACTTGATCTTGTGCCAGAGGATTTCGATCAGGTTTAGTTCCGGGCAGTAGGGCGGCAGAAACTTCACGTACAGGTCTTCTTCTTCCTAG
>WNFV01007476.1_pt1 | contig 15698 bp, 14 predicted proteins | sample 5400101 | NCBI WGS metagenome assembly WNFV01 (sample SAMN13153361, study PRJNA577476) | soil metagenome | isolation source: 115 cm soil or saprolite under grassland replicate 1 | place: USA:California | collected 2016-06-15 | reverse complement strand
GTGCGTAGCTCATCCCGAGCGCGTCTGCGGCCTCGGCCTGTCCGTGCCCCACCGACTGGATCCCAGCCCGGAAGATCTCGGTCATGTAGGCCCCGTAGTTCAGGCCCAGACCGAGCACCCCCGCCTGGAAACCGGTCAGCGTCAGAATGTTCACCAGCGAGAGCCGCCCGAGGTTTTGGCCGATCTGCGGAAGCGCGGTGTAGATCAGGAACAGCTGGACGATGAGGGGAGTCCCGCGGAAGAATGAGGTGTAGAAGCCGGACATTGCGTACGCGACGGGGTTCTTGGACAGGCGGCCGAGCGCCCCCAACAGCGCCAGCACGATCGCGAGGATGATCGCCCCCAGCGCGAGCAGGATGGTGAACTCCACCCCCTCCGCGATGAACTTGGCGTTGTCCCTGATCCACTCCGAATCGAGTTGGAACAGCGCGAGGACCAGGACGATCACGAAGAAGACCGCCAACCACACGATGCCGACCTTCACGCGGAACGGGATGTTGGCGCTGCTGATCGCCATTGCCTCGGGCCTGCCCGCGGCGCGCCGGCCAAGGAGCAGCAACACCACCTCCACCGTTGCGAACCCCGCCGCCGCGTAGCCCTCGGACACGGACGCCAAGCCTCCGCTCGTGACGAGCCATGCCGCCACGCCGGCGGCAACGGCGACCGCGACCCACCACGACCACGCCCATCGCGAATACAAGAGCGCGCCGGCTCCGAGGCAGAGGAGAGAACCAAGCGCGAATGCGCCGATCTTCCCCGACGCGATGTTGGCCTCAGTCGAGTAGACGATGACCGGCGCGAAGATGAGCCCGAGGCCACCCTCGGCGAGCAGGAGCCACGCGGCGATCAGCTGGAAGGTCGACCCCGACGGCACCTCGGCGGAATACGCAGGAAGCCGGGTCTCCCCGGCTTCCTGCGTTCGGGCTCTGGTGGTCATGCGACCCCCTGGAGGGACCAGGTCGCCCTCAAGTAATGGAGGTCGTGAGGTCCGTTCCGTACCACTTCATCGACAAGTCGGTCAACGTCCCATCAGCGTGCATATCCTCGACGATCTTGCTCACCGCATCGACGAGGCTCGTGTTGTCCACCGGGTCTTTCTTGTCGAACGCGATCGAGAGCGGCTCGTAATAGAGCGGGTCCCCGACCAGCTTGATCGGACCGCCAAACTCGAAGTCCGGCGCCCCCGCGCCGAGCACGAGGCTGCCCTTGAGGTAGTCCTGGTACGTCGTCGAGACACCGACGCACACCTTCTTGCCGTCGAGATCGGTGTCCACGTTCTGGATCGAGGTGTTCGATTCGTGCACCGCGAACGATGCGGGCGTGTAGTAGTAGGCGGGCGTGAAGTTGAAGAGCTTCTCCCGCGGGATGGTGTCCGTCATCGAGCCGACGCTCATGTCCCAGCGGTCGTTCCACGATCCCGCCGTGATGACCTCCCAGTCCTGGTGGTTGATGTCGGCCGTGATGCCGAGCCGCTTGGCGATCTCCTGGGCCACCTCGACGTCGAAGCCCTTCCACTCCCCTTCCTTCGCGTCGTACCAGGACTGGGGCTTGTACTTCTGATCGGTCGCGACTCGGATCGAGCCTTGGCTGCAGATGCGAGCGAGCACGTTGTCGGTACTGGTATCGACGGACGCGCATACCCCCTGCGCCCGCAACCAACACCAAAATGGGAGACAACCGTCTAATCATGACACCCTCCACCTCCAGGCCATCCCCTCGGTCGGACAGCTCTAGCTCGGACTATAGGTTGGGCCTCGCATCTGAGCAACGCAACCGAGACTCACGGCCCGGCGAGCCGGATCCAGCGACTCCCCTCGTCCCGAGACAGATGGACGCGGGCCGTCCCAGGCGCGAGCTCGCCGTCGGGCTCGAATTCGTAGGTGCCGGCCAGTCCTTCGAAGCGGTCCACGTCCCGCATGGACGCACGTCGGAGCGGGTGCTGGCTCCTTGGCGTATCGCTCGCAGGAGCGTCCATGCGACGTCCCAAGCCTCCGCGGCCTACGGGCCTGGGGGCAGGCCGAAGTCGGCCCTGTAGTACGTCGCGTTCTTGATCCGTCGCCGCCAGCGAAGGCGGCCACGCGAACGCCGGCGTCGGCCAGCCATGGGCGAGGGAGCCCTCCAGCCCCGGAGGAACCTCCCCATACCACCGCAACGCACCGCGATCGGGAGACGGCTGCGGCGATCCCGTTCGGCCCCACACGAGGGGTGGCCCGTCCTCCTCTCAAGGATCCGAGTCTCCTACGAACCCAGAGCGGTTCTCCGCGGTACCTCTTCACGAATCGTTCCGACGACATCTCAGGATCTTCCGCCGGGCCTGCGACACAAGGGGATCAGCGATCGCACTCGAAGCCCGACACCATCTCGATCGCCAAGAGGGAAGATGTAGCCATCCTGGATTCCTTCATCGGGCAGAAGACCTGACGCAGCCCGTTAAAATCCAACGAAGGCCGGGATGGCGGAACTGGTCTACGCGCGGGTCTCAAAAACCCGTGGGCGAAAGCCCATGAGGGTTCGAATCCCTCTCCCGGCACCGATCAAACCACGTGGACCTCGCGGACGAGGTCACCTCGCTCGAATCTCTCGAGCGAGAGGCCGGAGACGTCGACCGTCCTCGCCTCGCCCTCCACGATCATCTCCGCCAGCAGCTTGCCGACGATCGGCGCGTGCTGGAACCCGTGGCCGCTGAACCCACAGGCCAGATAGAGACCCAACGCATGGGGCACCGGCCCGATGATCGGGTGGCGGTCGGGAGTCATCTCGTAGAGCCCTGCCCACGTGCGGGCGATCCCCGCTCGCTCGAGCGGCGGGAAGACCCGGATCGCGGTGGGGACCAGCTCGTTCGCCACCACTGTCTCGTCGACCGTCGTGTCGAAGGACGCTCGCTCGTTGGGGCTGCCCATCCCCATCAGCACACCGGGCCCCTCACGATGGAAGTAGAAGCTGGTGTCGGCGTCGATGACGAGCGTCTTGCGGTCGGGTGCCCCCGGAAAGGGCCCCGTCACCACGACGTTGCGAGGGACCGGCTCCAGGGGCAGAACCACCTCACATGTCTTCGCCAGGAGGCCGGCCCACGGCCCCGCGGCGTTCACGACCCCGGAGCGAGCGCTCCCGCCTCCTCCGGCTGAAGCAGCCGGGCGTCGACCCCGAGCCCGCGTTGGAGCTCGGCCGCGGCCACGAACGAACGCCACGACGCCTCGTTCCGGACGAGGAACAGATAGCCGTCCTGGTGGACGTCGAGCGGGATGCCGTGCGTCTCCCGGAAGGACAGGATCATCGGGACGCTCGCCAGCGAGAGCCGGATGTTGATCTCGCTCGAGAACTGGTGGCGGAACCCGCCGGCGCAGGCGCCGGTGGAGCCCGTCCCAAGGGCATCTTCCCGCTCCAGCAGGAGGATCCGACCGGCCCCGGCGGCGGCCAGGTGGTAGGCGGCGCTGGCCCCGACGACGCCCCCGCCCACCACCACCACGTCGGCGGTCTCGGTCATGCCCCCAGCCGGTCCACCGCGGCCCGAGCCACCACCAGATCCTCGAAGGCTACGCCGACGGACTTGAACACCGTGACCTCCTCGGGGCTTCGACGAACCGTCACGCCGTGCACGACCTCCGAGAGGTCGGCGACCACGTGGTCCGGTCCGATGGATCCGGCCCCGAGCGGGATCAGGAGATCACCGGCCTCGGCCAGGGCCACCTCCCTGGTCTCGACCACCACCCGGGCCCGCCCGATCGTATCGTCGTCGAGCTCGCGGGTCTGGGGCGTGTAGGCACCCACCGCGTTCACGTGGGACCCGCGGGACAGGAGCGATCCTTCGAACACCGGCGTGGGACTCGTCGTACAGGTGCACACGATGTCGGCCCTCTCCACCGCGGCCGGGCCGGCAACCTCTGCCGTCACGCCCAATTCTCGCGCCGAGCCGGCCAGCGCGTTCGCCCGGTCCGCCGTCCTCGACACGATGGTCACCCTGTCGACCGGGCGAACCGCGAGCATCGCTTCCAGATGCGACCGAGCCTGCGTCCCGGCGCCGAAGATCACCAGCCGTGCCGCTTCCTCGCGCGCCAGGTACCGCGTGGCCAGACCGGAGACGGCACCGGTGCGAAGGGCCGTGAGAGCCGCGCCCTCGATGACCGCCTCGGGCTCCTGGGTCCCAGCCGAGAACAGGATGTACAACCCCTGGATGAGCGGGCGTCCCACCTCGGGGTTGCCCGAGGTGACCGTGAGGAGCTTGACCCCCGTCCCCTGGGGCCCGGTGGCCGGCATCGCCACGAGCGAGCCCGCCTCCGTTTCGATGTGGGTCCGGAATGGTGCCGCGGGGAGCGCACCCGAGCCGAACGCCGCCTCGAGAGCATCGACCGCGGCCTCCATGGGGAGCAATCTCCCCAGTCGGTCGGCCTCGATGAAGGGGAACCCGCTCACAGCTCCCCCAGATACGCCTCCCGCATCAGGGGGTTGTTCAGCAGGCTCTCGGCGGTGTCGGCCAGCACGACTTGGCCCGTCTGCAACACGTAGCCGCGGTCGGCGATCGACAGCGCCATGTTCGCGTTCTGCTCAACAACGAAGACCGTCTTCCCCAGCTCGCGGATCTTCTTGATGATCTGGAAGACCTGCTCGACCAGGATCGGGGCGAGGCCCATCGAGGGCTCGTCCATCAGCAGGACCTTCGGATCGGCCATCAGGGCGCGGCCCATCGCCACCATCTGCTGCTCTCCTCCAGAGAGGGTGCCCGCCTTCTGCTTGAGCCGTTCGCGGATCCGAGGGAAGGTCTCGAGGACGACGCCGCGGACCTCCTCGACCCCTCTCCGGTCTTTCCGAAGGTACGCGCCGAGCTGGAGGTTCTCGTCCACGGTCATGTCCGGGAACAGGCGGCGGTTCTCCGGGACCATCGACACCCCGCGCTTCACGACCTCGGTCGTGGACAGCCCGGACACGACCTCGCCGTCCAGGACCACTTGACCCTCGGACGGCGTCACGTACCCGAGAATGGTCTTCAACGTGGTCGTCTTGCCGCTGGCGTTCCCCCCGAGCAAGCAGACCATCTCCCCGCCGAAGATCTCCATGTCGACGTCTCGAAGGACGGCGACGAGCCCGTAGTGGGTGCTGACGTTCCTGAGCTCCAGGAGGGGCGCGCGGCCGTTCTCGCTCATGCCGACGCCTTCGTCCCGAGGTACGCCTCGATCACCCGTTCGTCGTGGGCGACCTCCTCGTACGTGCCCTCGGCGATCTTCTTCCCGTAGTCCAGGGCGATCACCCGGTCGGAGACGCCTTTGACGACGCGCATGTCGTGCTCGATCACCAGGATGGTCACGCCGCGGTCCTTCCGCAGCCGCCAGATCTGGTCGGTGAGCTCCTGCGTCTCGGTGGGGTTCATGCCAGCCGTCGGCTCGTCCAGGAGCAGGAGCTTGGGCTCCGTGGCCAAGGCCCTCGCGATCTCCAGGCGCCGCCGGTTCGCGTACGAGAGGGTGAAGGCCGGCTGCTCGTGCCGGTAGCCGGAGAGGCGCCGACCGAAGAAGGAAAGGGCCTCCCGGGCCTTCCCACGGACTCGCTCCTCCTCGTTCCGTTGGCTGGGCAGCCGCAGGACCGCGCCCAATACCCCGGACCGCGAGCGGGAGTGCTGGCCGACCATGGCGTTCTCCAGCACCGTCATGTTCGGGAACAGGTGGACGGTCTGGAATGTCCGGGAGATGCCGAGTCGGGTGATCTGCGAGGGCTTGAGCCCCACGATGCTCTGCCCCTCGAACCACACGTCGCCGCCGTCGGGGCCGTAGAGCCCGGTGATCGTGTTGAACAGCGTGCTCTTGCCCGCGCCGTTCGGCCCGATCACCGACACGATCTCGCCTTCGCGGACCTCCATGTCGAGCCCCGTGAGCGCGTAGAGGCCTCCGAAGTGTTTCTCGAGGCCTCGGACTTCGAGAACGGATGGAGCCTCGCTCACGGCGCCATCCCCCCGACCGCGGCCACGTCGGCCTCCTTCTCATGCGCCCATTGGTCCTGCGCCCGCTCCTCCTCCTGCAGCTCGCGGCTCCGGCGAACGTTCGGGACGAGGCCCTGCGGGCGCAGGATCATCACGGCAACCAGGGCCGCGCCGTATGCGAGCCCCCGGTACTCCTCGAATTCGCGCAGCAGACCGGGCAGGCCCACGAGGACCAGCGCGCCGACGACGACCCCGGGCAGGCTGCCCAGCCCGCCGAGGATCACCAGGCCGAGGACGAGGATCGACACGGTGACCTCGAAGCTCTGGGGGGTGAGCGAGCCGATCTGCACCGCGAACATCGAGCCGCCCAGCGACCCGATCGCGCCGCCCATGGCGAAGGCCAAGAGCTTGAAGCGCGTCGTGTTCACGCCCATCGCTTCCGCGGTCTGCTCGTCCTCTCGCATGGCCGTCCACGCCCGCCCGATACGGGATGCCGAGAGCCGCCACGACACGAACACGGCCAGGAGGACGAAGCCGAGCGCGAGGTAGTAGAAGTGCTGCGTCTCCCGGAAGCCGAAGCCGGCGATGGCCGCGTCGGACACGCCTCGCATCCCGTTCGGGCCGCCGACCAGCGGCACGAGCCACGGACTCCTGACGAGCACCGTGACCATCTCCCCGAGCCCCAGCGTCACGAGCGCCAGGTAGTCGCCGCGGAGGCGGAGGACCGGGGCGCCGATCAGGAGACCCGCGCCGGCCGCGATCACCAGCACGATCGGGATGGCGAGATAGAAGTTCAGGTCGAGCGACAACGCCGGCGGGCCCGATCCCGTGAACGTGTTGAGCGCTGCGCCGGTGAGCAACGCGGTCGAGTACGCGCCCACCGCGAAGAAGAAGACGTACCCGAGGTCCAGGAGCCCGGCGTAGCCGACGACGATGTTCAAGCCGATCCCGAGGAGCACGTAGATCAGCACCGTCCCGAGCACCTGGGAGATCACCTCGCCCACCACCCACGGGACGGCGACGAGCACGACGACGAGGACGAGCACGAAGACGAGCTGCGCCGGAGCCACGCCGGTCTTCTCCTCACCCGCGGAGAACAGTCGGGCCCGCAGCTCCCGGCCCTTCCGGGCGTTCAGGACGGAGAGGCCCGCCGCCGTTGCAGCCACCGCGATGGCGCCGAGCCATGTGAGGCCGCCGATCGATCGGCTGTACAACCAGTCCCGCTCGAGGTCGAGCTGATCCAACGCGATCGGGATGATCCGCTGGAGGAACCCGAGCACCAGGACCGCCGAGACGGCGGTCGTGATGGGCCGGCGCACTGCGATCGGCGTGACCCGCAGACCGGCGGCGAGCCCCCCGGCGACCGCGGACACCGCGGTCAGGATCACGGCGCCCACCACCGGCGGTTGTCCGAACGTGACGAAGTCGATCAACGGCTCGGAGACGTTCAGGAAGACGGATCGGATCCGGTCGATCCCGAACGCGTCGGCCGCCACGACGGCGATGCCGAACACCAGCCCGGCGGTGGCTCCGGAGACCGCACCCGCGACGATCGCGTCGCGCGGCGCCAGGGCGCGTCGCTCCCCCGCCCGGATCCGAGGTCGGGTCACGGCGTACCCGGCGACCAACGGGGCCGAGATCAGCACCAGCCGGGCGAAGGTCACCTGTTCGCCGACGAGGTTCAGGTCGACGAACCGGCCGATCAGTCCGACGAGGGCGAGGAAGATCGTGACGATCCCGGCGACGATCCCGACGCGGATCCAGCTCCGGACGTCCATCACACCTTCTCAGCCTCCCCCGAGCCGAGCAGGCCGCCGGGGCGGAAGACCAGCACGAGGACCAGCACCAGGAAGACGAAGGCGTCGCGGATGGAGAAGACGCTCGGGATCCCGAAGCCGGTGAGGATCAACGGCGGCCCCACGGCACGAAGGAGGCCGATCAGGAAGCCGCCCAGCGCCGCGCCGCTGATGCTGCCGATCCCACCGAGCACCGCTGCCGTGAAGGCGGCGATCCCCGGCCGGAACCCCATCGTGAACTGCACCTGTCCGAAGGTGAGCGAGAACAGCACGCCTGCGATCCCGGCGAGGATCCCCCCGATGACGAAGGTAATCACGATCACCCGGTCCACGTTGATGCCCATGAGGCTCGCGATCTCCGAGTCCTGCGCCACCGCCCGCATCGAGCGACCGGTCGTCGTCCGGGCGACGAACATCTGGAGCGCCACCATCGAGAGGACGGCCACGATGAGCACCAGGAGTTGCACGCGGGTTATGGGAACGCCCAGGATCGTGGTGCCGCCGGTCAGGATGTGCGGTTTCGGGTATCCGTACGGCTGTGGTCCGAAGAACCCGCGGAAGACGTTCTGGAGGAACAACGACGCACCGATCGCGGTGATGAGAGGGACCAGCCGAGGGGCGTTTCGCAATGGCCGGTACGCGAGACGTTCCAGCAGCACCGCCGTTCCCACGGAGATCCCGATCGCGACGCCGGTGACGATCAGGAGCGCCGGAACCGGATCTCTGTCGAGGAAGCCGCTCTTCTCGTATGCGTCGGCGAAGAAGTAGGAACCGAAGGCCCCCGCCATGAACACCTCGCCATGGGCGAAGTTGATCATCCGGAGGATCCCGTAGACGAGGCTGTACCCGAGGGCGATCATCGCGTAGATCGCGCCCTGCGAGACGCCCTCGACCAAGAAATCGCGCCACGCGGCGCCCGAGTAGCCTCCCTCCGCTCCGCTCAGGGAGAGGGTCTTCCACGCTCCCATCCCGACGACCAGAACGATCGCGATCCCGAGGACGACGAGGATGATCCGTCGCCATGGCAACCGCTCGAAGCCTCGCATCCGGACCCCGGCCACGCCTGCGGGGCTCGTGCCGGCCACGCTCGCCCTCCCCTCACGGAAGCGACCGCGGGTGAGCCTGGAGGCTCACCCGCGGCCGCCGGGTTCCTCCGATCCTTCTGCTCAGAGCACCTCGTCGAGCGACTTCGTGTCGCTGTACACAGGTGGCTTATCGGTGCCCCCTTCAACCGGCCACCCCGGCGCCCGGTAGATCGCGATCGTGACGTCGGTGGCGCAGTCGCCGAGCGGCGTGCACGTGAACGTGCCGGTCACGCCGTCGTACCCGTTTATGGCGAAAACCTCGTCCCGGAGCGCCTGACGTGGGATCGACAGCGACCCGTCGTCGTTCTGGATCGCCACCGCCTCGATCGCGTCCAGAATGATGTTCGTCGCGTCGAACGCGTGCGTGTGGTACACGGACGTTGGCGCGGTCCCGAACTGCTCCTTGTAAGCCGGGAGCAGCTCGTCCTTGTAGAACGGGTCTTCCGCGATCCCCGCGAGGTCCGGTCCCGAGGCGTAGACCCCATCGATGTCGGCAGCCGCGTTCTTCAGCGTGTCGGAGGACGAGCAGCCGTCCGAAACGACCCGCTCCGCGTCCGGCATGATCTCATTGGCCTGCTTGATGATCAGCGTGCACGCGGCCACGAAGATCGGGAAGTACAGGACGTCGGGGTTGCCCTCTGCCAATGAGCGGAGCGGTGCCTTGAAGTCCGTGTCCTCGGAGTTCACCTGCTCCGACCCGGTGATCGTGCCTCCTCCGGCCTCGAAGTTCTGCTCGAAGGCCGCGACGAGCCCCTGAGTGTACGGACTCTCGTCGGCGATCGTGGCGGCCGTCTTGGCGCCCAGCTTGCCGAGCGTGAACTCGGCCACGATCGCGCCCTGGATCCGGTCGTTGTGGGCGGTCCTCGTGTAGAAGGGCTGGTGAGTGCCCTCGGCCGTCAGCGCGGGATTCGTGTTCGATGCGGACATCTGGATGATGCCCTTCTCGGAGAAGATCGTGTCGGCCACGCCGAGCGACCCGCTCGAGCAGCTCGTACCGATGACCGCCACGACCGACGTATCGGCGGCGAGTGCCGTGGCAGCGGCCTGGCCGCCCTCCGCGGTGCACCCGTCGTCCTCCACCGTCAGCTCGACCGCGTGGTCGAGGACCGTTCCGTTGGTTTCATCGAACGTGCCGTCGCGATGATCCAGCGCCAGGTTGATCCCATTCACCTGGTCCTGGCCAAGCGTCGCGTCGGCGCCGCTGATCACCTGCGCGACACCGATGTTGATCGGGTCGTCGGGCCCGACCTCGACGCAGCCGAACTCGACCGTGGCGCAGTCGACACCTCCTCCACCGCCTCCGCCGCCTCCGCCACCCTCTTCCTCGGCACAGGCGGCGGCGACCAGCGAGAGCGCCCCCAGCAATGTCACTACGGCGAACCAACGTGATTTCCTCATCGAGCCCCCTCTCCTCTCCGGCCCGGGATCCCTACCGGAGCCGGCACCGGAACCATCCTCGTACCTGTCTCTTCAACCGAGACGAACGTATCCTCGAGCGCTCGGTCCTCCTTTCCCCCTCCACGAGCAGGTGCTACGTACCACATCCCGCCCCGGAGGGAAAGCGGGCCCTTCTACCCTCGTCTACGGATGCCGAGGCCCTTCGGGCCTGAGCCGTCCGCTAGGCCGGCCCGATGGCCGAACGGAATTCCCCGGCCGTGGACAGGGCCCCATCCGGGTCCCCATCAACCAGCCGGCGCACCAGGGCGCTGCCCACGATGACCCCATCGGCGAAGGCGCAGGCCTCCGAGGCCTGCGCGGGGGTGCCGATCCCCACGCCCACCAGCAGCGGGAGGTCGGTGAGCGGGCGGAGCGCCCGGACGACCTCCTCCGCCGTTCCCGCCAGCCGCTCGCGCTCGCCGGTCACGCCGTAGGTGGACACGCAGTACACGAACCCTCCGGCCCTCGCGGCGATCGACATCAGGCGCTCGGACGTGGAGCCCGGAGCCGCCAGGAGGACCGGGGCCACCGATGCCGCGGAGCACGCGCGGATCCAGTCATCGGCCTCGTCGACCGGCAGGTCGGGGACGATCGCGCCCGACACTCCGGCCTGTGCCGCTTCCGCCAGGAAGTCGCCCAGGCCGTGGCGAAGGACCGGATTGAAGTAGGTCATCACGGCCACGGGAACGGACAGCCCCGCCTCCTTCACCGTGGCCAGGACGTCGGGCGGCCGTGTCCCCGCCTCCAACGCCAGGCGCGATGCCTCCTGGATGACCCCGCCGTCCATGACCGGGTCGGAGAAGGGGATCCCGATCTCGACGGCATCGGCCCCAGCCTCCTCCAGCCCTCGAAGGAGGTCGGCGTCCACGCCGGGCAGGCCACCGGTCACATAGGGGACGAAGGCTCGACCGCCGCCGTCCCGCCTGACTCGGAGGGTGGCCTCTAGGTCAGGCACGGAGGGGACGGTCTACCGAGGGTCACCGAGGGACCTTCGGACGGTTTCCAGGTCCTTGTCGCCACGGCCGGACAGGTTGACCAGGACGGTCGAGCCCTCGGGAAGCGGATGCTTCAACAGCCATCCGATGGCATGGGCCGGCTCTAGTGCCGGAAGGATCCCCTCCAACCTGCCGAGGGCTTGGAATCCCTCGAGGGCCTCGGCGTCCGTGGCGGAGACGTACGACGCGAGCCCGGCCTCTTTCATAAACGAATGCTCCGGGCCGACCCCTGGATAGTCCAGGCCGGCGGAGATGGAGTGCGTGGCCAGGACCTGTCCGTCCCCGTCCTGCAACAGGTAGGACAGCGAGCCATGGAGGACGCCGGGCGCCCCGAGGGTGAGGGACCGGCAGTGCTCGCCGTCGGCCTCTCCCCGACCGCCGGCCTCCACGCCGACCAGACCGATCCCGGGGGTACCCACGAACGGCGTGAAGATGCCCATGGCGTTGCTGCCGCCCCCCACACACGCCACGACCGCGTCGGGATCACGGCCCTCGGCATCCAGGAACTGAGCCTTCGCCTCGTCGCCGATCACGCGCTGGAGGTCGCGGACCAGGGAGGGGAACGGATGAGGCCCGGCCACCGAACCGATCACGTAATGGGTCTCACGCACGCTCCCCGCCCAGTCCCGCATGGCCTCGTTCATCGCGTCCTTCAGCGTTCGACTTCCGGAGGTGACCGTCACGACCTCGGACCCCAGGAACTGCATCCGGGCGACGTTCGGCGCCTGGCGGACGGTGTCCTCCTCGCCCATGTACACGACGCATGGAAGGCCGAACAGCGCGCAGGCCGTGGCGGTGGCCACGCCGTGCATCCCGGCGCCGGTCTCGGCGATGATGCGACCCTTCCCCAGCCGCCGGGCCAGGAGCACCTGGCCCAGGGTGTTGTTGATCTTGTGCGCGCCGGTGTGATTCAGATCCTCACGCTTCAGGTAGATGCGATAGCCCAGCCGGTCGGACAGCCTCGAGGCGAAGGTCAGCGGCGATGGCCGGCCCACGAAGTCGCGAAGCAGCGCGTCGAGCTCACCTCGGAACGCCGGTTCGTCCCGAAGCTCGTCCCAGGCAGCGGCGAGTTCGTCGAGGGCCGGTATCAGCACCTCGGGGACGTATCGGCCCCCGAACCGGCCGAACCGGCCTCGTGCGTCGGGCATCGCCGTCGTGTCGGCTGCCTTCACGCCACTCCTCGCAGCTCGCGGAGCTTTGCGCCGGGGTCCTCCGCCCGCATGAGGGCCTCACCGACCAGCACGGCCTTCGCGCCGGCCTCCATCGCCCGCTCGACCTGCCCCCGGGTCGAGATGCCGCTCTCGAGCACTGCGATCCGGTCCTGGGGCACGGACCCCAAGAGGACCAGGGCTCGGTCCTCGTCCACCTCGAGGCTCTCGAGGTCCCGTGCGTTCACCCCCACCACCTTGGCGTCGACTCCTAGGGCCTTGGCCAGGTCCTCTGTGGAATGGGCCTCGACCAGCGCTCCGAGCTGGAGGTCCCCTGCCGCGTTGAGCATGGCCTTCAGCTCGGTCTCGCTGAGGGCGGCGGCGATGAGCAGCACGGCGTCGGCGCCGGCAACGCGAGCCTCGATGAGCTGGGCCGGGTGAACCAGGAAGTCCTTGCGGAGGACCGGGATCGTGGTCGCGTGGTGAACGGCGCGAAGGTCGGCCAGCGACCCGTCGAAGTGCACCGGCTCGGTGAGCACCGAGACGGCGGTCGCACCTGCCTCCTCGTACGCGCGGGCGCGCGTCCCCGGATCAGCGTCCCCGATGCGCCCGGCCGACGGTGAGGACCGTTTCACCTCCCCGATAACCGCGGGAGCCTTCGCCGACCACAGGCGGGCCGCGAACGCGCGCGGGGGCGGCATCCTGATGGCCAGGGCCATCAACCCGGCCTCGTCGATGGGCTGTCGTTCCAGCCTGCGGCGAAGGTCGTCCACCGTCTCCGTGAGGAAGCCCATGGTCGGGAAGTGTAGCGGCGCACCCTCAGGCCACCGCGTTGAGCGCGTCTCGGAGGTCGAACCCCTCGTACAGCGCCCGGCCCAGGATGGCCCCCTGGGCTCCGATCGAGGCGATCCGTCGGAGATCCTCAGGGCCACGGATCCCTCCCGAAGCGACAACCGGTCGCCCGGTCATCTGGATGAGTGCCCGGATCGAATCGAGGTCGGGGCCCTCGAGGCCGCCCACCCTGCTCACGCTGGTGTGGACGTACCGGGCGACGTCGAGACCGGTCAGCCAAGCCATCGTCTCGGAGAGAGACAGCGTGACCTCGCGGCGGGCCCGGGTCCGTATCGTGTCGCGATCGGCCTCGATCCCCACGGCAAGCTCGTCACGGTGCCGGGCGAGCAGCGCCTCCGCCGCCGGTCGATCCGAGAGCGCCGAGGAGCCGAGTACAACGCGACGGGAGCCCGCAGCAAGGGCCCGCTCGACCTCGGTGAGACCGGCGATCCCTCCGCTCGCCTGGACCGACACGCCGAGGCTCGCGATCCCGGCGACGACCTCGACGTTGCGGAACTCTCCATCCAGCGCCAGATCCATGTCCACCACGTGGATCCATCGAGCGCCGGCGTCCGCGAAGGACCGTGCCGCCCTGATGGGGTCGCCACCGAACGCCTCGACCAACAGCACCCCTCCGCCCGAGAGGCGAGCCAGGCGACCACCGAAGACATCCACGGCCGGGATGACCTCGAAGCCCACGGCCGGTCAGCCTACCGGGGCGACCTCCGCGCGCTCGGCTCTTGGAGACGGCTCATCCTCGAGCCGGGCGGCCTTCGGGCCGAGGAGCAACCGCAGCTCCGAGAGCAATCCGGCCGCGGGGTCCACCCGTACGCTTCCAACCTCGATCGGTGTGGCGCCCTGAGATGAGATGAACCTGACGAGGACAGGGGTCGAACCCGGATGGGCGCCGAACAAATCCTTCAGCTTGGCGATGAGGCCATTGGTGCAGCTGGCCGCGGCGAGGTCGACGATCATCACCCCGGGTGTGGGACGGGCCGGAACGCCCGCGCCAACGTCGAGCTCCCGTATCTCCACCGCCCGGAGCTGCAGCTCCCTGCCCCGGAGATCCACGCGTCCCTTCACCAGCACGATGGCGTCGGTCTCCACCAGGTTCGGCACCTGCTCGAAGACCCCCGGGAAGGCCACCACCGACACGCCGCCCGCCAGGTCCTCCAGCCGGAACAGCGCATAGGGCTCGCCCTTCCTCGTGTACCGGCGGACCACCGACGCGACGATCCCACCGACGGTGACCAGATCGCCGTCGCCCAGGTTCACCACCTCGGCGACCTCCATGTCGGTGTGAGCCGCCAGCCGGTCCTTCACCGACAGGAGCGGGTGGTCGGTGACGAATTGGCCGAGCATCTCCTTCTCCAGGCGAAGGAGCGTTCGCCGGTCGAACTCATCCCCGTCGAGGACGGACTCGTCGATCTCGTGCGCCGCCCGTTCTCCCCCGCCGAACAGCGAGAACTGGCCGGCGGCCTCGGCCTTGCGCTCCGCCGCGATGGGTCCGGACACCTTCTCGTGCCCCTCCAGCAGGGCCTTGCGGGCGTAGCCGAGCGAGTCGAACCCCCCCGCCAGGACCAGGCTCTCCAGCACCTTCTTCGTCAGGACCCCCGGATCGACCTTGCGGCAGAACTCGGCGAAGGATCCGAACCCACCCTTGGACCGCCGGGCCTCGATGATCTGGCCCACGGCCCCCGAGCCCACGTTGCGCACCGCCGAGAGCCCGTAACGAACCTTCGGCTCACCCCCGGGGACCGGGGCGAAGTCCAACTCGGACTCGTTCACGTCGGGGGGAAGGACCTCCAGGCCCATCAGGCGGCACGCGTTCAGGTAGAAGGGCTTCTTGTCCTTGTCGTCCTTCACGCTGGTCAGGATGGCAGACATGTACTCCACCGGATGGTGGGCCTTGAGGTACGCGGTCTGGTACGCCACATACGCGTATGCGCATGCGTGCGAGGCGTTGAACCCGTAGTCGGCGAACGGGACGATCAGGTCGAAGATGTCCTCGGCGATCCGGCGCTGGTAGCCCCGGTCCACGCACTGGCGGACGAAAGTCTCGCGGTGCGGGACCAGCAGTTCGCGGATCTTCTTGCCCATGGCCTTGCGCAGGCCGTCGGCCTCACCCATCGAATAGCCGGCCATGCGGTTGGCGATCTGCATGACCTGCTCCTGGTACACGATGATCCCGTAGGTGTTCTGCAGGACCTCCTCGAGGTCCGGATGGGGGTACGTCACCGGCTTTCGGCCGTGCTTTCGCTCCGCGTACTCGGAGTGCTGGCCCATCGACAGGAGGCCCGGCCGATACAGGGCGACGAGCGCCATGAGGTCCTCGAACCGGTCCGGGAGCAGCAGGTGGATGAGCTGGCGCATGCCCGGGCTCTCCAGCTGGAAGACGCCCGTGGTGTCGCCTCGGCGGAGCATCGCGTACGCGGCCTGGTCGTCGAGTGGCACGTGGTCGATGTCGAGCTCGACGCCCGTCCGCCGAAGGAGGGCCAGCG
>WNFV01005270.1_pt1 | contig 15702 bp, 17 predicted proteins | sample 5400101 | NCBI WGS metagenome assembly WNFV01 (sample SAMN13153361, study PRJNA577476) | soil metagenome | isolation source: 115 cm soil or saprolite under grassland replicate 1 | place: USA:California | collected 2016-06-15 | reverse complement strand
TGCGGTTGAGCACCTGAACATTGTTGGGATGCTCAAAAACCATCGCCTTGCCAAGAGCATTGCTGATGCAGCATGGAATCAATTTGCCCTTGTTCTGATGCGCAAAGCGGAAGAGGCTGGCCGTCAGGCAGTGCGGGTCAATCCACGCAACACCAGCAAGCGCTGCTCGCGGTGCGGGACGATAGTGGAGAAAGCTTTGAGCGTTCGTGTGCATCACTGTCCTGTATGCGGCCTTATTATGGATCGCGACGAGAACGCTGCGATCAACATACTTGCCTTGGGGCTGCAAGGCGAGGGTGAAACTCCCTAGAAGCCCAGGTGCTTTAGGCCCTAGGAGCAGTCACCGCGCTTCTTCTCGCTCTGCTTGATGTGCTCGGCCATACGGTCTTCTTTGTCGCTGAACCGATCGTTGCGATCTGGCATAGCTTGGTCTCCTCTCTGCGCTTGTTCTTGCGACGCCATAGGCTCTTTCCGACAAGCCGGTTTCGGATTAAAAGACGAGGAGATTGCCAGCTATACTGGCGTCTCAAGGTGCATTTCGACACAAAATCGCCGCGAAAACATGGCTACTTTCTACACGATTTCGACTTGTCAGAAAGGGCCTAGTTACGCAGTTCTCCCCAACAGGAAGGTTTGGGTGACTGCGAGCCCGCCAAGAAACCCTCATTTCGCCCGCAACCCCCTTTGATTGGCTCACACAAGCGAAGCAACCATCAGATATAGCGCTGGAACCACGCCAGGAAGCGCCGGAAGCGATCGATGTTATGCCCACGCTCACGAAAGCCGTGCGGCTCGCGCGGGTAGACCACCAGCTCGGTTGGCACGCCGTGATCCTTCAGCCCGCGGAAGAACTCATAGCTCTGGCCGACCGGCACGATCACATCTTCGACGCCATGCACGATCAGCGTAGGCGTGGTGACGCGATCGATGTAGTGAATCGCCGAGAAACGATCGTAGCGACCGCCCTGCTCGTAAGGGCTAGCGCGGTAGGAGATCTGATCCCAGGTGCCGATCTCGGCCACGCCGTGAAACGAGCGCCAGTTGCAGATCCCGGCGCCCATCATGGCCGCTTTGAAGCGATTGGTCTGCGTGACGGCCCAGGCGGTCATAAAACCGCCGTAGCTCCAGCCGCCGATCCCCAGCCGATCTGGGTCGGCGATGCCCAGCGCGATCACATGATCCACGCCGGCGATGATGTCTTGGTAGTCGCGCCCGCCGAAATCGCCGATGTTGGCCTCGGTGAACGCGACGCCCCAGCCGGCGCTACCGCGCGGGTTGGCCAGCAGCACTGCATAGCCCGCGCCGGCGAACAGTTGCTCGGGGTAGCGGCCCGCGCCGTAGAAGCTGTGCGTGTACAGCCAGGCCGGCCCGCCATGCACCCACGTGATCAGCGGCACGCGCTCGCCTTCCTGATAGCCGACCGGCAGGATCAGCAGCCCCTGGATCGGCAGACCATCGGATCCGCGCCAGCGCAGCACACGCGTCGCGCCCAGCGCGAGGTTGCATACTTGCGGATGGAGCTGGGTGAGCTGGCGCCACTCCAGATCGACCAAGGACGAAGGACTAACGACCAACGTTGTCTCATCGCGCGAGATTGAATCACTACTACTGTTGGTCTTTGGTCTTTGGTCATTCGTCGGTTCGGCCAGCCACACATCATGCGGCCGCGCGGCGTCTTCGCGCAGCACCGCAATCGCGCCGGTGTCGCGGGCGATATAGTGCGAGCTGGCGTTTTCCCTGAAGGCCACAGCGCCCCTCCAGCGCGTGATGCGCGCGCCGGTCGCCACGTCGATCCGCCCGATCGCCGCCTGACCTTCTTCGTAGGCGATGTAATCCAGCGCCGCGCCATCGGCCGACCACTGGATCCACCAGATGCTGCCGGCATACCCTTCGGTCAGATTGGCGACTGGAGACTGGAGGCTGGAGGCTTGTTGAGCATCGGCGTCGGTGTCTTCCAGTCCCCAGCCTCTAGCCTCTAGCCTCATGATGAACACATCGCCGCCATTGATACCGCGATCGCTCCAGATGCAGGAGAGAAACGCGAGCTGCGCGCCATCGGGCGAAACGCGCGGACTGGCGAACTGCTTCTCCGGCACACTGTAGATTGTCTTCGGCACGCCGCCATCGGCGCCCACCCGCGCCAGCCGCGCCACGAACCACGACCACTCGTATGGCTCTGGGCCAACCAGCAGCGCAAACCCGCCATCGGGCGCCCAGCTGAACTCCCAGACTTGCGCGTCGCCGCTGGTGATCTGGCGGGTCGCGCCGCTGACTACGTCCACAGTCCAAACACGCCGCCACTTGTGGTTGCGCTCGACCTCAATGGCGTCGTCTTTGTCATGCTTACGGCGCCGTTCTTCCTCGGTGTCGGGATCGGTCAGTAGAAAGGCCAGCTGTGTGCCATCGGGCGACCACTCCAGCTCATGGATCTCGCCCTGGAGGTCGGTCAGTCGGTGCGCCTCGCCGGTAACTCCCGAGCCCGACGAGGGGCCGGCGCGGTCGAGCAGATAGATCTGCTGCCGGCCATGCTCCTGCCGGTCGGAAAGGAACGCCAGCGTGCGACCATCCGGCGACCAGCGCGGCGTATTATCGGTGCGCGGGCCGCCAGTAAACGGTCTCGCTTCGCCGCCGGTGGTCGGCACAACCCAGATCTGGCTCTTCGCCCACGCGCTATCGGTTTTGAACTGCTCGCCGGCCACAAAGGCCACCAGCGCGCCATCGGGGCTGATCTGCACATCGGCCAGGCGGGCGAAATCGGCCATTGTCTCGGGCGTGATCGGGCGTGTGTCAGTGGTCATGGTGTGGCTTTCTCGGTGTTATTTATGGTTACAGCAGCGCGATAGATGGTACCACATTCTGTACACTCAGTTTCGCGTCACGGTCAGCAGGGTATGCGGCGCGGGCGCATCGATCGCCGAGACCGCGCCATCGGGCCAGCGCAGCTCCAGCCATTCCAGCCTGGCGCTGGCTGGAAACCCGACATGGATGCGTGACGGCGCGCCAGACAAATAGCCGGCATCCGCGCGCACCTCGCGCGTGTAATCGCCGGCGCTGGTGTGCAGCACCAGTGTAGCGCCCAGCGCGCGGGTATTTTTGCTCGTCGGCCAGCGCAGGTCGGCCTCCAGATTGTCGCCGCCGCACAGCTGGTTCTCGAACAGCTGGGCCGGCGCGCGCAGGTTGTTGACCACGATATCCAGGTCGCCATCGCCATCCAGGTCGGCGATGCTCATGCCGCGCCCGCTGCGGGTCGAGCCCAGCCCCCATTGCGGCGCCGGCGCAAAGTTGCCCGCGCCATCGTTGCGCAGCGCCTGGTTCTGCTCGACCAGCTCGCCGCCCGGCAGGTAGCGAAATAGCTCGGCCTCGATCATGCCATTGGCCACGTACAGATCCAGCGCGCCGTCGTTATCCAGGTCGCCAAACTCGCCCGACCAGCTCCAGCCGGTGGCGCTGATCCCGCGCGTGTAGGCCTGGTTGCGGAAGCTGCGGCCATCGCTCACCTGCAGCACATTCTCGGTGATCTGCCGATCGCCGGGCTGCGGCGGGCTCCGCATCTCGTTCATCATGGGCAGCCAGGTCGCAAGCGTGGCCGAGCTGGTGTCATACGGCTTCATATCGGTCGCAAACAGATCCGGCCGGCCATCGTTGTCGATATCGCCTGCGTCGAAGCTCATGGTGCTATGGCTGGTGGCCGCGAATGGCTCCGACGCGATCCAGCCGCCATCTTGATTGAGCCAGGCCTGATCGGGCAGCGCAAAATCATTGCCGACCAGAATATCGCGCCGGCGATCGCCGTTCAGGTCGAACAGCGCCAGCGCCAGCGCCTGCGATTTGTGGGCCAGCTGGTGGGCTGTGTAGCTCTGGCCGTGCCGCTCGTACAGGTAGACGCCCGCGCCTGATCCCAACAGGAAGCTGTTGCCCTGGCCGGTCAGCAGCTCGGCGTCGTACGATCCGGCCACCATGTCAAGCGCACCATCGCCATTCAGGTCGCCCCAGGCCATAGCGTAGGCCGGCCGCGCGACATTCGGCAGCAGCTCCTGCTCGAAGTGGCCCGCGCCGCGATTGCGCCAGTAGCTCGGCGCGGACTGGCGGCGGGTAAACACCATGTCCAGCAGCCCATCGCCATCGACATCCACCAGGTTGACGGCGCGCGAATCGCCCTGCGGCATGCGTTCAGTGCGCAACGCCAGCCCGCCCTGGTTCCATAGAATCGTGTTCGGCCCATAGCTATTCGCTAGCACAATCTCCGGCCGCCCATCGCCGTCCAGGTCGTCGATCGCCACGCCCGAGCCGTTGCCCTCGAACATGCGCGCCGTGGCACCCGGCGTGGTGGTGGTATGATCGAGATCGTGGGCCACGAACGCGCCGCTACAGGCTGCCGGCGCGGCCAGCGGCGCGGATTGCACCGCGACAGCCAGCGCCTGCGCGGGCCGCAGCGCGCCGCTCGAGCGCGCCGGTGCGCTGGCCTGGCAGGCGCTCAGGGCCAGCAGCGCGACGACTGGGAGCAGCTTGTGTGTCATTGTTCCCTCGCCGATCGGCCTTGCGACTCATCCTCTATGCTGCATCACCGCCCGCCCAGCCCCGAGAGCGTGATGCCCCTGATGAACCAGCGCTGGCCGATGATATAGACCAGCAGCACCGGCACCATGGCGATCACCGAGCCGGCCATCAGCAGGTTCCAGTCGGTTTTGTACTGGCCCTGGAAGGTGCTGAGACCAACCGGCAGCGTGCGCATCGCCGGCGAGTTGGTGATAATCAGCGGCCATAGGAAGTCGTTCCAGCTATTGAGCGAGACAAACGTCGCCAGCGCGGCGATCGCCGGCCCGGCCAGCGGCATGATCACCTGCCACCAGATCCGCAGCGATGTCGCGCCGTCGATCCGCGCGGCCTCATCCAGATCACGCGGGATGCCCAGGAAGTACTGGCGCAGCAGAAAGGTGCTGAACGCCGAGAACGCCGGCGGCAGGATCAAGGCCTGGTAGGTGTCGTACCAGCCTAGCGCGCGCACCACGATGAAGTTTGGGATCATCGTGACTTGAAATGGGATCATCAGCGTGGCCAGGTACAGCAGGAACAGCGCGTTGCGGCCCGGAAAGCGCATACGTGCAAACGCGAACGCGGCCAGCGATGATGTCAGCAGCTGGAGCAGCGTGACACCGGTGGTTACGATCAGGCTGTTCAGATAGAAGCGCCCGAACGGCATGACCGTGACGGTCTTGACATAGTTCTGCCAGGCGATCGGGTTGGGAATCCACACCGGCGGGTAGGTGAAGATATCCGGCGGCAGCTTGAGCGAGGTGCTGAGCATCCAGGCGAATGGCAGCAGCATCACCACGCTGCCGGCGATCAGCAGCGCGTGCAGCGCCAGCGCGCCCGGCGTCAGGCCGCGGCGGCGTCGCGCGGGCCGGATGCTATCAATAGCCATGCAACGCTCTTCTCTGATTTAGCAGCATAATTCCTAATGTGTATCATTTTTTGCCCCGCCGTGGCAAAAAATGATACATATAGAATGTTAAGTGCTATGCCGCCGCGGTCTAAACGGCATCGGGCATGTCAGCTCACCGATCTCGAACAGGCCTGCGGCAGCATTAGACAGCTACTCGGCCTCATAATGCACCCAACGCCGCTGAAGCCAGTTCTGGATCAGCGTACACGCGAAGATAAACGCGAACAGCACCCAGGCCATGGCCGAGGCCTTGCCCAGCTGGCTGAACTGAAACGCCGCCTGGTAGATATAGAACACCACCGAGGTAGTGGCGTGCGCTGGCCCGCCCTGGCCGCGCGTCATCACAAACGGCTCGCTGAACAGCTGAAACGCGCCGATCATCTGGATTACCAGCAGGAAGAACGTGGTCGGGCTGATCAGCGGCAGCGTGATGTTGCGCAAGCGCGCCCAGGCCCCGGCGCCATCGACCATCGCCGCGTCGTACAGCTCCTGCGGCACCGCCTGCAATCCGGCCAGGTAGATCACCATGGTGAAGCCCATGTTCTTCCAGACCGTCAGAATAACCACCGCTGGCTTGGCCCAAAAGCTGCTATTCAGCCAGTCGGGCGGGGCGATCGGCAGGCCGGTCACGTCGCCCAGCCACCAGAACAGCGCGCTGATCACGCCGTAGTCGCGGTTGAACATCCACTGGAACACCAGCGCCGCCGCGACCACGCTGGTGACCACCGGCATGAAGTAGATCAGCCGGTAGATCTTCAGCCCGCGCAGGCCCTGGTTCAGCGCCAGCGCCACCGCCAGACCGGCCGCGAGCTGGAGCGGCACGATCGTCACGGTGTAGAAGGCCGTGTTCCAGAACGCCTGGCCAAACACTGGGTCGCGCGCGAAGATCTCGACGTAGTTGTTGATGCCCACAAACTCCGGCGCGGTCAGCAAATTCCAGCGCACAAAGCTTAGCCCCAGCGATCCAATCACCGGCCCGACGATAAACAGCAGGAAGCCAAGCAGGCTGGGCAGCAGAAATAGGTACGCCTCGATCTGCCGGTTCGGGTTCCAGCCGCGCCGCGTTCTGGTTAATCGAGATGGTTGTCGTTCAGCGTGTGTTGCCATTGCTTACCTTGACAAGCTGACAAGCGATAGCTATTCAAGCTGGACTTCCACCAATGGACTGGATTGCACAAAGGCTTCCAGCTCAGCTTGCTTTCCCCACTTCGCCACCACTTTGGACAGCACCCGCCGTCTCGCAGCTTCATCAGTGATGGGAATGGCCGTGGCTGGAATGTCGGCCTGCGTGCTCTGCTTCAGGTGAAAGGTGAACTGAGGATTCGCCACCAGATTGGCATACCAATCGCGTTTGCCTGGCGAACCGCTAATATAGAGCACGCCGTCGAAGTTGTGGAAGGCGATCTCAACCTTGTGGGGTTTGCCCGTTTTGCTACCGACCGTTGTGATATCGATCAGGCCATCCGTTTTGAGAGCGCGTTCAATCGCAGAGTCCATAAATGACCAAGCTCCTTTGGATTGTTCCCTTCATTCGAGAACAAGCCCTTTCTTATGTAGCGGCCAAGAGAGAGATACCGCCTCGGCTGGGGCAGATCGAGTAGGGATATGCCTGGGGCTCACTACCATTGTATCCGCGCTGTCAAGCACGGCCTGCTCTCGATATAACTGTTCACATTTCCCGAAACGGGACGCGGGCGAATGCAGACAAACGCGGACAATCGTCCACTCTCCGCGTTCGTCCGCGTCCTGTGTACCCCAAGTCTGAACAGGTACTCCAGAGCCGCTGCATGATCAACGCAAAGGGCGTGGGGAAGGTTGCACCTTCCCCACGCCCTTTGCGTTGATCCGCATAATCTTACACGGCTACCGGTTGCATCAGCTCCGCCCCCTCATTCGCCGGATTGTTCACCGCCCGTGATACCGGGTACGCCTCCATCTTCTCCGCAGGGTAACCAACCAGCAGCGACAGCAGCCGCGCAGGATTGGCTTCTTTGTCCAGCCATGCCGGTTCGTCTTCTTGCCGTAGGATCACCGGCATGCGGTTGTGAATCGGCGCCACCAGGTCATTTGGCGCGGTGGTAATGACGGTATAGCTGTACAGCTCGTTGCCCTCCGCATCGTGCCAGACATCATACAGGCCGGCGAAGGCGAACAGTTCCCCGCCCTTGAGCCGGATGCAGAAGGGCTGCTTGCCCTGATCTGTCCGCTGCCACTCGTAGAAGCCACTCGCCGGCACCAGGCAGCGCCGGCTCTTGAATGGCCCACGAAACACTGGACTCTTCGTAACCGTTTCGGCGCGCGCGTTGATTGTCGAGAACTGCGCGCGCGGCTCCTTCGACCACGATGGGATCAGCCCCCACTGCATCTCGACCAAACGATTGGGGCTGTTGCGTACCACGACCGGCATAGATTGGCTTGGGGCGACGTTGTATCGAGGGAGTAGCGTGAGCTGCTCTTGCTGAATGTCAAAGCGCGCCGCGATGCTCTCGGTCGGCACCAGGCTGTAGCGTCCACACATAGCTCTTTCCTCCTGTACAAACTCATATGTGCTATTATAACATATAGTTGTGACAAGGAGTGTCACGGTTTCCCATATTACACCCTCGTTGCGTTTGAAGCGCACTACGATTAGAACGATTGGGGCTTCGATAAGTATCTCTGGTATCACGGCGCATTTTTTATGAGCGCGCAACAGGCGTTTCAGCGCGCTGGTGTGCAGGCGTTGCAGCAACTCTGGCAGACCTTCGTGATCGCCAATGTAGAGAACGTTTCAGATACTGCGTTGCTTGACCTGCTTTCCCAGGCGCAGCCGGAACTTGCCCATATGTTTAGCGCTTGGGCACGGTATGCGACGCGCCTATTCTTTGCCACTTGGAGTCGGAAGCCAACGTGCTATACTGTTCATGCCATCCAAGCGTACGAGCCGCTATCGGCTCACAGGGAGATGCGCCATGAACAAGCAAGATGAACCGGAACGCCGCTTCGTCGTAGAGAAGAAGCCGATCATGCGCGAGCTGGATAACGAACCAGAGCATCCTAATCTGGTCGCTGGTGCAAATATGTCATTCGTCGGTTTTTTCGGCGACATCCTTCGCTGGATCGATCGCCGTCGAGCAGCGAACGCCCGCAAGCGCCAACGCTGATCCGCGCTGTTCCGGCGCTTCGGATTGCTTCCAGCAGCGGCAGACTTCCAGCCGCGCCAGCAGTCGCTGGTAAGGCGACACGGCAATCAAGTGGCCTACTCAGTATTTGAGTGGGTCGCTTTTTTGTGCCCGCTGGCGATGGATGGCCAAGCGATGCCACCAGCACAACCCAAGGCAGACGCCACGGCGTGGCATACACCGCGCAAATTCCTCGTATAATAGACCACAGCCAGATCGTCGAAACCGTGTTTTGTAGGGCAGGAGGCCTCGTATGGGAGAAGGCGGCGTATCCTTGCTCACGCGCTGGGAAAGTTTCTATGTCATCACCGGTTCCGCTGCTGCGGCATTGACCGGGCTGCAATTCGTCGTGATTGTGTTGGGGGCCGAGATGAATCGTGGGAATGCTGAGACGAACCGCGCCTTTGGTACGCCGACCATCGTTCACTTTGGCACGGTCTTGTTGATTTCAGCGATCATGAGCGCGCCGTGGACGTCACTTCTTGGTGTCGCGTGCGTCCTCGGTCTGTGTGGAGTGGCCGGACTTGTGTATGCAGCAGTGATTATACGAACGGTGCGCCGACAGACACTGTATACGCCAGTGCTTGAAGATTGGGTATGGCATTTTACGCTTCCGCCGCTGGCCTATGCCACACTCCTGGGAGCTGCACTCATGGTACAAAGTAACTCTACGGTGTCGCTATTCGTGGTTGGCGGAACCATACTGCTCCTTTTATTCGTTGGCATCCATAACGCGTGGGACGCAGTCACCTTCATCGCGCTCCATCTGCGTCAGCAACCGGAGCGGCGTGAGGATGGAATCACAAGACAGGACAGAGAAGATATCAGGGAGAGTGCCGCTGCTGTTGCCGCAGGAGGGGTTACACCCTTACCCGACGTAGACAAGGAATGAGACGAGATACCGACAATACCTTCTGGGCCGAATATCACTGAGTAGTATAGTAAATACGGTGGCTCATGTGTAGCTTGAGTGCCTGGCTTCCGAGTAACGCATCACAAAGCCTTCGCCATAATGGGTCGCACGCTACCTACACATGAGCCAACAAGGAAGAGCCGCTCACCGGGGTAAGTGGCTGAAGGAGACGAGCAGTCATGTCATGGAACCGCGATTGGAATGCGTTCAATAAGGGCGTTGTGGAGCAGTTTCGTGCGAACGGTGGACAGATTCCCGGCCGGAAACATCCGCTGATTCTCTTGACGACGAGGGGGGCCAAAAGTGGATTACCACGCACAACGCCGCTCAACTACAGCGCCGATGGCGACCGCATTATTGTGATTGCGTCCAAGGCGGCTTCACCAACCCATCCCGATTGGTATCATAACCTCGTGGCCCATCCTGAGGCGACTATCGAAATAGGCACTGAGAAGTTTCCGGTGAGAGCGCACAGCGCTGAAGGGCAAGAGCGTGAGCGCCTCTTCAACGCGCAGGCGGCGCTGATGCCTTTTTTCGCTGAGTACCAGCAGCAGACGACGCGCCAGATTCCGGTCATCATCTTTGAGCGAATCGGCTGAGTGCGGCGACTTCCATCTCAGGTTCTTGAGCCATTGCAGACGTAGCTGAATGGCCAAACTGATAACGCACCAATGCTTTGGCAGCGTAGTTTACGGGGTTGGCGTCAGAGTTAGCCGGATCGACTTGTTCTCAACCGGCGGTAAGCAGAAGCCGGTGCTGCTACAGGCCATGTACGTCACGCTAACCGTCATCTGAGCGTCATATGACGCTACCGCGATCGGCAGGCGTAACGTGACCGGGCCATCGGGGTAAATCGGGAACGCGGTATTGAGGGTCGGAAATTGGTCGAGGATCACTGGCTGATCGGCGGTGAGCTGCCCAATGCGATGAACGCCGGATTGCGCCGGTAGTTCTAATAACGTTGGTCGCCCGGCACCATTCAGTCCATCGCGTGGCAAGTCGGCGCTGTAGAGATGCACATGTGCATCGATCGGGGTATATGTGCCAGCCAGCAGGAGCGTGCCGTTAGCATCCTGTTCGAGCGCAATGTCCACATGCACACCTTTTTCCGTAAATGCGGACGCGACCCGATGCTGCACGAAGGGCGGCACTGGTACATACGAGGGATAGAACTGCACATAGACGTACCAAACCGCCCCGGCCAGCGTTACCAAGCAGCAGCAGATCACAATCAAGGTTCGTCGTGTTCGCCCTGCATTGGCTGCCATCAGTTCGATCCGGCCCACTGCTGAATGAAGGTTAAGATGTCGTTCGCGGTTGCAGTGCGCGCATTCGCCAGTTCACCACCAGCGGTGGAGGTAATCGTGTGTGCCTTCTCGTCGAGAATAACAACGGCTGGAATGCCCTTCTCAATGGGATTGCCATAGCGGTTCGCCACATCGAGATTGTGATCCCAACGTCCGACATCGATCCGCACAACATGATAATGCGCGTCGAGGAACGGCTTGACGTGTGGGTCGTCGAAGAGTTGCGCCAAGGCCTGGCAGTCAGGACACCAATCCGCGCCAAAATCTAACAATACCCGTTTGTGATCGGCCTTGGCCGCCGTAAGCGCCTGATTAATCGCAGCGTTCGGATTGGCGCGGGGATCGTAGATCATCTGTGCCGCGCCGCCACGCGCAATACTGGTTGTTGGTGGTACCTTGGAACCCAAGAGGGTTAACACGCCGATCACCATAATACCGCAGAAAGCGACGGTGACGAGGCTCCCAAGGATCAAAACGGCGATCAGCCAACGCGGAAAGCGCCGGCGGGGTGCAGGCGGTGAAACGGGCGAGAGTGTCATGCTGGTGGCCTCCACATGAATGCGGACGAGATACCATCGAGTAACATGGCCCGTCGTCAAAGCGCACGGCCATCCTGAGAATGATACCGCAGGAGACTGATGGAAGGATATGCGGATGGGCAGCGTGAGATCCGCGATTCGAACGCAAAACGACCTCACATTGATGTTGAAATGTCGTTCGATCTCAAGGGCTTGGATAAAGCGATCATTCCACTCAAGGAAGCGTGTTCTAAGTAATCAATCAGCTCGTGGTGGCGTTGCAATCCCTTATAAAGCCCGCTAGATAGTGTGCTAGAGGGCTTTATGCCACCCATATTGAGTGACAAAGCAACACGTCAAGGCGCGGTGCGGGCTTCTGAGGATGGCACCTACACCTACGTATTCCTGATGGACCCGCTGGTTGATGCGTTCGATTACGGGATCGCGCAGCTCCTTCGGCGCGCCTATGGAGCTGCGCAAGCGGCGGAATACGATAAGCTGTGGGATGAGGCGATGGATCAGCCCCAATCCGGCTACGAACTCATGCAATCGCGGAGGTACGCTCCATTCGCCAAGCGAGTTGTGGAACCAATGCGGCATTAGCCTGGTTTCGCTCCAGGTTCCTTCTGCGGCACGATCGTATATTCATCGGGAGTGAGATGAATACAGTGTGGTCGACTGTTCGGCACCAGAACAAGGGCAGCGCGCGAGCGGTCGCGCATGGTGCTATCCAGTCGAATGTTCGGCACCAGAACAATGGCGCTAGCCATTGGCTCGATAATCTCTATAACGATCGGCGCATTCTCGCGATCTTCCGCCTCGATCGATGCCTTGTGCATACATCCTCCGGTGATCAAGCGTGCAGTATGTGTGTTTAGCTAGAATACCCCGCGACTCTTACCACAACGTAACGGGCTGATCAGACCTGCTGACTATTCGATGGCTCGGTCTTTGTCGTGCCAGGAACCTTTCATCGGCTCGATGGAGTGTCTGAAATTCTGTAGCCATTATCGATGTCGGTGACTATGGCGAAGCACGGCACATGTAGTGACTCCCGCATGCCGAAATCGGTTTTCAGTCCAAGGTATCGCCGCTTTCGTGATCTGCTTATTCAGGCGCGCACAGGGTATCACACCCTAGCCTCTTTCTACGGGAGAGCCGGTCACGGCGCTCACAGCGGCGCACAGCGCGCCCTGGGGGCATTGTGAGCGGGTATAAAAAGAAACGCCCCGCTGTTGTCAGCGAGGCGCTAGAGGGAACGACATACCGGGCGCTGTTACCGAGTAGGCATCACAGCACTCAGAACAATCGGCTGAACCAGTGAGGTTTTTTTGGTTGGATAGCCCTTGTCCTTCAGGAAGCTATCGACCTGCTGGCAGATCGCCGGCACGGCATCCTCGGCCTTCTGCTCGCCGGCCCAGACCTTCTGGAGGCCTGCGTCGATGATCGAGCCGCCCAGCTCGTCCCAATCGGGGAAGTAGCCGAAGCGGCCGACGCGCGAGTTTTCGCCCTCGGTCAGAAAGGCCTGGCGATTGGCCGGCGGCGCGCCCGATTTCAGAAACGCGTCGGACTTAGCGGTCGACTGAAGCGCCGGGAAGATTTCACCTGCGGCCGTGTACAGCTTCTCGCCGCCATCGGTGCTCTGTAGCCACTGAATGAACGTCCAGGCCGCATCCTTGTTGTCGCTCTTAGCCGACATCACCCAGGCCGCGCCGCCGGCGCTGGCGGCGTGCTGGCCATCCTTGGGGATTGGCACGGTGGTGACATCGTAGTTCAGGTTGGCGGCGTTGAAGGCCGAGACGCGGCTGGAGTTCTGGATGATCATTGCCACCTGGCCGGATTGGAACACCGCCGCATCACCACCGGCCTGGCTGAGCGCCGCGTCGCGCATGGCGTAGTTGTTCGCCATCATATTGGCGAAGAAATTGATCGCGTCGATCGCCTTGGGGTCGGTCAGCGTACACTTGGATGGATTGCGCATGTCGTCGAGCATGCTGGCCTTGTTCTGGTTGAGCCACAGCGACCACTTCCCGCCCTCCATGCCTAGTCCGTAGCGCTTGACCCGGCCATTGCTCTCGACGATCGTCAGCTTCTTGGCGGCGTCGAGCAGATCATCCCATGTCCATTTGTCAGTCGGGTAGGCTACCTTGGCCTCGTCGAAGATCGCCTTGTTGTAGTACAGCACCTCCAGGCCGCTGTCGCGCGGCAGGCCATACACTTTGCCGTCGAGCTTGGCGGATTCGAGCAGGCTGGGCCAGTAGTCGTTCAGGTCGTAGTTATTCTTCTGGATATACGGGTCGAGATCTTCCAGCACGCCGGTGGCGGCATAGCTCGGCGTCGGCCAGAGGAACAGCACATCGGGGATCTGCTTCGAGTCGCCGCTGGCCCACAGGGTCTTGAGCTTGGTGAAGTAGTCATCCCAGGGCTGGTGCCAGATCTCGATCTTGATGTTCGGGTGGGTCTTCATGAACTCGGCCGCCACCTTCTCGTGACTGGCCTTCTCCTCTGGGCTGCCCCAGAAGCCCCACGTGACCGTCACCTGGTCGCCGCTCGCCGCCGGGGCCGTGGTCGCCTCAGCCGCTGGGGCCGCCGGGGCTGTAGTGGCCTCAGCCGCTGGGGCCGCCGGGGCTGTAGTGGCCTCGGCCGCAGGCGCCGCCGGGGCCGCAGTCGCGCCGCCGGTCGTGGGGGTTGCCGTGCCGCCGCCGCACGCGGCCAGCAGCATGAGTGTCGCGAGCATTATCGCGACAATCCGAAATACACCATGTCGAGGCATCTGAGGATCTCCTTTCCTAAACAACAAGCCATTATGAAGGCCGATGAACGCGAACTGTTGCGATCAAGGCAGGCTTGGACGCTGGCAATATAGTAACGTATCGCGCCGGGCCGGTACGCGAGCGGCGTGATCTGAGGGAGGTCGAAGTAGGAGCAGCCGTTGTGAGCAACGTTATAGCAGCGCTGAGATCGGTTGTCAAGTTTGTTCATGTCCTCAGCCTTGTCAATATGGAAAGCTTGCGCCCGGCCACGCCGCTTGCTATACTCTGCGTGCTCTTCACTATCATGAGGCTTGTATGTCCACCTACCTCGATCACCTCCGCCCACACCTCGATGCCACTGGCCGCCTGAACGATTTCATCGAGCTGCGCGACGACCGGATCATCTTCGCCGGCGCGCTCGATCTGCTGGAGCTGGTCGAGCGCTATGGCTCGCCGCTCGAAGTCTCGTTCTGCCCGCTGATCAGCCGCCGCATCCGCGAGATGCACGCGCATTTCGCCGCTGCGCGCGCGCGCGCAGGCTACCGCGGCGATTTTGTGTATGCCTACGCCACCAAGGCCAACTTCGCCGAGGAAGTCGTGCGGACAGCAGTGACAGCGGGAGCAAACTACGAGACTTCGTCGGCATTCGATGTGCGGATCGCGCATCGGCTCTGGCAGAACGGTGTGCTGCCGCCCGATCGCTTTGTGTTCTGTAACGGCTCCAAGGAGCAGCCGTATATCGATGCGATCCTCGATTTTCGGCAGGCCGGCTTCGCGAACATCGTGCCGATTCTCGACGACCCGGATGAGTTCGAGTCGCTATCAGCTTGCGTCGAGCCGCTGCTCCTGGGGGTGCGCGAGCGCAAAGATGCCGGCGACCTAGCCGAGGGCGCGACCTATGGCTACGATCGTTTCGGCATGACGCCCACCGAGCTAGCCGAGCTGGCGGCGCACGTGGCTGCCACCCCGCACCAGATCATCTTGTACCACGCCATGGTCGGCAGCCAGCTGGAAGATCGGGCCTTCTGGTCGAAAGAAGTGATCGAGTCGCTCGACGGCTACGCCCGGCTGCGCGGAAGTGCTCCGTCGCTTGCGTACTTCGATTTCGGCGGTGGGATGCCCACCGGCGCCTACAGCCTCGATTTTCACTTCGACTACGGCGTGTTCGCCGAGCAACTCCAGCGCGATATCGGCGCATGGTGCGATGCGCACGCCATTCCGCACCCGCACCTGGTCGGGGAATTTGGGCGCTACAGCGTGGCCGATCATGGGCTACACATCTTCCGCGTCGGCAAGGTCAAGCCGGGCCAGCCGGGCATGCCGCCCTGGTACCTGCTCGACGGCAGCATCATGGTCGCGCTGCCCGATATTCTGATCGTCAAGGGCCAGCACTTTGTGACCCTGCCGCTCAATCACCTTGATGCCGAGGCTGGGCCGGTGGTGCTGGGCGGCCGGCGCACCTGCGACTCGGACGACTTCTACCCGCGTGGAGATCTGGAGCTGATCATGCCACTTGATGCGAGGGATGGGGGATGGGAGTTGCGGGATGGAGTAAAGAACCCCCATCCCCCATCCCCCATCCCCCATCCCCTACTGATCGCCTTCTT
>WNFV01005269.1_pt1 | contig 15703 bp, 16 predicted proteins | sample 5400101 | NCBI WGS metagenome assembly WNFV01 (sample SAMN13153361, study PRJNA577476) | soil metagenome | isolation source: 115 cm soil or saprolite under grassland replicate 1 | place: USA:California | collected 2016-06-15 | reverse complement strand
TGCGCAAGGCCGAGCAGATCTTCGCCGTCGACGACCCCTCGCGCATCTGGTACCGGTTCGGCGTGGCCCAGCTCCTCACCGTGAAGAAGCTGCAAGGCCTCGAGCCGTACCCGGACCAGCTCATCCGCTTCCAGTACGCCTGGTTCAAGACCTAGCCGCGCGGCACGGCTGAGCACGTGGAGGCGACGGAGTGACGCGATACGTCATCCGTCGCCTCCTGCTCATGGTCCCGGTCGCGTTCCTGGTCACGATCATCGTGTTCGGGCTCATGCGCATGGCACCGGGCGACCCGGTCCTGGTATATGCCGGCGAGGAGCGCGACCCCGAGTCGCTCGAATACCTGCGCCACCTCTACGGGCTCGACCAGCCGCTGCCCATCCAGTACGTGGTCTGGCTCGAGCACGCGGTCCAGGGCGACCTCGGGCGCTCCCTCCGGACCCGGCAGAAGGTCGGTGAGGCCATCATGCAGCGGTTCCCGGCCACGCTCGAGCTCGGCATCGCCGCGCTCACGCTCTCCATCTCGGTCGCGCTCGTCATCGGGACGGTCTCGGCGATCAAGCGGAACTCCGTCGTCGACCTGCTGGCCACGGGCATCACGCTCGGCGGGGTCTCGCTCCCGAACTTCTTCCTCGGTCTCATCCTCATCCTCGTGTTCGGCCTCGCGCTCCGCTTGCTCCCGCCGGGCGGCTACGTGCCGCTCGCGGAGGACCCCGGCGGGAACCTCCGGCGTCTGATCCTCCCGGCGATCACGCTCGCGACAGCGAGCCTGGCGGTGAACATGCGGCAGGTGCGCTCGAGCATGCTCGACGTGATGGCGCAGGAGTACATCCGCACCGCGCGCGCGAAGGGCCTGCGCGAGCGCCCGATCATCACCCGGCATGCGTTCAAGAACGCGCTCATCCCTGTCGTCACGATCATCGGTCTGCAGATCGGCGCGATCATCGAGGGCGCGATCATCACGGAGACGATCTTCTCGTGGCCCGGGGTCGGCCGTCTGGTCGTGGACAGCATCACGGGGCTCGACTATCCGGTCGTCCAGGCGGTCGTCCTCGTATCGGCGCTCTCCTTCATGATCTCGACGCTCGTGGTCGACGTGCTGTACGCGTGGTTCGATCCACGGATCTCGTACCGATGACCGCGGCGAGCGAGCGGCCGGCGATCGCGACGGCACCACTGCCGGTGCCCACCGCTGCCCCGTGGTCGGCGGCGGTCGTGGTGTTCCTGCGGCGGAATCCGCGGATCCTGATCGGCGGGGGGCTGGTCGTCTTCCTCCTGTTCGTGGCGCTTTTCGCGCCGGTCCTATCGCCGTACGACCCGATCGACGTCGAGCCGACCCGATCGCTCCAGCCCCCGAGCGCGGCCCACTGGATGGGGACGGACGACCTCGGCCGCGACGTCCTGTCGCGCGTGATCCATGGCTCGCGGATCTCGCTGTCCGTCGGCGTGATCTCGGTGGGGATCGGCTTCCTCGTCGGCGTCTCGCTCGGGCTGCTCGCCGGCTACGTCGGTGGCGTCATCGACCTCCTCGCCATGCGCGCGATCGACGCGCTCCTGGCGTTCCCGGGGCTGGTGCTCGCGATCTCGATCACCGCGGCGCTCGGACCGCAGATCCAGAACGCGATGATCGCGATCGGGATCGTCGCGATACCCGTGTACACCCGTCTGACCCGAGCGCAGGTCCTGTCGGTGCGCGAGCGGGACTTCGTCCTCGCCGCCCGGACGATCGGCGTGCACCCGATCCGGATCGTCCTGCGGCACATCTTCCCGAACGTCTCGAACGCGCTCGTCGTCCAGGCGACGCTCGGCACGGCCTTCGCGATCCTCGCCGAGGCCGCGTTGTCGTTCCTCGGTCTCGGCGCGCGACCGCCGACGCCGTCGTGGGGGCAGGACATCAACTACTCCCAGCGGTACCTCTCGAACATGAAGTGGTGGATGAGCACCGGCCCGGGCCTCGCGATCTTCATGGCGGTCTTCGCGTTCAACTTCCTCGGCGACGCTCTCCGCGACGCGCTCGACCCGCGCTTGCGCCGCTCGGCGTAGGGGGCCATCTGGCCCTAGTACCAACGCCTGACCCGAACGGGTCCCACGGGTCCCATTCCGCACGATCGTCCCGGGGCGTTCCATGCAGCGAGATGCAGGTGAGCCGCGTCGCATACGACCGGTTCGAGCTTCAGCTCCCATCGCCGGAGCCGGGATGGGAGCCGCTCGGCGAAGGCTGCGTCGCGCGCGATGTCGCCGCGTGGCTCTGGCAGTTCGGCCCGACCCCGCTCATCGCGGTCGTCGAGCACGAGGGGAAGAGCCCGAAGTGGGTCTCGAGCCGTCTCACGGTCGACGTCCCCTGGTCCGGGGGTGTCGCCGCAGCGGTGATCCTCGAGAACGAGCGCGAGGCCGTCGACTTCCTCATGCAGGGCGCGCCGCACCGGCAGACGCACTTCCTCTGGCCGCGGCGCTCGCCCGCGAAGACCTTCGAGGCGATGTGCAACGGCAGGTGGCAGGACGAGGTCGAAGGCCACGCGACGGTCACGCCGTCCGGCTGCGTCGAGGTCCAGCAGCTCCAGCCCGTTTAGGGCTCGTCCTCCGGCGGCAGCTTCGCTTCCGCGTTCGCCCCGAGCTCCCTCGTCCGTTGGAAGGCCGCGTACACCGCGCGCGAGAGCACCGTCCGCAGCGAACCCTTCTCGAGCTCGTAGAGCGCCGCGGCGCTCGTCCCGCCGGGCGACGTCACCTGGTTGCGCAGCTCGGCGAGATGCCGCCCGCTCGTGCGCGCGAACGCGGCCGAGCCTTCGACGGTCCGGAGCACGAGCTCTTCCGACACGCGCCGCGAGAAGCCGAGATGCACGCCGGCGTCGACGAGCGCCTCCATGAGCAGGAACACGTACGCGGGCCCGGTGCCCGATAGCGCTGTCGCGCGGTCGACGTCCTCCTCGACCTCGGCGTGCACGACCTCACCGAGCGCGCCGAGCACGAGGCCCGCGAGCTCGCGCTGATCGGCGGTGACGTCGGGCGTCGCGGTCCACACGCTGACGCCCATACCGATCTGCGCGGGCGTGTTCGGCATCGACCGGACGATCGCGGGATGGGCGAGACCGTGACGGAGCGAGCGGAGCGTCGCCCCCGCGACGATCGAGAGAACGAGCTGGTCCGGGCGCAGCTTCCCGTGCAGCTCGCGCATCACCGCGGGGAGCACCTGTGGCTTCACCGACAGCACGACGATGTGCGCGCCCCTCGCCGCCTCCGCGTTCGACGCGCGCGCACGCACGGCGAAGCGCTTCGCGAGGTCGGCGCGGCGCTCGCGACGCGGTCCCGTGACCTCGACGTGCGACGGTGGGACGAGATGGCGCTCGAGCAGCCCGCGGATCATCGCCTCGGCCATCGTCCCCCCGCCGATGAACGCGATGCGCTTCGTCCGGAGCGGCATCGCGCGATGCTAGACGATCGTGCGGACGAGGTCGCCGTCGACGAAGCAGCGGCGCGCGTCGATCCCGAACCGCTCGTACGCAGCGTGGGGGATGCCGATGTCCGCGACGAGGAGCTCGCCCACCAGGTTCCGTGACGCGGTCCGCAGCAGCCCTTGCTTCGGCAGGGCGAGCGTCACCGTGACCGCGGCGCGGACCGCGATCCCGAGGGGCTCGCCGGTGTCGGGGTCGAGCCCGGACGGGAGGTCGATCGAGACGATGGGCACCCGTGAGCGGTCGGCGTCGCGAATGAGGGCCTCGGTCGCGCCGCGCGGCGCGCCACGCACGCTGTAGCCGAGCAGCCCGTCCACGATGAGATCGGCATCGTCGAGCCGAGCGGCGTCCGCCGTCGCGACGTCGACGCCGATGCGCCGCACGACGTCGTGCTGCCGCTTGTTGAGGTCGCCGTGCAGCCGCTCGCGGTCGGCCGAGAGGACGCACCGCACGTCCGCGCCCCAGCCGTGGAGCCGCCGCGCCGCGGCGAGCGCGTCGCCGCCGTTGTTGCCGGTGCCCGCGAGGCACACGATGCGACGGCCGTCGACGCTCCCGAGGACCGCGCGGCACGCGAGCGCGATCTGGCGCGCCGCGTTCTCCATGAGCATCTCGATGGAGACCCCGAGCTCCTCTACGGCGATGCGGTCGACCTCGGCCATCTGGGCCGCCGTCACCATCGGCATCCCGCTGACGGCGGGAAGGTCGTCGATCGTCACAGCACCGTCGCGGTGAACGGCCGCTGGCCGGTGCTGAAGCGCTCGAGGGACAGGTCCGCGATGTCGAGCGTCGTCGCCTTCCCGTCGAGCATCTCTTCGACGATGAGCTGCGCGGTCGCGGGCGCGTGCATGAACCCGTGGCCCGAGAACCCGGCAGCGACGTACAGGCCGTCGACGTCCGGCACGCGGCCGACGACCGGATGGTCGTCGGGGGTCATCTCGTAGTAGCAGGACCACTTCGCCGCGATCGCGAGGTCCGCGAACGCGGGATGCCGCCAGGCGGCGCGCGCCTTCACCCATGGCTCCAGCGATGCCGGGACGTCGAGCGGTAGGTGCTCGAGCGTGTCGAACGACGCGGGCGGAGCGCCGGGTCCCTTCTCGATCCGGCCGTCGGTGGTGAGGTTCGGCATCGCGAAGCGCTGGCGCCCGTCCTTCGGGCGGAAGTGGAAGCCCGACTCCCATTCGATGACCATCGGGATCCCGAGCAGCGCCGGGATCGGGCGCGACTCCATGATCGACCGGCGATACGGCCAGATCGGGACCGCGATACCGGCGGTCGCCGCGAGCGGCGCCGTCCAGCAGCCGGTCGCGAGGAGGACGCGCTGCACCTCGATGTCGCCCTTCGCCGTGCGCACACCGGTGACGCGGTCGCCGTCGCGGACGAGCTTGGTGACCGCCGTCCCCTCGAAGAGGCGCACGCCCTCGAGCACCGCGCCCGCGGCGAAGCCCGCCACCGCGGCGAGCGGATCGCCGTAGCCGTCGCGCACGCAGACCCGACCGCCGGCGAGGTCGTCGGTGCGGATGCCCGGGACGAGATCCTCGATGTCCTGGCGGTCGAGCATCTCGACCGGCACGCCGAGCCGCTCGTACAGCGGCAGCGGCTCCTTCAGCTGCGCGAGCCCCGCCGCGGTCTCGGCAAGGAAGAGGTAGCCGCGCTCCTCGAACTCGTGCGCGCTGCCGGTGAACGACGAGAACTCGCGCCAGAACTGCGTGGCCATGAGCGAGAGCCGCACGTCGAGCTCGTCCGTGAACTGGTGGCGGATCCCGCCCAGGCCGCCCTTCGTCGTCCCCGATCCAAGCGTGTCGCGTTCGAGCAGGACGACGTCCCGTTCGCCGCGGTCGGCGAGGAAGAACGCTGTCGCGGCGCCCACGATCCCGCCGCCGACGACGACGGTCGACGCGGTACGCGGCATCGCGTCGCTCATGTCGCCGGAAGCTCCTCGAACCGGTACCGGCCATCCTGCTGCTCGATCCGGCCGAACCGCGGGACGTCGTGCGTGAACGCGACGATCCAGCGTTCCGCGACCGCGCGCGGCAGGATCGTTCGCTTCGCCTCGAGCGTGTCCAGCGGGAAGAGGTCCTGACCCGGTATCCAGGGGAGCGGCAGATGGTGGCGGTCCGGCATGAAGTCCGCGGAGAAGTACAGGGTCGGACCGCCATCGGAGATCCGCACGGTCTGGGTCCCGCGGGTGTGCCCCTGGATGCGCTCGACCCACAGCCCGGGAAGGAGCTCGCTGTCGCCGTCGGTCAGCTCGGTGCGGCCCGCGGCCTCGAGCGGGGCGTAATCGTCGGTCAGATACGACGCTCGCGTCCGTTCGTTCGAGTGCATCGCGTCGTGCCACTCGAGGCGCTGGATGGCGTACGAGGCGCGCGGGAACGTCGCGACGACGCGCTCGCCGTCGCGATGCGTGTTGCCGCCGGCGTGATCGAAGTGCAGGTGCGTGTTGATGACGAGGGTGACCTGGTCCGGCGTCACGCCACGGCGCGCCAGCTCGTCGAGCAGGGCCGGCGGCGTGTCGATCCCGAAGTTGCGCTTCTGCTTGTCGTTCAGCTTCGGCCCGGCGCCGGTCTCGACGAGGACGACGTGCCCGGCACCGTCGCGAATGAGGAGGCAGCTCATGTCCATCGCGACGCGGTTCAGCTCGTCCGCGGGCTTCACCTTCTCCCAGAGGACCTTCGGCACGACGCCGAACATCGCGCCGCCGTCGAGGCGGAAGATGCCGTCGCTGAAGATCTCGACGTCGTACCGGCCGACCCGCACCTGCCGCAGTATCCAGCCAATGACGATCAGCGTCCGGCGCGCGAGCCTGCTCGAGGGCGCGCGCACCGCGACCGGGACCGCGGTCGTCATCGACGTCTTCCGCGCGTTCACGACCGCGGCCTTCTGCATCGGCGCCGGAGCTCGCGAGGTCGTGCTCGTGAAGGATCCCGAGGACGCCCTTGCCATGAAGGCCAAGGACCCCGCCCTCTTCCTCACGGGCGAGGTTGGTGGCCGCCCTATCGCAGGGTTCGACGCCGGGAACTCGCCGTCGCGGATCGTCGACATGGATCTCACCGGGCGCCGCGTCATCCAGCGCACGAGCGGCGGGACGCAATGCGTGGTCGCCGCCGCCGCGTCCGCGCGCGAGGTCGTCCTCGGCAGCCTCGTCATCGCGTCCGCGACGTGGCGCTACCTCGCGGCGCGAGGCGGCGAGGTCACGCTCGTCGCGAGCGGGGAGCGCGGCGCCACCGGCTCGAGCGAGGATGAGGAGTGCGCGGCGCACCTCGAGGCGCTCCTGCTCGGCCGGCCGACCGACCCTGCGGCGATGCTGCGCCGGCTCTGGGAGAACGAGGACCCGGACTGGCCGGACTGGTTCCCGCGCCGCGACGCCGAGCTGGCGTGCGAGATCGACCGCTTCGACTTTGCTCTACCGGTCCAACGTGAGAATGGCCTTCTGATCGCGCGCCCGGTCCGGCCGGCGCGCTAGGCCGCGACCTCCAGGAGCTCGATCCGGCCGACGCCGAGCGTCGCGATCCGCACGCCCGCGAGGATCACCGCGCCGCCGAGCAGCTGCAGCGGCTGCGGGCGCGAGCCGCGTCGAGGGCGTACGGAGGGCCGCCTAACTGTCTACCTAGGTAGACAGATTCAGGTCGTCGCCGATAGAGTGGCCATGACCGGACAACGGCTGCTGCGACGCCTGCCGCGAACGTGCCGGCAGGCACGCCAGGAGGGTTCTCACGTGCGCATCGAATGTGGCGAGTGCCGAACAACTGTGCCCATCCACGCGGGCGAAGACCTCCCGAAGGGAACTTTGCGCGCTATCGAGCGCGATCTCGAGCCATGTCTCGGTCGGAAGTGGCTTCGCCGGCCCTTCCGGAGAGATCGATGAGCCGGCTAACGGTCGTCTTCGCTCGAGACGAGAGCGGTGCGTGGATCGCCACCGTTCCGCGGATCCGCGGTTGTCATTCATATGGCCGGACGCTGGACCAGGCGCGGGCACGGATTCGAGAGGCGCTCCGCCTCTATGACATCGAAAGTGCCGACCTGGTCGAGCAGCTCCGTCTACCCGCACGTTTGCTCGACACCGTGCGACGTGCGCGTCGTGCCCGCGATCGAGCCGAGGCGCAGCGCGCTGCCGCACATACCGAGCTGCGCACGGCAGCTGCTCATCTTGCGAGGGCCGGCCTCAGTCGGCGCGATGCGGGTGACCTGCTCGGCCTGTCGCGCCAGCGCGTACAACAGCTCGGTTCGGACGAGCGCACGCGTTAGGCCGCGGCCTCCACGACCTCCGCCCGGCCGACGCCGAGCGTCGCGATCCGCACGCCCGCGAGGATCACCGCGCCGCCGAGGAGCTGCAGCGGCTGCGGCCGCTCCGCAAGGAAGACGAACGCGAGGAGCAGCGCGGCCACCGGGACCATGTAGCTCGACATCGCGCCGATCCCCGCGCCGAAGCGCCGCACCGCCCAGTAGAAGAGGACGAAGCCCACGATCGTGCCGAAGGCGACGAGGTAGCCGATCGACAGCCACGCCGAGACCGGCCAGGTCGGGACGTCGCGGTACCCACGCTCGAAGATGAAGCCGAGCGGGAAGAGCGCCGCCGCGCCGACGAGCGCCGTGAGCGCGACGAGCGCGGTGGGGGAGCGGCCGCGCATCGCGATGCGTCCGGCGACGCCGTAGACGGCCCAGCAGAACGCGCCGCCGAGCGTCATGAGATCGGCGACGAGCCGGTCGACCGAGAACGTGCCGCCGATGCCCTGCGCGCCGACGATGACGAGCGACGCGCCGACGCTCGAGACGGCGAAGCCCGCGATCTTCAGCGGCGTGAGCCGCTCGCCGATGGCGATCGCGGCGAGCGCCGTGAGCACCGGCACCATCGTCGGCACGATGAGCGCGCCGTCGGACGCGGGCGCGGTGACCAGCGCGACGAAGACGAGCGCGTTGTAGCCGAGGATCCCGACGAGGCCGGCGACGATGACCGCGCCGAGATGACGCGTGCCCAGTGGGATGCGCAGGACCGCGCACGCGACGAGGAGCACGGCGGCGACGATCGCGAACCGGATCGCGGAGAGCTCGATGGGTGGCACCTCGCCGACCGCGACCTTCGCGACGACCCACGTGCCACCCCACGAGAGCGCGATCGCGGCGTACGCGATGACGACGGTCAGCACGCGTTGCCCACCGCGATGAGCGTATCGGTACGATGCCCGCGATGCCGCGACGCATCCTCATCACGGGGATCACGGGGTTCGCGGGAAGCCATCTCGCCGAGCGGCTCGTCGAGCGTGGCGATGAGGTGCATGGCGTCGCGCACGAGCCGTCGCCCTTCCCGTACCTCGCGCGCGTGGCCGGGCGCGTGGCCATCCATGCGGGCGATCTCACGGATCCGACCGTCGCGCCGCGCGCCGTCGAGGCGTCGCGGCCCGAGATCGTCTATCACCTCGCGGGGCAGGCGGTGCCGACGCTCGCGACGGGCGATCCGCTCGCGGCGATCCGCATCAACGTCGTCGGCACCGGCAACGTCGCCGCGGCCGTCGCTCGCACGGACGCGCATCTCATCAGTGCGTCGAGCGCGGACGTCTACGGCATCCCGGAGGACAGCGTCCCCGTGACCGAGGACGCGCCGCTCCATCCGACGAACGTGTACGCCGCGACGAAGGTCGCCGCGGAGGCGATCCTCCGCGCGGTCGGCGGACGGGCGCGCGTCACCATCCTGCGCCCGTCGAACCAGATCGGGCCGCGCCAGCATCCCCGCCTCGCAGCGTCGGAGTTCGCGAAGCGCATCGCCGAGGCGGAGGCCGGGGTCGCCGAGCCTGTCCTGCGCCACGGCCAGCTCGATCCCCGCCGCGAATTCCTCGACGTGCGCGACATGGCCGCCGCGTACGAGGCCGCGGCCGCGATCGATGACGCGGATCCGGCGACGTACAACGTGGGCAGCGGCCAGGCGGTCTCGGTCGGCGCGATCCTCGACGTGCTGCTCGGCCTCGCGCGCGTCCCTATCCGGACCGAGCTCGACGAAGACCGCGTGCGGCCGGGCGTCCCCTCGATGCTCCTGCTCGACTCGTCGCGCTTCCGCGCACGAACGGGTTGGTCGCCTGCCATCCCGCTGGAGCGATCGCTCTCCGATACCCTCGACTTCTGGAGATCGATCGTGCAGCTCAATCGTCCCCCCGGCGCGCAGCCCGAGGCGCTGAGGCGAGAAGCCGAAGTGACGAGGGCGAGCACCGGGGCCCGAGCGAGGGTCGATCCGAGCGAGGGTCGGAATGAGTAGGTTCCGAATCTCATTCGGAACCGATGGCTGGCGTGCGCGGATCGCTGAGGAGTACACGTTCGACGCGGTCCGCATCTGCTCGCAGGCCGTCGCGCAGTGGGTGCGGACGAACGGCGGCGCGGACCGTGGTGTCGTCATCGGCTTCGATCGCCGTTTCGTCTCCGAGCACTTCGCCGCCGCGGCGGCGGAGGTCGTCGCGGCGAACGGCGTGAACGTGCACCTCGCGTCGAGCGCGGCGCCGACGCAGTCGTTCTCGTGGGCGACGATGCGCCGCAAGGCGAAGGCGGGGATCGTCATCACCGCGAGCCACAACCCGTGGACCGACAACGGCTTCAAAGTGAAGACCGAGAGCGGCGCCGCCGCACCGCCGGCGATGCTGAAGGAGCTCGAGGCGATCATCCATCCCCTGCAGGACGGGAAGGGGAAGGTCGAGCGCATGGCCTTCGACGACGCGAAGGCGAAGGGCCTCGTCGAGGTGTTCGATCCCGCGCCCGACTACCTCGCCCGCGTCGCCGAGCTCTTCGACCTCGATGCCTTCCGCGGCGCCGGGTACACGGTGGTGTGCGAGCCGCTCTACGGCAGCGCGGCGGGGTACTTCACGCGCCTCATCGGCGGCGGCCGCACCAAGGTCATCGAGATGCACAGCGAGCGGAACCCGTTCTTCGGCGGCGTGAACCCCGAGCCCATCCCGCCGAACATCGACGAGTTCCTCGCGCGGGTGCCCGCGGAGCACGCCGACGTCGGCCTCGCGGTCGACGGCGACGCCGACCGCGCCGGCCTCGCCGACGAGACGGGCCGGTTCGTGACGACGCTCACCGTGTACGCGCTGCTCATGTGGTATCTGCTCGAGGTCCGCAAGCTGCGCCAGCCCGTCGTGAAGACCGTGAACATGACGCTCATGGCCGACCGCCTCGGCGAGCGGTACGGCGTGCCGGTGCACGAGGTGCCCGTCGGATTCAAGTACATCGGCCCGAAGATGGCCGAGACCGGCGCGATGATGGGCGGCGAGGAGTCGGGCGGCTTCGGCTTCGCGATGCATCTGCCCGAGCGCGACGGGATCGTCGCGGACCTCTTCTTCCTCGACTTCATGCTGAAGACGCGGAAGAAGCCGTCGCAGCTGATCGCGGAGCTCATGGATCTCGCCGGGCCGTCGGCGTATCTGCGCCGCGACATCCACTTCGACGCGGCGACGTACCCGAAGGAGAAGGAGCGGATCATGGCCGAGCTCGGGTCCGCACGTCCCGATCGGCTCGACGGCCAGCCCGTGGCGCGCGCGGTCCTGCTCGACACGAAGGACGGCGCGAAGTTCTTCCGCCAGGACGGCTCGTGGCTGCTCATCCGCCTCTCGGGCACGGAGCCGCTCGTGCGCATCTACGCCGAGACGCGCGATCCGAAGGAGCTCGCGCCGCTCCTCGACGCGGGCGAGAAGCTCATCGGCGTGAAGAAGGGCCACTGATGGACGCGACCGTCATCGAGACCGTCGAGCGCATCCGGCGGGCGGATCCCGAGGGGATGCTCGACCGGATCAAGGAGCTCCCGAAGCAGGTGCGCGACGCGTGGGCCATCGCGCAGCGCGCGCAGATCCCGCCGGCCTTCGGCGACGTGCGCAGCATCGTCGTGAGCGGCATGGGGGGGTCGGCGATCGGCGGCGACCTCGCGGCCGCGCTCGTCAGCGGCGAGCTGAAGGTGCCGATGTCCGTTCACCGCGACTACGGCCTCCCCGCGTACGTCGGGCGCGACTCGCTCGTCATCGTGTCGTCGTACTCCGGGAACACCGAGGAGTCGCTCTCCTCGTTCGAGGACGCGCGCAAGCGCGGCGCGAAGGTCATCGCGATCACGACGGGCGGACGCCTCGCGGAGCTCGCGACGGCCGCGGGGTTCCCGATCGTCACGTTCGCGTACCCGGCACGGCCGCGCGCGACGCTCGGCTATTCGCTCACCCTCGTCCTCGGCGTCCTCTCGCGCATGGGCCTCGTTCGCGACCTCGCCGCCGACGTCGAGGCGGCGCTCGCGGACGTCGCGAAGCTGCAGGAGAAGGTGCACGAGGGCGCGCGCTCGAACGACGCGAAGAAGCTCGCCCTCGCGCTCGCCGAGAAGATCGTCTTCGTGTACGGCGCGGGCGCGATGGGCGTCATGGCCCGCCGCGTGAAGGGCCAGTGGAACGAGAACGCGAAGGCGTGGGCCGCGTTCGACGTGCTGCCCGAGCTCGACCACAACGCCGTCGTCGGCTTCCCGCACCCCGCGATCGCGAAGCAGGCGCTCGCGGTGCTCATCCTGCGGAGCTCGCAGGACCTCGGGCGCCACCGCGTCCGCTGGGAGGTCACGAAGGAGCTCCTCGACCAGTCCGGGATCGAGCACCACAGCCTCGAGCTGCCCGGGGCGAACGCCCTCTCCGAGGTGCTCCAGATGACCTACGTCACGGACCACGTGTCCTTCTACATCGCGCTCCTGAACGGCGCCGACCCGTCACCGAACAAGGCCATCGACTTCCTGAAGGACCGGCTCGCGAAGGCCTAGTGCCCTTCGCCTACTGCCCTCGCGACGGCACCAAGCTCGTTCCGACGCGGATCGACGGACGCGACCGGCCAGGATGCCCGCGCTGCGGCTTCGCCGACTTCGTCCACGTCCAGATCGGCGCGAACACGATCGTCGAGCGTGAAGGGTCGGTCCTCCTGGTGAAGGTGAACTATGGGCCGCGGAACGGACGATGGGCGCTCCCCGGCGGGCTCGTCGAGGACGACGAGACCCCCGACGCGGCGGCGATACGCGAGACCGAGGAGGAGACGGGCTTCGTCGTGGAGCTCGACGGCCTGCTCACGACGTACATGCGTCCGGGTGCACCGATCATCGTCGTCATCTACCGCTCGCACATCGTCGGCGGAGAGATGCGGATCGCCCCCGAGGAGCTCTCGGAGGCGGCGTTCTTCCCGCGCGACGAGATACCACCGCTCGCGGAGCTCGCTTGGCCGTCGACGATCCACGGCATCGATGCGTGGAAAGCGTTCGAGCGCGCGCGGCCGTAGATCTGCCGACTTTTGGCCCCTTCCGACGGGTTTCCTCAGAGGTCTATCGTTGCCACGGGTCGAAGAATGCCGGTCGCGCAGCAGCGGATCGAGATCCTGAAAAGGCGTGGAGGGAACCGATGTATTCGAGCCTCATCTCCATGGTCGAGAAGGCGAAGCGTTACGCCGACGAGCCGGATCGCATCAGCATCCGTGACCTCGAGGTCGACTTCCGCGGCGTCAACGGGACACACCGTGTGGGGCTGCGGGGAGATGAATGGCACTGCGAGTGCGACCATTTCCAGGCGCACGGGCTCTGCGCGCACGTCATGACGCTGCAGCGCCTCTTCGGCACGCACCTGCGTGACGAAGTGCGCTACACGGCGGAGCGCATCCCGGCCTAGCATCTCGCGGACAACTGAATACGCGGGCTGTCAGCGAAGCCGGTGAGAGTCCGGCACGGTCTGGCCACCGTGTGAGGAGGTTCGCCTCCTCGAGTCGGGTCGCCTGATGTCCCGCACGCGGCCGAAAGCCTTCCGAAGAAAGGGTGCGGTCAATGGACATCACGCGACGCGGCCTCCTCGGTCTCCTCCTGGCGCTCCTCGTTTCCTGCGGCTCCCCGAACGTCGGCGCCCCATCGCCGTCGCCGACGACGGCCAGCGCCGCGGCGACCGCCACCCCGGCGTTCCCCCGCACCGTCACGGACTTCCAGGGGCGCAACACCGTCATCGCCAAGCGGCCCGAGCGCATCGTCTCGGTCGGCGCGTCGAATACCGAGTTCCTCTTCGCGCTCGGCGCGGGCGAACGCGTCGTCGGCGTCGACGACTTCTCCGACTTCCCGGCCGACGCGAAGAAGAAGGAGAAGGTCGGCGGCGTGAAGGTGAACGTCGAGAAGGTCGTCAGCCTGAAGCCGGACCTCGTCCTCATCGTGAAGCTGTCCGACGGGACGATCGAGAAGCTCGCCGGCGCGGGCCTCGCCGTGATGGTCGTCGACCCGCAGGGCCTCGTGGACGTCTACCGGACCGCGGTCGTCATCGGCACCGCGATCGGTGCGGACGGGCAGAAGCTCGCATCGGATCTCGAGAAGCGCGTCGACGCCGTGCGCGAGAAGGCGCGCGCGATCACCGCGAAGCCGAGGGTCTTCCACGAGGTCGACGCATCGGACCCCGGCAAGCCGTACACGGTCGGTCCCGGGTCCTATCTCTCCGAGCTAATCGACGTCGCGGGCGGCATCAACATCGCGGCGCGGGCGTCATCGCCATATCCGCAGCTCTCGCTCGAGGAGGTCGTGAAGGCGGACCCCGAGGTCATCGTCCTCGCGGACGCGGATTACGGGGTCACGGCGGAGCAGGTCGCCGCGCGGCCCGGCTGGTCGGGGATCTCGGCGGTGAGGAACAAGAAGGTGTTCCCGATCTCGGACAGCCTCGTGAGCCGGCCGGGCCCGCGCGTCGCGGAGGCCGCCGAGGCGTACGCGAAGGTCCTGCACCCGCAGATCTTCCGTTGAGCCCGAGGACGGCGGTCGTCCTCGTCGCCCTCGCTGTGGCGCTCGGGGCGAGCGTCGTCCTCGCGACGATGTTCGGCGCCGTCCCCCTCGTGGCCGCGGACGTCTTCGGGTCATTCTTCGGCGACACGGACCGGACAACGGGGATCATCGTCCGCGATATCCGGTTCCCGCGGGTCATCGCGGCCGCCCTCGTCGGCGCCGCGCTCGCGGCGGCCGGCGCGCTGCTGCAGGGCCTCCTCCGGAATCCGCTCGCGGACCCGTACGTCACCGGGACCTCCGCTGGAGGCGCGCTCGGCGCCGTGGTGGCGGTGACGATCGGCGCCTACGGGGCATGGATCCCGCTCCTCGCGTTCGTCGGCGCGCTCGGCTCCGTGGCGCTGGTGTGGCAGCTCGCGCGGCTCGGCGGCCGGACCACCGTCCTCACGGTCCTCCTCGCCGGCGTCGTCCTCTCGTCGTTCGCCGGAGCGGCCGTCAGCTTCGTCCTCGTCGCGACGGACCGGCTCGGCCTGCGCGTGCGCTCGGTCCTCGACGTGCTCGTCGGCTCGGTCACGTCGCGCGCTCTCCCTGACCTCGCAGCCGCCGCGGCGATCATCGGGCTGGGGCTCGCGATCGCCCTCCTCATCGCGCCGCGGATCGATGCATACGCGTTCGGGGAAGAGCAGGCCGCGGCGCTCGGCGTCGACACGGAGCGGACCACGCTCATCGCGCTCACGGCCACCGCGCTGTTGGCCGGTGCGGCGGTCGCGCTCGCGGGGCTGGTCGGCTTCGTCGGCCTCGTCATCCCGCATGCGCTCCGCGCCGTCGTCGGCGCGGCGCACCGCCGGCTCGTCGCGACGTCGGCGCTCGCCGGCGCGACGGCGCTCGTCGTGGCCGATGCCGGCGCGCGCATCGTGGTGGCACCGACGGAGCTGCCGGTCGGGGTCATCACCGGTCTCGTCGGCGCGCCCTTCTTCCTTCTCCTGCTCTATCGCTCCCGCCGCACGGTCATCGTGTGACGCGACTCGTCGCGGAGCGGCTGCGAGCGGGGTACGGCTGGCATCAGGTCCTCAGCGGGGTCGACCTCGTCTTCGAGGGGGCGACGCTCACGGCGATCGTCGGCCCGAACGGCGCGGGCAAGTCGACGCTGCTGCGCTGCCTCGGCGGGCTCATCCCGCCGAAGGCCGGCCGCGTGACGCTCGACGGGATCGATCTCGCGTCCCTCGATCGCACGGCCGTCGCGCGGCGCATCGCGGTCGTCCCACAGGCGACAGAGACGCTGTTCCCCTTCACGGTCCGCGAGATCGTCGCGCTCGGACGGACCGCCCGCCTCGGCCGGCTCGCGATCCCGCGTGCGGCCGACGCCGCCGCGATCGACCGAGCGCTCGCCGAGCTGGATCTGACGGCCCTCGCGGCGCGTCCGATCGACGCGATCTCCGGCGGCGAGCGCCAGCGCGCGGTCCTCGCGATGGCGCTCGCGCAGGAGGGCGACGTCCTGCTCCTCGACGAGCCGACGGTGCACCTCGATCCC
>WNFV01005266.1_pt1 | contig 15707 bp, 14 predicted proteins | sample 5400101 | NCBI WGS metagenome assembly WNFV01 (sample SAMN13153361, study PRJNA577476) | soil metagenome | isolation source: 115 cm soil or saprolite under grassland replicate 1 | place: USA:California | collected 2016-06-15 | reverse complement strand
GGCGGCTGTCCTCGTGGCATGCGGGGCAGCGACGACGAGTGATACCACGGTTGGCTCGGCGCCCGCGAGCACGCAGCCGCCGGCATCTACCACCAGCGCGCCCGCTACAGCCGCGACCAGCGCAGCATCGGACGCAACGGTTGTGACCAACGCGATACCGGCCGCGACTGCTGTGGCCAGCGCAGCGCCGCCCGCGCCCGCCGCCACCGCAACCGCCAAGCTCAACCTAAACACTGTGACCGAAGACCAATTGATGAGCACGATTCCTAACTTCAGCACCCGCATGGTGCGCGAGTTCATGGAGTATCGGCCGTACATCAGCATCCAGCAGTTCCGCAAGGAGATTGGCAAATATGTCAGCGCCGATCAGGTGGCCACGTACGAGCAGTATGTGTACGTGCCGATCGCCGTGGATCAGGCCGATGCGGCAACGCTCCAGCAGCTGTCGGGCGTCGACGCCACTATCGCCGACCAGCTGATCGCCGGCCGGCCCTACGGTTCCAGCCAGGCCTTCCTTACCAAGCTCGCTGGCCTGGTTTCGGCAGCCGATGCGCAGCAGGCTGCGGCGTATATTGCCGCAGCGTAACTCATCGCCCGCTCGGCCAGCCTTGTGTAGAGCTGGCCGGGCGGGCAAGGAATATATCAACATGCCTACGACAACTGTTGAACAGCGCCTGCGAACCTTCTTGCTCTGGTTGGCTGGGTCGATGTGCGTCGGCACGACCGTCGAGCTGTTCCTGGCTAAACACTACGAAGACCCGGTACAGTTTATACCGTTTGTCTTGTGTGGTGTGGGACTCATTGCCGTGGTGGCTGCTCTGCGCCGCCCGCAGCGTGCACGATTGCTGGCGCTGCGTGGGGTGATGAGCCTGCTCTTGCTCGGCAGCCTGCTTGGGATCTACGAACACCTCGTGAATAACTTCGCGTTTGAGCTAGATATGCGGCCGAGCGCGGTCTGGAGCGATGTCTGGTTCCAGGCGCTCAGAGGTGCGGCGCCGCTGCTGGCGCCAGGGATTCTTGCGGTGGCGGCCGTCGTCGCGATCGCCGCGACATATGCGCACCCTGCATTAGTGCGCCAGAACGGCGCTGCGGTGCAGGTAGGCCCGGCCGCTGGCGAGCCGACGCTGGGAGAGCGCCGACGCACTTAAGAGCCAATTAGTCATAAAAGGAGAGAATTGTATGCCAACCCTTAAGCACATTATTGCCGTCAGCGCGCTCGCTATCGCGCTGATCGTCGGCGTGGCGGCATATGCCGTCTTCAAGACGCCGGCGGCGTCCAGCGGGCAGATCCAAGCTATTCCGCTGGACGCGAGCGCGCCGCAGGTTTCAACCACTGGCGCGCAACCAACGACAGCGGCCGCGGCATCCAGTACATCGGCCGCATCCACGAGCGTGGTGACATTGCAGATGATCCAGGCCGAATCGGAAGCACGTTTTATCATTGACGAGGTGCTCAACGATGCGCCCAAGACCGTGATTGGCACGACCGATCAAGTCGCCGGCGAAATTGCGATCGATCCTCAGGATCCGACCCAGACGCGCGTCGGCGTGATTCAGGTCGATGCGCGGGCGCTGACAACCGATAGCGACTTTCGCAATCGCGCGATTAAGAACCAGATTCTGGAGACGGATCAGTACGAATATGTCACCTTCACGCCGACAAAGATAGTTGGGCTGCCGCAGGCCGGCGCTGTCGGCAAGCCATATACGTTCCAGATTGTCGGCGATCTGACTATTCGCGATGTGACGAAGCAGGTGACGTTTGATGTGACCGCCACCGCAGCGGCGGCGAGCCGGATCGAAGGCACGGCGACGACATCAATCGCCTATGCCGATTACGGCATCAGCATTCCTCAAGTTCGGCAGGTTGCCAGCGTGGCCGACCAGGTGCAGCTAGAGCTTGATTTTGTAGCAGTGGCGGCATAAATTGTACCGCTGATGCGCTGAAGACGTGATGGCGCTGACAGAGTGCCGCACAGGCGAACAGCGTCAGGGTATCAAGCTCACCCCAATTGACGTAGCCTTTGACCTGGTATATACTGGTATAACAATCTTCTACCAGATCAAGGTGAATATGCACGACGATATCGCGCAACAGCCGGCCGCGCTGCGCGCGGTGATAAGCTACTACCAGAGCAGCGAAGGCGCCGCGCGTCTGGCGGCCGCGCCGATCGGGCGCGCGCCGATCCTGACTGGTATGGGTGCGTCGTATCATGCTGCGCTGGCGATCGTCCCCTACTTTCACAGCTTGGGTATCCCGGCGCTTGCCGTTGAGGCGATCGATCTACTGTACTACAACCAGGCGCTGCTTCAGGATGGCCGGCCGCTGATCTTCATCTCGCAGTCCGGCAAGAGCGCGGAGGTTGCCGCAGTTGCCGAGGTACTGCCGGCTGGGGCGGCGCTGCTGGCGGTGACGAACGACGCCGAGAGCTTGCTTGCGCGGCGCGCCCAGCTGGTGCTGCCCACGTTGGCGGGCAAAGAGAGCGGCGTCGCCACCAAGACCTACCTGAACTGTCTGGCCGTGCTGTGGCTGCTGGCGCGGCGCTGGGGCGGTGTGCTGGATGGTGCTGAAGGATCTACTCTGGAGCTGGTTGCGGCTGAGAGCGAGCGACTGGTGGCGGATGCCGCTGCGACGGCAGCGCGCTGGCTGGATGCGCTTGGCGCGGCCGAGCGACTGGTGTTCACCGGCCACGGCCCGCATGTGTCGACCGCGCGCCAGGCGGCGATGATGCTGGCCGAGCGCGCCCGAGTCGCGGCGATTGGTATGGGCGTGGGCGCGCTGCGGCACGGCCCGATCGAGATCGCGCAGCCGGATCTGGGCGCGGTGATCTTCGCTTCGCCGGGGCGTTCGAGCGACTCGGCAATCACGCTGGCGCGCGAGCTGTCCGGCTACGGCGCGCGTGTGCTGATCGTGGAGCAAGGCCGCACGCGCAATCTGGATGCGGCATCCGATGCGGCATTAGCGATCGACGAGTTTCTCGCGCCGTTGCTCGATGTCATTCCAGCTCAGATCTTCGCCGATGCGCTGGCGCGCAAGCTTGGCGTCGGGCCAGGCTTTCGCTATATTGGCAAGGTCGTGACGCGGCTGTAGATCACAGGACTTACCCGGTCACGCTTTCAACCGCCGCTTTGCCTGCGGCAGCATGGTACTTCCCATTGCATCTGTTGTTCGTATTTTCGCTCTGCGAGCGAAAATACGAACAACAAAAAGAAGATAAAGTACCGCTGTGAATGACCACCACATTCACCTAGGATCGACGATGATCGCCATGCCACCGGTCGATCGCACGGCGCGCCCGAACGAAAAGTTGCCGCTCTACGCCCAGCTCAAGGAGCAGATTATCGCCGCGATTGCGCGCGGCGATCTCGCGCCGAGCGACCAGATTCCGTCGCAGCGCGTGTTGTGCGAGGATTATGGAATGAGCCATATGACGGTTCGTCGCGCGATCAGCGAGCTGCTCCATGAGGGCGTGATCTACGCGATCCCTGGCAAAGGGCTGTATGTGACCGAGCCAAAGCAGGATGCCGAGCCGCCACTGCGGGGATTCACCGAGGATATGTCGCAGCGTGGGATGGTGGCGTCGAGCCAGGTGCTAGCGGCTGAGATCGTCGGCGCCTCGACCGTGCTGTCGAGCGCGCTGGGTGTCCCAATCGGCACAGCGCTGGTCTATCTACGCCGGCTGCGCCTTGCCGATGGCGCGCCGATGGCGGTACAGGGCAGCTATCTGCCACAAGCGCTGTGCCCAGGGCTGCTCGAACATGATCTGGGCCGCGGCTCGCTGTTTGATCTGCTGCGCAACGTCTATCACCTGCGTCTGGCCGACGGCACCACAGCGGTCGAGGCCGCGCTGGCGGATGCTGAGCACGCCAGGCTGCTAGGGCTGCGCGTCCCCGCGCCGCTGCTGATCGTCGAGCAGCTGAACTACCTCGACAGCGGCCAGGCGATCGAATTCGTTCGGTCGGCCTACCGGGCCGATCGATACCGGCTGCGGGTATAATCCATCTGCGAATTGTGCTAATCTATGCGAAAGAGCGGCCGATACTCGTCACTTGTCATTCGTCACTCGAAAGGAGCAGATGCCATGGAAGACCTAACCAAGCGTCTCAGTCGTCGATCGTTCCTGCGCGCGCTCGGGGCTGCGGGCGGCGCCGCGGTCGCCGGCAGCGTGCTGGCCGCCTGTGGCGGCAGCACTCCAACTGCGCCCGCCGCGACCAGCGCGCCGGCTGCCGAGGCGCCCACCGCCGCGCCCGCAGCGGCAGCCCCCACGAGCGCGCCGGCCGCCGAAGCCACCGCCGCGCCGGCCGCCGAAGCCACCGCCGCGCCGGCCGCTGCCGCCAGCGGCGGAGAAGTCAGCCTGCTCTGGTCGGATACGACCAACGCGCGCACGCCGCTGCTGGATGATTTCACCAAGGCTACCGGCATCAAGGTCAACCAGACGATCGTGCAGTACAACGAGCGACTGAATAAGATCAACACTGCGGTCAATGGCGGCGGCGGCTTCGACGTGGTTCAGATGGACACGATCTGGACGGCGCAGTTCGCCTCGGCTGGCTGGGTCGACGACCTGACCGATCGCATCACCGCCGACATCAAGAAGGATGTGCCCGAGTCATCGCTCAGCGCGGTGACCTATCAGGGTAAGCTCTACGGCATGCCGCTGTTCAACAGCGCCAAGCATCTGTTCTACAACGCTAAGCTAACCAAGGATGCTGGCTTCGACAAACCGCCCACCACGCTCGACGAATTCGTGGCGCAGGCCAAGGCCACCACCAAGCCCGGCCAGTGGGGCTCGGTCTGGGGTTGGAAGCAGGCCGAGGGGCTGATCTGCGACTGGATCGCAATCATGTTCACGAAGAAGGGCGCGCAGATCCTGGATGGCAATGGCAAGGCGGTCTTCAATACGATGGGCGGAACCGAAGCGGTCCAGTGGATGGTCGATCTGCTGTATACGCACAAGGTCGCCGATCCGGCCTCGCTGGAGTACACCGAGGACGATGTCAAGAAAGCGTTCTTCACTGGCACGGTCGCCCTCACCTATAACTGGGAAGGTGTGCTGCCCGACGGTAACGACCCGGCCAAATCAAAGGCTGCGCCGAACGTCAAGATCGATCTGCTGCCTGGCAGCGCGGATGTCAAGAGCTCCAGCGTGAATGGCTCGGAGGGCTGGGCGATCCTGAAGAACACGACCAATAAAGATAACGCCTGGAAGCTGCTCGAGTATATGGCCAGCCCGGCATGGCAGAAGAAGGCTGCGGTCATTGCGGGCGATTACCCGATTCTGTCTTCGCTCTACACCGACCCGGATCTGGCGAAGCAGGTGCAGGATTTCCCGCTGTACGGCGAGCAGTTCAAGTACCTGGCCACGCGCCCGCAGGTGGCCAACTATGCGCAGGCATCGGACAGCATCCAGAAGCACATGCACGAGGCGCTGCTCCAGAAGGCTACGCCCAAGGACGCGATGGACGCCGCCGCCGACGAGGTGAACAAGTCTTCTGCCGCGCCGTAGTTAGGGGATAGGGGATAGGGGTTAGGGGTTAGCAACTTCGAATTCAACGATTTCAACGATCTCAATGACCTTAACCCTTAACCCTTAACCCTTAATCTGGAGTCTGATACATGGCCCAACCAATCGCAACAACCTCGCGGACAGCGCCGCGTCGCAGCCGCGAGCTATCCGAGCGGGCGCTGGGCATTGTTATGCTCGCGCCGATGCTGCTGGTGCTGGTGCTGGTGATTGGCTACCCGCTGTTCGATTCGTTCTGGCTCAGCCTGCATCGCGTCAACCTGGCCAGCCCTGAGCAAGGGCAGCCCTTTATTGGCTTGGGCAACTATCTATACGCGTTTCGCCAGCCGGACTTCTGGTACGCGGTTCAGCGTACGCTGTATTTTACGATTCTGTCGGTCGGGCTGGAGCTGGTGCTGGGCATTGTGTTCGCGGTGCTGCTCGACGAGCGTTTCCGAGGCAACCTGAGCGCGCGCCTGGCTATGATCTTTCCATGGGCGCTGCTGACCGTCAGCAACGGCGTGCTGTGGGCCTGGATTCTCAACCCGACTTATGGCGTGGCGAATGCGCTGCTGCTTCAGCTGGGCCTGCTGGATGCGCCGAAACCCTGGCTCAGCGATACGTTCTGGACTATGAACGTGATCATCTTGGCCGATGCCTGGAAGACTGTGCCGAATATGACGCTGCTGCTGCTGGCCGGGCTCCAGCCGATCTCGGCCGACCTGTACGAGGCCGCCGAGGTCGATGGCGCCACGCGCTGGCAGAAGTTCAGCGGGATCACGCTGCCGCTGCTGCGCCCGGTGATCCTGGTGGCGGTGGCGTTGCGCACGATCGGCGCGTTCAAGGTCTTCGATATCATCTACGTGCTGACGGGCAACGGCGGCCCGGCCAATAGCACCAAGGTGATCGCGTTCTACGATTACGATCAGGCCTTTCACTACCTGTTCTTCGGCTATGGCGCCGCGATCTCCTGGTTGATCACCGCGTTTATGCTGGTGATGATCGTGATCTACATCCGGCTGTTGAGGAGCGATGTCGATGTCTAGCAATGTGATGCGCCGCGGCAACCTGCTGAGCCCGGCCCTGCGCCGGGCGCTGCTGCTGGCCTATCTGATCTTCACGCTGCTGCCGCTGGTCTGGCTGTTTCTCAGCACGATCCAGACCCAGGCAAGTCTGCTGACACTGCCGGTGCGGATCATTCCTTCTGAGGTGACCTGGCAGAATTACATCGACATTTTCAAGCCGGCCGCCTTTGGCGAGAACAGCGGCGAGTCGACCTTTCTGCTGGCGATTCGCAATAGTGTGATTGTCTGCCTGGGCACCACGGCGGTGGCGATGGTATTCGGCACGCTGGCTGCGTACGCCTTCGCGCGCTTCAACTTCCCGCGCAAGCGCACGCTGCTGCTGATCGTATTGGGCAGCCAGCTGCTGCCGGCGATCTCGTTGATCATCCCACTATTCCGCATGTTCAAGAGCGCCGGATTGCTCGACACTCTGACGGCGCTGATCCTGGCCTATTCGACCTTTAGCATGCCGTTTGTGGTCTGGATCATGGCCGGCTACTTTCAGAGCGTGCCGATCGAGATGGAGGAGGCCGCGCGGATCGATGGCGCCAGCCGCTTCCAATCGTTCATCCGTGTGGCGCTACCGCTGGCCGCGCCGGGGCTGGCCGCCACTGCGATCTTCACGCTGCTGAACGCCTGGGATGAATTCTTCTTCGCGCTGATCTTCACGTCAACCTACTCCGCGAAGACCGTGCCGGTGGCGCTGGCCGAGTTTATCGGGCGGCACAATGTGAACTGGGGCCTGCTGGTCACTGGCGGCTTCATCGCCAGCCTGCCGCCGATCGTGCTCTCGCTGGCGTTCTATCGCTATATTGTCTCGGGCCTGTCGGCCGGTGGACTGAAGGGCTGACCAAGGACGAAGGACGAAGGACGAAGGTTCGCGCTTTGCGGTCTTTCGTCCTTCGTCTTTCGTCCTTGGTCACGGGTAAGGAGGAACATATGAAACTTGCACTGATCGGCGGCGGCGGGGTGCGCTCGCCGCTATTCGTTGCCTCGGCGCTGCGGCGGGCCGAGCGCGTGGGCCTGGAAGAGCTGTGCCTGATGGACACCGACGCTGAGAAGCTGGCGATCTTCGGCGAGCTGTGCCGCGAGGTCACGCGCCGGGCCGAGAGCGATGTTCGCATCACCACCACCACCGACCCACACGCGGCGCTCGACGGCGCGGCGCATGTCGTCACCACCATCCGCGTCGGCGGTGAGCAGGGGCGCGTGCTGGATGAGCGGATCGCGCTCAGGCACGGCGTGCTGGGGCAAGAGACCACCGGGCCGGGCGGGTTCGCGATGGCGCTGCGCAGCATCCCGGCCATTCTGCAGTACGCCGAGTTGTTGGATAAGGCCAGCCCTGGCGCATGGCTGTTTAGCTTTACCAACCCGGCCGGCCTGGTCACGCAGGCGCTGCGCGACGCTGGCTTCAGCCGCACGATCGGCATCTGCGATGGCGCGAACGTTGGGCATCAGTCGGTGGCCGATTGGCTGAAACTCGACCAGCACAAGCTGCGCGCCGAGGTGTTTGGCCTGAATCATCTCTCCTGGACGCGCCGCGTGCTGCTGGGCGACAACGACGTATTGGCGCCGCTGCTGCGCGACCCGGCCTTTCTTTCGGGCACCATGATGAAGCTGTTCGACCCGGCGCTGGTCGAGCAGATCGGCATGTGGCTGAACGAGTATCTTTACTATTTCTACTATGCCGAGCAGGCCGTCGAAGCGATCGGCCGCGACGAGAAGACCCGCGGCGAGGAGATCGTCGAGCTGAACGCCAGGCTGATGGATCAGCTGCGCGCGATCGATGTCAGGCGCGACCCGGCCGCCGGGCTGCGGGCCTTCTATACCTACCAAAATCGCCGCCATGCCACCTACATGCACTACGCCCAGCCCGATGGCCCGAGCATGGCCGAGGCCGACCAGCATGTGGACGAGGTGCATATGTCCGATGGCGAGGGCTACGCTGGCGTGGCGCTGGGGATCATCGAGGCGCTGGAGACCGGCGAGCCGCTGTACACCGCGCTGAATGTGCCGAACGACGGCGCGATCGACGGCATGCGCGCCGACGATGTGGTCGAGGTCAGCTGCGTGATCGACCGTGACGGCGTGCGGACGCTGCCGATCGGCGCGATCCCCGAGCCGCAGGCGCTGCTGATGCGCCAGGTCAAGCTGTACGAGCGGCTGACGGTCGAGGCGATCGCCACGCGCTCGCGCGCCACCGCCGTGGCCGCGCTGATGGCCCACCCGCTGGTGCTCTCGTACTCGCGCGCGAAGCCGCTGGTGGATGAGTACCTGGAGGCGCATAAGGCATACGTGGGCGAGTGGAGCAGATTGTAGATTGCATATTGCAAATTGCAAATTGGGCTTTCCCAATCTACAATTTGCAATCTAACAATTTACATTTCGCTCGCGCAACGACCCGGTGTTTCGGGAGCGCACTACGCCATTGCGCCGCGCGCTAATGGGCGAAATGGGGCCGGCCGGAGGAGCCGTTCGGGAATTGTAACCCCTTAACCCTTAATTCGCGGCACCACTTCCTCGGCCAGCCGCGCCACAATATCATCGGGGTACGGGTAGCGCAAGTTGAGGATCAGGTGCGTCGCGCCGGCATCCACGTAACCCTGCACTGCTGCCACTGTTGCGCCCAGGTCGTCGTAGTTGACCATTACCTGAACCGACAGCTCGATCTCGGCCATGTCGCGACCGACTGCGGCGCAGTGCTCGCGCAGCACCCCGATCTTGTGCGTGAAGGTCTCGACCGGCCCGCCGGCGAAGTTCCAGACATCAGCGTATTGAGCTACCACGCGCAGGGTCAGCTGCTCGCCGCCGCCGCCGACCACGAAGGGCGGGTAGGGCTTCTGCACTGGCTTTGGCTCGCAGCGCGACTGCTTGAGCTGGTAGTAGCGCCCGTCGAAGTCGGTCAGGTGCTGGGTGAATAGGCGCTTGATGATCTCGCAGGCCTCACCGAAGCGCCGGATGCGCTCGCCGGGTGCGTATAGCGGGATGCCCATGCTGCTGTGCTCGTACTCGTTCCAGCCCGCGCCAATCCCCAGATCCAGCCGCCCGTTCGAAATCACATCCACCGTCGCGGCCATATGCGCCAGCACCGCTGGGTGGCGGTAGGTATTGCCGGTCACCATCTGGCCGATCCGGATGCGATTGGTCCGCGCCGCGAATGCCGCCAGCAGCGTCCAGCCCTCCAGGCACGGCCCATCCAGGTCGAGCCCACCGATCGGCGCGAAATGGTCGAACAGCCAGGCGTGCTCGAACACCGGCGTGGCGTCGGCCGCCTGCCAGACTTTCAGCATCGCGTCGTAGGTGGTGTGCTGGGGCGCGGTCTTGATCCCGAAGCGTAGCTTTGCCATGATTACTCCTTGTAGGGGTTAGGGGTTAATCTCATCGAAGACTATGAAATCATCGAGTTCACTGCTGTTAACCCTTAACCCCTAACCCTTAATCCATCTCCCATGTTGCGTCGCCATAGAAATCGCCGTGGTCGCGCGCCAGGAAGCCCTCGATCGCCGCACGCTTGTCGCCCAGGCGGAACGATGGGCCGTGGCCGGCGTGGCAGATCGCCTCATCCGGCCATGGCAGCACGACCTTGCGCAGCGTCCGTAGCGTGGTCTGGAATGCTGCCGATGAGCGGGTGTTGCCGGGCCCGCCCGCGAACAGTGTATCGCCGACGATAATATCAGTTCCGCCAATCACGGCGAAGCAGATCATGTCGTCGATGTGGCCGGGCGCGTAATGCGCCTTCAGCGCGTGCTGGCCGACGCTGATGATCTCGCCGTCGGCTATCTCATGATCGGTCGCCAGCGCCATGCCCTGGAAGTGCGGGCCAGGGTGCGCCAGCAGTGGGACTTTGAGCCGCTCGCGCATCACTTGGAGCGCGCCGACGTGATCGGGGTGCGTGTGGGTCAGCAGAATGGCGATCGGCTGTGTACCTGCCAGCATCTCCGTGAGCGTATCCGGGTCGGCGCCGGGGTCGATCAGCACGCTCTGGTGGGTGGCAGGGCAGGCCAGCGTGTAGGTGTTCATCGGCCAGGGGCCGACTGAGCGCGCGCGTAGCTCCAGCGTAGGGGGTGTGGACATGCATATACTCCTTCGCTTTGGGGTGCAATGATGCGATGCAGGTGTGGGAATGCGGCTGGCACTATTGTAGCACAGGCGATGGCTCTGATGCCTCATTTTGGCTTACGCAAACACACGTATAATATAGGAAAGTCCGCTCCTCTTCCGTTTCTGGGATGTTCGGTTCGCCCGGCCGGGCGAACCGAACATCCCAGAAACACAAAACAGAAAGTACCATAGCATGAAAATCACTGAGGTCAACACCTACCTGGTCGGCAACCCCTGGAAGAATTGGCTGTTCGCGCAGGTCGAGACGGATGCGGGCGTCCACGGCATTGGCGAGGGCACGCTCAATATGATGGGCAAGACCGTCGAGGCCTGTATTCACGAGCTGAAGCCGCTGGCGATCGGTATGGATCCGTTCCAGGTCGAGACGATCGCGCTGCGCCTGACCCGTGATGCATACTCCGATGGCGGCCAAATCCAGGGCTCGGCGCTGGCCGCCATCGAGACCGCCTGCTGGGATATCATGGGCAAGGTCACCAACCAGCCGCTGTACAAGCTGCTGGGTGGGCGCTGTCACGGCCGGCTGCGAGCCTACGCGAACGGCTGGTATCGTGGCGAGCGCACGCCCGCGGCCTTCCACGCGGCGGCGCAGAAGGTGGTGGCACATGGGTACACTGCGCTGAAGTTCGATCCCTTTGGCGCGGCCTGGCGCACGCTGAGCCTGGACGAGCTGGATCTGTCGGTGGCGATCGTGGCGGCGGTGCGCGCGGCGGTCGGCCCGGCGATCGACATCATGGTCGAGGGCCACAACCGCTTCAATGTCGCCACCGCCATCCGCGTAGCCGAGGCGATCGCGCCCTACCGGCCGACCTGGTTCGAGACGCCAGTGCCACCGCACCGAATATCGCAGATGGTCGAGGTGGCGCGGCGCAGCCCGGTGCCGATCTGCTGCGGCGAGGATTACTACAACCGCGAGCAGTTTCTGGAATTGCTGGAGCACGACGCTGTCAGTATTATCAACCCCGAGCCGCAGTACCTGGGCCTGTCGGCCGCCAAGCAGATCTGCGGCCTTGCGCACGGCTATGGCGTTGTCACCGCGCCGCACAGCGCGCAGGGGCCGCTGTGCACGCTGGCGGCCGCGCATCTCAACCTGGCCACGCCGAACTTCTTCATCCACGAGGTGTTTACCGATTTCAACGAGGATTGGGAGAAACGGCTGCTGACCTACAACGCCGATGTGCGCGATGGCTACATCGACTTAGCGGAGGATCGGCCGGGGCTGGGCGCCGAGCTGAACCTGGACGAGATCGCCCGGCACCCCTACGACCCCGGCAACTGGCTGCCGCTGTTCAAATCCGGCTGGGAGCAACGCCAGCAGGTGGATGAAGCGTAGCGCTACGGTTGGTCTCACGTGTTGGTCGTGTGTGCGTCTGTCCCACTGCTGTGATCTCCCCCGCACCTCTTCCTTTGTGGCTCTCCATCGTCCGGCCTACGCCGTTTCCTTAGCCGATGTTCGGCCGCACGTCTATCGTGCCGGCGTCGCACGCATGCTATGGTGATGGCGTGCCGGGCCGGCGATGTTGCCCGCTAGCGCATGTTCAATACAAGTACAACCTGATGCACCAGCATCATCAAAAGGGGAATCTACTGTGAGCATTACCTATCATCACTACGGCGCAAGCCTTATTCATGCGCCGATCGATCATCTACAGCGCGACATACAGGCCATGTTGGATATACCAGCCGACCTCGCGCGCGCGGCGGCTTCGGCCGTGCCGCGCGCTCAGCCCGCGCTCCAGCCCGCAGCGGCCGCAATCCTGGAGGAGGCGATCGACTGCGCCGCCGCGCGGCGCACGCTGACCTACCGCTCGGCCACAAGCGCGCCGGGGATCGCCGAGTACGTCGTCACCTGCACGCTGGAGTCCGTGGCGGATGCGCCGGCTGCGACCTTCGTCGAGTGGATGCGCGCGTACCGTCCGGCTATAGCCGCCGGCCAGGAGCAGATTGGTTCGTTCGTCCGCGCGTTGGCCGCGCAGGATCAGTCGGTCGCGGATCGCCTGGCGGCTGAGTATAATTGTGCGGAGGTCATGTACATGGATTATACGCTTGGCGGCGCGGGTGCGCTATGAGGCGGCATCCAGCGTGGCTGCACTTTTTTCAGCGCCCTTTTCCAAGCGCCAATATGGTGCTGATCCGCGGGGCGCAACCTGTGCTGGTGGACACAGGCTTTGGCAGCGATGCCGCGGCCACCGATCGGCTGCTGCGCGAGGCCGGCGTCGCGCCCGAACAGCTGGCGCTGATCGTCAACACGCACTATCACGCCGATCATGTGGGCGGCAACCATTATTTGCAGCGCCGCTATGCGATTCCGATCGCCGCCCACCGCTGGGATGCTCTGCTGGTGAACCGCCGCGATCGTGAGGTCGGCGGCGCAGAGTGGGGCGACGTGCCGGTTCAATCCTACCACGTCGACTGGTCGCTGACTGAGGGTGACATCATCGACGCGGGCGGCCCGCAGTTCCAGGTGCTGCACACGCCCGGCCATGCGCTCGGGCATATCGCCCTATACGCCCCCGACGAGCAGATCTTGCTGTGCGGCGACGCCATGCACGCGGACGACGTGGGCTGGATCAACAGCTTTCGCGAGGGCACCGGCGCGCTCGAGCGGGCGCTCGATACGGTGCGGCGCTTTGCGACGCTGCCTATTCGCCAGGCGTATTCCGGGCATGGCGCCGCCATTACCGACCCGCCGCGCGCCATCGACGCAGCCCAGCGGCGCTACGAGGAGTGGCTGACCGAGCCGGTCAAGCTCGCCTGGCACGCCTGCAAGCGCATTTTCACGTATGTGCTGATGGTCAAAGACGGGTTGGCAGGCGCGGAGGTGCTTCCCTATCTCGTGCGGTGCCCGTGGCTTCAGGATTACAGCCGCTACTGCTTCGAGCAGGCGCCGCAGGATTTCGCCCCACGCTTGCTGGCGGAGATGCTGCGATCCGGCGCCGCCGAGTGGCGCTGCGGGCGGCTAATGGCCCGCGCGTTCTACACCCCGCCGCAGCCGCACTGGCTGGTCGGGCCGGCGCGCCCGAGAGACTGGGTTGCGGCGTAAGACAAGGCTTTGGGCAGCCTGACAATGTTAGAGCCGTGCGAACAATGCATCGTAGGGGCGTTCAATTGAACGCCCCTACGATGCATGTCATTGATATGATGCCCAACCAGGTCGGGTTATTCTGTAGGTTGTCAGAGTTGCTTCCCCAGCCGGGTCAGCGCCCAGCCGCCGCCCGTATGCGCAGCAGCGGCCCAGCGGCGGCGGTGAAGATCGCCAGCAAGGCAGCGGTTCCGAGCAGTGTCGGGGTGAACCCGACCCATTCGATCGCCTGCCCAGCGGCGGCGGTTCCCAGGCCGCTGCCAAGCACGAACGCGAACGCGAACAGCGCGATCGTGGTCCCGCGCTGCTCGGGCGCCAGCTCGGTCGCGCGGGTCTGCAATGTGCTGTGGGCCAGCGCGAAGCCCGCGCCGCTCAGCAGCATGGCTGGCGGGAACCAGATAAAGACCGGCTGGAGCGCCGCCAGCGGATAGGCGATCGCCATGAGTGTGCCGCCCAGCCAGACCATGCGTGCCTCGCCCAGCCGTGCCACCAGCCGGCCCGCCGCGCGCGCGGCCAGCATCATTCCAACGCCGTTGAGTGTAAGCAGCGCGCCGCTGATTCCGTATGACAGGTGATCGCGCGTGACCAGCAGCGCGCCGAGGTAGCCGAATGTGCCGGTGGCGGCGAACCCCTCGATGAGCACCAGCCCGTAGAGCGCGCCGCCGTGCCGCCCGGCCCGCGCCACCACCGCGCGGTACGGCGCGAGCAAGCCGGCGGCCGGCGGCCCGTGCGGCCGCGGCGAGCCCATAGGCAGCCGCAGCAACAGCGCCGCCACCAGCAGCGCCAGCGCGCCGTAGCCCAGGAACAGCACGCGCCAGCTCACTAGCTCGGCGATTGTGCCGCCCAGCGCGGCCGAGATCACCCCAGCGAACGCCGCCACGCCGACCATGCGGCCCAGCGCCGCCTGGCGCTCGGCGTACGGCACTGTGTCGCCAATGTAGGCCAGCGCCACCGGGATGACGCCGGCCGCCGCCGCCCCGGTGCAGACGCGCAGGCCGAGCAACACCGCCATGTTGGGCGCCAGGCCGCTGCATAGCGTGCCCAGCGCGAACAGGCCCAGCGCCACCGCCAGCACGCGCTGGCGGCTGAAGCGGTCGGCTAGCGGCCCGTAGACCAGCTGGAACAGGCCGTACGGCAGCGCGTAGACGGTGATCAGCAGACCAGCGCTCGCGATCGTCGAGTGTAGATCGGCCGCCAGCGCCGGCAGCAGCGCCGCGATCACCCGCGCCTCGGCGGCGACCATAAAGGCCGCCGCCTGCAACATGATCAGCAGCAGCGGCTGCGCGGCCATGGGAACGACTGGCCGCGCGGTGGCCGTATTCGTTGTCAATGGAAGGTTTGTCATAATAGTCTTTCTGTTGGGAGGTTTGGAGAGATGTAGTCCCTCCAGGATACTCTCTGTGTGCCGCTCAGGGCGAGCTTTGCTCGCCCTGAGCGGCACACAAGCGATATTTCGGGGACGGCGAAGCCGCCTCAAACTGCCAAGTGTGGTGGATGCCATAGGTCAGCGCCACAACGTTCGTGCCGGCCGGGATGGTGAACCCATCGATCTCGTCGTCGGCGATCGCCGTGCGCGGCAGCAGCCAGCTTGGCGAGCAGAGCCGCATCGATTCTTGAATCACCATCCTGGTGTAGTTCAGCCCGGCCAGATCTGCAAAGGCCGGCGGGCGCCCGCCGAGCGTGTGGTCGATCTCGGCCCGCACCTTCTCCATCACTGCGGGGTATTGGGTCAGAAAATGTATCGTCCAGGCCAGCGCCAGGCTGGTTGTTTCATAGCCGGCCGTGAAGAACGTCATGACCTCATCGTGGAGCTGCGCGTCGGTCATTTGCTCGCCCGTGTCGGCGTCGGCCATGTGCAGCAGCATTCCCAGCATGCTATTCGAAGGCTCTAGCGCCTGGCGCTCCTCGGTGATGATCCGCATGACCACTTGGTCGAGC
>WNFV01012831.1_pt1 | contig 15710 bp, 16 predicted proteins | sample 5400101 | NCBI WGS metagenome assembly WNFV01 (sample SAMN13153361, study PRJNA577476) | soil metagenome | isolation source: 115 cm soil or saprolite under grassland replicate 1 | place: USA:California | collected 2016-06-15 | reverse complement strand
TCGACCAGGGCCAGGCGATACCGGTCGGTCAGCGGGTCGAGGTAGTCGGCGAACTCGTGGTGGTCGAGGCCGGGCCCGCCGTGCAGGACGATGACCGGGAACCCCTCGCCGCGCTCCTCGACGAACAACCGCGTGTCGAGGACCGGGACCAGGCGGCCCGTCATCGGCCTCCCGGGCCGGCCTGCTGCAGGCCGGTCAACCGGACGCCGGCGGCGCGGACGCCGTAGCGCCGGTTGACGGCGACCAGGATCGCCGTCAGCGGCTCGATCAGGCGGGCCGCCGTGATCGGCCCGGCGTCCACCCAGCGCAGCCCCATGGTCTCGGCCAGCGCGCCGACGGCCGCCTTGGCCTCGTCGTCGCCGGCGAGCAGGACGTCGCCGTCGAGCGGGCGGTCGAGGTCCTGCAACGCCTCCGCCGACACCGTATGGAACCCGGATGCCAGCCGCACGCCGTCGGGGAGGAACGCCTTCGCCTGCTCGGCGGCCGACCCCTGCCACGGCCGGATCACCTGCCACGGGAACCCGCCCACGGCCGTCGCCAGCGGCGACGTGCAGTCGCAGACGATCTGCCCCGGTTCGACGGCGTCCTTGAGCCCCTTGTAGATCGCCGCCTGCCCGGCGAACGGGACCGTGACCAGGACCGCCTCGGCGGCGGCGACGGCCTCGGCGTTCGCGGTCCCGCGGACCGGCGCGTCGCCCCCCAGCCGCGCGCGGGCCCGCTCCGCGGCCTCGGCCCCCCGGTCGGCGTCGCGGGAGCCGATCACCACCTCCCGGCCGGCGCGGGCCAGTCGCAGCGCAATCCCGAACCCCTCGTCGCCGGTCCCCCCGACGATCGCCACCGCCACGGCGCGCAGGATACGCTGCCCACCAATAGGGAGGGGATCCGATGGGGAGCGACCTGCGAGAGAGGAAGTGGAGCCGGTTCTTCACCCTGCTCGACCGCGACGGGGACGGGCTGCTCGAGCGCTCCGACTTCGAGGCGATCGTGGACGGCGTCGCCGGCGCCCGCGGCATCGAGCGCGGCACGCCGCAGTACGACATGCTCCACGCGGCGGTGATGCTGACGTGGTCGCACATCGAGGAGTTCGCCGATCAGAACCGCGACGGCAAGGCCACGCGGGAGGAGTGGTTCCAGACCCTCGAGGACACGATCCGCGACGAGGCGCAGTACGCGAAGTACGTGACGCCGTTCGCGGAGGGCGTGTTCGACCTGCTGGACGAGGACGGGGACGGCGTCGTCGGTGAGGACGAGTACGTACGGTTCATGCGCATCTTCGGCGGCACCGAGGAGAACGGCCGCGAGGCGTTCCGCCACGTCGACGCGGACGGAGACGGCCGCCTGACCCGCGACGAGCTGCTCGAGCGCGTGCGCGAATGGGAGACCGGTGAGGCCCCCGCCGCGCCGGGGAACTGGCTCTTCGGCGAGTTCTGACCGCTACCGATCCCGCGGTCCTGGAAGGGCTTCCGCACCTTGGCCTCGGCGCCCGCTCCGTACAGCCGGCTCGCGCCGCCACTTAGCGGGACGGGCGGTACTCGCCGAAGACCCGGCGCAGGGCGTCGGAGACCTCGCCGAGCGTCGCTCGGGCGGCGAGCGCCTCTCGCATCGGCAGGAGCAGGTTCCCGGTCCCGCCGGCCGTCTCCTCGACCGACGCCAGCGCCGCGTCGACCGCGCGCCCGTCCCGCTCCGCGCGCAGCCGTCGGACGCGCTCGACCTGGGCGGTGATGGCCGCCTCGTCCAGGTGCAGCAGGTCCGGCGGCACGTCGGCCTCCTCCGCGTAGCGGTTCACGCCGACCACGACCCGCTCGCCGCTCTCGACGCCCATCTGGATGCGGTAAGCGGCCTCGGCGATCTCGTCCTGGATCCAGCCGGCCTCGATCGCCGCCACCGCGCCGCCCATCCCGTCGATCTTTTCCAGGTACTCCTCGGCCCGCGCCTCGATCTCGTCGGTGAGGGACTCGACGAAGTAGGCGCCGGCCAGCGGGTCGACGGTGTCGGTCACGCCCGATTCGAACGCGATCACCTGCTGGGTGCGCAGCGCGACCGTCACCGCGTGCTCCGTCGGCAGCGCCAGCGCCTCGTCGAACGAGTTCGTGTGCAGCGACTGGGTCCCGCCGAGCACGGCGGAGAGCGCCTCGAGCGCGGTGCGGACGATGTTGTTCTCCGGCTGCTGCGCGGTGAGCGTCGCGCCGCCGGTCTGGGTGTGGAAGCGCAGCATGGCGGAGCGCGGGTCCCGCGCCCCGAAGCGCGCTCGCGCGATCCGGCTCCACAGCCGCCGGGCGGCCCGGAACTTGGCGGCTTCCTCGAAGAAGTTCATGTGGCAGGCGAAGAAGAACGACAGCCGCGGCCCGAAGTCGTCGATGTGCAGGCCGGCCGCGAGTGCCGCCTCCACGTAGGCGATCGCGTTCGCCAGCGTGAAGGCCACCTCCTGGACCGCGGTGGAGCCGGCCTCGCGCATGTGGTACCCGGAGATCGAGATCGTGTTCCACCTCGGCAGCCGCTCTCGGGCGTAGGCGAAGAGGTCCGTGATCAGGCGCATCGAGGGCCCCGGCGGGTACACGTACGTGCCGCGGGCGGCGTACTCCTTCAGGATGTCGTTCTGCACAGTCCCGCCGAGCGCGGCGGGTTCGATCCCGCGCTCCTGCGCGACGATCTCGTAGAGCAGGAGGAGGACGGCGGCGGTGGCGTTGATCGTCATCGACGTCGTCACACGGTCGAGCGGGATGCCGTCGAGCAGGCGGTGCATGTCCTCCACCGAGTCGATGGCGACGCCGGTCCGCCCGACCTCCCCCTCCGCCCGCGGGTGGTCCGAGTCGAGCCCCATCTGCGTGGGCAGGTCGAACGCCACCGACAGGCCCGTCTGCCCCCGGTCGAGCAGGTAGCGGAACCGCCGATTGGTCTCCTCGGCGGTCCCCATGCCGGCGTACTGGCGCATCGTCCACAGCCGGCCCCGGTACATCGTCGGATGGATCCCGCGGGTGAACGGCGGCTCGCCGGGAGCGCCCAGCCGGGCGTCCGGGTCCCAGCCCTCGAGGTCGCCGGCGCCGTAGACGGCACGGATCTCGATGCCCGAATCCGTGCCCCGATCGCTCATCGGGCCAATGCTAGACTGCCGCGCGGCGCGGCCGCGCCCGATTCTTCGCCCGCGACGTACGCTTCCTCGGGAGGGATCGCTTGGCCTCGAAGACCACGGTCGGGTCCCGGATCCGCACGACGGTCCGCAAGCGCCTCCCCCGCCGCATCCGGTCCAAGATCGGCGAGTACGGGCGCCCCTATCGCGGCCGCGAGGGGCAGTGGTCCTGGATCGCGCACCGCGTCACGGGAGTGGCGATCATCCTGTTCCTCTGGGCCCACATCGTGGACACCGCGGTGGTCGGCTGGGGGCCGGACGCCTACGACAAGGTCGTCGCCGTGTACCACAACCCCCTGATCCGGCTCCTCGAGCTCGGGCTGGTGGCCGCGGTCCTGTACCATGCGCTGAACGGCGTGCGCATCATGCTCGTCGACTTCTTCCCGGCGCTCGCCCTGCGCCACCGGATCCTCTTCTACTGGACCATGGCGGTGTTCGTGACGGCGATGATCCCGATCACCTGGATCATCGGGAAACCCGCCATCGAGCAACTGTTCCGATGAGGGTGCTGGAATGAGCGTCGAGGCACCTGCCCGTCCCGAAGAGGTCACCCCGCCGCCCGGGCGCCGCCCGGACCCGCGCTCCGGCGGACGCTCCCGCCCCCGGCGCGGGTGGGAGCTGTGGTCGTGGCTGTTCATGCGCATCTCGGGGATCGTCCTGCTCTTCCTGGCCGTCGGGCACGTCCTGATCATGCACGTGTTCGACGAGGGCGTGGACCGCGTGAACTTCCAGTTCGTCGCGGTCCGCTGGAGCCAGCCGTTCTGGCAGACCTGGGACTGGCTGATGCTCTCGCTCGCTCTGCTCCATGGGGTGAACGGCCTGCGCGTGATCGCACTCGACTACGTCCGCCGGCCGGCCGTCAGGGCGGCGACCAACACGTTCTTCTACGCCGTCGGGTTCGCCCTGTTCGGGCTGGGAACGGTCGTGGTCTGGACGTTCGACTGCTCGAAGTGGCCCGGCGTGACGTGCTGACCGGACGGCGATCCGAGGACACGGGATGACCACGTTCCATGAGTACGACGCCGTGATCGTGGGCGCCGGCGGCGCCGGGATGCGCGCGGCGATCGAAGCCTCCGCGAAGGTCCGGACGGCCGTCATCTCCAAGTTGTATCCCACCCGCTCGCACACGGGGACCGCGCAGGGCGGCGTGTGTGCCGCGCTCGGGAACGTCGAGGAGGACTTCCCCGAGTGGCACACCTTCGACACGGTGAAGGGCGGCGACTACCTGGTGGACCAGCCGGCGGCCGAGCTGATGTGCCGCGAGGCCGTCGACGTGATCATCGAGCTGGAGCGCTGGGGACTGCCGTTCAACCGCATGCCCGACGGGCGGATCGACCAACGGCGCTTCGGCGGCCACACGCGCAACCACGGCGAGGCGCCGGTGATGCGCGCGTGCTATGCCGCCGATCGCACCGGCCACATGATCCTGCAGACGCTCTACCAGCAGTGCATCAAGCGCGACGTCCGGTTCTTCAACGAGTTCTACGTGCTCGACCTGATCCGTGATGGGGATGAACGGGCCGCCGGCGTCGTGGCCTACGAGCTGGCGACCGGAGAGTTGCACGTCTTCCACGCCAGGGCGGTCCTCTTCGCCACCGGCGGCTACGGGAAGATGTTCAAGGTCACCTCGAACGCCCACACGTTGACCGGCGACGGCCCGGCCGTCTGCTACCGGCGTGGGATCCCGGTGGAGGACATGGAGATGTTCCAGTTCCACCCGACCGGGATCTACAAGCATCCTGATCAACCGGGACGGCGAGCGCTTCATGGAACGCTACGCCCCGACGATCAAGGACCTCGCTCCACGCGACATGGTCTCCCGGGCGATCTACCAGGAGATCAAGGAGGGGCGCGGGATCGACGGCAAGGACTACGTCTACCTCGACGTCCGTCACCTCGACCCGGAGGTCATCGAGCAGAAGCTCCCCGACGTGACCGAGTTCGCCCGGGTCTACCTGGGGGTCGAGCCGCTGACCGATCCGGTCCCGATCCAGCCGACCGCGCACTACGCCATGGGCGGCATTCCCACCGACGCCGACGGCCGGGTGGTGCTCGGCGCCGAGGAGTCCCCGGTCCCGGGCCTGTACGCCGCCGGGGAGTGCGCCTGCGTCTCGGTCCACGGCGCCAACCGCCTGGGGACGAACTCGCTCCTCGACATCCTGGTGTTCGGGCGGCGGGGCGGCGCACACCTCGCCGACTACGCGGCGACTCACCCGATGCCGGAGAGTCCGCCCGACCCCGAGCGCGACACCGCGGCCCTGCTCCGCAACCTCCTCGCCACCTCGAGCTCGGACAACGCCGCCGACATCCGGGCCGAGCTGCAAGAGCAGATGTTCGACCTGGCCGGCGTCGTCCGGACCGAGGAGGGGCTGCAGAAGATGCTCGACCTCCTGCGGGGGATGCGCGAGCGCTACGAGCGCGTCGTGGTCCAGGACAAGGGGACGGTGTTCAACACCGACCTGATGGAGACGGTCGAGCTCGGCTTTCTGCTCGACCTCTCGGAGACGCTGGTGGCGGCAGCCCTGGCGCGCGACGAGAGCCGCGGTGGCCACTACCGGGAGGACCATCCGCTGCGCGACGACGAGCACTGGCTGCGGCACAGCCTGGCCTACCGCGAGGCGGACGGCTCGGTGCGGCTGGAGTACAAGGACGTGAAGCTCGGGACCTACGTGCCGATGGAGCGCAAGTACTGATGGAGCTCCAGGTGCGGATCAAGCGGTTCAACCCCGAGGTCGGGCCGGAGCCCTGGTGGGGCGAGTACCGGGTGGAGGTCGAGCCCACCGACCGCCTGCTCGACGCGCTGCACGAGGTGAAGTGGCACCACGACGGCACCCTGGCGCTGCGCCGTTCCTGCGCGCACGGGATCTGCGGCTCGGACGCCATGCTGATCAACGGACGCAACGCGCTGGCCTGCAAGGTGCTGGTCAAGGAAGTGGCCCCCGCGGTCACCGTCGAGCCGATCCGGGGGCTCCCGGTGCTGAAGGACCTGATCGTGGACATGGAGCCGTTCTTCGCGGGCTACCGATCGGTGCTCCCCTACCTGATCAACGACGAGGACCCCGGCCCGCGAGAGCGCCTGCAGAGCCCCGCCGAGCGTGAGCGCTTCGACGACACCACCAAGTGCATCCTCTGCGCCGCCTGCACCACCTCGTGCCCGATCTTCTGGGGCGACGGCGCCTACGTCGGCCCGGCGGCCATCGTCAACGCCCACCGCTTCATCTTCGACTCCCGGGACCGGGCGGGGCAGGAGCGCCTGGCGATCCTGTCCGAGAAGTCCGGCGTGTTCCGCTGCCGGACGACCTTCAACTGCACCGAGGCCTGTCCCCGGGGGATCAAGGTCACCAAGGCGATCCAGGAGGTCAAGCGGGCCGCCCTGTTCGGGTAGCCAGACCTTGACGCGCCCGAACCCGCTGCGGAAGAATCTGTCGCCCTCCGACCGGTCCGTCCGGTTCGAGGGTACCCAGCCATCCGACTGTCAGGAGGTGTAATGAGGCTCCGCCTCGCTCTCGCCCTCGCTCTCGCGTTCGTGCTGATCGGCTCGTTCTCGACGGCCGGCAGCGCCCGGCCGGCCGAGCCCGGCGAGCACAAGGCCCGCCAGGAGCGCCTGCGCCACGAGCACCTGGACCGGTTCGTGCCCGCCGTGGCGCGGAACGTCGTCCCGAACCGCTACTTCGTGGTGATGAAGGCGCCCTCGGTCGCCTCCCAGGCCAAGGGCGGAAGCATGTCCGACGCCGACCAGCGGTCGGCTACGGGCGGACCGTGAACGCGTTCGCGGCGAAGATGTCGGCCCAGGCCGCCGCGGCGCTCGCGGGACGGACCGACGTCGCCTCGGTGCAGCCGGTGGGCATCGTCACCAGGGCCAACGAAACCAGCGTGCCGTTCATCGGCGCGCCCCTGGTCTGGAACAACCTCGGCGTGCGCGGCGAGGGGATGCGGGTCGCCCTGGTCGACACCGGCATCGACTACACCCACAAGGACTTCGGCGGCCCGGGGACTCCGGGCGCGTACGCCGGCAACGACCCCGACATCATCGAGCCTGGCACCTTCCCGACCGGCAAGGTGATCGGCGGCTACGACTTCGTCGGCGGCAACTACGACGTCCTGGACGGCGACCCGTCCAACGACATCCCGGTGCCCGACCCCGACCCGCTCGACGTCGACGGACACGGCACCCACACCGGCGGCACGTGCTGCGGCAACGGCGTCCCCGGCAAGGTCGGGCCCGGCGTAGCTCCGAAGGCGAAGCTCTACGCGGTCAAGGTGTGGGACGTCGGCAACTCGTCGGACGACGTGCTGGTGGCCGGCTACGAGTTCGCGGTCGACCCCAACCAGGACGGCTCGACGAACGACCGGGCGAACGTGCTGTCGTTCTCCGGCGGCGTGGACTACGGCACCAAGAACTCCGTGGAAGCCGTCGCGGCGCAGGGCGTGGTGGACCTCGGGACGGTGTTCGTTGCCTCCGCCGGCAACGCCGGCAACCAGCCCTCCGGCGGCAGCGGCTACATCGTCGGGACGCCGGCGGTCGCCCCCGGCGTGGTCGCCGTGGCCGCCTCGATCGATCAGTTCACGGCCGGGACGATCGACGTGAACAGCCCGGCGACCGTCCTCCCCGACGGCGGGATCTATGTCCACCAGGACTGGTCGGGCGACATCACCACGGACATCACCGGCGACATCTTCGACGTCCGCGAGCTCGACCCGCCCGCCGCGCCGGACGGCACGCCCGTGCCCAGCGACCAGGAGTACTGCACCAGCCTGGGCGGCAGCCCGCTGGCCGGGAAGATCGCGCTGATCTTCAAGGGCTCCACCGGCGCCGGCGACTGCGGCGGCAGCACCAAGGTCTACAACGCCGAGGTCGACGGTGCCATCGCCGTGATCCTCTGGTCGGGGTTCGGCGGCGCCCCGTTCGGCCTCGGGCCGAGCGCGCCGCCGCTGCCGACGATCCCGGCAGTCATGGTCAGCGGGCCGGACGGCGCGGCCCTGGCCGACGCCGCCAGCCCGGGGGCACCCGGCTCGTACAACACCGTCGTGGTGAACGTGACGATCAACGCGAATCCCGAGGTGATCCCGGGGTTCGAGGACCTGATGACCGACTTCACCTCGGAGGGGCCGGCCCGCCTGACGTCGGACCTGAAGCCGGACATCTCCGCGCCCGGCTCCGACATCGGCTCGGCGGCGGTCGGGACCGGCGACGACAAGATCCTGCTGTCGGGGACCTCGATGGCCGCCCCGCACGTCTCCGGCGTGGCCGCCCTGCTGCGGCAGCTCCACCCGACGTGGACCCCGCTGCAGATCAAGGCGGCCCTGATGAACCAGGCCACGCAGGCGATGAAGAACAACGACACCTCGACCCCGGTCCCGGCGACCGTGATGGGGTCGGGACGCGTGCAGGCCTACGAGTCGGCGAAGGCGAAGAGCCTGGCCTCGCCGGGCAGCCTGTCGTTCGGGTACCAGTCGATGAAGACCACCACGAGCTTCCAGCGGACGCTCACGGTGGAGAACCTGGCCTCCGTGCCCCACAAGTACACGGTCACCGGGAGCACGCGGTACTCGGACTTCAGCAATCCGCTGGCCACGCTGCAGTTCGCCGTCACCGGCGGCACCTGGCAGTCGACGCTGTCCTTCACCCTGAACGCCGGGACGGCGAAGCAGGTCAAGGTCCGTCTGACGGTGGACCCGGCCGCGATCACGAAGGCCGACGACATGTACGGCTGGTACTACTTCAACCACGGCCTGGACGGGAACGTCACGATCCAGCAGAGCGTGAACGGGTCGGACACGCTGCACGTTCCGTGGCACATCGTGCCCGAGGCGGCGTCGAACAACTCGATGAACAAGAGCCACCTCGACCTGACGGGCGTCCTCCCGGAGAGCTCGCTGGCCATGAACGTGGACGGCGGGGCCGGCCAGAACTACGGGGACCTGTACCTGCTCGGGGCCCTCGACCCGGCCGACCCGAACCCGGCCTCGACCGGTGAGGAGGACATCTCGGCGATCGGCGCACGGTCCTTCACCGGGCCCTCGATCGACGGGGTGCCGGAGGGGATCCCGAACGGGTTCGACCCGCTGGTCGGGCTGCCGTGGCAGATCTTCCTGACGAACGACAACTTCCCGGCCGAGCCCGTGGAGGTCGCCGTGCAGACGAACGGGATCCACAACACGACCGACACGAACGAGATCGACGTCCTGATCGACGTGGGCGGTGACGGCGTGTTCGCCGACCCCGGGTTGAAGGCAGACTTCCTGGCGGTCAAGACCCCCGAGCCCGGCGGCGTCGTGGTGGTCTACGACCTGTCGTTGCCCGACCCGTTCGGCAACCCGGTGGCGACGTACTTCAACGAGTACACGCTGTACGACGGCAACCTCACCGGCATCGTGTTCGACGCGGACGACATCGGCCTGTCCGATGGGAATCCGGTGTTCTCGTACGGGGTGCGGGCCTGCACCGGGCGGTACTCGGGCGACATCCCCGACCAGATCTGCGACAAGGCCGAGCAGATGTCGGGCGGAACGTACCGGGCCCACCTGAACGTCATCGACCCGGCCCTGCAGATCGACGACCTGGTGTGCCGTGGCCCGTTCGGCGGGACGTCGTGCAACGCGGCGAACCCGATCGTCGTCTCGGCAGGCTTGGCGGCGCCCGGCGAGGACCCGTCGATCCTCGTGGTGTTCCCGAACAACGTCCCCGGTCCCGGGACGCGGACGATCATCACCACCGAGACGTAGCACGGGGGGCTCTGCCCCCCGTGTGCCCACCGAGGGCGAGGAGCGCCTTCGGCGCTCTCCATGCCGTGGAGCCGGCTCCGCCGGCTCGATGCACCGGTCCATGATGGACCGGTGCATCGTGTGACGCTGATCCCCGGCGACGGCATCGGGCCCGAGGTGGCCGCGGCGGCGCGGCGGGTGGTGGAGGCGGCCGGAGCCGAGATCGAGTGGGACGTCCAGGCCGCCGGCGCCACGGTGGTGGAGGCCGAGGGGACGCCCCTCCCCGCGCGCGTGCTGGACTCGATCCGCGAGCGGGGCACCGCGCTGAAGGGCCCGGTCACCACCCCGGTCGGGACCGGCTTCCGCAGCGTGAACGTGGCGCTGCGCCAGGAGCTCGACCTGTTCGCCGCCGTCCGGCCATCGCGGTCGCTCCCGGGGGTGGCCACCCGCCACCACAACGTCGACCTGGTCGTGATCCGCGAGAACACGGAGGACCTCTACGCGGGGATCGAGTTCGAGAAGGGGTCCGAGGAGCTGGCCCGGCTGCGCACGGAGATCGCCGAGCTGGCCGGCTACCGCATCGCGGAGGACGCCGGCGTGACCGTCAAGCCCATCTCGATCGGCGGCACCCGCCGGATCGTGCGCTTCGCGTTCGACTTCGCCGCGCGCCACGGCCGGGCGAAGATCACCGTCGGCCACAAGGCGAACATCATGAAGTTCTCCGACGGGGTGTTCCTGTTCGCGGCGGCCGGCGAAGCCGCCTTCCACCCCGAGGTGGCCTTCGAGCAGATGCAGGTGGACGAGCTGGCCATGTGGCTGGCCTGGCAGCCGCAGGAGCTCGACGTGCTGCTGCTGCCAAACCTCTACGGTGACATCGTCAGCGACCTGTGCGCCGGCCTGGTCGGCGGCCCGGGGCTTGCCGCCGGCGCGAACATCGGCGATTCGGCGGCGGTGTTCGAGCCCGTCCACGGCAGCGCCCCGGACATCGCCGGAAAGGGCGTGGCCAACCCGATCGCCATGGTCCTGTCGGCCGCGATGATGCTGCGACACCTCGGCCAGCATGCCGCGGCCGGGCGGGTGGAGCGGGCGGTCCAGGAGGCCCTCGCCGCCCGGGACGCGCTGACGCCGGATCTCGGTGGGAACGGCACGACCACGGCTCTCGTCGAGGCGCTGGCCCGCCGGGCCTCGCCACGGAGCTGATCGGGTCAGGCCCCGGCCGCTCCCGGCAGGTCGTAGGCACGCCACTGGATCGTCCGCACGAACGTTCGCTGCTCGTCGGGGTCACCGAAGCGACCCGCCGCCCACGCGCGCGTGGCCCGAGCGGCTCGCCGGAGCACCGCCTCGTCCTCGACGACCCAGGTGAACGAGAACTGGGCGCCCGCGTAGCCGCGGAGGACGTCCCGGATCCGCTGCCGCGTCTCGAACCGGATCGGCTCGAGCAGGCGGGCCGAGGCGCCGAGGCCGGCCATCGCCCGGTCGAGCACCACCGGGTCGCGCATGCCGACGTAGACGCGCTCCAGGCCGGCCTCCCGGGCGAACCGCTCCTTCGTCTCCTGGATCTCCGGGGGCTCGCTGCCCAGGTCGAACAGGACCACGCCTCCCGGCCGGACCACGCGCACCACCTCGGCGAGGAACCCCTGCCAGCCGGCGACGAGGTGCAGGACGTGGCAGGTCAGGCTGGCGCCAAAGGCGCCAGACGGGAACGGCAGCGCCAGGCCGTCGGCGACGGCCACCGGGAACGGCGCCCGCCCCCCGGCGTTGCGCTGGAGCTGCTCGAGCATCGGCCGCGAGAGATCGACCGCGGCCAGCGGGATGCCCCTCGCCGCGAGCGGCAGCGTGATCCGGCCGCTCCCCGCCCCCACCTCGAGGGCCCGGCCCCGCCCCTCGAGGGCCCGGCCCCGCCCCTCGAGCTCACCCGCCAAGAGCCGCGCCACCGCGGAGGACACCTCCGGCGGCAGGCTCCGGGTGCGGTCGTAGAACGCGACGGCGCGATCGAACGGGACGCCGGCGCTCACGCGGGGCGGGCGGGCTCAGCCCCCGCCGAGGAAGCCGCGCTCCTCGATCGCCTTCCCGGCGGCCTCCTCCAGGTGCAGGTCATCCGGCAGCAGGTCGTTCCTGCGCCAGGGCCGGATCGTCTCGGCGTAGAAGTCGCGTCCGGCGGCGTCGTTCACCACCCAGGCCGGGAAGTCGTCCATCTCGATCGCGCGGATCGCCTCGGTGCCGAGGTCCTCGTAGGCGATCACGCGCTGGGAACGGACCGTCAGCGCCGACAGCGCCCCCCCGCCGCCAAGCGCGGCCATGTACACGGCGGTGTGTCGCTTCAGCTCCTGGCGCACCGCCGGCCCGCGGCCGCCCTTGCCGATGATCCCCTTCAGGCCGCGCTCCAGTAGCGTCGGGGTCCATCTGTCCATCCGCGACGCCGTGGTCGGGCCGGCCGACCCGATCACGTTCCCGGGCCGCTCGGGCGTGGGCCCGACGTAGTAGACGATCTGCCCCGCCGGGTCGAACGGCAGGTCCCGCCCGGCGTCGAGGTCCTCGATCATCCGCTTGTGCGCCGCGTCCCGCGCGCCGTACACCACCCCCCGAACCAGCACGACCGTCCCCGCCTCGAGCGAACGCACGTCGTCGTCGGTGAGCGGCGGCGAGATCCGCACCCGCCCGTCGCCCTGCGGCTCGACCGGCATCAGATCGTGCGGACGCCGGTGCGGTGGGCGTGGCACTCGATGTTCACGGCGACGGGGAGGCTGGCGATGTGGGTGGGCATCCCCTCGACGTGGACGGCGAGGACGGTCTGGGTGCCCCCGAGGGCCTCGGGGCCCAGGCCAAGCGCGTTGCACTTCTCGTAGAGCTCGGCCTCCAGCTCGGCGTACAGGGGGTCGGGGCTCGGCTGGCCGACCTTGCGCATCAGGGCGCGCTTGGCGAGCACCGCGCTCATCTCGAAGTTCCCGCCCACCCCCACCCCGATGATCCCCGGCGGGCAGGCGTTCGGTCCCGACTCGGCCACCGCCTTCAGCACGAAGTGCTTCACGCCCTCCAGGCCGTCGGCGGGCTTCAGCATGGCGTGCCTCCCCATGTTCTCGCTGCCGGCGCCCTTGGCGTCGATCTGGATCCGGACCTGGTCGCCCGGGACGATGCGGGTGTGGACGAAGGCCGGGGTGTTGTCGCCGGTGTTCTTCCGGTCGAACAGTGGGTCGCGGACGATCGAGCCACGCAGGTAGCCGTCCGTGTAGCCCTCGGCCACGCCGCGGTCGATCGCGTCGTACAGGTCACCGCCGGTGACGTGCACGTTCTGGCCGATATCGAGGAACACCACCGTGTAGCCGGTGTCCTGGCAGTACGGGTACTCCCCCTCGGCCGCGATGTCCTGGTTCTTCAGCAACTGGTCCAGGATCTGCCGGCCGAGCGGTGACTCCTCGCGCTCCCGGGCGCGCTTCATCAGCTCCACCATCTCCGGCGGCACCCGGTAGCAGATCTCCATGCACAGTTCGCGCACCACCGCCGCGAGCTGGTCGGTCGGAACCTCGCGGACCTCGCTCACGGCTCGATTCTAGGTGAGCCGGGCCTGTGCCGGTCCGCCGCTACGATGGCCGCATGTTCGACAAGACGGCGCGCTTCTACGACGCGATCTACTCCTTCAAGGACTACCCGGCCGAGGCCGCCAGGGTGCAGGAGATCGTCGAGGACCGCAACCCCGGCGCGCACACCCTGCTCGACGTGGCCTGCGGGACCGGGAGGCACCTCGAGCACCTGCGAGAGCGATTCGCGGTTGAGGGGCTGGACCTCGATCCCGCCCTTCTGGCGGTGGCCCGGGAGCGCCTGGGGCCGGACGTGCCGCTCCACGTCGCCGACATGGTCGCCTTCGATCTCGGTCGGGCGTTCGACGCCGTGACCTGCCTCTTCTCGGCGATCGCCTACGCCCGGACCGGCGAGAACCTGGCCCGGGCAGTCGAGCGCCTCCTCGCGCACACCGCGCCCGGCGGCGTCGTGATCGTCGAACCGTTCTTCGAGCGGTCGCAGTGGCGCTGGCCGGAGGTGCACGCCACGTACGTCGACGAGCCCGACCTCAAGATCGCGCGGATGAACCGCACCGCCGAGCCGGGCGAGACCATCGTCATGGAGTTCGAGTACCTGATCGGCACCCCGAAGGGGATCGAGCGGGCCACCGAGCGCCACGAGGTGGGCGCGTTCACGCGCGGCGACTACCAGGCGGCGTTCCGGGCGGCCGGGGTGGAACCAGAGTGGACCGACGATGGGCTGATGGAGGACCGCGGCCTGTGGATCGCGATCAAGCCGGCGTGAACGGCTCGCTGCCGGCCGGCCACGGAACCCGGCCGATCCGACCGGCGGACGGCCCGGCGATCCTCGACCTGATCGCAGCGTCCGACACGGCGCTGGTCGGCGCCGTCGATTACCAGGAGGAGGACCTGGCGGACGAATGGGGCCGCCCGCGGTTCGATCTGGCGAGGGATCCGGTGCTGGTCCTGGCCCCCGACGGGTCCGCGGCCGGCTACGCGTTCGTGTGGGAGTCGGAGGCCGGCCGGGCCGTCGTGTCCCGGACCGCCGTCCGGCGACGAGCCCGCCGCGAAAGCCCCGCCGGGGGTGCTGCTGCGGTCGTTCGAGCCGGGGCCCGACGATCGGGCGGCGCTCGGGGGACCGCGGGTGGATCGCCGAGCTCGGCGTCCGGCCGGCGTGGCGCGACCGTGGCATCGGGGTCGCGCTGCTGCGGGCCTCGTTCGCGCGGTTCGCCCGCCTCGGCCTGCGAGAGGCGCTGCTGTCCGTCGACTCCGAGAACGCCACCGGCGCGACCTGCCTGTACGAACGCGTCGGGATCGCTCGCGCTTCCGATTCGACTTCTACGAGAAGGCCATCGAGTAGGGATTACCCGAGCTTGGCCAGGTCGGAGCACTTCTCGCGGATGCCGTCGGCGGCCCCCCGGAGCGCGGCGAGCTCGTCGTCATTCAGGTCGAGCTCATCGATGCCCTCGACCCCGCCGCGGCCGAGGCGCGCCGGGACGCCCACGTAGACGTCGGCGATCCCGTACTGGCCGGTGGTCCAGGCGCACACCGGCAGGACCTCCTTCGTGTCGCCGGCGATGGCGTTCACCATCCGGGCGACCGAGGCCGACGGCGCGTAGTACGCGCTCCCCTTCTTCAGGTAGCCGACGATCTCGGCGCCGGCGTCGCGGGTCCGGGCGAACAGCTCCTCGAGCGTGGCCTCGTCGACCAGCTCGGTCAGCGGCTTCCCGTCGACGGTGGCGTGGCGCGGCAGCGGGACCATGGACTCGCCGTGGCTGCCCAGCGTGATCGCCTCCACCAGCGACGGCGAGACCGCGAGGCGCTCGGCGATGAAGGTGCGCAGCCGGGCGGAGTCGAGCACGCCGGCCATCCCCATCACCCGTTCCCTCGGGAAGCCGGTCACCTCGGCCGCCAGGAACGTCATCTCGTCGAGCGGGTTGCTGACCACGACGATGATCGCGTTCGGCGAGGTCGCCTTCACGTTGCCGGCCACGTCGCGCATGATCCTGGCGTTCGTCCCGAGCAGGTCCATCCGGCTCATCCCCGGCTGGCGCGGCAGCCCCGCGGTGATCACCACCACGTCGGAGCCCGCCGTGTCGCCGTAGTCGTTCGTGCCGCGCACGACCGGCTCGAACCCCTCGACCGGCGACGACTGGTTCATGTCCAGCGAAAGTCCCTGTGGCAGCCCCTCGACGATGTCGACCATCACCACCTCGTCGGCCAGCCCCTTCTGCGCCACCCGCATGGCCGTCGTCGCCCCCACGAACCCGCTCCCGACCACCGTCACCTGCATGTCAGGCTCCGAGCTTCTCGATCACGGCCTCGGCGACCTGGCTGGTGCCGACGGCGGTGGGGTCGTCGCG
>WNFV01005506.1_pt1 | contig 15715 bp, 15 predicted proteins | sample 5400101 | NCBI WGS metagenome assembly WNFV01 (sample SAMN13153361, study PRJNA577476) | soil metagenome | isolation source: 115 cm soil or saprolite under grassland replicate 1 | place: USA:California | collected 2016-06-15 | reverse complement strand
TTCGGTTACCTGCGCAGGTCCTTGGTGCAATAATTCCCGCGGCCCGTTGTCGATCTCCACGTCACCGCCAGAATCGAGGCCCACATCACTCGGCGCATTTCCGATACGGCGACCAACCCCTCGCCCTAAAGGTCGAGCCCGCCGCCGGCTGATCACCGCCGCCATCGCCCTGGGGATCGTGCTGGCGGGCACCGGCGCGTTCCTCGCCTACGAGGACACGCTCCCGACGACCGTGACGGCGAACGTGCGCGACGGCCAGAAAGACGTCCCGACCGACGGCAGCTTCGTGATCGCGTTCACGCGCTCGGTCTCACGCGACGTGGTGAAGGCTGCCTTCTCGATCATGCCCGAGACCGATGGCGAGATGACAGCGATCTCCGCTGGCACGCAGTTCGCCTGCTCACTGGACGTTCACCACGATCATCGTCCCGCGAGTCATCGCGGTCACCGCCGGCGACGGCACGCCGTTGACGGACGGCATGGAGATCGACCCCGGCACGACTTTGAAGCTGACCTTCAACGACGCCATGGACACCTCGACCATCAATTTCACCGTCGGCGCGCAGCCGGCGGCGCTCAAGTGGGCGGCGGACGCCCGGAGCGCCACCTTCTCGACGGCGGGCCTCCCGTCGGGACCTCTCAACATCGACATCGCCCCGGGCGGCCGGGACCTGACGGGACACCCCCTGGCGGGCGGGTTCGGCCTCAAGAGCGGGATCTACTGGCACGACCGCGAGAACGTGACCCCGCTGCGCTACCCGGCGCTCATCCAGGTTCCGAACGATTCCTCCGCGCGCGATCAGAACGGTCTGCAGGCCGCGGGCATCGTGTTCGAGTACCTGGCCGAGGGAGGCATCACCAGGCTGACGGCGATCTATCAGCAGGTCCCCAACGTGATCGGCCCGATGCGCTCCTCGCGGTTCATCTCGTTGAAGATCGCGCGTCACTACAAGGGTCTGCTGTTCCAGTCCGGCGAATCCCAGGCGACCCGCGCACGAGCGGCGCAAGAAGGCGTGCCGCAGTTCTTCAACATCACCGGCTACCAGTACCGGACCAACAAGCGCTACGCGCCCGACAACCTGATGATCAACGGTGACCGAGTGCTCGCCGCGATGAACAACTACTGGGGCAGCATCGCCTCATACACGATCCCCAAGGCGCGACCGACCCTCACCGGCGGTGCGGGGGGTAGCAACGTCACGATTGACGAGCACTACTCCGTCTACAAATACGACGCCACCACCGGCACCTACACGAAGACGGAGCAGGGCCACCTGTACTCGGACGTCAACGTGCGCCAGCCGCTGCGGATCGAGATGGTGATCATGCTGCACACTCGCGAGCAGCTGCTCGACGTCGGGGACGGCCACGGCGCGAACATCCACGACTTCGACCTCGACACCAGCGGCGCGGCCAACTTCTATTACAAAGGCATGGGGTACAAGGGAAGCTGGAAGTCGACGAACAGCCGCGCCCCGCTGGCTTTCACGACCTCGGACGGCAAGCCCATCACCCTGCCTCCCGGTCTGGTCTGGATCGACGTCGTCCGCTAGGAATCGCGGCGCATGACGAGGATCTCCTGGCCGAAGAACCCCGCGAGGAAATTGACGATCGGGATCAGACGCCTGAAGTACGGCGTGTACTCGCTCGAGGGGAGACGGACAAAGCCGAACCGTCCGTAGTAGCCGCCGAGCTCTCGCCGGCATGTCAGGTGCAGAGTGGTGTTCGGGTGCTCGGCGATCAGCCTCTCGATCAGCGCAGTTCCGACGCCCTGACCCCGACGCTCGGAGACAACCACCATCGAAGCCAGCTCCCGGCTGCCGTCGCGATGTGTCTTGACCTGTCCGATGCCAACCACCCCGCCGTCGGACTCAGCGACGAGAAAGTTCGGCCAGCGCAGGTTCATGCGGTTGAGATTTGCCTGGCGCACCAGGCGCACGATCGTTGCCTGGTCGGCCTGGGTGGCGGGGCGGATCGTCACCACGAACCCATCCCGTCCATGATTGCGGTCAAATCTTGATGGACACCACGGCCGTCCGCCAGGCATCGCGAAGGCTGGCTCGGCGATGGTCAGCCGCCGCCTACGCGGCGTTCTTCGTGCTCTTCGTCCTGCCGTTCGCGACGCTGTACGCCGCCTGCACCGGGGAACGGATCGAGACCATCAACGGCTACCAGACGCTCGCACCGCACACGTACACCTATCAGGCGGCCGATGGAACGACCAAGGCCGTGACCACAGGCACGGACGGCTTCGCGTGGATCGCGATCGCCCTCGTCGCCGTCGCGATCGCGGTGAGCCTCATCGGGCTACGGACGCTGTGGCTGTCGGCGACCTCCGTCGCCGGCCTCGTCGCGCTGTTCCTCGCCAACCTGGCCGCCGGCGGCGGAAGGGCATCGTCGAAAGCGGAGATCGGGTTCTGGCTGTCGGCGGCGGCGATCGCGCTCGCGCCGGCGGCCGACGTCCGGCCGTGGCGGCGCGCCGCCCTTGTCGGCGTGGCGACGGTTGCGGTCGCGGCCGCCGTTGTCGGCGTGCTCGTGGGTCTGATTGCCCTGACCGCTCAGAACGCCCAGCGCTCGCGGCTAGGCGGCACTCTTCCTTGGCCGCCTCGACGCGGTCAGGGCGGCACGCGCGAACACCAGCAGCCACACCGCGAGCAGCGCCGGCAGGATCAACAGCACCAGCCAGTCCTCCTCCTCATTCGCCGCTGAGCCGCCCAAACTGACCTGGTCCGAGGGCGCCTGTTGCACGGGCATGACGATCGGCAGATCCGGGATCGAGGAGCCGTCGCCAGACGAGTGGTCCGGGACCGAACTCATCACGTCCGCCACCAGCGAGACCACCGTCGCCGGGCCCGGTCGGGGTGACGGCGTCGGAGCAGGCGGCGGGCTGGGCGCCGGCGCCTGGTGATGTTTCAGCTGTCCGTAGTGATGCCCCGGGTTGCTGAGCTGTCCGTAGTGATGACCGTTGTCATCTGGGTAGCGCGCCAACCCGCTGATGGGGAACAAAACGACCACGCCTGCGACCATGACGGCGGACAGGCCCGCCTTGAAAAACCACGACACGCTACGTGCCTCCCTCTCTGATTCGTTGCACCGACTGGCGGGCGAGTGCGGGGAAACCGTACACGACTTGGTGGGTGCGCGTGTGAGCCCCGCCGCGGCGGCATATCATCGGCGGGCCTTGCCGTTCAGCGCCGAAGACTTTGCCATCACCGCGCTCGTGCGCATCCTTCCGCGTAGCCGCTACCGCCTCGCGGCGAAGACCGACTCACGCTTTCAGACCTTCGCGAGCAACACCACCCGCATCGCGTACCGGCAGCAAGGCGCTACCCCGTCGTTCCTGCTTTTCTCGGGACCGGGCGAGAACCCGCAGGCCGCAGCAATCGCGGCGGCCGCGTGGGCGGAGGCCAACTGGCGACCCAACGCCATCCAACGCACGGTCCGGCCCGGCGTGCTTGCCGTCCACGTCGCTCCCGGCAACCAGCTGACGCCCGCCGGACCGGTGACCGGCGCGGCGGTGCCGGCTGCCGTGTGGACTGTCGACTCCGCGACCGGCCGCGTCGAAGTCTCCGGCACGCCGCCCGGGTCCCCGTCCGCCTCCGACTTGAGGCATGCTGCCGAGGCGCTGATGCGCGGCGCGCCCGCGCCTTCGCTCGGCGAGCTCGACCTGGCCGAGAAGGGGGTGATGCAGCTCCGCACGATCGGCACGCCGCGCGCGCTCAGCGGCGTGGTCGGCCTCCTCCTCCTCATCTTCGGGTTGCGATACGGGCTCGCCGGGCTGGCGAGCCTGATGGTGCTGCCGGCGATGCTCACCTCCGGCGCCACGCAGGGCGGCGGCGTGATGCTCGTGATCGCCGCCACGCTGATTCTCAACGTCCTGCTGCTCGCGGGCATCGTGCTTGGTGCCGGCCTCATCTTCAACTTCCGCGGCATGGCCTACCGCGTGCCAGGTTTCTCGAGCCCGGTGTCGACGACGCGAAACCTGACGTGGGGCGGCTACATCGCGGTCATGATCGCCCTCGCCGTCGGCCTCGACGCGGTGATCCCCGCCCTGGAGCACCGGACCGTCGTCAACGCCGGGCGCGGCGACCACACGCACGTCACAGCGACCGTCGAGGATGACGGCAGCGAGGCCTACGTCGCCGTCGGCGGAGACCTCACCGTCGACCTGAGCGGCTGGCCGTCCGACGAGTGGCCCGACGTTCAGTTCAAGACCAGCAACCCGAGCGTGTTGTCGCTGGACTCCACGCCCGCCGCGGGAGCGAAACCGGTGGCGACGTTTGGCGCGCACCAGGTGGGCGCGGCGCGCGTCGAGGCGACGTCAAAGGACGGGCGCTACACCTACCAGCTGCGCGTCGACGTTTACGCGAGTTAAGCCCGCGCGCCGTCCTTCATGGCGGTGATGTACATCGACGCCGCCACCGCGGCCGTGGTTCCGTCGCCGACCGCCGTCGCGATCTGCTTGGTGAGCTGCGAGCGGACATCGCCCACCGCCCAGATTCCCTCAACCGAGGTCTGCATGTTGCGGTCAGTCAGGAGGTAGCCGCCCTCGTCGTGGTCGACGTGGACCTTGAACAGCGTCGAGTTCGGCACGAAGCCGATGAAGATGAACACTCCGCCCACCTTCAGCTCCTTGGTCTCGCCGTGTTGCTCGTAGCGGACGGTCTGCACCTTGTCGTCACCGACGATCTCCTGGACGTGGGCCTCGAGGATGAATTTGATCTTCGGGTTGGCGCGCGCACGGTCGACCAGGATGGGCTGCGCGCGCAGCTCACTGCGCCGGTGGATGATGTAGACAGTCGACGCGTAGCGCGTGAGGAAGTCGCCCTCCTCCACGGCCGCGTCTCCGCCACCGATGACGGCCAGCTCCTGGCCCTTGAAGAAGGCCCCGTCGCAGACGGCGCAGTAGCTGACGCCGCGGCCCCAGAACTCCTTCTCCCCGGGCACCTGCAGGTAGCGAGGCAAGCCTCCCGCGGCCATGATCAGGGCGGGAGCGCGCAGCTCCTCTCCCGACTCCAGGCGCACGATCTTGTTACTGGAATCGGCTTCGACGTCGATCTCCTTGACCGGCTCGAAGTCGCGGATCTCGACCCCAAACTTGCGGGCGTGGTCGCCCATCTTCAGGGCGAGGTCCGAGCCGAGGATCGACTCGAAACCGGGGTAGTCCTCGACCAGCTCCGTGTTCAGCAACTGGCCGCCGAGCGGCCCCCGGTCCAGGACGGCCGTCTTGAGGTCCATGCGGGCGGTGTAGAGCGCGGCGGCCAGGCCGGCCGGGCCCCCGCCGACGATGATCACGTCGTAGTCGCTCACTGCACTAAGAAGTATTCCCGGGGTAGGAGGTTGTATTCCTGACCGGTCGGGTGGCTACCCGTGCTGATAGCGGACCCCGTACCCGCCCCGCGGCGAGCTGCAGGCGATGTTGTCGAACGGGCATCCGATCGAGCACGCGCCGCACTCGATGCAGTTGCCGAAGCTGACCAGGTTCTTCTTCTGCTCCTGGTTCCACTCGTACACACCCGCCGGACAGAAGTGGTTGCAGTACTTCCCGGTGCACTTCTTGAAGCAGACGTTCTGATCGACGATCTCGATGTGCGGCTTGCCGGTGTCCTCGTTGTACTTGACGGTGAAGAGCTTGTCGGTGAGCTTCTCCATCACACGGCTCCGAACCGCTCCCAGACGCGGCACATGAGCCGGATCGCGTTGATGTAGTCCGGCGCGCGGATGTTCTCGTTCGGCGCATGGATTCGGTTGTCGGGCCGGCCGACGCCAACCGGGAGCACCGTCGGCACTCCGAGGTCGGCGACGACCGGGTGCATCGGTCCCGTGGCCGGCATGAACGGCCAGAGCACCGGTTCACCATGCATCTCGCGCACGCAGTCGACCATCGTCCGCGCGACCGCGGAGTTAGGGTCTGATCGCGCGGGCTTCTCACCCTCCCACGCTCCGATCTCGACCTGCTCGAAGCCATGCCGGTCGAGGTGCTTGCGCAGCAGCTCGAGCACATCGTCGGGATCCTGGTTGGGGATGAGCCGGAAATCGAGCTTCGCGCTCGCCTGCGCCGGCAGCACCGTCTTCGAGCCCGGGCCCTGGTAACCAGTCGTGAAACCGGCTATGTTGCATGTCGGCAGGAAGAGCATCTGCTCGATCACCTGCTCCGGCTTCGGGTCGCGGACGAGCTTGGAGAAGCCGACCAGCTGGCGCCGCTTCTCCACCTCCGGGTCGATGGTCGCCATCATTCGGCGGTCGATCTCGGTCGGCTTGACGACCTTGTCGTAGAAACCGTCGATCTTGATGTTCATGTCCTGGTCGCGCAGGCTGGCGAGCGCACCGACCAGGTACATGGCTGCCGACGGATAGATGGACGCGAAGCCGGAATGCTGGTCGAAGTCCAGCATCTTCACACGGAGATTGACATAGAGCAGCCCGCGACACCCGAACTGGATGGTCGGCCGGCCGGCGCTGTCGAACGACGTCCCTGACTCCCAAAGGCATCCGTCGGCGCGCAGCTTGTCCGCGTGCTCATGCGCGATCTTCTCGAACGTCTTGGAGCCGATCTCCTCCTCACCCTCGATGAGGAAGCGCAGCGTGACCGGCACGTCGACTTTCAAAGTTTCCAGCGCGTGGATGCGCGCCATCACGTCGGCCTTGTCGTCGGCGGCGCCGCGCGCGAAGATCCGGCCGTCTCGCTCCTGTGGCTCGAAGGGGGGCGAGTCCCACAGGTCGATGGGGTCGACCGGCTGGACGTCGTAGTGCTCGTAGAGCAGGAGCTTGCGGCGTCCGCCACCACGGACCTCCGCGTACAGGGCAGGCATGCCGCCCGCCTCCAACGTCTCGACCCGGTCGGTGTACCGTGAGAGCCGGTTCGCCAGCCAGTCCCGGGCCGGCTGTATCGCTTCTCGGCCGTGGTTCGAGATGCTGGGGAAGGAGCAGAGCTCTTTGAGCTCGTCGATGAAGCGCCGCGAATGCGTCTCGATGTACGCGTCGACGGCGCTGGTTGAGATCACATCGCCATCGTAACCTTTGCCTCGTGAACGAGGCTGCAGCGGAGTTTCACTTCTCGCCGCGGCCGAACCGGGCTGCGGAGATCAACTGGCACCCATGGTCCGCAGAGGCTTTCGACGAAGCGAAGCGGACGCGGCGGCCGATCCTGCTCTCCATCTCCGCGGTATGGTGCCACTGGTGCCACGTCATGGACGAAACGACCTACTCGCACCCGAGCGTGATCGAGCTGATCAACCGCGACTTCGTGCCGGTGCGTGTCGACAACGACGTCCGTCCCGACATCAACCAGCGCTACAACATGGGCGGCTGGCCGACCACCGCCTTTCTGACCGCGTCCGGAGACATCCTCACCGGAGCCACCTACCTGCCGCCAGACCAGATGGCGAGCGCCCTGATCCGGATCGCCGACTACTTCCGCTCCAACCAGGCCGAGATCGCGAGCCGCGTGCTCGAGGCTCGCAAGCGCGCGGCGTCCGGCGTGGCGCGCAGCGCCGGGGAGCTGGAGCCTCGCCTCGTCGACAGCATCCTCGAGGCGGTCACGAACGCTTACGACGCCGAGTACGGTGGCTTCGGCAACGCGCCGAAGTTTCCGCAGACCGACGCCATTCTTCTTCTACTCGAGCAGAGCGTCGTGCGCTCCGACCCCGAGCTGAGAAAGATGGCCGTGCACACGCTCGAGCGGATGTCGGGCGGCGGAACTTACGACCACGTCGAGGGCGGATTCTTTCGCTACTCGACGACGCAGGACTGGAGCGTCCCCCACTTCGAGAAGATGCTCGAGGACCACGCCGGACTCGTCGCCGCGCTGGCGCTGGCGGAGATGCCCGAGGTCCTGGAGCAGACGACCGCTTACCTCGACACGGTTTTGCGCGACCCAAAGACCGGCCTCTACGCAGGCAGCCAGGACGCCGACGAGCACTACTACTCGCTCGACGCCGGCGGGCGCGCCGACGCCAGGCCCCCTTACATCGACCGCCGCGTCTACACCTCCTGGAACGCCGCCCTCGCGGTCGCCTACCTCGATGCCGGCCTCCCCGCGGAAAAGCTGCTCGACTCTCTCTTCAAGCGCGCCTACAGGAAGGGCGAGGGTATGGCTCACGCGGACGGCGTGGGCGGACAGCTCGCCGACCAGGTCTGGTCTTTGTGGGCGGCGCTGCGCGCCTACCAGCACGGACTTGGCAAGCGATGGTTCGAGATCGCGCGCGACCTGGCCTCCCATATCGAGGTTCGCTTTGCCGATCGTGAGCTCGGCGGCTACCTCGACCACTCGGGTGACGAGGACCTGGGCCGCCTCGGCGAGCGGATCAAGCCGCTGGCCGAAAACTCCGTGGCCGCGATCGCGTTGATCGAGCTCGACATCCTCACCGGTGATCCGGCGGCGCCCTACCGAGATCAGGCACGCCGTGCATTGGAGTCGGTGGCCGCGCTGCCGCGGCAGTACGGGCTGATGGCGGCGGTGTTCGCGCGCGCGCTCGACCGCCTGCCGCACGCGATCAAGGTCACGACGAAGAATCGGGAGCTCGCGATCGCGGCGCGTTCCTCGCATCCCTACGCGGTCATCGACCCCAGGGGGGCGCCGGGCGCGCGCAGGGCGCACGCTGACCAAGACAGCGCCTTGGTCTGCGTCGGGCAAATATGCTTGGCGCCGGTGTCAACTCCCGACGCCCTGAAGCTCGCGATCCAAGAAGCCAGCCACACGCGTGCCTGAAAGTCGCCGCCACTTCGCGCAACGCGTAAATCGCGCCCTCGACGATCCCAAGCTCCAGAAGGCGTTGATCCACGCGATGACCGGCCTGCGCGGCCGCAGGAACCTCGCGTTCGAAAGCTTCGACTTCACCAAAGGGCGCGCCGACCTGAAACGCCGGCGCCAGACCAACCTCGACCGCCTGCCTGAGCTCGTCGAGCAGTTCACGCAGCGCCTGAGCGCGGTCGGTGGGGTGGTGCACTTCGCGAAGGACGCGGCGGAGGCGCGCGAGATCATCGGCCAGCTGTGCTGGAACGCGGGGAGCGGACTCCCCTCGGAAACGCGAATGGTCGTGACCAAGAGCAAGTCGATGGCGAGCGAGGAGATCGGTCTCAACGCCTACCTCGAAAGTCTTGGCATCGAGGTCGTCGAGACAGACCTGGGTGAGCGCATGGTCCAGCTGACCCACACGCATCCGTCGCACCTCATCGCGCCGGCGATCCACCTCACCAAGGAAGACGCCGCGGCCGTCTTCGGGACCGAGCCCACCGTGGAGGCGATCCAGCAGCACGCGCGCGAGTCGCTGCGCGAGAAGTTCATTTCAGCCGCGGTCGGCATCTCGGGCGCCAACATGGCCATCGCCGAGACCGGCACCATCGTCCTGGTCACCAACGAAGGCAACGCCGACCTGACGACGACGCTGCCCTTAGTCCACATCGCGCTGTTCGGCATCGACAAGCTGGTGGCCACCCTCGACGACGCGGTCGCGATGCTGCGCATGCTCCCGCGCAGCGGCACCGGCCAGGTGATGACCAGCTACGTCAACTGGATCACGGGACCATCGCGGTCGGCCGATATCGAGCAGTCGCTGACGATCGGCGTTCACGGCCCGCGCGAGATGCACTGCGTGATCCTCGACAACGGCCGCGAGAAGATGCTCGACAACCCGGTCTTCCGCGACGCCCTCACCTGCATCAGGTGCGGCGCATGCTCGAACGCCTGCCCTCCGTTCATGGCCGTCGGCGGCCACCAGTTCGGGGGCCACATCTACAACGGTCCGATCGGTCTCGTCCTGACGCCGTTCCACCACGGTCTCGCGGACGCCGACCTGGGGAACACGCTCTGCGTCCAGTGCAACGCCTGCCAGGAGGTCTGCCCGGTGGACATCCCGCTCCCGCGACAGATCCTCGAGCACCGCCGCGCGGGCAGGAAGTCGCTGCGCAAGCGTGCGGTGGTCGAGCTGTGGAAGCGGCCGCAGCTGGCCGACACCCTGATGCGCGCCGCCGCGCCGGTCACCGGTCTCCTCCCCGGCACGCCGAAGCTGGCCCGGGTTCCGTATCGCGACCAGGCCGAGGAGCACGACGTGGACGGGGAGCCGGTGACGATCTTCGCCTCCTGCCTGGCCGATCGCGCCTGGCCGGGGTCGGCGTCGGCGCTCGAGCGAATCGCCACCGCGGCGGGCTTCAAGGTTGGATTTCCCAAGGCCCAATGGTGCTGCGGCCTCATGGCCGCCAATGCCGGAGACTTCGATGCCGCCTACAAAATGGCGACATCGCTTTCGGAAAGCCTTCGGAATTCGAAGGGTCTGATCGTGACGCCGTCCGCGTCCTGCTTCGGCGCCTTCACCATGGACGCCACCGAGTGGGGACTCGCCCCGGACGCAACCTTGGCCGGCCGCTTCCGGGACTCGACGCGCTTCGTCCTCAAGCTCCTCGAGCACAATCCCCGGCTGGTCGACGGCGGGCGGATGAGCCTGAAGATCGCCTACCACGACTCGTGCCAGACCCTCCGCCAGCTCGGACTCAAGACCGAGCCGCGACGTGTCCTAGAGCTTGCCGGCTACGAGGTCGTGGACATCCCGGACATTGCCAACTGCTGCGGCTTTGGCGGCAGCTTCAGCCTCGAGTGGCCGCGGGTGGCCGACCGGCTCGCGAAGTGGAAGCTGGACGCCATCGCCAAGACCGGCTGCGCAGTCGTCGCGTCCGACAACCCCGGCTGCCTGATGCACATCGCCGCCGCCGCGCGTAAGGCCGGAATGGACCTTCGCGTGGCGCACGTGCTCGAGCTCGTAGCCGAGCACCTCGCCTGAAGCCCTCGATCTACCCTTAACGGGCCGTGAAGATCACCCTGGTCTCCGCCTCGCCCGCGGAGCTGAGCGTGGACGCGCTCGCGGTCCCGGTCGTCACAGGCCAGAAGCTCGGCGCGGCCGCGCTGGATCTCGACCGGGCGATGGGCGGCGTGTTGTCCGAGATGATCGCCAACGCAGAGTTCCGCGGCCGCGTCCACGAGGTGCTTCCGATCCCGGCGCAGGGCAGGGTCGCCGCTCGCCGCGTCATCCTCTACGGCCTTGGCGCGCTGCACGACCTCGACGGCCAGCGGCTGCGCTCGGCGCACCACGAGCTCGTCCGCGCGTCGCGGACGTGGGGATACAGGCGGATGGCCGTCCTCAGTTGCGAGCCTCTAGGTCCGGACAGCCTCAAGGCCGTCGTCGAGGGCTGCGTCCTCGGCACTTTCGAGCGCCGGTCGCGGCAGACCGGCCAGGCGCCCGAGCGGCGCGAGATCGACGAGCTGATGCTTGCGGGATTTGGCACGGGGCGCGAGTGGGAGGTGATCGCCGCCCAGGAAAACGGCGAGGCGACCAACCGGGCGCGTGAGTGGCAGAACGCGCCCGCGAACGAGCTGACACCGGACGCACTCGCCCAGGAGGCGACTCGCATCGCGCAGCGGCACAACCTCGAGATCGAAGTCCTCGGGCCGGGCGAGCTGAAGTCCGGCGGCTACAACCTGCTGCTCGGAGTCGGCGCCGGCTCGTCCAAGCCGCCACGGCTGATCCGCGTCCGATACCACGGCAACCATGGAATCCACTCCTCACTTGCTGGGGAGGGTGGCCCGGCCCGCTCCGCGGGTCCAGCCGGGAGCGGACCTTCCGCCAACCGCGCCGACACGGTGCTCGCTCTCATTGGCAAGGGCATCACGTTCGACACCGGCGGGATCTCGCTCAAGATCCCCGAGAACATGAGCCGCATGAAGGACGATATGTCCGGCGCCGCGGCGGTGCTGTCGGCGATCGACGTCATCGCCTCACGCAAGCTGCCTCTCGATGTGATGGCGATCATCGCCGCCGCGGAGAACATGCCGGGACCCGCAGCGCAGCGCCCGGGCGACGTGGTGGTAAGCGCCGATGGGAAGACGGTCGAGGTCGTCAACACAGACGCCGAGGGCCGGCTCGTCCTCGCCGATGCGTTGACGCATGCGCTGCGCAACGGCGCGACGCACATGGTCGACGTGGCGACCCTGACCGGGGCGGCGACAGTCGCCATCGGCCACGCGGCGAGCGCGGCGATCAGTAACGACGACGAGTTCTGGTCCCTGGTGGAACAGGCGTCGCGCGAGGCCGGCGACCGCGTGTGGCGGCTGCCCATGTACGCGGACTACCGGATCCTGCTGCGCAGTCAGGTCGCCGACCTGCGCAACAGCGAGTACGGCGAAGCGGGCACGATCATGGGAGGCATGTTCATCGCCGAGTTCGCCGGTGGCAAGCCGTGGGCGCACATCGACATCGCGGCCTCGGCCTGGAACACGAACCTGGAGCTCACGACGGTGCTCCGCGGCCCGAGCGGCGCGGGCACCCGCCTGTGCATCGAGCTGGCAGAACTTATGGCCGGCGCCGAGCGTTAGACCGAACAGTGGGAATCCTGGAGACGATCCACTCCCCCGCGGACCTCAAGGCACTGGATCCGTCCAGGCTGGCCGGCCTCGCCAGCGAGGTCAGGGCATTCCTCGTCGAGCAGACCTCGCGCACAGGCGGCCACCTCTCCCCGAACCTCGGGGTGGTCGAGCTCACGTTTGCCCTTCACCGCGTTTTCGACAGCCCCAAGGACGCGATCGTCTGGGACACGGGCCACCAGGCTTACGTGCACAAGCTCGTCACCGGCCGCGCCCCGGACTTCGCAACCCTCCGCCAGGCCGGCGGCCTGTCCGGATATCCCTCACGCAAGGAGTCGGAGCACGACCTGGTCGAGAACAGCCACGCGTCGACCTCGCTCAGCTACGCGCTCGGCATCGCCGAGGCTCGTCTCCGCAAGCGCATCGAGGGCTTCGTCGTCGCGGTCATCGGTGATGGCGCGCTGACTGGAGGCATGGCGTACGAGGCGCTCAACCAGATCGCGCATCTCCAGCCGCCCAACCTGATCATCGTCATCAACGACAACGGGCGTTCCTACGCACCGACGGTGGGAGGGATGGCGCGCCACCTGTCGCAGCTGCGTGTCGACCCGCGCTACGAGCGGATCAAGGAAGAGATCTCGCGCTTGCTGCGAGACCTGCCGCTCGTCGGCTCCACCGCCGACCAGGCCGCATACCGCGTCAAGGAGGGTCTGAAGCAGTTGCTGCAGCCGTCGACGATGTTCGAGAGTCTCGGCATCAAGTACGCCGGCATCGTCGACGGCCACGACGAGAGCGCGCTCGAGGAGGTGCTGACGCGCGCCAAGAAGCTGCGCGAGCCGGTCGTCGTGCACGTGGTGACCGAAAAGGGACATGGGTACAGTCCGGCGGTCGACGACGAGGTCGACAAGCTGCACGGCGTCAGCGCGTTCGACCCGCTCACCGGCCGCGCTCGCTCGACCGAGGTGACCTACACCGACATCTTCGGGGACGCACTCATGAGCGCCGCCGCGCGCAGACCCGAGGTTTGCGCGATCACCGCCGCGATGGCCTCGTCGACGGGGCTTTTGAACTTCGCCAAAGAGTTTCCCGACCGCTTCTTCGACGTGGGCATCTGCGAGCAGCACGCCGTCACGTTCTCGGCCGGCCTGGCGATGGCGGGCATGCACCCCGTCGTTTGCATCTACTCGACGTTTCTGGCCCGCGCCTTCGACCAGACGATCATGGACGTCGCCATGCACAGGCTCCCGGTCGTGTTCGTGATCGACCGCGCGGGCGTGACCGGTCCCGACGGCGCCTCGCATCACGGCATCTTCGACCTCTCTTACCTGCGCCTGATCCCGAACCTGAAGATCGCCGCACCGAAGGACGCGACCGAGCTCTGCGCGCTGCTCGAGACCGCCCTGGCGACCGACGGGCCGGTCGCGATCCGCTACCCGAAGGGACCGGTCCCGGCGACGCCGGACCTTCCGGTCGAGCCGCTTCCGGTCGGCCGCTGGGAGGAGGTCCGCAAGGGTGACGAGGCGGTGATGTTCGCCGTCGGCCGAATGGTCGAGGTGGCGGTCGAGGCCGCCGCGCGCCTGGAGATGCAAGGCGTCTCGTGCGCGGTCGTCAACGCCCGCTGGATCAAGCCCATCGATCCGCGAATCGCCGACTGGGCCCGCGCACACCCGGTCGTGCTGACCGTCGAGGACAACGTCGGATCAGGTGGTTTTGGCGGCGCCGTCCTGGAGGCGCTCGCGCCTCACGGCCTTGCCGGGCGCGTGCGCAACCTGGCCCTGCCCGACGAGTTCCTCCCCCACGGCAAGGCCGCGGACATCCTGAGGGAGCACGGACTGGATGCGGCCGGGATCGCGAAAGCCGTCTACGAGGCGGTGCGCGGCCCCGTCAGAGAGAAGAAGGCCGAGGGCTAGAGCTTCCTGCGGCCGGCGAACCCTTCGCCGACGCGGTGCCAGTGCTCGACCCGCTCCTCGCCGAGCTTCCAGCACAGCTCGACCAGCTCTCCGTCGCGATAGGAAGGAAAGTCGATCAAGCCCTCGAGCGGGCCCTTGAGCTGGATGCCCATGCTGTTGAGGCTCAAAACCGCCTTCAGCAGCTCTTCCTCCGCGCCCTGGACGGCGTCCCGAGCCTGCTGCTCGCGCTCTCGGTCCTGCCCGTTGGCGCCGGCCCGCTGGGCGGAGTACTCGGCCATGCGCAGCTGCTCCTCGAGGTCGGGCCGCAAGGCGGAAAGCTCTGCGATCTGGGCGACGATGGGACGCACGCGAGGCAGCTCGCGGTTGGCCTCCTCGACGGTGTAGGTGCGGAGCCTCTGCACGGGTCAACGATACTTCGTCGGATGGATGCGACGGCGATGCGGCGCCGCATCGCGGACGCCGTGGTGGCTCGCTTGGCCACCGCCGGTGTAGATGGCCAGCCGCACGTCGTGCCGATCTGTTTCGCGGTCGAAGAAGACACGCTCTACTTCGCCGTCGACGCCAAACCAAAGAGGACCACCAACCTCAAGCGTCTGCGCAACATCGCCGCCAACCCGGCGGTCTCGGTGCTCTTCGACCACTACGAAGACGACTGGTCGAGGTTGTGGTGGGTGCGGGTCGACGGCACCGCTCGGGTCGTCGCGTTGGGCGATGCCGGTCGCGCCATCGAGCTGCTGATCCGCAAGTACCCGCAGTACGCGCGTGTCCGACCGGTGGGCCCGGTGGTCGCCATCTCCATGGAACGCATCACCGGATGGTCGCCCCAGTGACGGGCCCAAGGCCACTCCGCCGGTAAAGGCCCGGTACTTGACGAGACGCGACGTCTTGTCTAGTCTCGCATCGTGGCCGTCAGCCGGCGCATCCTCGATCGCGCACCCGGCGTCCTGGCCCGGGGGGGCAAGCCAACCGTTGCCGAATTCGCCCGCGCCGCCGGCGTCTCCCGGGCCAGCTTCTATCGCCACTTCAAATCGCGCCAGGCGCTCTTGGAGGCGCTCGACGTGACGCCCGAGCCGGGCGCCCGGGACCGCATCCTGGCCGCGGCCGTAGACATGGTCGGCGCCCAGGGCTTGGGCGCGCTGTCGATGGACGAGCTCGCCGACCGGGCGGAAGTGTCGCGGGCGACTGTGTATCGACTCTTTCCGGGCAAGTCCGCGCTGCTCATGGGGCTGATCGAGTCCTACTCCCCGCTGGAACCCGTAAGCCGGCTCCTTGCGTCCATGCATCACGAGCCGCCTCGGGTGCTCATGCCCGAGATCGCGCGAACAGCCTACCGTGCCGTCTACGGTGCGGGAGAAAACCGTGCCGGGCTCGTGAGGGCGCTGTTCTTCGAGGTCAGCGGCCTGCGACCCGAGACCGAGGAAGCCGCCGCGGAGGCGATCCGAAACATCGTCGG
>WNFV01015896.1_pt1 | contig 15725 bp, 13 predicted proteins | sample 5400101 | NCBI WGS metagenome assembly WNFV01 (sample SAMN13153361, study PRJNA577476) | soil metagenome | isolation source: 115 cm soil or saprolite under grassland replicate 1 | place: USA:California | collected 2016-06-15 | reverse complement strand
TCCGCGTTTTTATTCGCGAGGGCCATACACCGGAGCAGTATTATCGAATGGTCTGCGATCATTTCGATACGCTTTACAAAGATAGCGAATCCGGCGGGCTCGTGCTCTGCCTCCCGCTGCATCCATTCGTCATCGGCATAGAAAGCCCGTGCGCGCCGAATTAATTGGCTTTCGTCCAGTTCGACGACATCGATCACGCGGTTGCCATTGTTGCGCCGATAGAGCACCGCATACCCACCCGGACAATGAAAGATCTCTTCAAACTCAAAGTGTAAATCAGGAGCCAGCTCCAAGCCCTTGGTGAAATGAGCACGCAATTCAGCCTTCCCTCGCAGTATACCGTCTGGCTTGTCCCAGCGCCGCGCCACCGTCGCAGTTTGAAACACCACATCATCGGCGTAGTGCGACAAGATTTCCTCCACATCGTGCCGGTTCCACGCGTCAAGCCAAGATAACGCGTGCGCTTTTAAAGTGTCTGGGGCTGCCATAGCGTTTTCATGGAGTACTGGAGTATTAGAATAATGGAGTGTTGGGTTTCGACTGAATACAAATACTCTGCCTCAAAACCATTACTCCAAGACTCCATTATTCCAATATTCCAATCTTCCTACTCCAGCACTCCAATTTCCATCTTTCTATCCTCGATCCTCCATCCTCGATCTTCTACCCCTCAAACCTCCCCGGCTCCTTGTAATAGTGCTTATAGTACCAGTCGGCGATTTCCCAGCCCGTCGTGCGCCACACGCCGTCATGCGCGCAAATATACTCAAGTGCCTTGTCGAGAGATTTGATCCGAAACGGCATGCCGATGAGGAATGGATGCAGCGGGAGGCAGAGCACGCGCCCGCCGGATTCGCTATCTTTGTAAAGCGTATCGAAATGATCGCAGACCATTCGATAATACTGCTCCGGTGTATGGCCCTCGCGAATAAAAACGCGGATATCGTTGACGCCCAACTCGTAAGGCACAACTAGCATTCGACCGCTCTTGACACGCATCGGTGTCGGCTGCTCGTCGTTGCCCCAGTCGCACACGTACTCGAATCCTTCAGCAGCCAAGTGATCCGGTGTATTGGATGTCTCCCCCAATCCCGGGCCGAGCCAACCTTTGGGCGCTTTTCCCGTCGTTTTCGTGATGATCTCTTTGACTTTGCGGATGATTGAGAGCTCTTCTTCCGGCGGATAATCGAGCATCGAGATACTGTTGGTCATGCCGTGGCCGAGCCATTCCCACTTACGTTTGTTGCCTTCCTCGATGATCGGCGGGTGCTGCTCGCATACTTCCGCATTCAACAACACGCTGGCGCGAATGTTGTATTTGTCGAGCACGTCCATGATCCGGAACACGCCGACGCGCGAGCCGTAATCGCGCAGCGTGTAACCGGGAACATCGGGCGTGTGACTGCTGCCCGAGCCGCGGATCGGCATGTCGAAGTGAAAATACTCGATATTCGGTGCCACCCAGAGCGCGATCCGACCATGGTCAGGCCATTCAATTTTCGGCCGGCGAATAATCGGTGAATAGTCATAACGGCGGTTTTCCATCTGTTATTTTGACTCCTGCGTGATATTTTTCAGCGGTTCATCCTAGCAGGAGCCTAACCTATGCCACTTAACAAACGTCGGTCAACCGGTATTGAGACTCCCTCCCCTCGAATTTTCCTCTTGACGGCGATTCTCTATTCGTCCTAGCTTAGCCCCGGATTAAGGGTCCTGAGGAGGCTGGGTTACCTGATCCGGCGGATTTTCTGCGCGTGCTCTCATTCCGGCTTGGGTGGCCCGGTTGGATTCAATCGTTTCAGACAACAAAACAGAAAGGAGAAATGAAAAGGCCACTACGCCGTCTCGTTTTTCGACGCTCTGTTCAATGTGTCCATATTCTGAAATTCTGCAGCCGGAAACAGAGCACCTCGTGGCTCTTTCCGGAACTGAAGTGAAAACACTAAAACTAAGAGGGAGGGAAACTTATGCCAGCAATTAACGTTTCGGGCAAAGAACTTCGCCGCGTCGTCATTGCCGCATCCGTCGGCAACATCATCGAGTGGTACGATTTCTACATCTTCGGCAGCCTGGCCTCGATCCTCGCGGCCAAGTTCTTCGAGAAGAGTCACCCGGTCGCGGCCTTCCTCAGCACCGTGGCGATCTTCTCGGTCGGCTTCCTGATCCGGCCGCTGGGGGCGTTCCTCTTCGGCTGGCTCGGCGATAAGGTGGGCCGGAAGTATACCTTCATCGTCACGCTGACCGGCATGGGCGTGGGGACGGCCCTCATCGGCTTTGTTCCCAGCTACGCCTCGATCGGACTCGCGGCGGCCTTCATCCTCTTCGCCCTCCGCCTAATCCAGGGCCTCTGCCTCGGCGGTGAGTACGGCGGCGCCATCACCTACGTCGCCGAGCATATCGAGGACAAGCATCGCGGCTACTACACCGGCTGGCTCCAGACGTCGCCGACGCTCGGCATCGTCGTCTCGCTGGCGGTGATCATCGGCACGCGGACTTATCTCGGCGAAGCCGCCTTCAACGACTGGGGCTGGCGCATCCCGTTCATCATCTCGCTCCTCCTGGTCGGAATCGCTATCTGGATCCGGCTCTCGCTGGGTGAAACGCCGATCTTCCAGGACATCAAGGCAAGGGGCCGAACCGCGACCAATCCGTGGCGCGAGGCCTTCATGAGCCGCAATTTCAAGTACGTGGTCATCGCCAGTGTGGTCGTGCTGGGACAGGGCTGCGTCTGGTACAGCGGCCAGTTCTGGGCGCTGTTTTACCTCCAATCGGTCAAGAAGCTCGACGTGCTCACCTCTAGCTACATCATCGCCGTCGCGCTCCTGATCGCGACCCCGACGCTCATCTTCTGGGGCTGGCTCTCGGACAAGATCGGCCGGAAGCCGATCATCCTCGGCGGCATGGTGCTGGCGTCCCTGACGTACTACCCGCTCTACACGGCGCTCGGCGTCTACGCCGATCCCAAGACCGTCAACTTCTGGATGTCGGTCTTCATCGTGGTGATCCTGGTGAACTACGTCGGCATGACCTACGGCCCGATCGGGGCGTTCCTGGCGGAGTTCTTCCCCTCGCGCATCCGCTACACCTCGGTGTCCGTGCCCTATCACATTGGCAACGGCTGGGGCGGCGGTCTCGTGCCCATCGTCACCACAGCGGCCTACGCGAAGGCGGTGGAGAACGGCTCCAGCGACCCCCTCTTCTGGGCCCTGGTCTATCCCATCGCGGTTCCCGCGATCATGTTCCTGATCGCCATCTTCGTCATGCCGGAGACGCGCAAGCACAGCATCTGGGAGGAAGGCGCAATCGAGGCGACGCGGACTCGCGCCTAGGCAGAGCCTTGCAATACCCAAAAAAGGGGACGGAATTGCTTCCGTCCCCTTTTGAATTTCAGAACGACGACTGCCAGCTACAAGAACTTTCCCACAAGAAATTGATTGATCTCGTGAAGATTGGTCATGCAATTCAGCACGCTCTGAGAAAAACCGCATTCATTGTAGAAATAAAGCTCCAGCGCCATAGTTAGCCCTTATTGATCTTCTGACACTCTGCCAACAGCTCTTTCGGATTTCTCTCGCCCGCCGGCATTTGCGGCACTCCGTATAATGCTGGAAGAACATATCCACCATCTGCCTATCGTTGAAGAAGGAAAGATCGTCGGCGTGATCAGCGCCAGCGATTTGCTCCTTCAACAAGCGAGTAACCCAATTTATTTGCGCGGACTGATCGATAATTTGGCAAAGCCGGCGGATCTTGCCGCCATTCAAATCAGCCAAATCGTGTCGAGTCTCAATGACGCCCTAGTCAAACGCGTCCTCGCCTTGACGCTGGCAAAGCTCGGGTCCGCGCCGGCGTCATACGCCTGGATTGTGTTCGGCTCTGAAGGACGGCTGGAGCAGACGCTGCTCACCGATCAAGATAACGCGTTGATTTATGCCGAGGAGTCAGACACGGCACGCGCCTATTTTGCGGCCGTGGCGAGAGAGGTGGTTGCCGGCCTGGTTCAAGCCGGCTTCCCGCCCTGCGCCGGCGGCTTCATGGCGACAAACTGGTGCAAGCCATTGGCCGCGTGGCAAGAACTTTTCACTCAATGGACACACCTGCCAAAGCCTGACGCGCTGCTCGACGCCGCGATCTTTTTTGATCTTCGTCGGGTTGCCGGAACCCTTTCCATCCAACCCCTCGAAGAAATCATCGCGGCGGCGAGATCACAGCAACTCTTTCTTGCCCACATGGCGCGCGGCGCATTGGATTTTTCCCCGCCCCTCGGTTTTTTCAATCGGCTGCGCAGCGACCGCGGCAAAATAGACCTAAAAAGAGGCGGCATTGCGCCGGTCGTCGCTTTGGCGCGCGTCGCCGCTCTAGCCGCTGGGTCGGGCGAACGCTCGACGCTGGAGCGGCTGAGTATCGCTGCCGATTCCGGAGTCTTTCTAAGCCGACAAGACGCAACGGCCCTTGGCGAAATTTTCCCTTTTCTTTTTAATCTCCGGCTACAACTACAACTAAATTCTGTGGCGACGAAGCGCGCAATCGAGCATACCGTGCTGTTGGCAGAATTATCTAAGCTGGCACGGCGCCATTTGAAAGAAGCGTTCGTCGTTATCAAGCGAATTCAAGACGCGGTTCGCGCCGGCTGGCAGCTCGATCGACTTGCTTAGGTGTTCCAGTCGAATTTCGCCATAATCGGCACGTGATCCGAAGGCTGCTCTGCCGATGGCAAGATGGTTTTATCATGAATCACCATCGGCAATTGCGGCCCGGCAACCAGTGCTGAAGAACGAAAAATATAATCGATCATGCGCGCTTCCGAATTCACATTGCAGGTAAAAACGCCGGTTAACCCGCTGTGTGCATATTGAAGCCCGACTCGTTCAATCATCGCGATAATCTCGCTATCGGGTGTGACGTTAAAATCCCCGGCCATGATCCAGCCACGCGCATCCGAAGCGCTATTTTCATATTCTGTCAAAAGTTGTTGGGTTTGGCGCTGGCCCACTTGCGCGTTTCGTGGCGTGGTCGGCGGGTCCCACGTGAGGTGCGTGTTGATCACGCCCAGAATGCCGCCGGCACTTCGAAAAAGTGCGATCACAGCGATGTGGCCCGTATCTGGCGCAATACCAGCCCCATCCGCGTATGCGATCACACGTGCGCTGAGCAATTCAAACGTATTACCCCGATAAAATATAGCGCAGCCCTCTGGCCGTCTAGCGTACTTTCGCGCGTAGTGCGCGCCATACCCCATCTCACCGAGAGAAGTCCGTAAGACCACGAAGGATTCTGGTTCCACTTCTTGGAGGCAAAGGATATCGGCTTTCAAGCTCGAGATGTATCGCACTAGCGCGGGCACGCGCCATATCGGATTTAACACCATCGCGGGCGTGCGCGGATAGTGGGCGCGCTGGATGTAGGCGCTGGCGAGAACATTGTAAGTAGCCACGGTGAACGACATCGATATCTCGGCAGTTGCGTGTTACCGAAGCAGGATTATCCTACAATCCCGCTACGGTGGAAACCGCTCCTATCAACTTCCCCGAATAACAAGAAAGGGGACGGAATCGGTGAAGATTGGTCATGCAATTCAGCACGCTCTGAGAAAAACCGCATTCATTGTAGAAATAAAGCTCCAGCGCCATAGTTAGCCCTTATTGATCTTCTGACACTCTGCCAACAGCTCTTTCGGATTTCTCTCGCCCGCCGACGTGAGCTTCGAGTCCAGGAATCTCTTTGCTTCAAGTCGGTGTCCAATCCAACGGATAAAACACCAACATGACGTTCTTCTGCCCCTTGAACTGGCTCAGGCTGAACTTGGTTCCCCCCAGGTGACTAACTAGCTCGAAGTCCGGCGCTTGTTTGCCGACTTCAATCATGATGAATTTTCCTCCCTAAAAAATTTGAGCGTCCGAATGAACGCCCAGCTTTTAATATAAACACTGATGCGCGATTTTCAATGTCGACCGCGCCGAACCGAGCAAAGACGAGGGTAAAGGCGGTGATTGCGACGCGTTACTCGGATAGAAACGTAGGGGCGACCGGCCGGTCGCCCCTACACGCAAGCCGGAATCGATAGCGAACCTAATGGCCACACAATGCGCATTGTCTATTTCGCGGCGGCGAGCGCGGCCTCGTAATTCGGCTGCTCGCCGATGCTGCCGACATACTCGACGTGTTTGAGCTTGTTGTCGGGGCCGACGACGAAAACGGCACGCGCGAGTACGCGATCGAGCGGGCCGCCGGAAATGAGAACGCCGTAATTCTTGCCGAATGAAGCTTCGCGATGATCGCTCGCGGTGATCACTTTGTCCACGTTCGCGGCGCCGCACCAGCGTTTTTGCGCGAAGGGCAAATCCATACTGACGCAAACGATCTCGACGTTGGACAACTTGCTCGCTTCTTCGTTGAACCTTTTCGTTTCGAGATCGCAAACCGGCGTGTCCAGCGAAGGGACCGTAGCAATGATTCGCGTCTTCCCAGCACCGCTTGCCAAAGTATAGTCGCTCATGTCGGCGCTCTTTTGCACTTTAAAGTCGGGCGCGGTTTGGCCGACTTTCGCTTCATTACCCAACAGAGTCAACGTGGTGTCTTTAAACTTTACGGTAGCCATAGTGCTCCCTCCCGTCGAAATTTAATTCCAAGCACAGCTCGAAACCCTTTTAACACTTCACAGACCACGATCAAGAGCCAGGAGAAATCATTCGGCTTTTTGCCGTCATGCCGGTGAAAAAGGGCATCCAGAAATCTTTAAAATTCTGTCGGGTCGCTCCATTACTGCTGCAACGACATATCGCATGCTTCGAATAAAATTTGCGGAGATCAAGAAAGCTTGAACTCGTCGTGCAGGCGCTCCCATGAGCCAAGTCGAGCCAAATTTTGCAACACCGTTGTGGTCGGCGGCAGGATGGGAAAGTCGCGCCGGTGGATTCGCGACATTGCCTCCGCGGGCGCGATCCACAGACTGTTCGTCACCTCCTCCGAGTGTTCTAGCGGCGTCTGATTCGGCGGCAGCGTCGCCACATAGAAGCGTGTGTCGAAACGCATCGAATAAATATCCGGCGTCACCCAATGATCAAAGTAAACCGCGCGCGATAAATCACAACAAAGTTTTTCCGATTCGAGAAAACCAGCAAACGCGAGCTGCTTTTTGACGATCGCTTGGCGTTGGTTTTCGGTCCGCTGCCGTCTCTCGGCATCGGTTAAGTCGATCGTCTCGCCTGACTCGTCGACACACAGGAGGACACCAACCTCTTCGAATAATTCGCGCACGACCGCGACCCAATGACCGAGCGCTTCGTCGGCAGCGTGACGGCTGCTGAGAAGTTGTCGCGCCTGGGCACCGGAGAGTCCGCGGCAGCGCGCCAACACCTCGGGCGAATAATCGTCCCGATGAACCGTGCCGCCGGGAAAGACGTAGAAACCGCCGAGAAAGCGCATCTCCTGGGGCCGGCGCGTCAGGAGAACTTCAAAGCCGCCGTCATTGGCAGGACGAACCAGCACCACCGTGGAAGCGTCGCGGGGATGAACCATGAATAATTAATGTTGAAATCCGAAGCTCTAAAAATCCGAAATCCGAAACCTTCGTAAGTTTTATAAACAATCTTCACCGCAGAGACGCAGAGATAATATCCTCGTTTGATTATTTGATTTTCTCAGCGCCCTCAGCGCCTCCGCGGTGAATAATTCTCCGATTCTCTCTTCATCGCAAGCCGTTTGTTTTGAAACTTTGTATTTTTACTTATTTGAATTTGTTTCGAATTTCGGATTTCGTGCTTCGAAATTTTATTCTTCTAGCCTGGCGTCTTTGCGCGGCACGAAATTAGGCGTCAGGAGATTTTCCACGCCTTACCCCTAACCCTTCACTCCTTACGGCGTTTGACTATTTCCTCCCGATCTCCCTCAACAGCTTTTCCCACTTTTCATTTTCCTTCTCATATTTCTCCACGGTCATTCCCGCCTCGGCGTAGAAACGTTTGAAGTCCGGTTTGTTCACTGCGCTGTCGAGGCCGTACTTGGAGAGAAACTTCTGTCCATTAGGGCTGAGCAAGAAATCACCGAACAACAGCGCGGCGTGGGGATGGGGCGCGTTGGCCGGGATGGCAACCCCGCCGGCGTTGGTCGGTACAAGGTCCATCGGCACCCACTTGATCGGTGCGCCCTTGGAGATCGAAACGCGCGAGTGACTGAGAAAGACCGTCGGTGAGACGCCGAGCTCGCCGGAAATCACCATGTCGAGAATCGCCCTTCCCGACACCGAGTGTAGGCTGATCTGCTGCGACTTGAGTTTTTGGACAAACTCCGCGCCCTTGCTGGTCAGCATCGCGGCGATCACGCGAGCACCGGTGTCCGTGGTGGCAAATCCAATCTTGCCCTTGAGCTCCGTTTTCAGCAGATCCTCGTAATTTTTCGGCACCGCGGCACCCTGAACTGCATTGGTGTTGTATGCCAAGCCAATATAAGACTCGCGATCGGTCGCCCAATGGACCAAACCTTGACTGGACTTTTCTTTGACGTCGTCGGGATACTGCGCCAGGTGCGGCGAAAAATAGGGCGCGAGCAATTTCAGCTCTTGCAGCACCTTCAGGATTGGAAAAGTCGTCTCGATGGTATCGACGATGTAGCGCTTCGCCTGCGCTTCTTGGGTGATCCTCGAGATCAGCGCGTCACTGTCACCGCGATAGACCTCCATCGCAACGCCGGGATACTTGGCCTCGAACACCTTGGGCGCATCGGTATTCGGCCCGCCCGTGAGCGAGGTGTACCACATCAACTTGCCTTCTTTTTTCGCACCCTCGTAGAGAACCTTCTCGCGGTCGGGCTTGTTGTAAGCCGCCAGCTCGGCAGTCGACATGCTCTTTACGGTCTGCGCCCAACCTGATGACACCGAGCTGAGTGCGACGAGCAGCGTAAACACCAACATTCTCATTCCCTGCTCTCCTTTTTGTCGAACTGTGGAAATATTTTTGTCACTCAGAAACACGGTCGTAAATCCGAAATCCGAATATCGAAATCCGAAACAAATTCAAATGACTATCTCAAAATTTCAAACTAATGCGATTCGGATTGAGGGTTTTGAATTTTCTCAACTTTGAGATTTGTTTGGTTGCCCGTTTGTTTCGGATTTGGTGCTTCGAATTTCGGATTTGGCTTTCCGGATTTGTTTCGAATTTCGGATTTCGTGCTTCGGATTTGCTACTACACTTTCAGTCCCAGGATATTGTAGGAAGCGACTGGGCGGTGAAACCCCTTGAGCGCTAACTCCCCCATAAATTCGGCGTCGACCAACTCTTCGACGCCGCCCAGCAGGCGCTGAGAAACCAAAATATCTCCGGGCCTGGCCTCGCCGCAGAGACGCGCCGCGAGGTTTGGGACGCTGCCGATCGCGCCGTATTCCCAGCGGCCCTCGAAACCGATGGCGCCGATCGTCGCATAGCCCTGGGCGATGCCGACGCCAAAGTCGAGATCGTGTCCGAGCTTGCGCCACTTGACCCTGAGTTCTTTCACCCGCTCGCGCATGACCACTGCCATACGCACGGCTCGCTCCGCGGCATTCTCGACGGGCGCTGGGTCGTTGAAGAAAATCATCATGCCGTCCCCGGCAAAGTGCTCTAGAGTTCCCTCGTATTCCAGAATCAATTTTCCCATCGCCGCATGATACTCGTGCAAGATTTCCATGACCTCTTCGGGCTCGGCGCTTTCGGCGAAAGCAGTGAAGCCGCGCAGGTCGAGATAAACCACGGTCAGCTCGCGTCGGTGGGTTTTGAGGGGATCATCGGCCTCGCCGCTGACAATCAATTCGGCGAGCTGTGGTGAAAAAAATCGTTTCAGCCGTCCCAATCGTTCCAGCTGCTGGACTTGCTCCTGAACACGAAGCTCCAAACTCTTGTTCCAATCGGAAAGCTCAGAGGCCTGGGCTTGAATGGTATCGTGGAGCTCCTTGATCCGCAGCAGTGATTTCACTCGCGCGAGAAGCTCCGCGCGATTGATCGGCTTGATGAGAAAATCATCGGCGCCGGCGTCGAGACCTTTGATTCGCTCTTCCGCTGGATCTAACGCCGTCACCATCACGACTGGGAGAATTTGCATCGCCGGGTTCTCGCGAATCGTACGGCAGACTTCGTAACCGCTCATCTCCGGCATGACGACGTCTAAAAGAACAAGATCCGGCCGCTCGGCCTCTAGCTGCGCCAAGGCTTGTCGCCCAGATTCCGCGGTAACGACGCTATAGCCTTTGACCGTCAACAAATCGGCCAGCAGCTTGACATTTTTGGGTGTGTCGTCGACGACTAGAATTTTGGCGGGAGTGTTCACGTTGCAATCCAGTAAGGGGTCAGGCGTAAGTCGTAGGGGGTTTGATCCCTGCCATCACCCCGTCCACGGTCCGATCGTTCTAATCGTCACTTTGCGCCTTTGCGTCTTTGCGCGAGGACCTTCTCCGATCGCCTTACTCCTTACTACTCGCTCCTTACCGTTTTCCAGCAAGCCCGAGTACTCTTTCTACTTCCCCGAAGAAATCTTTCAAGCTGATCGGCTTGGTCTGGTAGCCGTCGAAACCTTCGGCCAACATGGTCTGCCGGTTGTTGGTCATGGCGGACGCTGTAATCGCGATAACACGGATATTTTTTGTTGTCGGGTCAGCCCGAAGTTGTTTCAGTGCCGTGATGCCATCCATTCCGGGAAGCAGTATGTCCATAAGGATGAGCGCGGGAGATTTTTCCACGGCGAGCTTAAGTCCTTCCTCGGCTGTCTCGCTCTCAATGGTCTGGTAGCCCTTAACTTGGAGCACATCGCGGGCGAGCTTGCGGTTCTTCTCGTTGTCTTCGATGATTAAAATCAGTTCATTAGCCATAGGAATAAGATGTTCGGAAATATTCCTCGCGCCAAGACGCCAAGGCGCAAAGTTATACAAACAAAACCTTTTGTTGGAAATTTTCCTTTCTTAACTTGGTGTCTTTGCGCCTTTGCGCGCGATAATCATTTTTTCGAATCCCGATTTGTCTGCCGCTAACACTCCAAGTCGAAAAGTGTCGTCATCGTCGAGCCCATTCACGGCACGGGTTATGCCTCGTTTCATTAACGCCTCGCCGAAGTTCAGCAAAAACCCAAGCTTGCACCCGGTCAGCCGCAGATATGTCTGTAATTATTTCTTATGTGCCTGGCTGACCTGTTCAACTGATTTCAGCTCCACTACGACTTTGTCTTCGACCACGATGTCGGCCCGGAACGCCTCATCGAACTTCATTTCTTTGTAGCGGATCGAAACCGGCACCTGGCGCTCCACTCTAAAACCACGTTGTTCTAACTCATACGCTAAGACAACCTCATAAACAGTCTCAAGCAAACCCGATCCCAACGCCCGATGCACAGCGATGGCAGCGTCAACAATTACTCTGCCGATCTCGTTTTCCGTCAAGCGTCTTTGCGCGAGTATACTCTTAATTCACTGGCAGCGTGAAAGTGAACTTGCTGCCTTTTCCTATCTCGCTTTCGACCCAGATCTTGCCGCCGTGCAATTCGACAAACTTCCTGGTGAGTGTTAATCCTAGTCCCGTGCCTTCGCGCTTCTGCGCATAATTGGTTCCCACCTGGCGAAATTCTTCGAAGATCGCCTCTTGGTCTTCCAGCGCGATCCCGATGCCAGTGTCTATGACTGCAACAATGACCGCGCGGTCGCCGACACTCGCTTCAACCCTAATCTGTCCGCCTTCGGGCGTAAACTTTACGGCGTTGGAAAGTAGGTTGAGCAAGATCTGCTTGATCTTCCGCTCATCGCCGGTGAACTCGCTGAGACGCTCGTCGACGCTGTGGTGCAGCCTGATGCCATGGCGCGTCGCGCGCTCGCGTATGAGAGTTAGCGCGTTGTCGATAGCCATAGGCAAGTCAAACTTGGCCAGCTCGAGCTCCATGCGCCCGGCCTCGACCTTAGAAAGATCCAGAATATCGTTGATCAGAGAGAGGAGATGACGTCCCGAGGAAAGGATATCGTCGGTGTACTCGGCTTGTTTGTCGTTGAGCTCACCGAACATTCTCTCTCCCAAGACTTCAGAGAAACCGATAATGGCGTTGAGCGGGGTGCGCAGCTCGTGTGACATATTGGCGAGAAATTCAGACTTGTGCCGGTTGGCAGTCTCGATCTGCCGGCCCTTCTCCTCGATCTCGCGAAACAATCGCGCATTTTGGATCGCCAAAACCGACTGTGTGGCAAAGGTCCGCAGAAGATTCACAATCTCGGGCGCAAAGCTGCCGGTTTCACGCCGGTAAATTGTCAAAGCTCCCATGATTCTCTGATCGAGCAGGAGCGGTACGGCAAGAAGCGACTGATAGCCCAGGCGAGACAGGATGGGGCGCATCCCTCTGGTGGCGAACTCCTGCTCCTGTCGAAGGTTGGCGATTTGCGTAGGAACTTTCGTTTCGGCTGCCCGACCCGTAGCCCCTTCTCCGAGACGCAGTGGAGTTGCGCGATAAGCGTCGACCAACTCTTGTTCCATTTGGTAGCTGGCCCGAAGGTGAAACTCCTGCGTGGGCTCATCGTATTCGTAGATGATGCCACAATCAGTTCCGGAAAGCTGAACCGCCCGGCCAACGATGGTACTGAGCACTGTCTGGAGATCCAGAGTGGAACTCACCGCTTGGCCAACCTCGCCCAAAGCCTTCAATTCCCCAACCGATCGCGCCAGTTCTTGGGTCCGCGCCTCCAGTTCTTGGAATAGCCGGACGTTCTCAATAGCGATGACGGCCTGATCCGCAAAGGTTTTGAGAAGCGCGATTTGCTTGTCAGTGAAAGGACGAATCTCCTGGCGGCGAATCGTAATAACCCCGATAGGTAGACCTTCCCGCAGCAATGGCGTGGCAAGAATAGTCCGCGTGCCCGTAAGCTGTTGGAAAGCCGGAGACTCTGGGAACTCGGTTCTCTCTGCCGCCAAGTCATGAACGTGAATCGTTTGCCCGTCGACCACGGCTCGGCCAGTGGGCAAACCGCGACTGATAGGTAGAAATTCTGCAGGCGCAGGTATAGGACCATGCTTTGCCATGGCGGTTGCGGGTGTCGAGCTCATTAAACAACCGCACGTTCTCAATGGCGATGACCGCCTGATCGGCGAAGGTTTCGAGAAGCTTGATCTGCGCCGGCGTAAAAGGCCGCACATCCGTCCGACGTGCGTTCAGTAATCCAACGAGTTCCCCTTTCTGGCGAAGGGGAACGGATAAGTGGGTGCGGAAGTTGCTGCCGGAACCCAACATTGGGAAATCGTTCTGCGCGCGGACATCGGGTATGTGGAGCGTGCCGTGCTCGCGCACCCAGAGAAAATTTGGCTCATCAATACTGATCTCGACGTGGACGATAGGTATGGGGCCAAAATGGGCCCGCAGAATCATAACGTTCCCCTCATGAAGTCGCAGAAGCACGTCATCAACCCCACAAACCCGGGCGGCGCTCTCGACGATGGCGTCGAGGACCGGCTGCACGTCCGTCGGCGAGCGGCTGATGATGCCGAGCACCTCAGCCGTCGCTGTCTGATGCTCCAGGGCCTCGCGCAATTCTGCGTTGCGCTCCTCGACCTCCTGGAAGAGCCGTACGTTCTCGATGGCGATCACGGCTTGATCGGCAAAGGTTTTGAGTAGTGAGATTTGCTTGTCAGAAAAGGGACGGACATCCGTGCGGCGGATCATGATGGCTCCGACCGGAAGGTCATCGCGCAGAAGCGGCACAGCCAGTACTGTCCGAATACGCTCACGCTGGGCGGCACGCCAAACATCCGGATGGTCCTCTTCGCGCTCCGCCATCATGTCGTGAATATGAACTATTTGTCGCTCGACAATGGCCCGTCCGGCATTCGAACCACGGCTGATCGGTCGGGTCTCTCCAACCGGAATAAGATCGGGCACTGTTCCGTACCTCACCACCTTCCGCATCATGTCACCCTCGACGCGATAGATCTGCGCGTCAACCGAATCACATAAACGCGCCGCGCTTTCCGCGACTGTGTCGAGTACAGGCTGGATATCCGTCGGTGAGCCGGAGATCACGCGCAGAATCTCGCTCGTCGCCGTCTGCTGCTCAAGGGCCTCAGTGAGGTCGCGGTTGCGGTTCTCCAATTCCTTGAAGAGCCGCACATTCTCGATAGCGATAACGGCTTGGTCTGCGAAGGTTTTGAGGAGTGCGATTTGTTTGTCAGAAAACGGACGAACTTCCGTGCGACGGATCGAAATAGCTCCAATCGCAACGCCCTCTCGGAGCAACGGCGTTACAAGCATGCTCCGGGTACCAACTTGTTGCTGAAGGGGCTTAGCGTCTGGAAACTCGGATTCAAGCACTGCGGCGAGATCATGGATGTGTACTGTCTGTCGATCTACAATTGCTCGACCCACTGGCAAGCCTCGAGCTAACGGTCGGCGGGACTCTCTGAGTGGCGGTATCGGTCCATAATGCGCGATGGGCTGGATGCTTTCACCGATGCTTTCACCACCAATGCGATAAATCAAAGCATCGTTCGCCTCGCACAACCGCGCCGCATTTTCCGCGACCACGTCCAGCACTGGCTGAATGTCGGTCGGCGAACTGGCGATGACGCTCAAGATTTCACTTGTCGCAGTCTGCTGCTCCAAGGCTTCGGTGAGCTCTTGGAACAAACGCACGTTCTCGATGGCGATGACGGCCTGGTCGGCGAAAGTTTTAACGAGATTGATCTGATTTTCCGTGAACGGTTTGACCTCCCGCCGCCACATGCCGAGCGCGCCGATCGGGTTACCGTCCTTTAGCAGCGGGACAGCCAGGACCGTTCGGTAGCTGAGCTCACGTTGATGACCGAAGACGACGTACTCTGGATCGGCGCTAACATCTTCAATTTGGATCACGCGGCGATCGATAATCGATCGACCAACAGCTGTTCCTCGCGTTGCGGGCGTTGGAAATCTCTCTTTTCCTCTTTCAAGCTGCTCGGTAATCATACCTTGCTGCGCATCGAGCGTGATAAGCTGTCCGTCGAAACGATGCGCGAAACCAAACTCCGCTTCGCAGAGCCGCGTGGCACTGCGCACGATAGCTTCGAACACCGGCTGCACATCCGTCGGCGAGCTGGCGATCACGCGCAGGATCTCGCTCGTCGCCGTCTGTTGCTCCAGCGCCTCGGTGAGCTGACGGTTGCGATCCTGCAATTCCTTAAACAACCGCACGTTCTCGATGGCGATCACGGCCTGGTCCGCGAAAGTTTTGAGCAACGCAATCTGCTTTTCTGAAAAGGGGCGAACTTCCTGGCGGCGAATCAGAATTGCTCCGATTGCAACGCCCTCACGGAGCAACGGTGTAGCCAGAGCGGTCCGAATGCCGATGGGCCCAGCGAGTGCCCAGTTTTCCGGAAATTCGGCCTTCGCTTCCGAAGTAGAGACATCATGGATATGTATCGCCTCTCGGTCGATCATGGCTCTGGTCGAAATCATGCCACCGGTGATGGGTCTAACTTCATGCCGCCGGGGAACTGGGATTGATCCGTGCGAGGCCACGATTCGACACTCGCTGCCCTCAATACGAAAAATTTGTGCGTCGGCCGCATCACACAGCCGCGCGGCATTTTCAGCCACCACATTAAGCACCGGCTGTATATCAGTCGGCGAGCTGGCGATGACACCCAGGATTTCACTCGTCGCAGTCTGCTGCTCTAATGCTTCGGTTAGCTCTTGGAACAGCCGCACGTTCTCGATGGCAATGACCGATTGATCAGCGAAGGTTCTGAGCAGGGCAA
>WNFV01008022.1_pt1 | contig 15726 bp, 11 predicted proteins | sample 5400101 | NCBI WGS metagenome assembly WNFV01 (sample SAMN13153361, study PRJNA577476) | soil metagenome | isolation source: 115 cm soil or saprolite under grassland replicate 1 | place: USA:California | collected 2016-06-15 | reverse complement strand
GGATGGTGCGAAGCAGCTCGACCAGCTCGGCGTATGGTTCGGTGGCGGCTTCGATGCGAGCGTTGAGCGTGGCGACCGTCTGGTCGAGCGCGTCGATGTGGGCGAGCAGGCCGGCGACGAGGACGCCGTGGTGGGCGAGCTCGAAGCGGTTGGCGAGCGCCTCTTGGAGCTGCGGGATCTTCGCCCGCAGTTTCCCTTTCGCGAGCTCGGCCAGCTGCTCCGGGTCGCTGACACCGGCGAGCAGCGCTTCGAGCATCGCCCGCGCCGAGGCCGAGTAGCTGGCCGAGGCGACGCTCGAGAGCTTGATCCCGGCGTCCTGGAGCACCTTCTCCAGCCGCTGGATCGCGCGTGTGCGCTCCTCGACCTGGGCGATGCAGAGCCGGGTCAGGTCGCGCAGGCGGCGGATCTCCGGCGGCGGCACGAAGCTCGGCCGGACGAGCCCGTGCTCGACCAGTTGGCAGCACCAGGCGGAGTCGATCACGTCGCTCTTGCGGCCGGGGACGTTGTGCAGATGCTGGGCGTTGAGGAGCCAGCACTCGAAGCGCCGCTCGAGCACGTAGAAGACGGGCTTCCAGTAGACGCCGGTGGCCTCCATCCCCACGAGCGTCACGCCGAAGCCCGCCAGCCAGTCGGCGAGCGCCTCGAGCTGGCCGATCGTGGTGCCGAAGCTGCGCGTCTGCTGCTCGCGCCGGCGCCGGCTCTTTCCGTTGCCCGGTAGCCGCACGGTGGCAACGACGCTGTCGCGGTGCACGTCCAGCCCCGCGCAGCGCTCAACGACGACGTCCATCACGTGCCTCCTTCGCTAGACGACAGGACGGGCCGGATCGGAGGGGCCTCCAGTTACGACTCTGAGGTTCGCGCTCGAGGCAGCAGTCAACGGTTCCGCAGGCCCCCGCGCCAGACTTACCAACGGGCTCACAGCACCAAGGAGATGCCGGCGTCGACCGATCCGGCGCCGGCATTCTCACCCCGCCACGGTGGCGACCGCCAGCGCCGCCACGGCTACTTACCATGCGATCCGATCGGCAACTGGTCGCAACCTACGGCAACGGTCTTTGCCTGCTTCAGCCGTTTCGCGGTTGCGCCGTTTGCCACCGGTTGCCACTGGTTCCGACCGCTCGGCTCCATAAATGCTCCATCCCGGCTCGGCAGCACAGGAGCGGAGCGTGGTCGCGAAAGGCGGGAGCCTTCCTACCGGCGGGCGAAGGCGAGGTGCGCGACGGCCTCGGCGTGCAGCGCATCGTCGACCACGACCGTGCGTTCGAGCGCTTGCCCGAGCTGCTCGCGCCGCTGCGTAGGGAGCGCGTTGACCTCGGCGGCGATTCCCGAGGCGGCGAGCGTGGAGCCGAGCTGGGCCGCGGACTCGAAACTCAAGGGAAGTGCATCCCGCGTAACTCGAACTTCCTCGAACCCCGCGTGCTCCAGCAGCTCCCGAAGCTCATTGGCGTCTGGCATACGCCAGGGGCCGCCTCGGTAGCGATCCGCGAGTTCGTCGCCAGCTACTTCCCTGACTGCGGCTTCGAGGGCTGCGAACGCGGGCGCCTGCGCGATCTCTGCCCAAACTGCGATTGCGACGCGGCCGACCGCCCGAAGCGCGCGGCGCATCTCCGCTAGCGCCGCCGCCGGATTCGGGAAGAACTGGAGCCCCTGTTGACAGACCGCGACGTCGAAGTCGGCATCCGCTACCGGCAGTCGATCGGCCGGCGCTTCGTTGTAGTCGATCGGCGCGGCGCCCGGTAGAACGGGTTTCCCCTTTGCGATCGCGAGCATCGCAGGGCTCAGGTCGACACCCGTCACCCGACCGGCAGGGCCGACCTCGATCGCGGCAAGCCGCGTCACGGATCCGGGCCCGCACGCAACGTCGAGGAACGCCTCCCCGGGCTGTGGCTCAAGAGCGTCCAAGAGCAGCCGCGCCCACGGTGTGAAGAGCCTCGGCACGAGCACGTCCTCATAGATCTGCATCGCCGAGATGTCCGCCGTCGCGAACGACACGGCCCATGCGCAGGAGGTCATATGCCGCTCCGGTGTTCGAAGTTCAGAGCGCGTGCGGTATGGGGGCGCGCCTCGTCGGCGCGCCCCCGGTACGTCTAGCCGATCGGCTGGAAGGCGTGCCTGAGGTCGTACGCCGCAACCTTGCGGCCGGGGACGACGCCGGCGACGCCTGAGAAGCGGTAATGCAGCCCTGCCCACACTCGGGCGTCGACGATCTCGTGGCGAAGGTCGTTGGGCATGTCGAAGTGCCGCACCGCGTTCAGGTTCCCGGCGGGCCCCGTCGCGTCGAACCCGTGGATGTCGAGGTCGATCTGATTGGTGCCGAGGAAGGTGCTGAACACCTCGGCCATGGCCGACGTGATCACGCCGTGCGCCGCAGGGTACTCCGGGTGGTTGGGCGTGGTCAGAAGCGGCCGCCAGCCCGTTTGCTCGACCGTCGCGGCGTTGCCGTCGTCGTAGCCGGGTACGGGGCCGAAGCCGTCTGCGGTGACGGCGGTGGGGTCGATCGCGGTAACCGGCCGCCAGAACAAGTAGTGGTACTTGGCCTGCAAGGCCGACATCAGCGCATCGGCGCCGACGACGTTGACCATCGCGGCCAGCCGTGCTGTCGCGAGCAGGCTGAGCCCGCGCGCAGCGGCGACGTCACGCGCGGCCCGGTTGTACTGGCGGATCACGTTCGCGGACCAGAACCTCGCGACCGCGGTCTGCTCGTCGCTGCGCACGCCGCCGGTCGCGGCACCGTAGGCCTTGATCTCGTCGAATGCCTCGACCCACTCGTCGCTCTGAAGCAACGGCGGTGGATCGGGGAGGAACTGGTCCAGGCTCTGCAGGACGAATGCGCGCACGTTTCCCACCCACGGCGTCTGCGGCGCGGCGAACGGCGGCGTCAGCCGCCAGACGCCCGGACCCGGCGGCAGCGTCGGGAACGATGACGTCACGCCGATCGGGGTCATCCGTCCGTCGCCGCTGCGGAGGGTGATGATGTTCGTCGCGGCCGCGAGACCGACGGCCTGACCGTCGCTTTTCGCAGGCCTGTCCGGAATCAGTCCGAGCGCCTCCGTATAGAGAGCGCCGAGAGTTCCCGCCTGCGATGGGAAGTAGTTGACGAGCGTCTGGTAGGCGGCCTCGACGACCGCTGCGTCGCTCGACGCCCCTGCAGGGGCCGTGATTGCCGGACCGTATGGCTCGAAGCCGCCGTGGATCGCGACCGCGGCGTCGTACACCGCAGCGGAGACGTAGGCCATGTAAACGAAGCCCTCCGCTTGGAACGCGCCTGAGCCCACGACGGTGTCCTCGGCGATCTTGTTCCACTGTGCGACCGTGTTCCCGGGCGGCAAGGCTGCCGCCGCCTCACGCGCCGTGCCCGCCACTCCAGCGATCACGAGTGCCATCACGGGGATGGCCGCGACACGGAGTGCACGAGCTCTCGTCGTCCCGTCCCTCCGTCTCAACGCAATCGTCATGCCAGACTCCTCTCATTCGGCGGTTTCCACTGCCTGGCAGCGAGTCTGGCGGGCAGCCCTTTGCGCGGACGTTGCTCGGCTTTGCGCGGATCCGGTCTTAGACTCGAGGGGGGAGAATCGTGAGCGGGGCGCTGGAATTTCGGGTGCTAGGGCCGGTCGAGGTCGTCCGCGACGGCGTGGGCATGCGGGTCGGCTCGCCGACGCAGCGGACGCTGCTCGCGCTGCTCCTCATGCACCCGAACGAGGTCGTGTCGACGGACCGGATGCTCGAGGTGCTCTGGCCCGACGACCCGCCAGAAGCGCGCCGGAAGCTTTGGTTCCATGTCTCGAAGCTGCGGGCGATTCTCCAGCCTGCGGGGGCGGACGACACGTCGGGCGGAATGCTGAGTACGCGTCCGGCCGGCTACGCGCTCCGGATCGATCCCGACCAGCTCGATGCGGCCCGCTTCGAGCGGCTCACACGCTCCGCGCAGTCAGTGCTCGAGAGCGACCCCGCCCGGGCGACCGAGATGCTTCGACGTGCGCTTGCCCTCTGGCGCGGAATGCCGTTCCAGGATGTCGTCCACGAGGAGCCCTTCTCGTCGGAGGCCGCTCGGCTGGACGAGCTTCGCCTCAACGCCCTGGAGGACCGTCTCGAGGCCGACCTCGCTCTCGGGCGAGCCGGCGAGCTGATCCCCGAGCTCGAAGTCCTGATCGCCGAGGATCCTTACCGCGAGCACCTCCGCGCCCAGCTCATCGTCGCCCTCTATCGCGCCGGGAGACAGGCCGAAGCACTCGCGGCGTACCGTCAGGCGCGGCAAACGTTGGTCGAGGAGCTCGGGATCGAGCCGGGCGAGCGGCTGAAGGAGCTCCAAAGGCAGATGCTCGGCCACGACCCCGCCCTCGCCCTCGCGGGTAGCCGTCCTCCGCCTCTCCGCATGGCCGCGCCGCGAGAGGAGCGGAAGGTCGTCACCGTCTTCTTCGCCGACCTCGTCGACTTCACGGCGACCGCCGAGCAGCTCGACCCCGACGACGTCCGCGCCTTCCTCGCGCCGTACTATGCCCGCATTCGCTCCGAGCTCGAGCGCTTCGGCGGCACGGTCGAGAAGTTCATCGGCGACGCGGTGATGGCGCTCTTTGGCGCGCCGGTTGCCCACGAGGACGACCCTGAGCGAGCAGTACGGGCGGCGCTCGCCATCCGGGACTGGCTTGCCGAGCAGAACGGACCCCAGCGGGTGCGGATCGCCGTCGCGACCGGACAGGCGCACGTAACGCTCGGCGCGCTTGTGCACGAAGGGGAGCCGGTGGCTGTCGGCGACGTCGTCAACACGGCCGCCCGGATACAAGTCGCCGCCCCCGAGAGCGGCGTCCTCGTCGGCGAGCAGACGTTCGATGCGACGAGGCACGCGATCGAGTACCGAGAGGCAGGGACGGTCGCCGCCAAGGGGAAGAGTGCACCGATCAAGGCCTGGGAGGCGATCCGCGTCCTGGCACAGCCCGGTGTCGACCTCTCGCGGCACCACTCGCCCTTCATCGGCCGCGAGCGCGAGCTCACTGCCTTGCAGGAGCGGCTCGCCTGGGCAGCCTCCGAACGCGCGCCCCAGCTCGTCACGATCCTAGGAGTCCCCGGGATAGGCAAGACACGCCTCGTCTCAGAGTTGCAGCAAGCGACCGCCGGGGCGAACGAGCCTCTGAGGTGGCGTCAGGGCCGCTCGCTCCCCTACGGCGAGGGCATCAGCTTCTGGGCTCTCGGGGAGATGGTCAAGGCGGAGGCCGGCATCCTCGAGAGCGACGCGACCCAGGAGGTTGACCGCAAGCTCGGAGCGGCGGTGCGTCGGACCGTGGAAGATCCTGCCGAGTCCCGCCGGATCGCGACGTACCTGGGCGCTCTCATCGGTCTCGGCGGCGAGGACCCAGCTACCGCCGACCGTCGCGCCGAGACGTTCGCGGCCTGGAGACATTTCCTCGAGGCGCTCGCGGACGAGCGCCCGCTCGTGCTGGTCTTCGAGGACCTGCACTGGGCAGACGAGGCTCTCCTCGAGTTCGTCGACGAGCTCGTCGACCGCGTCAGCGGCGTCCCGCTCCTCGTCGTGGCTACCGCGCGACCGGAGCTGCTCGAACGCCGGCCCGGCTGGGCGGGCGGCAAGCCGAGCGCGCTCACCATCTCGCTACCTCCCTTGTCGGAGAGCGATATGACACGGCTCGTCGCAGCACTGCTCGAGCGGGCGGTGCCGGCGGCCGAGACACACGAGGCGTTGCTCGGTCGCATCGGCGGAAACCCGCTCTACGCGGAGCAGTTCTGTCGGATACTCGTCGAGCACGGCCGGCTCGAGGAGCTGCCGCAGAGCCTGCACGGCATCATCGCGGCGCGGCTGGACGCGTTGGCCGATGTGGAGAAACGGCTGCTGCAGGACGCGGCGGTCGTCGGCAAGGTCTTCTGGGTCGGCGCGCTCGAGACGATCGGTGGCATCTCGCGCCGCGAGGCCGAACAGCTTCTGCAGGCGCTCGTCCGCAGGGAGTTCGTTCAGCGTGCGCGCCGCTCGTTGGTCGCAGGGGACACGGAATACGCGTTCCGCCACGAGCTGCTTCGGGACGTCGCCTACGAGGAGATCCCGCGGGCGGGGAGAGCCGAGCGCCACCGGCGCGCGGCCGAGTGGATGGAATCGCTGGGCCGCCCGGAAGACCACGCCGAGTTGCTCGCTCACCACTACCTCGCTGCACTCGAGGGCGCACGCGCGGCGAGCGGGGATTTCGCGATCCTGGTCGAGCGGGCCGAGCACACGCTCCACCGCGCCGGCCTCCGAGCGATCAGGCTCTCGGCGAACGAGCGGGCGGTCGAACACTTCTCCCACGCGATCGCCCTGGTGGGGCAGCTCCCCGAGAGCGAGGCGCGCAGTCGCATGGAGGCGGAGCTGCAGCTGCAGCTCGGGGTCGCGCTGTTCGCGCTCCGCGGGTTGGGCGCGCCCGAGGTCGAGGAGGCCTACACGCGGGCCACGGAACTGATGATGGCGAGCGCGCCCGCCGTCGAGCAGTTTCCGGCGCAGTTCGGCCTCTCCATCTACCACGGCCATCGCGGAGACTTCGACCGCTCGCTACGCCTCGTCGACAGGCTGACCGAGGTGTCCGCCGCGGGCGACGATTCGATGAGGCTTCAGGCTCTCCACGCCCGCTGGATGAACTCGTTGTGGAGTGGTCGGATCGAGGAGACCGTCGCGGCTGCCGACGAGGGACGGGCGATCTACCGCCCCGAGGCCCACCACTCGCTCTCCTTCCTCTACGGCAACCACGATTCCGGCGTTTGCGCACTGGCGCTCCAAGCGCTGGCCTTTGCCTTACGAGGCGAGTCGGTGAGAGCGGTGACGCAAATGCACGAGGCGATCTCCCTCGGTGAGGGCCTAGGGCACGCGGCGACCCTCGCCCAGCCGCTGACGCAACTGCCGTGGGTTCTTCAGATCAACGGCGACGCGGAGGGGGCGCTGCTCGAGTCGGAGCGGGCCCTGGCGCTCGAGCACGAGGTTGCCCATCCTCAGTTCTTTGGCATCGCGCGCGCGATGCGCGGCTGGGCGCTCTCGTGTTTGCGACGGGACGAGGAGGGCGTCGCAGAGCTCGAGAGAGCGCTTGCGGATGAGCTCCAGGCCAGCGACGTCTGGGCCGCCATGATCGGGACGCTCCTCGCCGAGGTCCACCTCGGCCGCGGGAGATCGGAGGCAACTCGAGCTGTCCTCGACCAATCGCGGTCGCTCACCGAGTCGATGCCGACGTACTTCTACGAGGCCGAACTCCTCCGCGTCGAGGCCGAGTGGCTCCGTCTACACGAGCGCGAAGACGACGCCCGTCCGCTCCTGCTTCGGGCGATCTCCACCGCCCGGCACCATGGCTCCTGGGCCTTGGCGGTGCGCTCTGGGCTCACGCTTGCACGTTCACCGTCGACCCAGCACGAGGCGGATCTGAGCCTGCTCGCCGACCTTTGCGAGCACCTTCCTCCCGAAAACGACACCGACTACGGCCGCGAGGCGAGAGCCCGCCTCGGCGCAGGCGTCGCGACGACAGCCCCGTAGACGTGACGAGGGCTTTACAAGCCGTAGTGAACGCCTCTCTCTGGCGAGAGGTCGGCTTTCACACACGAAAAGCTCCATACGGAGCTCCAGACCTACCGCACGGTGACATTCGAGCAAGTCGATCTGAACAAAAAAGTGAAAAAAGTGCCAATTTCCGGCGCTTTTGCAGAGCCCTCTTCCGGACTCGAACCGTCGACCCCTCCTTACCATTGCGAACCGAGGGGGTCGGCGGTTGGGCGATTTGGCTTCGTTGAGCCAAAATCGAGTGGCGTGGATAGGCAGAAATGGGCCCGTTTGTCGGACCCGTGCGGACCTGGTTCGGGCCTTACGGCGACAACAGTGACCGCGCGCCTGCTCCACGGTGGTCGTCGCCGCAGACCGTGATGTAGGGACCTGTCCCACGGGCGGCCGCGGTCAGCCGACCGCTGATCGTTCGATCATCGAGTAACCAATCGTCTCGGCCGAGCAGCTGGTGCGCCCCGGTTCGGGTGGTGTGGCAAGTTGTGGGGAAATCGCCACAAAGGACCAGATCTTCGGAGAGCGACCTTCTGGGGGCCGCGACCTCGACCGGCAAGCGGTCGGACAATGAACCCGTCCCCGTGGGTGGGTTCGGTGCGCAGGGCGAGATGTAGCTAACGGGCTTTCGTGCCGGCGACGCGAGATGCCGGCACGTCTGCCGGCGTCCCGGCCGGTGCGCCACACCTCGCGGGGTGGGTGCGACGCGAGCGCGATCGTCGACTGCCCGAGTTGCGCTGCTCGAAGTCCTGGGTCCGGGCGCAGGATGAGGCGCCCGCGGCGAGGAGCGCCTGTCGGCGCGGGATCAGTGCTGCGAGCCGCATCACCGAAAGGATCGCCCGGGCCGCACGCCCAAGGCGCGCTCATTCGAGGGATCCCGATCGCCGCTCAGGCGCGGGCTGCAGAGCGTCTTGAGCCGTATCCGATGTCTCGAACAGCCGCCTCAGGGCAGGAGCGTCCGACGTCTCCGTGAGGACGAGTACCTCGTCGCCTGGCTCGAAGGCGTGCGATCCGCGTGCCTGCCGCGGCTCGCCCTCGCGGATGACGAGGCTGATCCAGGTCCGTTCGCCGATCGGCAGGTCGCGAATCGTTGCGCCGTCGGCGCGTGAGCCGGGAGCGACGACGAAGCGCCGAGCCCCGCGTGGCTCATTCCGCAGTCGGATCGAGATGTTCCACGGCTCCGGCTCGACAGCCCGGAGGGGGACGCCGAGCCTAGCGGCGACGAACGGGATGCTCGTGCCCTGGACGACGACCGAGAAGGCGACGACGACAAAGACGATCCCGTACAGGCGGTCGGCGCCGTCGACACCGGCGAGGAGGGCGAGCGTCGCAAGCAGGATCGGCACGGCGCCCTTCAGTCCGCCCCACATCACGAACAGCCGTTCGCCCGGTCGCAGGCGCGCCGGGAGCAGCAGTGCGCCGACCGCAAGCGGGCGCGCCAGGAAGGCGAGGATCAGCGCGAGCAGGAGTCCGTCGAGCCAGAGGTGCCGGGCGCCGAGGTCGGTGAGGTCGATCGTCAGCCCGAGCGCGACGAAGACCACGATCTCGGCCAGGTTCGCGAGCGAACTGTGGAACCGCTCGATCTCGGCCTTGTAGGGCGCGCGCGCGTCACCCACGAGCAGCCCGGCGATGAAGACGGCAAGGAAACCGGAGCCGTGCGCGATCGCGGCGACCCCGTAGATCGTGCCGGCGGCGGCGAGCGTGCGCAGCGGGTAGAGCCCCTCGTTCGGGAGCGAGCGGCGCATCAGCGGAAGAAGCAGCGCGGCACCGGCGAGCCCGATCGCGAGCCCGACCGCCATCTCGATCGAGAACTCGCGCACCACGATCCAGAAGGAGGCGTCGGGGTGCCGCGCGAGTTCGAGCATGCCGATCATCAGCGCGATCCCGACGGGATCGTTGGCACCCGACTCGCCCTCGAGGATCGTGCCCGTGCGACCGCCAACCTCCCGGTTGCCGAGCACGGAGAACATGACCGCCGGATCGGTCGGGGCGAGCGCGGCACCGAGGATGCCGGCGAACGTCCACGAGAAGCCAAAGAGCAAGTGCGCCGCCAGCGCCATCAGCGCCGCGGTCGCGAACGTGCCGAGCACGCCGAGCGAGGCGATCTCGACCGCCGAGGCGCGGAAGCGCCGCCAGCCGACCTGCATGCCGCCGTCGAAGAGGATGGCGATCAGGGCGACGACCCCGATCCGCTCGACCTGACGGATCGAGGTGTGGTCCGCGAGCGCGGGGAAGAGGTCGGACGCGAGCGCCGCGGCAAGCAAGAAGATCGCCGGGCCGGGGAGCGGGAAGCGCTCGGTCAACTTGCTCGAGGCAAGCGCCAGCGAGAAGCCAGCGGCGACGAGGAGGACGATCCTGCCAAATTCGAATAGCTCGCTCACGTGGAGGACTAGCTGCGGTGCGCCGGCCCCCGCGGCACCGTCGGGGGCGGATCGGCTCGGTCGAGTTCCGCGTGGATGCGCATGAGTTCGTGGCGGAGCGCCTCTGGTTCCCGACCGTAGAGAGGCGAGGCGCCGGAGGTCAGTAGCCGCTCAACACGCGCAACTGGGCGCACAGCGACCGTGCTCGCGCGCAGGCGGGCGGCAGTCGCGCGCAGCTCCGCTGCCGCTCCTCGGACCTGGCGGGGGTCGAAGACCGGGCGGGCGGTCGGAACGAGCGTGGGCCAGCGCTCCGCCGCCCGCACGAGCTCCTCGAGCGCATCCGCCAAACCGGCTCGCGTGCGCGGCCGCTGCAGGCGCCGCCGCTCTCGCTCCAACGTCGGCAGCGGCAGGCCAATGCGCCCTGCGATGATCAGCTCCCTTGCCCGCTCGCGCTGCACCTGGGTGAGGAGGGCGAGGCCGATCCCGAGCCCGAGCTGCACGATCCCTGCGGCGACGAACAGCGGCAGAGCCCAGACTCGCCCGGAAGCAGCCCCGATCGCACCGAGCAGCACCGCCGCTGCCGTCACCAGCGATTGCCGCCAGAGGTCGCCGCGGAACTCGTGGCCGCGAACGAGCGGATGATTCGGGCCGAGGAGCTCTGCCGGCGAGCGAGACTGCGGGCCGGGCACGGGCTGCCCGGCAATCGGGCGCCGCAGGGTGAGATGCGGACGCCTCATCGGATCGCGACCTCGTTCGAGCGGGCGGCGATGCGGACCCAGCCCGGCGATTCGGGTCCGGAAAGGCGGCTGCTGGGATATGAGCGGGGAAGTGGTGGGCATGTCCGGCGCGCGTCCTTCGACGCGGCCGACCAGACTTCCCGGCGCACCAACAGCGACTTTAGCGCGAAGGGCGGCGCGGCGGGTGCTGGTCCGGTCAGACGGTCGAAACCTCGGTTGCGGCACTGCTTGTGAGCGACCGGACCGCTCCAGCAGCAACGAGGTTTCCGGGGGTCGCGTCCGGTCTCGCTCGCCGGCCCTGTGCCGAGGCTGAACGAGCGCTAGCCCGGGGCGGCGTGTGCGGTGTGTGTCAGGTGGCCCGCTCTTCCGGTGTAGAAGTCGAGCCGGAAGAACATCGGGATGAGCATGATCGGCATCATCAAGCCGTGCTCCAACAAGGGCAGATCCCCCCTCGGCAGAATCGCGAGCCAGCCGCACGCGAGCAGCGCGATCGCCAGAACGGGCATCGCAGCCGACATCTCGGCGGTCGATCGCCGGGGCATGCCGCGAAACAGCATCCAGGCCGCCATCGGTCCGGTCATGTTGAACGTGATGACCAGTACCGACAGCTCAGGCAGCTGCCTGAATGGTTCGGAATAGCCGAATAGCCCGGCAGCCCAGAAGTACACGAGATCCCCGACCGCGAAACCGATGCACATCGGCACGCACATCTCGAAGTAGTGCCGGACGAAATGTCCGATCTGGCTGCGCCGCGTGACTCTCGGCGTGATCGCCGTGGCCATCTGCGACTCCCTTCCCGGGTGCGGCCACCGCAGCAAGCGCGATTGGCCAGTTCGGGTGTGCGTCTTGATCGGACCTGACTCGGCCGTCACCGCAGAACCCCGGAGGTTGGTGCTGAGCCTTTCCTTCGTTTCCACCATCAGGACCTCCTTAGAACTGCGGATTACCACGTCAGAACGTCGTGAGAATCAGGGAGTCGCCGCATCCTCCATCCGCATTTTCCCGCAGCTCTAAAAGGTCGGCCGGCACGTCGATGGCCGAATCCGGGTAGACCCGGGTGGGTCCATCTAAGGTCGACTTCCTCGAATCGGACGCTGGGGGTTTCCGCCTCAAGTGCCGAGTTGCACGAGGCCATTCGCGGCGGCGAAATCGACGAGTCCCGCTCGCGACGTGATGCTGAGCTTGCGCCGGATGCTCGCCCGGTGCCATTCGGCCGTTCGCACCGAGATATGCAGATGTTCCGCGACCTCCCGGTTGATGTAGCCGCGCGCGAGTAACAGTAGGACGTCGCGTTCTCGGGCGGATAGAACTTCCGGGCCGGGTGTCATCGTCTCGGGCGGATAGAACTTCCGGGCCGGGTGTCATCGTCCCGAAGGGTGTCGGACGGCGCCGGCCGCGACATCGGCGTCTTCCCCGTTTTCATAGCGCGTGACTACGCAGTGAGCAGCCCGTAGTTCCTACGGAAGACGGCGCCGGAACAGGTCCCGATAATCGCGGCTAGCGAGGCACGGGACGAGCCACTAAGTGCCCCAACGCCCAGCCGCGTGACGATCCCCGAAAGCGAGGAGGCAGGTGTATGGAGCTGACGTCGCGTGAAACCTGGACATTGATCCACGGGCTGATCCTCGGGTCGCTCTTCCTACTCGCGTTCGCGGGCGGCCTCGCCGGCTTGTACAGCTTCCGGACCGAGCTCGTGACGTCAGAGGGGATCCGGGAGCGGCTGTTCCGGCTCAGGGTCGGTGTGACCGGGATGGCTGTGCTCGCCTGGGCGACGGTCATCACAGGGACGTGGGTCGTCTACCCCTGGTATCGCGAGTCGCTCGCCGGTAAGTCGCTCGAGGCCTGCGCCGGGCTCCAGGCTCCCAACGACAAGTGCTCGCCGAAGGACTTCCTGCTCTCGAACACCTCGGGTGATACGAGCGACTGGCACGAGTTCGGGGACAGACGGTTGCGCATGATCGTCCTCGTGCTCTTCGTCGGGGCCTTCGGCACGGCCGCGATCGCCGGCCTGTTCGGCGCGCTGATCACGAAAGCTGCGCCGGTTCAATGAAAGGGGGCGACATGAACGTCGAGACATCAACTCCCTCCGGCCCTCCGAAGCCGGTTCCGGCCGAGAGTGCGCGTCCGTTCGGCCCGGCCGCGGCTATGCTGCTCGCCGCGGGCCTCGGCACTTTCATCCTGGGGCTGCTGACGACGCTGGCGGAGGCAAGCACAGGAATCAAGGACGGTCTCCAGTGGAACGATCGGGTGGGGCCGCTCTCAGGCAAGACGATCATCGCCGCCGCCGTCTTCTTCGGCGGCTGGGGGCTCTTGACGGGGGCTCTGCGCAGATCGGACCCGCCGTGGAGGACGGTCGTGTACGCGACTGGCGCACTCGTGGCGCTCGGGCTCCTGATGACCTTCCCGACGTTCTTCCAGGCATTCGCGCCTGACTAGCGAGCGAGGGAGTCGGGTTGAGGTGGCGACGCGGGTACTGATCGCCGGCGGGGGCGTCGCGGCTCTCGAGGCCGCGCTGGCCCTGCGGGACCTGGGGGAAGGTCGCGTCAGCGTCGAAATGCTCGCGCCCGAGCCTCAATTTTGGTACCGGCCGCTTGCGGTCGCCGAGCCGTTCGGTCTCGGCGAGGTGAGGCACTTCGACCTGGCCGAGCTCGCCGCGGCCGCCGGTGCGACGTTCTCGCCGGGGGCACTCGCCGGCGTTGACACCCGAGGACGCCACGCCCAAACCTCCGCGGGCAGCTCCATTCCTTACGACGTTCTGCTTGTCGCCTGCGGAGCCCGCCCGACCCCGGCGGTTCCCGGCGCCCTGACCTTCCGCGGGCCCGCGGATACCGAGCGAGTCCGCGCGCTGCTCGAGGAGATCGTCGCCGGTCAGGTGGGGCGGGTCGCCTTCGTCGTGCCGTGGGGAGCGGTCTGGTCGCTGCCGATTTACGAGCTTGCGCTGATGACGGCGGCTTACCTCGCCGAGCGCGAGCTCGACCGCGTCGAGCTCGCGCTCGTTACGCCGGAGGACGAGCCGCTTCAGCTGTTCGGGCGCGCGGGAAGCGAGGCGGTGCGGGAGCTGCTGGAGGAGCAGAGAATCGCCGTGCAGACGGGCTCCTCCCCGGTCGAGTTCGTCGACGGCGAGCTGCGCCTCGTTCCCGAGGGAACGATCGCGGCCGACCGCGTCGTCGCCCTGCCACGCCTCCGGGGGCCGCGGATCGACGGTCTGCCGCAGACGGTCGAGGGGTTTATTCCCGTCGACCCGCACGGTCAGGTACACGCTCTTTCCGACGTCTTCGCCGCCGGCGACATCACCAGCTTCCCGGTCAAGCAGGGCGGAATCGCTGCCCAGCAGGCAGACGCAGCCGCTGAGATGATTGCGGCGAACGCCGATGCGGACCTGACGCCGCAGCCGTTCCGCCCGGTGCTGCGGGGGCTGCTCTTGACGGGAAGGCAGCCGCGCTATCTCCGGCACGAGCTCACCGGCGGCGCGGGCGACGTCTCGTCGGCCAGTCCCGAGCCGCTCTGGTGGCCGCCGGCGAAGATCGTTGGGCGCTACCTCGCGCCCTTCCTCGGCGCCTTTGCCGGCGTCGAGGGCCCACCTGAGGCGCTCTCCGCTCCCGGCGCCGTCCCCGTCGAGGTCGAGCTCGACGCCGCAAGGGTCCACGGTTTGGCCACGCTCCGGTTGGAGCCAGCGCCCGATGCTGAAGGCAAGGGTGGCGCCACGGTCGCAGATGCCATGTCGACCGATCCGCTCGTCGTCGCCCCCGAGGACACGCTCGGAGAAGTTGCCGAGAGGATGCGCGCAGGCGACATCGGCTCGGCCCTCGTCGCCGACTCCGGGCGGCTGATTGGGATCCTCACGTCACGCGACCTGCTCCGCGCGTTCGCGGGCCGCGTCCACCCGAGCGAGGCGCGCGTCCGCGAGTGGATGACTGCTGAGCCTGTCGCCGTCTCAGCCGCGACGCCGATCGTGGCGGCTGTGACCCTGATGACCGAGTATGGCTTCCACCACCTTCCCGTCGTCGACGACGAGCGGCCGACGGGGATGCTTGGCCTTCGCCAAGCGGCGCGTCAGGCACACGGGCGGACCGGGATCGGTCTCGGGTTCTGACGGCGATCGGGATCTGCCGGCTGCTTTCGTCAGCTCGTCCGCGTCCAGCCGAATCGCTCCTCGGCAAGCCGCGGTCGGCCCCCGAGAATCCCGCGCCAGCGCACCGCCGCGTTCAGCACACGCGGGCTCCGCGAGAGGGCGTCGACAGCCGCGCTTGCGCCGTCGCCTTCGAAGAGGAAGACGACCTCGCGCTCGCTGACGAAGACGTGGTGTCGCTCGAGCCCCAAACGCTCGACGTCGAAGGGCGGCCCCTCCTCGACGAGCCGCCGGGCCGCCTCGGCTGTGCCACGCCTGATCGGAACAACCACGGCAACGCGCGTCGGCGCCGCCCGCTCCGTCCGGAGCCGAGCGAGCAGATCGGTTAGCTCGCCGAGCAGGCCCACCCCGCCCATAGCGGCGACGAGCACCCGCTCGCGGGAGTGCCGCTCGAGGACGAGGGACTTGTCGCCGTTGATCCGTTCACCGGCTCCGCGCCCGATCTCGGCGGATGAGAGCTCGTCGAACGGAATCCGGAGCCCGTCGGGTCCACCCGACCCGTGCAGGACGAGGTCGTCGTCGCCGAATGCCAGCCTGCCGCTGGAGGTAGGGCCGTCGCCGGTGCGCCAGACGACGGCGTACTCGTGCGGACGCTCGTGAAAGCCTTCGGCGGACAAGCCTGCTCCTTTCCAATCGTGTACCCGAAGCAATAGCGGCGATGGGTTCGGGGGGCGTCCGCGAAGGCTCGCAACCTGTGCGCGGCAAAGTACTGATCTGGTGCGGCGCCGAGCGTACCGCCGGTCGATTCGGCGCTCCGGACGATGCCCGTCCGTGCCGCGCTAGCCGGTTTTCAGCGTCTTGATGTAGGCGACCAATGCCCGCAGTTGTGAGTCGGGGATGATGCCGCCCCAGTGCGGCATCGAGACGATTGGCGCTCGTCCGATGACGCTGCCGCTTCTGATCACGTCGATGATCTTCTCGTCGGTGTTGAACTCCTCGAAGAAGTCGGCGCCGGAGAGCGCAGGGATCGCCTTGTCCGGCGACTGAGGGTTC
>WNFV01013791.1_pt1 | contig 15727 bp, 15 predicted proteins | sample 5400101 | NCBI WGS metagenome assembly WNFV01 (sample SAMN13153361, study PRJNA577476) | soil metagenome | isolation source: 115 cm soil or saprolite under grassland replicate 1 | place: USA:California | collected 2016-06-15 | reverse complement strand
ACGTGAGGGTGGTGTCCGAGGACGGAGAGCTGCTGCGGCGCCTCACGCTGGATCCAACCCGCGACTACCAGCCCCAGGGATGAAGCAAGCGGCTACGATGCTCCGACACATCCGGCCACGATGCCCCGACACATCACAGAGTGCGAGAGGGGGGATTTGAACCCCCACGGCCTTTCGGCCACCGGATCCTAAGTCCGGCGCGTCTGCCGGATTCCGCCACTCTCGCGAAGCGCGGTGCTGGGGCGAGTATATGGGCGCCGTGCCCGCTCGATCGAGGCATGCCCCAATGGTGCACCGGGTATACCGCAGGGGAAGCAAGCACCCCAGGAACTTTCACCTTGCCCGCTGGGGTGATAACGGCGTGCCGGCACGCCATGAGGGAGGTGCTCGCCATGGCCCGAAGGGCTCTTGGTGTTCTCGGTGCTTTCCTGCTCCTCGCCGTCGCGTGCAAGAGCAGCGGCGGGGAGGCTGGAGTTCAGGGCACCACACTCCGATTCGGGGCCGCTCTTTCCCTGACCGGTCAGCTCAGCCGGGAGGGCGTCCTCACCAAGGAGGGCTACGAGTACTGCAAGAAGGTCGTGAACGAGAAGGGAGGGATCAAGGCCGGAGGCACGTCGTACAAGCTGAACATCCTTTATCAGGACGACCGTTCGACACCCGACGTGGCGGCACAGCTCGTCGACCAGATGAACGACAAAGGCATCAAGTTCATCCTGGGACCCTACGGTTCGTCTTCGACGGAAGCGGCCTCGGCGGTCACCGAGCGCAACCAGCAAGTCATGGTCAGCAGCGCAGGGGCCGACGACAAGATCTTCGAAAAGGGCTACAGGTACACGTTCGGCGTCCTCTCTCCGGCCAGCCAATACCTGGCCACCATCGTGAAGGCGACGGTCGAGCTCGCCCAGCCCAAGCCGCAGACCGTTGCCATCGTCTCCGCCGACGACGGTTTCTCCAAGACCGCCGCCCAGGGTGGAAAAGACGAGGCTGAGAAGCAGGGGTTGCAGGTCCTGGCCATGGAGTTCGTCCCCGAAGGAGCCACGGACGTCTCCTCTGCCCTCACCAAGGTCAAGGCGAAGAATCCCGACCTCATCTTGGGGGCAGTACATCTCCAGGAGGGGATCGCCATCATGAAGCAGAGCAAGGAACTCGGGCTGGACCCCAAGGTCGGGTTCGGTGAGACCGTAGCCCCGCCCACTCCTGACTTCTCCAAGACACTCGGGGCGACCGCTGAGGGGGTCCTGGGGTCATCCCAGTGGACCCCCCAGGTGGAGGGTAAGGACAATCTGTTCGGGTCGGCACAGGACTACACCAAGGGATTCGAGCAGGCCATCGGACACACCCCCGAGTACCACAACGCCGAGGCCACAGCGGCCTGCCTCGCAATGGTCGAGGCGATCCAGAAAGCCGGCGGGGTCGAGCCGAGCAAGGTCCGTGACTCTCTGGCCGGACTGAACATGCCGTCGTTCTTCGGGGCGATCCGGTTCAACCCCCAGGGAAAGAACATCTACAAACCGATGGCCGTGATCCAGGTCCGTAACGGTAAGCCGGTCACCGTGTGGCCGCAGACCGCAGGGACCGAAGCAGCTGTTTGGCCCGCCTCGCCATTCACCGGCTGAGCGGCGTCGATGCAACGGTTCCTGCAGGCGACGGCCTACGGCCTGCTCCAAGGAGGCCTGTACGCCCTGATCGCCATGGGGTTCTCCCTGGTGTGGGGCGTGATGCACATCGTGAACGTCGCCCACGGGGCCCTCGTGATTGTGGGCGCCTACGTGACCTGGCATCTGAGCTCCGCCTTCGGGCTCGACCCGTTGCTGGGGATGGTGATAGCCGCCGCCGTCCTGTTCGCCGGTGGGTATGTCCTGCAGCGCGGACTGATCAACCTCGTGGTGAACGCTCCGGTCTGGATGACCCTCCTGCTCACCTTCGGCCTGGCGCTGCTCATCCAGAACGGGCTGGTCATCGTATACTCCGGCGACTTCCGGTCGATCCCCACGTCCTATGCCGGCGGCGCATTCACGCTGAGTGGGGTACGCGTCCCACACGGGCGGCTGATCGGACTGGGCCTGGCACTTCTTTTGACCCTTTTGCTGGCCACCTTCATCGATCGCACCAGGACGGGACGTGCCATCAAGGCCACGGGGATGGAACGGGCCACCGCCAGGCTCATGGGAATCGATGTTCGGCACACGTACGCCTTGACCTTCGCTGTCTCCGCTGCGTTGGCCGGGGCCGCAGGCGCACTGGTCGGTCTGGTAGGGACGTTCAACCCCGCCAGTGCCGGGAGTTTCACCCTCCGAAGCTTCGTCATCGCTGTGCTGGGTGGGCTGGGCAACATCTGGGGTGCCCTGGCCGGCGGGCTGTTGCTCGGGCTGGTAGAGACCTGGGGAAGCCAGTACCTGTCGGGGACGCTGGTCAACGCCATCGCCTTCGGAGTGTTGGTGGTCGTGCTGATCCTGAGACCCAGCGGGCTCCTCGGCCGGCCGTTCTACGAATCCCGACAGCAGGCCTGAGGTGGGCCGGTCCGACGTCGCGGCGTCTCGGCTTCTCCGTAGGGCCGCGAGGACCGGGCGGACCGGAATCGTACTCGGGGTCCTCGGGGTCGGCCTGCTCGGCTACCTGGCGGCCGGGCCGGTGTTCTTCTTGGAGAGCTTCCAGCGAACCTTGGGTGTGGTCTTCATGTTCGCTACGCTTGCCTTGGCCTGGGACATCATCGGCGGATGGACTGGCTATCCGAGTTTCGGCAACGTCGTCTTCTTCGGCCTGGGCGGATACACCGTGGCGGTCCTGATGGCCAAGGCAGGATGGTCGTTCTGGCCGGCCCTGCCGATCGCTGCAGCCATCGGAACCGTCTTCGCCATTCTGATCGGGCTGCCCATCCTCCGTCTGCGGGGCCATTACTTCGCCATTGCCACTCTCGGTGTGGCCGAGGGGACCCGGGAGGTGGTCCTGAACTGGCCGAGCCTGACCGGAGGCGGGGCCGGCATCACGATCCCCGCGGTCGGTGCCGAGGCCACCACGAGCTACCCGGGGAACACCGGGTTCTACTACCTCTTCCTCGTGCTGATGGCGATCAGCCTGTTCGTCCTGTGGCGGGTTTCTCGGAGCAAGTTCGGGTACGCCCTTCGGGCCATCAACCAAGACGAGGACGCCGCCGCGGCGATGGGCATCGACACCACCCGGTCCAAGATCGCGGCTTTCGCCCTGTCGGGGCTGCTCACGGCGTGTGCGGGAGCCATCTACGCCTTCCAGCAGGTCACCATCTACCCGCATCGGCTGTTCTCCGTCGATATCACCGTGCTGATGGTCGTGATGGCGGTCATCGGAGGATCGGGAACGGTCATCGGGCCATTCCTCGGCGCGGTGGGACTGCAGTTTCTGTCCGAATACCTGCGGGAGAACTTCCTCGACTGGAACCTGTTCATCTTCGGGGCGATCATCGTGCTGGCGGTGGTTCTCCTGCCCCAGGGTGCGGTGAGCTTCACCCGCGATGCGTGGAGGACCCGCCGTGTCGCCCTCCTCGACAACATCCGGAGATACAGGCTGTGATCCTCATGTCCGAAGGGGGATGCCGGCCGTGACGGTCGTCCTGGAAACCCGGGACCTGTCCCGCCGGTTCGGCGGCCTCACCGCCCTTTCGCAGGTATCCCTGCAAGTCGAGGAGGGCTCGATCGTCGGCATCATCGGACCGAACGGGGCCGGGAAGACGACGCTGATCAACGTGGTCACGGGGTTCCTCAAACCAACGTCGGGGCGGGTCCTGGTAGACGGTCAGGACGCCACGGGAGCCAAGCCCTGGGAGATCGTCCGGCTCGGGGTGGCCCGGACCTTCCAGGTGGCCAAGCCGTTCCGCGACCTCACCGTGCGGGAGAACGTGGCCGTGGGGTCCATGTTCGGCCCCCGCCATACTGGGTCCTTCGGAGCCAGCCTGGAGCGGGCCGACCAGGTGCTCGACCGGGTCGGGCTGGAAGGCAAAGCTGGGGAGCAGGCCGGTGATCTGACCGTGGCCGAGGCCAAGCGGCTGGAGCTGGCCCGGACGCTGGCCATGGGACCGCGGCTGCTCTTCCTCGACGAGGTCATGGCCGGGCTCCGCCCCCAGGAGATCGACCAGGCCGTCGAGCTGATTCGGTCGCTCCGATTCGAGGGAATATCGATCGTGGCCATCGAGCACGTGATGAAGGCGATCCTGGCCATCTCGGACCTTGTGGTGGTCCTTCACGAGGGCAGGGAGCTGGCCAGGGGAAAGCCCGACCAGGTGGCCTCGGATGAACGGGTCATACGTGTCTACCTGGGGGACAGGTACGCTCGTCGAGCGAAGGAGGGGGGCTAGGTGCTCGAGGTCCGCGCCCTCGAAGCCGGCTACGACCAGGTTCAGGTGCTCTGGGACATCGGCCTGCGCGTGGACGATCGGGAGATCGTGACGCTGGTGGGCCCGAACGGCGCGGGGAAGACCACCCTCCTCCGCGCGATCTCAGGTCTCCTCCGGCCGAGGGGCGGTTCCGTGCGGTGGGACGACAGGGACTTGGCAGGGATGTCCCCGGAGCGCATCGTCCGGTTGGGGATCGCCCACGTCCCAGAGGGCCGGCACTTGTTCGCCGGCCTCACAGTCGAGGAGAACCTTCTCATCGGGGCCTACTATCGTAAAGATCGGGAGGTCCGCAAGGATATCGACTGGGTCATCGAGCTGTTCCCTCGGCTCGGCGAGCGCCTTGGTCAAGTGGCCGGGCGGCTCTCCGGGGGGGAGCAGCAGATGTGTGCCATCGCCCGCGGGCTGATGAGCCGGCCGCAGCTCATCATGATCGACGAGCTGTCCCTGGGGCTCGCCCCGAACCTGGTGGAGACGCTCCTGGACCGATTGCGAGAGATCGCCGGCACGGGGATGTCCGTGCTCCTGGTCGAGCAGGATGTGGAGGCAGCCCTGGCCCTGGCAGCTCGTGGCTATGTGTTGGAGACCGGGCACATCGTGGCCGACGAGAAGAGCGAGATACTGCGGAACGACCCTCGGATCCGTCGTGCCTACCTGGGCGTCGCATGATCGAAATGATTGCCGCCTCAGTGCGGTTCGTGGGGGCCCGTGATCGTTTCGAGTGAGGCGACGTTACGAAGCTGTGTTGGGCTCAACCGGCCCGTGAAGTGCTCCCGGATGCCTCGAAGATGGGTCCTGGCGGCCTGTTGCAGGACGTGGCGACCGTCATCAGTCAACCGGGCCAGCATCACGCGCGCGTCTCCGTCGAAGCGATCACGCTGGACCAGGCCCTCCTCGACCAGCCTGTCCACCATGCGGGTGAGCCCACTCGGGGAGAGCATCACTCGGTCGGCCAGCTCGGTCATCCGCAGGGAGCGACCGGGAGCGCGGGCCAGGCGGAGTAGTACGTCGTAGTCGCCGAGTGAAAGCCCGTGCTCTTGGTGTAGCTCTGCGTCGAGCTTTCGGATCACGTCGTGATGAGCATGAAGGAGCGCCTGCCAGGCGCGAAGCTCTGTGTCGGTTAGGTCCGTGGCCACGTTCTCTCCACTGTATCAGCGCGCTACTTGCATATACAAATATATCGATGATATTCTTTGTGTGTGCAAAGGTTGTAATTCGAAGGATCTCTGGCGCAGGGAGAGTGGAACATCGAGCTGGCCGGGTCAGGAGTCGGGTTGTGACCGTTGACGTAGCTCACGCTATGGCGGGACTGGGTGTCGGCCTCGCGCTCGCCAGCGCGCCGGGGCCGGTGCAGGCCGTCCTGATGGCAGAGGCGGTCCGGGGAGGGCTCGTTCGCGGCTTTCGCGCCATGGCCGGTGCCAATCTCACCTTCGGATTCCTTCTCGTCGGGCTGGCGCTCGGGCTCTCGGTGGCGCCGCCGAGCGGTCTGGGGCTTCGCATCCTCAAGGTGACCGGCGGGGCCCTGCTGTTGTGGCTGGCCGTCGACGGGCTCCGGTCGCGCCACGAGGTGACTGCCGCGTCCCCCGAACGTCGATCGCTCCCACCGGCAGCGCGAGGATCGCTGGCGGTTCTCCTCAACCCCGGAGCGTGGGTGTTCCTGGGTACGGTGGCTTCCTCGCTACTCTCGGGTGCCACCCGGCTGGGAGGGACGGCGAGCGCCGTCCTGGTGGCGTTGGCCCTGATGATCGGTCTGGCGATCGGCGACGGCACGGTCGTGTTGCTCGGTGGCATCGGGGTCCGCCGGGCCAGCGAGCGGGTCGGACGATGGGTTCGGTGGATCCTGGCCACGTTGCTCGCCGGCCTGGGTCTGTGGCTGATGATCAGCGGATTGATCTCGTGAAGGGATGGCCATGCTTCGATCGGTGAAGCTGTCGCAGGTGTTCGAGTATCCGGTGCTGGAACGGTTCTGGCGGGATGCCGATGAGCTGGGGTTCCATGCGGTCTGGGACTACGACCACTTCTATGGGATGCGAGACCCCACCACGCCGACGTTCGATGGATGGTCGATGCTGGCATCGATGGCGACGGTGACGTCACGCATTCGGATCGGATGCATGGTGACCGGCGTGACGTACCGCCATCCGGCCATCCTGGCGAAGATGGCGGTGTCCGTCGACCACGTCTCCTCTGGCCGGCTGCAGTTCGGGATCGGGGCCGGGTCCCATGAGGGTGAGCATCGTGGATACGGCATCCCGTTCCCGCCGGCAGGAACACGCATCGCCATGCTCGACGAGGCGTGCGACATCATTCGGCGGCTGTGGAGCGAGGACTCCGTCACCCACCAGGGCCGGTTCTGGATGCTCACGGACGCGCTGGCGAATCCCAAGCCGGTGCAGGAGAGACTCCCCATCGTCATCGGGGGGACGGGGGAGCGCAAGACACTCCGCGTGGTGGCTCGGCACGCCGACGAGTGGAACTTCAGTCCTCTGCATGACTTGGGACCGGAGGGTCCGCGAGAGTTCGCCCGCCTCTCCGGCGTCCTGGACGAGCACTGCGGAGTCGTCGGGCGGGACGCAGGGGACATCCGCCGGTCGATCCAGATACTTCTTCGACCCGACGACCTCGATCAATTCGGCGCGAGCCTGCGGCTCCTCGACGACTTCGAAGCCGCGGGTGCCGAGCACGCCGTCCTGGGCTTCGTCGCTCCGCCGTCACGGGCGATTCTCGAGTCCCTCGTTCCCGCATAGTCGGTTCGGCGCACGCGTAGTGACTGGTTACGTGATCGGGGTACACGATCGAGCAGGAGAAGGAGATCATCCTGGCCCGGCTCGTGTCGGTCACCCTTTGATGGCGCCGGCCATCAGGCCGCGGAGGAAGAAGCGACCCAGGAAGATGTAGACGATCAGTGTGGGAACTGCCGCCAGGAGGGCTCCGGCCATCTGCACGTTCCATTGGACGATCTGACTCCCGGCCAGGTTGTTGAGCTCGACCGTCACCGGCCAGCTGCCGGGCGAGGTGAGGATGATCGCGAAGAGGAACTCGTTCCAGATCGACGTGAACTGCCAGATGAGAGCCACTGCGAAGCTCGGAGCCGATAGCGGCAGGATAACGTACCAGTACGAGCGCAGGATACCGGCTCCATCCATGCGCGCGGCCTCCAATACGTCGGTCGGGATGGTCGCGTAGTAGTTCCGGAAGATCAGCGTAGTGATCGGGATGCCGTAGACGATGTGGACCAGGACTAGTCCGGGAAGGCTTCCGTAGAGCCCGATGCGCCGCAAGAACAACACCAGGGGGATCAGGACGCTTTGATACGGGATGAACATGCCAAACAGGAAGAGCGTGAAGATCACGTTGGCACCCCGGAACCTCCACTTCGAAAGCACGTAACCGTTCAGGGATCCCAGCAGGGAAGAGATGGTGGCCGCCGGGATGGCCATGACCAGGCTGTTGCGGAAGTGAGGCCGGAGGGCATCGAACGCTGCCCGGAAGCTGTCGAGGTGGAACCCGGCGGGAAGCCGCCACATCTTGGAGAGGTCCACTTCGGCGAAGCTCTTCAGCCCCGTTATCAACAGGACGTAGATCGGCAATAGGTAGAAGGCGGCCATCGCGGCGAGGGGGAGGAGAAAAAGGAGACGCGTCCGCGACCGGGGCATCAGACCCCCGACTCCTCTCGGAGACTGAAGAACAGGTAGGGCACGACCAAGAGCGCCACCCCGACCAGGAGGAGGAGGCCAATGGTCGCGCCCCGCGCGTAATTGAAGGCATCGAACGTGGTGGTCCACATGTAGATCGACGGCATGTCCAGACGGAGGTCCCCGGCCCCTCCCATCGCCACGATCAGGTCGAAGATCTTCAGGGAGATATGCCCGAGGATGATGACGGCAGAGAGGGCCACCGGCCGGAGCAAGGGCAGGATGACCCGGCGATAGATCTGCAGCTCGCTGGCCCCATCCACTCGGGCAGCCTCCCGGAGGTCATCGGGGATGCTGCGCAGACCACCCAGGAAGAGGGCCATCATGAATCCGGACATCTGCCAGACCGCCGGAAGAGCTACGAAGGTGATCCCCCAGGGAGGGTGCGTGGTGTGCCAGTTGTTCGCCAGGACGCCGAGGCCGGCGTCCTTGAAGAGCAGGTTGAGGCCGCTGGTGCGAGTACCGGTGGCTGGGTTCATCAGCCAGCGCCACACCACTCCGGTCACGATGAATGAGATCGCCATCGGGAACAAATAGATGCTTCGGAACACGGCCTCCCCAGGGATTCCCCGGTCGAGCAAGATGGCAGTGGTCAGTCCGACGACGATCGCGCCCGTCAGGAAGAAAGCGGTGAAGTAGAGCGTATTGCGGACGTCGATGTGGAATCTGGGATCGCCGAACAGCTTCTGGTAGTTGCTCCAGCCTGCCCACGCGTAGTTCGCGACGAGCCCCTTCCACTTGCTGAAGGACACGCGTATGGACCAGCCGATGAAGCCATACACGAAGATTCCGATAGCGATGACGGACGGCGAGATGAGGAGGCCGGCCAGGAGCCAGTCCTTCTTGATGTGCTTGATGCGGCTGATCATCTCCGCACCGCCCCCTGCTCTTGGTCGGCCATTGGTACCGGCACTGGCGTCAGCCGATCTCTTACCTGATGTGATCGAGCCCGGGCCAGCCCCCGCACGTGCGGGGGCTGGCCCAGATCGTGCCTAGCTCACGAACACTTACCCGCGTCCACGCAGGCTTGAGCCAATGCCTTCTGGAAGCCCGCCTTGTCGTTGTTGGTCAGGAACAGCCCGAGCGCGGTGTCGATGTCTGTGCTCCAACTGCTGCTGGCTGCAGCGCCGTGGGCCAGGCTCCCGACGATGGTGTCGGTCTTCCACTGATCCAGCGACCACTTCTGGTACTCGTCGTACTTACCCGGGTCGGCGTCCGTCCTGGCAGGGATCGATCCCTTGATCGGGTTGAACGCGTCCTGTCCCTCCTTGGACCCGGCCACGGTCAGCCAGGCCATGGTGCCGGCCTGATTGGGCGAGTTCTTCGGGAGGACGAAGACGTCTGCCAGCATGTCGAAGACGCCGTCGGTTCCCGGCGAGGCCGCCCAGCCGAAATCGGCGTTGGGCTTCAGCCCTTGGGCCTTGAAGAAACCCTCCGCCCAGTCGCCCATGACCGTGAAGGCGGCGTCGCCCTTGGCCACCAGCCCGGCCGCTTGGTCCCAGGTCAGACTGGAGTAGTCGCTGTTGGCATAGGTGAGCGCGCGGGCGAAGGTACCGATGGCAGCCGTCACATCGGAGCCATTCCAGTCCGTGGACCCGTTCCACAAGCCGGTGTACTTGTCCGGACCCAGCGTTGCGAGAAGGATCGTTTCGAGGAGCTGCTTCACGGCGAACTTGTCCGCGTTGCCGAGCCCGAGGGGGGTGACGCCTGCTGCCTTCAGCTTGGCGGCGGCGGCGAAGAAAGCGTCCCATGTGGTCGGCACGTCGACCCCATTCTTCTGTAGGACCGCCGCGTTGTACCAGATGACGTTGGCCCGATGGATGTTCACCGGTACCGCGTAGATGGTCCCCTTCTCGGTGAGGAGATCGATGAGACCCTTCGGCATCACGCTCGTCCACCCCTGCTGCTGGAACAGGGAGTTGAGGCTCTGGAGTTCGCCGGCGTCGGCATAGTTGCTGAGGACCTCCTGGCCGGCGTGCGACTGCCAGGAGGCGGGCGGCTTGTTGGCGGACAGACGAGTAGCAAGCACTGCTCGCGCGGCTGATCCGCCTCCTCCGGCGACCGCCGCGTTGTCGAAGGAGAAGTTCGGATACTTCTGGTTGAACACCTTTACCAGGGCGTCCAGCGCTTGAGCTTCCCCCCCAGCGGTCCACCAGCTGAACACCTCTACTTTCTTGCTCGTGGTGGTGCTCTTCTTCTCACCGCCCCCTCCTCCGCAGGCCGTCGCCACGAGCCCCACCATCAGCGCCAGGATGATTCCCTTTCTCATCATGTCCCCCTCCTTGAGTCGCCGTGCCCTCCGTCCCGGGCCCCTTCCCTTTGTACGTTGCCTCACCCCTCTCCGAGATTCATGCCGAGGTCTCTGCGGCAACGAACGGTTCCTCGTGGTGAGCTGCGCCATCCTGGACCAGCTCCCGGGCTGCCCGAACGGGGAACGTTCCCCGGACCACCAACTCGGTAGGCAGCACGACCGTCTGCGGGCCGCGGTCGTCACCGGCAAGGCGAGCGAACAGTAGCTCGGCGGCCCGGCGCCCCATTTCCAGGGGATTGTGGCGAACGACCGTCACGGACAGAAGGTCCGCCAGCTCGAAGTCGTCGAACCCGACCAGCGCAACCCGAGCCCCCGGATGCCGCATCGCCCGAAGCGCCCCGACGCTCGCCCGGTTGTTCGTGGCGAAGATCGCCGTGGGAGGATCAGGCTGGGACAGCAGCTCGCGCGTGGCGGTCTCCGCCTCGAGTACGTCGCGGGCGCCCAGGCGCAGCAGGGACTCATCGAGCGGAGCGCGAGCATCCGCCAGAGCCTCCCGGAATCCATCCACCCGTTTCCCGATCGTGTAGATCGTTCCCGGGTCACCGACCACCCCGATCCGCCGATGCCCCTGTCCAACCAGGTGCTCCGCGGCCAGCCGCGCCCCACCCGCGTTGTCGAGCAGCACGACGTCGGCCTCGATGTTCCCCGGCGGTCGGTCCATGAAGACCACGGGCATCCCCTGCGCCAGCTCGATCTCGAGGTACCTGTGATCCCTACCGGCGGGCACGAGCAAGAGGCCACTCACCCTGCGCTCCAGGAACGCGCCGACGAGCGCTCGCTCTGAGCGCGGGTCCTCGTTGGAGTTGCCCAGGATCACCTGCTGCCGCCTGGCCTGCGCCACCTCCTCCACCGCCCGGGCGATGGCGGAGTAGAAGGGGTTCCTGATGTCCTCGATGATCAGCCCCAGGCTCGAGGAGCGCTGGCGGCGTCGAAGGTTGCGGGCCATGTCGTTCGGGCGGTAGCCGAGTGACTCGATGGCCTTCTTGACTCGGGCCGCGGCCTCGGCCCCGACTCCACGCTCTTCGTTGACCACACGGGAAACCGTCTTCAGGCTGACCCCGGCGGCGCGGGCAACGTCCCGCATGGTGGAACGCGGCCTCATGTTTGGCTGGCCCCTCCTTGGTCCGACAACGTTGTCGCACTCAAACATGATCAGTTCCGGCTTGTCAACCCGGGTGGGAGGAGATCGTCGCCCCTTCTGAGACAACGTTGTCTAGCGCACAAAGCTGATCCAAAAAAGCGCGGGCAGGACTCGGCGCCGCCCGGTGGGCGTTTCCGGGCGGCGCCGACCTCTACAACCCGACCACGTCCTCGCTGTATCCGCGGTGGTCGAAGCGATCCCCGAGCCCCGCGGATCCGAATCCGAAGCCGAAGCGGCCCGGGCCGCCGCAGAGACCGATGCCACCGCCCAGAGGCCACGCCGGGCTCGACTTGATCCGCTGCTTGATCGCGTCGGCCTGCACCTTGGTGATGTTCCCCTGGGCCAGCGCGGCGTCGACCCTGTCGATCGCGGCGTTCTTGATGGCTGCGATGAGCCTTGGGCGAGCGACACCGAGGCGACGGGCAAGGTCGGTCAAAGCGGGAGGGATCCCGTTCACCACGTCGCCGATCTGCGAATCGAACCGGCCGAGGAGGGCGTTCTCCTGAGCGCTGGTGATCTGGCCACCGGACACAGAGTCGTCGAGCTGGGCCTTCTTGGCCGTCCGGAGCGCCGCCTCGAGCCCGTCGACGGACTTGTCCTGATCCCCGGCGACCTGAGCGAGGGTCTTCGACCGCAAGGCCTCCATCAGGTTCGCCTCGGAGATACCCAGGTAGTTCGCCGCGGCGGTCAGCAGGCCGGTTCCTCGACCAAGATGACCCTTTAAGAACCCGCCGTGGTGCCCGAACCCGCCCAGCCCGAGGCCCAGCGGACCGTGCAGGCCGAATCCGCCCAGGCCTTTGGCGTCTCCGGTGTTGATCCGTTCCCGGACCCGATCCGCCTGGGAGCTGGTGATGAAGCCGTTGTCCTCGGCCCGCTTCACGTCGGCGAGGGCCATGGCCTCGAGCGCGGCGTCCAACTTCGAGCGCTGGATCCCGAGGCGCCGGGCCACGTCGTCCAGGAACGCGTTCCGTCCGAGGGCCCGGGACTTCCCCTGTTGGGAGGACGGGGAAGGTGAGGGCGACTGCGATTGGGCCAGGGCAACCCCTGCCCCGATGAGGATCAGTGCGGCGAGGCCGAGGGCGATGGCGTTACGGGACCGGAGTCGCATTTTCCGCCTCCTTGCGGCCGAACGGTCTTCGGTGCAACACCACATCGAATCACCGGGGCTTTAGAAATCTCTGAGAATCGTGCAACAGTTTCCCCAGAGATCGGCTGCGCGGATGCCGATTCATCCAACTCTGGGCGGACTCACAGCATTCCTTAAGGTTCGGATGCTGGACTAGCCTTTCACGAAGGAAGGGGAAACGAGCGATGGAGTCCTTGACGATGTCGACGACGCAGGGGTCCACCCCGCCGGACGATCGTGCGCGGGTTCTCGTCGTGGACGACGAGGCCTACATCACCGATCTCGTTGCCACGGCCCTGCGGTACGAGGGGTTCGAGGTGACGTCGGCCGCGAACGGCCGGGATGCGCTGTCCCTCGTGGAGTCGTTTCGGCCCGAGCTGATCGTCCTTGACGTCATGCTTCCCGACGTGGATGGATTCGACGTTCAGCGGAAGCTGATCGACCGGGGACGACGGGTCCCCGTTCTCTTCCTCACCGCCCGGGACGCCACGGAAGACAAGGTCCGCGGTCTCACCATCGGGGGAGACGACTACGTCACGAAGCCTTTCAGCCTGGAGGAGCTGGTCGCCCGCATCCGGGCGATCTTGCGGCGGGCTCGGGGTTCCGGGCCCGGTTCCTCCTCTCGAACCCCCGCAGGGTGCTCTCGAAGAGCCAGATCCTCGATCATGTCTGGAACTACGACTTCGGGGGCGACTCCTCCATCGTCGAGACCTACATCAGCTACCTGAGGAAGAAGGTGGACGGACGGGAGCCCAGGCTGATCCACACCGTCAGGGGCGTCGGGTACGTGCTTCGGCTCCCGCCCGAGTGATCGCATGCCGCTCAGGCTGAAGCTGCTCGTCGCTGTCATCGTCCTGGTGTTCGCGGGCCTGGCCGTCTCGAACGTGGTGACGTACACGTCCCTTCGATCCTCCCTCTTGAAGCGCGTCGACCAGCAACTGACGGCCGCGGAGTTCCCGGTGGCCCACGCCCTTGGTGAGGGCCGGCCCTTCCCGGGCAACCCTGGGGGACCGGATTCGCAGTTCCCCGCCGGTACCTATGGCGCGATTCTCGACTCGAGGGGTGTCGCCCTCAAGGACCGCACGTTCACATACGAAGGGTACGCAGGGACCGCTCCGCCGAAACCGTCGCTTCCGTCCACCCTCCCCAGGCCGGGAGCGCCGGACAACCGTCCGGACATCTTCACGACCGGTGCAGCCGGCCGCTCCTCGACTCGCTTCCGGGTCCTGGCGGACGCAGACGCGGTGAGTATTCGCACCGGGATCCAGTCGCAGCAGGGAATTCTGATCGTGGCGATCCCCCTGACCGACGTGGAGGACACTCTCGCCCGTCTTCGGCTCATCGAAGGAATGGTCTCCGGTGCGGTCCTGCTCGGCCTGGGACTGCTCTCCTACTGGCTGGTCCGGCGGGGGCTGCGGCCCCTCGAGCAGATCGGTGAGACGGCCGGCGCGATCGCGGCCGGAGACCTCACTCGCCGGGTCGAGCCCACCGATGAGCGGACGGAGATCGGCCGTCTGGGACTGGCCCTGAACTCGATGCTCGCGCAGATCGAGACGGCCTTCGAGGAGCGGCGCGCTTCGGAATCGCGGCTGCGCCGGTTCGTCGCCGACGCCTCCCATGAGCTCCGAACCCCTCTGACCTCCATCCGTGGGTATGCGGAGCTGTTTCGGCGCGGGGCGGACTCGCGGCCGCAGGATCTCGCCAAGTCCATGAGCCGCATCGAGGCGGAAGCATCCCGCATGGGCTTGCTCGTGGACGACCTCCTCCTCCTGGCCCGGCTCGATCAGGGACGACCGCTGGAAAGAGAACGTGTCGATCTAGCCAGGATCGCCGAGGACGCGGCGGAGAGCGCTCGTGCCATAGACAGGGGGCGCCCCATCACCGTCGACGTCGATGGGCCGGCCTTCTTGGTCGGTGACGCGGGAAGGCTCCGTCAGGTGCTCGACAACTTGTTGGACAACACCCGCGTTCACACGCCGAATGGCACGCCGGTCCGCGTGAAGATCACCCGTGAAGACGGTGAGCTCGTTCTCACCGTCGCCGACGAAGGGCCGGGGCTGTCGCCGGACGTGGCCCCACGAGTGTTCGAGCGGTTCTACCGAGGAGATCCCACGCGGTCCAGGGGAACCGGCGGAGCGGGACTCGGCCTGTCCATCGTCTCCGCCATCGTGGAAGCGCACGGAGGGAAGGTGAGCGCCACGTCCTCGAATGGAGCAGGCACCACGTTCGAAGTACGCCTTCCGGTCGGCTCCGAGGAAGATCTCGCGCCCGACGGACCCGGCACCGAGGAGCAGGTTCGGCCGAAGGCGCCTGACTACGCCTTCTTGCGGCGAATGGCCCTCCGCACCACCGGGCGAGTCTCCTTCCGGCGGCCACCTCCGTGAAGCCGGCCCTGTCGTACATGCTTTTGGCCCCGAAGAACATGAAGTCCGGGTGGCTTCGCTCCTTCTTGTCCACGGGGTAGGCCTCGAGCAGGGTGGCGCCCCGCGAACGCGCGTAGTCGATGGCGCCCCGGAGGAGCGCCTCGGAGACACCTCTTCCTCGCGCTCCACGATCGACGAAGAAACACACGATCGACCAGACCGGCTTGTCATCGACTGGCTTCATGACCGGTGAGCGCCGGAGCTTCGCGTAGTCCTCGCGCGGGCCGAGCGAGATCCATCCGACCGGGCTCCCGGCTTCGTACCCGATCAGGCCGGGGACGTAGCTCCCGTCCACCAGCGACTTCAGCGCCCTCTTGTTCTCCTGGCCCGGGCCGACGCCACTCTGCCCCGACTTCCGGTAGTACATGCACCAGCATCCCCGGACCATCGAGGCTCCGGGACGACTGAACAGCTCCACGAGGTCGTGCCAACGGTCCTTGGTCAGCGGGTGAACCTCGAGCTTCACGGCTCCTCTAATGTACCGGTCGCACCGCCGGCCGAAGCACGGAGCGCGATTCGGAGGGCGTCAGCACCGTCACGAGTCCGCACGCAAACACTCAGGCGAGCAGGGAGGGGCTCGACCCCACATCCGTCCCTGCGGTGAGGGCATGCACAGTGCTCAGCGCGAACAGCGCGAAGCTCGCGACGTGGACCCGGCGCCACAGTCG
>WNFV01005256.1_pt1 | contig 15727 bp, 15 predicted proteins | sample 5400101 | NCBI WGS metagenome assembly WNFV01 (sample SAMN13153361, study PRJNA577476) | soil metagenome | isolation source: 115 cm soil or saprolite under grassland replicate 1 | place: USA:California | collected 2016-06-15 | reverse complement strand
GCAACCAGAATGTTTCCAGCGGGCATTGGCATCCCCTTCAGGCAGCGTCGCCCGGCTCGGCGTCGTTACCCAAGAACATGGGCATCAGCACACGAAAGATGGTCCGTCGCGGTTGCGACTCGCATTCGATGATTCCGCCATGATCGCCGATGATCTTGGACACCAGCGCGAGCCCGAGGCCCGATCCGCTGGATTTCGTCGTCACGAACGGGTCGAACAGATGCGACAACAGATCCTCAGGCACCCCGGATCCGTTGTCCTTGACGCAGAATTCGAGTGGCAGCCCTACGCGCGCCTTGCTGCCCGGAAGCGATAGGCGCACGCCCGGCCGAAACGCGGTTGAAAGTCCAATCTCGCCGTCGGTCGCGTCCTCGCCGATCGCTTCGGCGGCATTCTTCACGAGATTGAGGAAGACCTGGATGAGCTGGTCACGATTGCCCAGCACTGGCGGCAGCGAGGGATCGTACTCCTCCACGAACTTGATGTGCCGTGCCACACCCGATTGGGTGAGACGCTTCACGTGCTCGAGCACGGCGTGGATGTTGACGGGTTCGCGCTCGATCGGCCGTTCGTCGGTGAATACTTCCATGCGATCGACGAGCTTCACGATGCGGTCGGCTTCATCGCAGATCAGGCGCGTCAATGTGCGGTCATCGTCGCCGACCGATTGTTCGAGCAGCTGGGCCGCTCCGCGGATTCCGGACAGCGGATTCTTGATTTCATGCGCGAGCATGGCCGCAAGCGCGATCACGGAACGGGCGGCGCCGCGATGGGTGAGCTGGCGGTCCATCTTGTCGGCGATCGTGCGCTCTTGCAGCATGACGACCACGTGATCCGGTCGCTCCGACAAAGGAGCCACATACAGGTCGACCAGGCGCTCGCCGGGATTGCGCGGCGTGCCGAGATCGACCTTGTACTCGTTGACCGCAGCACCGCGGCTGCGCACCTGCTCGATGAGCGCGAGCAGCGGGCTCCCGAAAGGCACGAGCTCGCGGAGCCTGTGGCGGCGCAGCAGCGGCAAAGAGGCTTCGAAAAAGGATTCTGCCGCTGCATTGGCGTTGGCGATCCGCCCGTCCGCCGCGATCATGATGACCGGGTGTGGCAGCGCGTCGAGCACGGCGTCCGCGGTGCCGGACGGAAGCGTCGGCATCGGCTCGTGCCGGCTCATGCGGCCTTCCTCTCGTTGCCGGATTGCTGTGGCCAACCGGGTGATCTCATGGCAGACGCGGCGGAGGCGAAATCGATGTAGGCGTCGGCCAAGTGGCGTCGGACCGCAGCCGGATCGTCGGCCGTGAGCACACGGGCGCGATGTGCCTTGAGCAGCGACTGGGATGCGCTGGCCGTCTCGGCTGCGGCATCGAGCGCCCAACCGAGATGCTTGCGCGCATGACGCGAGCCAAGCGCGCACCCATAGTGCGAAAGCATCTCGTCGTAGAGCTGAGCGATGATCGCGCGTTGCGCCGCGAGCGGCGGTGCGCTTTCGCGCCGGCCGAAGGCAAGGCGGCGGCCGATTTGTCCAGGCAGCCACGGGCGGCCACGGGCGGCGCGCCCGACCATCACGGCGGCGGCGCCGGAGGCTGCGAGCGCGACCACAGCATCCGCGTAGGTAGAGATGTCGCCGTTCACGGCGATCGGAATTGCGACGCTGTCCTTGACCCGACGAACCGCCGCCCAATCCGCCCGGCCGTTATAGAACTGGCAACGCGTTCGCCCGTGCACGGTGATCAGCCGCACGCCGGCATCTTGGGCGCGGCGCGCGAGCTCGGGCGCATTGACGCTGCGATCGTCCCACCCGAGCCGCATCTTGAGCGTGACCGGCACCGATACGGCGCCGACCGTTGCCTCGATCAGCGACATGGCGTGGTCGAGGTCGCGCATCAATGCCGAACCGGAATGCCCGCCGGTGACCTGGCGCGCCGGACAACCCATGTTGATGTCGATGATGGCAGCGCCGCAGGCCTCGGCGATCCGCGCGCCCTCCGCCATCCAGCGTGCCTCACAGCCGGCCAACTGCACCACGTGCGTCCCCAGGCCCTGCCCTTCGCTGCGCAACCTCGCGTCGGGGCGGCCCTGGGCAAGCGCCGCGCTTGCGGTCATTTCGGAAACAACCAGCCCCGCTCCCAGCCCCGCCACAAGGCGCCGAAACGGGGCATCGGTCACCCCCGACATGGGGGCCAATATGACCGAATTCAGCAAGGTCACGTTGCCGATGGCAACCGGCCGGGGCCGAAAAAATGATTCCACTGGAGGTACTTAACCTCGTTGCACACGAATTAGGCGACGTATCCCGGCTGCATAGAGTTTAGCCAATCTGCACGAATGCGCAAGTGTTGCAGTGCAAAAGATCCCCACTCGGATCGAGAGTGGGCGGGACGCTCGATATGCAGGTTTGCGGCGCGGCCGCGACGCGCTAAGCCATGACGCGACGTCATCTTCGACTGGCAGAACATGGTCGCTAGCGTCGCAGCCGTCGTTGTCGCAGCGGGCCGCGGGCTGCGCGCCGGCGGGGATTTGCCCAAGCAGTACCGGCAGGTTTTCGGCGAGCCCGTCATTCGGCCGAGCCTTGCTGCGTTGGCCGGTCACGCCGGCATTTCGCTGGTGCAGCCGGTCATCCATCCCGCTGACGCCGCCTTGTTCAGCGCAGCGAGCGCCGGCCTGGCGTTATTGCCGCCCGTCCACGGAGGAGCATCGCGACAAGCCTCGGTGCGCGCCGGTCTCGAGGCATTGCAGCCTCACGGCCCCGACCTCGTGCTGGTGCACGATGCGGCTCGGCCGTTCGCTTCACACGCCCTGATTACGCGGGCGATCGCCGCCGCAGGTGCGAGCGGCGCGGCGGTCCCCGTCGTTGCCGTCGCCGACACGGTCAAGACCGTGGACGCCGCGGGCTGCGTGACCGGCACCATCGACCGCGCGCATCTGCGCATAGCGCAGACGCCACAGGCCTTCGGCTTTGCCAGCCTGCTCGATGCGCATCGCCGGGCAAAGGCGGCGGGCCGCGACGATTTTACCGATGACGCCGCACTCGCCGAATGGGCGGGCCTCAGGGTCACCACGTTCGAGGGCGAGGCCGAAAACGTCAAGCTCACCACGGACGACGATTTTGTGCGCGCCGAGGCCGCCAAGCTCGCGGCCTTGAGCGACGTGCGCACCGGCTTCGGCTTCGACGTCCACCGCTTCGGCGACGGCGATCACATCATGCTCGGCGGCGTGCGCATCCCTCATCCGCGTGGATTGTCCGGACATTCGGACGCCGATGTCGTTCTTCACGCGCTCGTCGATGCCATCCTCGGGGCACTCGGCGAGGGCGATATCGGTGTTCATTTTCCTCCGACCGATCCGCAGTGGCGCGGTGCCTCCTCCGATAAGTTCTTGGCTTTCGCGGCCGAACGCGTCTGTGCGCGCGGTGGGCGCATCGCCCATCTCGACGTCACCATAGTGTGCGAAGCGCCGCGGATCGGCCCTCACCGCGATGCGATGCGCGCGCGCATCGCCGACATCGCCGGCGTTGCGATCGGGCGCGTCGGCTTAAAGGCGACCACGAGCGAACAGATGGGCTTTACCGGGCGTGGCGAAGGCATGGCGGCATTCGCCAACGCGACCGTGCGACTGCCGTGGCGGGAGCGGCTGTAAATGGCGGAAGAGGAAGAGGAGGAGCTCAAAGAGCGAGCGCGCGCGCTGCTCGATCTCTGTCGCAGCAAAAGGCTCAAGCTCGGCGCTGCGGAGTCGTGCACCGGCGGCCTGCTTGCGGCAACGTTGACTGAAATTCCCGGGTCTTCAGACGTGTTCGAGCGCGGCTTCGTCACCTACAGCAACGAAGCGAAGGAAACGATGCTCGGAGTTCCGCCGTTGACGCTGAAAAGCCACGGTGCCGTGAGCCGAGAGACTGCCGAAGCCATGGCCCGCGGAGTGCTGGCGCACGCGCCCGTCGATCTCGCAGTGTCGATCACGGGCATTGCCGGGCCGGGCGGTGCGGTACCTGGCAAACCGGTCGGGCTCGTGCATCTCGCCGCGGCCTCGCGCGACGGACGGCTCATCCAGCAGGAACGCAGATATGGCGACATCGGGCGCGCGCAGGTGCGCCGCGCCAGCCTCTTCGAGGCGCTGGCGATGTTGGACGAACTCGCCGAGCAGTCCAAGCCGCCGACCTCGTCAGGGTAACGCGTCGGACCGCACAACCCCGAGAATGAACGTCCGCGTGCCCGGTGACTGCGGTCTCACCTTGCATAGACCACGTCGGCCCGCCGTTCGAACGCTGCGGCGAAGCGGCGGAAGGCGGCATCGAACATCGCACCCATGAGCAAGGCCAGCGTCCGGCTCTTGAAGTCGTAGGAGATGAAAAATTCCACCTCGCAGGTTTGCTCGCCTCTCGGATGAAAGGCCCAGCGGTTTTCCAGCCTGCTGAACGGGCCTTGGAGATACTCGACCAGGATCTGCAAGTTGGGCCGGTCGAGCGTGACGCGGCTGGTAAAGGTTTCGCGCACGAACCTGTAGGCAACCGTCATGTCGGCGATGAGGACCTCGGCGCCCTCCGGCTGGGGGATGCGCTTGCGGACCTTGAGCGAGCGGCACAGCGGCACGAATTCCGGATAGCGCTCCACGTCGGCCACGAGATCGAACATGTGGGCGGCGGAGTGGCGAACCCGGCGCGTGGTAGAAAATTCCGGCATCAACTGTTCTCGACCGCTGCAAGGAATTCGCAGGCACCGCCGTCAACGGGCAGAGTTGCCGGGATCGTGGCCTCAGCCGAGCCGCGCCTGCCGCGCTGCCCGCAATCGCGCAAAGTCCTCGCCGGCATGGTACGAGGAGCGTGTAAGCGGCGAGGAGGAGACCATCGAAAAACCCTTGGCATAGGCGATCGTCGCGTAGGCTTTGAACTCGGCGGGCGGCACGAAGCGCACGACCGGGTGGTGCTTGCGCGTCGGCTGCAGATACTGGCCGATGGTGAGGAAGTCGACGTCGGCGGCGCGCAAGTCGTCCATGACCTGCAGAATTTCATGGCGCTCCTCGCCGAGTCCGACCATGAGGCCGGACTTGGTGAACATCGCAGGGTCGAGCTCCTTCACCTGCTGCAGCAGCCGGATCGAGGCGAAGTAGCGCGCGCCGGGCCGCACGGTGAGATACTTCGACGGCACGGTTTCGAGATTGTGATTGAACACGTCGGGCTTGGCCGCGACCACGGACTCGACCGCGCCGTCCTTGCGCAGGAAGTCGGGGGTGAGCACCTCGATGGTCGTCGATGGGCAGCGCGTACGGATCGCGCGAATGACGGCGGCAAAGTGAGCGGCGCCGCCGTCATCGAGGTCGTCGCGATCGACCGAGGTCACCACGACGTGTTTGAGGCCGAGTTTTGCCGTCGCCTCGGCCACCCGTTCGGGCTCCGCCCCGTCGAGCGGGCCGGGCAAGCCGGTCTTTACGTTGCAGAAGGCGCAGGCACGCGTGCAGGTGTCGCCCATCAGCATGAAAGTCGCGTGCTTCTTGTCCCAGCACTCGCCGATATTAGGGCAGCCCGCCTCCTCGCAGACCGTATGCAAGCCGTTCGCGCGCACGATCATGCGCGTCTCCTCGTAGCCCCTGGACACCGGCGCCTTCACCCTGATCCAGTCGGGCTTTTTCAACACCGGCGCGTCCGGCCGATGCGCTTTCTCCGGATGGCGCACTCTGCTGCTGGCGTCGAGAACGACGGTCATCGAAGCTCCTCAAACTTACTTACGGATACGGTGCCGCCGGCGCAAGCCGCCAGTATGCAGATGTCGCTCCCGAATGGCAGGCCGCAATCGCGGCATCTGCGAGAGCCGGAATCGCCTGGCACATATCGCACGACATCCAATAGCCGCGAACTATCCAGCCCGATCGCAGCACACGATGAATCGCACCCAGTGACACGGAGTTGTGATGAACGTCGGCTGGCCCATGGCGGCGACAGACGCCATATTGGCCGCTGGTTGGCCGCTGCCGCGACGGAAAATCGATGGAGGATTCCATGCTGATCAACAGGACAGTGCTCTCGGTTGGATTGTTTGCTTCCGCGCTGGGTCTCGGAATGGTCCTTGCCTCCTCCGCCGATGCCCGGCAGACGAACCGGCAGCAACGCGCCTATGTCGCTCCGGGCAAGTCCCGAAATACACCGCCGTCCAATGTGGTCTGCTGGACCCCATGCGGCCAACGCGGATCCATTGTGATGGGCGCCGATCCCGACCCGTTCATCCGGTCGCAGATTCTCCGCGATGCAAGTGGGTTCTTCGGTGGCGGAGACAACTGAATCCAGCCCTTGGGGAGGCGGTGAAGGAAAGCTCAGTCATGAAGGCGATCTGGCGCGGTCAAGTGATCGCCGAAAGCGATCGAACCCTCGAGGTGGGTGGCTACCGGTATTTTCCGCGGGAAACCGTCCGCATGGATTTGCTGCATCTAGCACCGAAGACGCAGAGCGACCTAGAGTGCCCGCACGGCGTCCAATTCTACGACCTCGCCGCGGACGTCGCCCGCAGCGAGCGCGCCGCTTGGTCGTACGAGGCGCCGCGTGCGTCGATGAAGCAAGTCGACCGCTGGATCGGCTTCTGGAACGACGTCGAGATCAGGTGAGCCAAACGGTCGGCGCTAACCTATCCTCTTTGCGTTAGGAAGGAGCGCAGCCGTTGCGTCCCTTCCAACGGCTTTTTCGCTGCCGGCGACCTTGCCCCCCGTCGCTCTATTTCCGGGCACCTGCAAAAACCGACTAAATCCGAACTCGCGCCGCCACGATCGACGGGATTCAAACCGTGCTCGTGGTAGGTGCAACGGCATGATACTGTGCCGAGTTGGAACCAGCACGGGACGCCATGAAACTTCTCCGCCGTGAATTTTTGCATCTGGCCGCAGGTGCCGCCGCGCTCCCGGCCCTTGCAAGCCTCGCGAGGGCGCAAGCGCAAGACTTTCCTGCCAGGCCCGTGCGCATCATCACGCATTCGGCGCCGGGCGGCTCACCCGACGCCCTGTTGCGGATCGTCGCCGATCGCCTCTCGCAGATGTGGGGACAGCAGGTCATCACTCTCAATCATCCGGGAGCCGGCGGCGCTGTGGCGGCGCGCACCGCCGCCGCTGCCGGGGCGGACGGATACACGCTCTACATGCCGGCGTCGTCCGCTTTCGTGACGCTGCCGGGCCTGCAAGCCAATCTGCCGCTCGAACTGCCGCGCGATTTTGTCCCGGTTGGCTTCGTCGCTGAACAGCCGTTTTTCATAACGGTAGCGTCCTCGCTCGGCGTGACGACGTTGCCGGACTTCATCGCGCTTGCCAAAAAACGGCCGGGCGAGATCTCATACGCCGCGACGGGACGCGGGACGCTGTCGCACATGGGCGGCGAAGCGCTGCAGCAACTCGCAGGCATCAAGCTCCTCATGGTCCCGTATCTCGGCGGCACCGCGCAAGCGCTCAACGATGTGATCAGCGGGCGCGTGCCCATGGTCATCGACGGCTATCCTCCGCTCGGGGGGGCGCTGCAGGCCGGAACCATCAAGGCACTCGCGGTCGGCTCGACGGCGCGCCTGCCCGAATTCCCAGATTTGCCTATCGCCGCGGAAACGCTTCCCGGCTTCAACGTGCGCGGCTGGCTCGCGCTGGTCGCGCCGGTCGGCACGCCTGATGCCATCGTACGCAAGCTGAGCGAGGATTTGAGCGCGGCGGTCACTCATCCCGCCACCAAGACCAAGCTCGAAACAACCGGCAACTATCCGCACCCGATGACGCCAGCGGAACTCCTCGCGTTCATTCAGTCCGAGCAGCAGAGGTGGAAGCCGGTGCTGGAGCAGATCGCGAAAAATCCGTAAGGCCGTGGCGATTTGCTGCTATCTCACCGGAGCGCCGGGCATCATAACTTCGCTCTGCGAATCGTGTTTATTCGCAAACAAGGCCGCCAGATCCTTGCCGCCTTGCAATTTACTCTCTTGGTCCATCACTGCATTGGTCGCGGCTATCAACTTCGAGACGATGCCGCTGCGGCCGGCGATCGGATTGCGCTCATAACCCCCCGGCTGGAAGAAATTCGAGGTGGGCACGCGCTCGCGCCATGCTGGCGGCATCCTGAGGATGTCGAGACCATTGCCGTCGCCGGTGAGATTCATCATCTCGAGCTCAGCCGCGCTTAATATCGCGCCATATCCTTGAGCGCGCGCGAACACCACGGAATCCAGGAGCTTCTGCGTCTGCAGCAAAGGACCAATGTCCATATCCAAGTTCAGTGCGTGGACGGCGAGCCCTTTCGGCGTCTTCGCCAGTCGGTCGTGCTCGCTCCAACTATCCGGCACGCTGCGGCAGAAAGCGATCATGTTCTTGAGCACGGCAAACTTTTTCTGCAGCGTCTTCTTCGCTTCCTCCGGGAGCCCTGCGGCCTTCGCGCTCAAGATTTTGATGAACTGATCACCCTTTTCGGCGAGCAGCTCGACGCTGTTAGTGGCCAACAACTGGTTGTAGCCCAGCGCCGTGGAGATCGCCCGGGCGCCCGGCTTCGGCTGCTCGAGCCCCGCCTGCACGTCGTATTTGCCGTCGCCGCCGGATTCGAAGGCGTAAATTCGCACGACTTGCTCCTTCGTCAGCCCGGCGGCGGCCGCGACCTTGACGTAGGCGCGTTTGTACTCGATCTCGTTTCGCGGCTGCTGTGGAACAAAATTGAATTCCTTGGCTGCGGCGCGCAGAAAGTCTGCCACCACCGGGACGTATTTCCGGGGCGGCGCTTCTTCGATCAGCGCCGACGGATCGACGGGTCTTGGCGGTCCGACATAGACCGGCGGCTGCGTCAGCACGTAATCGCTGAGCAGAATTTCTTGGTTGTTGCGGAGCTTGGCATGACGCAGCCGCCGTTTGTCGGAGACAGAACGCCAGTAGGCGTCCGCCTCAGCTTCGTATTTGCGCCGCGCCGCGGTGTACTCCTCCAATTTGCGACGGTATTCGGCCATGGCAGCGGCCGAGGGTGCCGTCGTCGCAGCGGTCGGGCGCTCGGGCGCTTGTGCCGAGGCGTGCGGATGCGGCGACAACAGCAGTGCCGCGAGTACCCAGCCGCAGCGGCTACGTATTGACCAGCGCCACATTTCCTCCAGTCCTCGTCAGACCCGATATCACGCGATGTAGTCCAACTTAAAGAACCGCGCCGCATTGCGCCAAAGAATCTTCTCTTTATCGGTTGCGGAGATTACCAGCTTGTTGACGATGTCGACGTGCTCGGCGGGGTCGACGGGCACCGGGCCGTAATCGGTGCCGAACATGACATGGTCGACCCCGAACACCTCCACAGCCTCGCGCACATGCGGTGCCCAGAACCCCATGGTGTCGACGCAAAGATTGGCGAGATACTCGCTCGGCCGCTGCTTGCATCGAATGACGGCGCGCTCGGGCATGCCCTCGCAGCCAAGCCGCCAGCCGAAATCGAGGCGCCCAATCACCGGCAGAAGTCCGCCGCCCATATGGGCGACCACGATCTTCAAGCCAGGGTAACGGTCGAACAGCCCCGAAAGGATCATGCGTGCCAGCGCCATGGCGGTGTCGAAGGGCCGGCCCACCAATTCGTCGAGCTTGTATTGGTCCATCTGCTGGTCGTGCCCGATGGGCACGCGCGGCGGATGGATGAAGAGCGGCACCTCGTGCGCCTGCGCCCACTCCCAGAACGCAAAGGCGGCTTCGCCGTCGATGAATTGACCGTGCCAGCTCGACGTGATCAGCAGCCCCTTGAAGCCGAGGGGACCGAGGCAACGCTCGCCCTCGGTGATGTGACTTGCGTCGAGCGGATTGAGGGTGCCAAGACCCCAGTTGCTCTTCGCGCGCGCCGCCACTGCGGCAGTCTGGTCGTTGACGTATTTGACCACGTCGATCGCGGGCTTACGCGTGATCGACGTGATCATCTCGGCCGCGAACGGATTGCTGATGATCCGCCCGGTGATGCCAGCCTTGGCGCAGACGTCCTGCTGCAGCTCGAAGTCAGTCATGTCGTGATAGGCCACCGCGGGCAAACCGCGATAGTTTGTCACCGCATTTTTGCCGACCGGTATCCCCCGCAGCGCCTCGGCAACGCCGAAGGGATCATCGCGTGGCCGCGGCGAGCAGTGAGTATGAACATCGATGACGGGCATCAGATATTGAGGACGCGTTCATAGGCGTCGAGCACCGCCTCCTTCATCATCTCGGAGAGCGTCGGATGCGGGAAGACGGTGTGGATGAGTTCCTCTTCCGTAGTCTCGAGATTCATCGCCACCACGTAGCCCTGGATCAGCTCCGTCACCTCCGCGCCGATCATATGCGCGCCGAGCAGCGCGCCGGTCTTCTTATCGAAAATCACCTTGACCAGGCCTTGGTCTTCGCCGAGCGCGATCGCCTTCCCGTTACCGACGAACGGAAACCGGCCGACGCGGACATCAAGCTTGTTGTCGTTTGCCGCCTGCTCGGTGAGGCCGACCGAAGCGATCTGCGGCGAGCAATAGGTGCAGCCCGGGATCAGGCGTTTGTCCATGGGATGCGGTTTGAGGCCTTTGATCGCCTCGACGCAGATGACCCCTTCGTGTTCGGCCTTATGGGCCAAGAGCGGCGGGCCGGACACATCGCCGATCGCATAGATGCCGGGCACATTGGTGCGATTGAGCGCATCGACTGAGATCGCGCCACGATCGGTCTTCACCCCGAGTTTTTCGAGGCCGAGATTTTCGATATTGCCGGTGACGCCGACCGCGGAGATCACGCGCTCGACGGTGAGTGTCTGCGTGCCGCGCTTGCCCTCGTCGATCGTCGCGGTGACGCTGTCCGCTGCCTTGTCGAGCTTCGTCACCTTGGCGCTGGTGAGAATCTTGATGCCCTGCTTCTCGAATTGCTTGCGCGCGAACGCGGAAATCTCGGCATCCTCCGCGGGCAGAATTTGCGGCAATATCTCGACCACCGTCACCTCGGCACCGAAGGTGCGGTAGAACGACGCGAACTCGATGCCGATCGCGCCCGAACCGACCACCAAGAGCGACTTCGGCATGCGATCCGGCACCATGGCCTCGAAATAAGTCCAGATCAGCTTCTTGTCGGGCTCGAGCCCGGGCAGTACGCGCGGCCGCGCGCCGGTCGCGATGATGATGTGCTTGGCCTGATAGCTGCCTGCCCCGAGTGCGCCTTTCGGCGCCTGCGTCGCGGCGGCCTTGACCGTGACCTTGCCAGGCGCCTCGATCGTAGCCTCGCCCCAGATGACGGTGATCTTGTTCTTGCGCATCAGGAAGCCAACGCCGTCGTTGAGCCGTTTCGACACTGCGCGCGAGCGCTTGACCACTGCGGCGGGATCGAAAGTCACCCTTTCGGCGGAAAGCCCGTAGTCCTTGGGATGCTGCAGATAGTGGAAGATCTCGGCCGAGCGCAGCAGCGCCTTGGTGGGAATGCAACCCCAGTTGAGGCAGATGCCGCCGAGGTAATCGCGCTCGACGATCGCGGTGGAAAAACCGAGTTGCGCCGCGCGGATGGCGGTGACGTAGCCGCCGGGACCGGAGCCGATGATGATGATGTCGAAGGAGGTCTCAGCCATCTCGCTTTATCTCCGCAAAGGTCCTTGCCGGGCCTTGTCATACCGAATCCGACTCATCGCTTCACACACACTGTCGTCGCCGCGAAAGCGGAGACTCATGACCACCGCCTCTGGAATCTGGGTCCCCGCTTGCGCGGGGACGACGGCGGTCGACGTGATGCCGAGCTAATCAGCCAGATTGCATCGCGCCAAATTCACACAACCATCATCACGGGATTCTCGATCAGCGCCTTGAAGGCGTTGAGCAGCACGGCACCGAGCGCGCCATCGACCGCACGATGGTCGGTTGCAAGCCCGACGCTCATCATTTGCGCCGCCTCGACCTTGCCGTTGCGAACGACGGCGCGCTCCTCTCCGGTGCCGACCGACAAGATGGTGGCGTGCGGCGGATTGATGATGGCGTAGAATTCCTTGATCCCGTACATGCCGAGGTTCGACACCGCGCTCGTGCCGCCCTGGTACTCGTGCGGCGCGAGCTTGCGGGCGCGCGCACGGGCGGCGAAATCCTTCATCTCGTTGGAGATGACGGAGAGCGATTTTTGCTCGGCGTGGCGCACGACCGGCGTGATCAACCCGCCCGGTATGGACACCGCAACACCGATGTCGGAATGCTTGTGCCGGAGCATGGCGCCTTCCGTCCACGTCACGTTGGCGTCGGGAACCCGCTGCAGCGCCAGCGCCAGCGCCTTGATGACGAAATCGTTGACCGAGATCTTGTAGGCCGGCTTGCCGTCCTTGTCCTTTGGCGCGGCGGCGTTGATCTCTTCGCGCGCAGCCAAAAGCTTGCCGATGTTGCAGTCGAGCGTGAGATAAAAATGCGGAATGGTGAGCTTCGCTTCGAGGAGCCGGCGGGCGATCACCTTGCGGATACCGTCGTGAGGGACCGCGTCGTAGGAGCCGGGCTCGAACAGTGCGATGATTTTCTCGTCGGCCGGCGCTTGCACGACCGGGGCCGCCGCGGCTGCCGCTGCGGGAGCCGCAGGAGCCATGATCCCGCGGCCCGACTTGGCTGCTTCCACATCGCGCGCAATAACGCGGCCGTGCGGGCCGGAACCTTGGATGCGCGCAAGGTCGATGCCAGCCTCCTTCGCAAGCCGGCGCGCCAGCGGAGACGAAAACACGCGGTTGGTGCGCGCGACGCCGATACCCTCGCCTTCGCTGCGCTGAGGAGCGGGAGCTTGCGGTGTCTGCGGTGGCGCGCGCGGGGCCTCGCCTGCCGTGGGTGCAGGGGGCGGCGCGGGCCGCGCTGAAGTGCTCGCGGCCATGGGCGCCGAGGGTGCGCTTGCCGGCTTCGATGGCGCCGGTTTCACCGGCGCTGGCGCGCTTTTGCCTGCGGCGGCCGCGGCCGCCTTGACGTCTTCCCCCTCCTCCGCCAGCACGGCGATGAGCGACTGGACCGGCACGTCCTGCGTGCCTTCCGGCACCACGATCTTGGCGAGCGTGCCTTCGTCGACCGCCTCGTATTCCATCGTCGCCTTGTCGGTTTCGATCTCGGCAATGACGTCGCCGGGCTTGACCTTGTCCCCCTCCTTCTTGAACCACTTCGCGAGGTTGCCCTTTTCCATGGTGGGCGACAGCGCGGGCATGAGAATATTGACCGGCATGAGCGTCTCGAGCGTCTAGCTGATCGCGCTGGTGGTGCCAGGATCGGTGGGGGCATCCATCTCCGCGTCGAACATCGCGCGGATACGCTCGAGCGCCTCGTCCTCGGTCAGTTTGGTTTCTTTGGCGAAGATCCGCGCGGCGTGTCTGGCGACGTCGGCGATGAGCATGCCCCAGGCCTGCGGGTCGTCGAAGGCGCGGCGCAGCGAAACGTGCAGGCCCCCTTCTACGATCGCCGCGCGCAAAACCTCGACCCCGCCATGCTCGAACGCAGTCGGCGGAACGTGCAGCGCGTCGAATGTCGCCATGGCTTCCTCACCGGTAACAGACCGCCTTCGCCGCCTCGACCACGTCTGCAACCGAAGGCAGCGCGAGTTTCTCGAGATTGGCCGCATACGGCATCGGCACGTCCTTGCCGGTGACGCGGGTCACGGGGGCGTCCAGCCAATCGAAAGCCTGTTCGGTCACGTTCGCGGCGATCTCCGCCCCGACGCCCGATTGCCGCCAACCTTCTTCGACGGTCACAACACGGCCGGTCTTCTTCACCGACTCGATGATCGCCTCTGTATCCATCGGCTTGAGCGTGCGCAGATCGATGACCTCGGCACTGATGTTCTCCTTGGCCAATTCATCGGCGGCTTTGAGCGCGTAAGACATCCCCATCGACCAAGCGACGATGGTCACGTCGGTGCCGGCGCGCGCGATCTTCGCTTTTCCGATCGGCACCAGATAGTCGTCGAGCTTGGGCACCGGAAAGCTCTGACCGTAGAGGATTTCGTTTTCGAGAAAGATGACCGGGTTGGGATCGCGGATCGCGGATTTGAGCAGGCCCTTGGCGTCAGCGGCGGTATAGGGCGCGATCACTTTGAGGCCGGGAACATGCGAATACCAGGACGTGTAGTCCTGGCTGTGCTGGGCGGAGACGCGGGCGGCCGGTCCGTTCGGCCCGCGGAATACCGCCGCTACACTCATCTGGCCGCCCGACATGTAGCGGGTCTTGGCCGCGGAATTGATGAGCTGATCCATGGCCTGCATGGCGAAGTTGAACGTCATGAACTCGACGATCGGCTTGAGTCCCGCGAACGCCGCGCCGACGCCGAGCCCGGCCATGGCGTGTTCGGTGATCGGGGTATCGATCACGCGCCTCGAGCCGAATTCCTGCAGCAGGCCCTGGGTCACCTTGTACGCACCCTGATATTCGGCGACCTCCTCGCCGATGACGAAGACGGTCTCGTCGCGGCGCATCTCTTCCGCCATGGCGTCGCGCAGCGCTTCGCGCACGGTCATGGTGACCATTTCGGTGCCTTTGGGAAGATCGGGCTCGGGCGGAGCTTGCAATTGGCGCGGCGCGCTGACCTTCGCCGGGGTCGGCGCCGGCTCGACCTGCATCTCCGGTTGTTTGGCCTTGGCGGGCGGCGCGGTGGTCGGTGACTTCTGCGGGCGGGCGGCGCCGCCGTCGGTCAATGCGGAAGCGTCCTCGCCCTCGCCGAGGATCATGGCGATCGGGGTATTGACCGCCACGTCGTTGGTTCCTTCCGGCACCAAAATCTTGCCGAGGGTGCCTTCGTCGACCGCCTCGACCTCCATGGTGGCCTTGTCGGTCTCGATCTCGGCGATCACATCGCCGGACTTGACCGAGTCGCCCTCTTTCTTGTGCCACTTGGCGAGATTGCCCTTCTCCATGGTGGGAGAGAGCGCGGGCATCAGGACGGGAGTTGGCATCGACGCGTCACCCGTTGCCGGCGGGGCCGAGGCGCGGCGCGAGATCAGGCGCCATCGGATCGGCGAAAAAGGCGACGTGCGTTTTGTCGACTCTGGGCGCCATGTGCTACCCGGCGTATACGTCGGTCCAGAGCTCGGCCGGATCGGGCTCCGCGTCGTTAGTGGCGAATTCGGCGGCTTCGTTGATGGCGGCGCGAACTTCAGCGTCGATCTTCTTCAACGAGTCCTCACTCGCAAAGCCCTTCTTCAATAGGCGGCCGCGCACCTGCTCGATCGGATCGTGCTCGGTACGCACCTTGTCGACTTCCTCCTTGGGTCGGTACTTGGCGGGATCCGACATCGAGTGGCCGCGATAGCGATAGGTGAGCATTTCGAGAATGATGGGTCCGTTGCCTTCGCGGCACCATTTCACCGCATTGTCGCCTGCGGCCTTGACCGCGCGCACGTCCATGCCATCGATCTGCTCGCCGGGAATTTCGAAGGAGCGCCCGCGCTGGGACAGGTTCGTGGTCGCCGACGCACGGGCCACGGAAGTGCCCATTCCGTACTGATTGTTTTCGATGATGTAGACCACCGGCAGCTTCCACAGCTTGGCCATGTTGAAGCTTTCGTACACCTGGCCTTGATTGGCCGCGCCGTCGCCTAAATACGTAAGCGAAACGTGGTCGTTGCCCCGGTATTTGTTGGCGAAGGCGAGTCCGGTTCCGAGCGGAACCTGGGCGCCGACAATGCCGTGTCCGCCGAAAAAACACTTCTCGACGGAAAACATGTGCATCGAGCCGCCCTTGCCCTTGGAATAGCCTCCGCGCCGGCCGGTCAATTCCGCCATCACGCCTTTGGGATCCATGCCGCAAGCCAGCATGTGGCCATGGTCGCGGTATCCGGTGA
>WNFV01006666.1_pt1 | contig 15738 bp, 21 predicted proteins | sample 5400101 | NCBI WGS metagenome assembly WNFV01 (sample SAMN13153361, study PRJNA577476) | soil metagenome | isolation source: 115 cm soil or saprolite under grassland replicate 1 | place: USA:California | collected 2016-06-15 | reverse complement strand
CCGATCCGGAGCGCTCCAAGGCGTCGGCGGCTGACCTCTTCATCGCGCCCGAGCGCGCCTACGGCAGCTATCAGGAAATGGCCGCAGCCGAGGCAAAGCTGCGCGGGGATCGGCGCCTGGATTTCGTCGTCATCGTCACTCCGAACCACCAGCACTTTGCGCCCGCCAAGCTGTTCCTCGAGACGGGGTTCAACGTGATCCTCGACAAGCCGGTCACGTTCGATCTCGAGCAAGCGTTGCAGCTCTTGGAGATCGTCAAGCAATCCAAGAAAGTCTTCGTCCTCACGCACAATTACACCGGCAATGCGATGGTCAAGCAGGCGCGCGAGCTGGTCCGCCGGGGCGTGCTGGGCGATATCCGCAAGGTGATCGTCGAATACTCGCAAGGCTGGCTCGCGACGGATCTCGAGCGCACCGGCCAGAAGCAGGCCGCCTGGCGCACGGACCCGAAACAGAGCGGCGCGTCGGGCTGCCTGGGCGACATCGGCTGCCACGCGGAGCACCTGGCGCGCTACATCACGGGCCTGCGCATCGCCGAGCTGTGCGCCGATCTGACCACCTACGTCGGGGGTCGCAAGCTCGAGGACGACGGCAATATCCTGGTGCGCTTCGAAGGGGGCGCGAAGGGGGTGCTGCACGCATCGCAGATCGCCGTCGGCGAGGAGAACAACCTGAACGTCCGCGTGTATGGCACCCGGGCGTCGCTCGAGTGGCATCAGGAGCATCCGAACGAGCTGGTGGTGAAGTATCCCGACCAGCCCCGGCAGATCTGGCGCCGGGGCAACGACTATGTCGCCGAGCAGGCCAAGCAGGTGACCAGAATCCCGTTCGGACACCCCGAGGGCTATCTCGAGGCGTTCGGCAACATCTATCGCGAGGCGTTTCGGGCGATCGCCCGCGAGGTGGAAGGTGAGCCCCTGCCCGAAGACCTCGATGTCCCCACCATCGCCGACGGTGTCCAGGGCATGCTCTTCATCAAGACCGCCCTCGAGAGCGCCCGGCAGGGCGCCAGATGGGTGAAGTTGCCGGCGACGTGACCGGGGCCCGCCAGTATCTCTGGGGCGTCGATCTGGGTGGAACGAAAGTCGAAGGCGCCATCGTCGATACCGCGCAGACCGGTCGAGCGCGGTGGCGCGTGCGCGTGCCGACTGAGAGTCAACGCGGCTACGACCACATCCTGGGGCAAACCCGCAAGCTGATCGAACAGCTCGAAGCCGCCTCGGGACTAGAGCGCCCGGACGTGATCGGATTCGGAACGCCCGGCACCGTCGAGCCCGCCACCGGGACGATGAAGAACTGCAACACCGTCTGCCTCAACGGACGGCCGCTCTCCGCCGACCTCTCCGCGACGCTGGGCGTGACGGTCAAGGTCGCCAACGACGCCAATTGCCTCGCGCTGGCTGAAGCCACGCTCGGCGCCGCCCGCGGCAAGGGTGTCGTGGTGGCCCTGATCCTCGGGACGGGCGTGGGAAGCGGCATCGTCGTGCACGGCCGCGTCCTGGAGGGCCTGCACGGGATCGCGGGCGAGTGGGGACACAACCCCCTGTGCGGCGAAGCTGCGCCGTGTTACTGCGGCCGCCGGGGGTGCGTCGAGACGGTGATATCGGGTCCAGCGCTCGAGCGGTTCTATCGCGCCCAGACGGGCGAGGCTGTGCCGTTGCCGGACATCGCGGCGCGCGCCGCGGGAGGGGAGGTGGCGGCGCGCGCGACCCTGGAGCGATTGCGCGACAAGTTCGGCGAAGCGATTGCCGCTGTGATCAACATTCTCGATCCGGACGCGATCGTGATCGGCGGTGGCGTCGGCAATGTCGCGGCGCTGTATGACGGCGAGACGCGCCAGGCGGTGCTGCGACATCTCTTCAATCCCCAGCTCCGCACGGAGTTCTTGCGTCCATTGTTGGGTGACAGCGCCGGCGTGTTCGGTGCGGCTCTGCTTGCCCGGCAGTGACGAGAGAGCCGGAAGTCAGTCCACCAGAGTGACTGCGCGGATGAGATCGCCCCCACCCGCTGGCCCGATCGGCCGGTGGGAGGAGGGGTTGCCGGGACGTATAATACGTGTATATTATACCACTCATACAGCCACCTCGAGGCGTCCGATGACCACGCGCAACGCGAGAGCGAAGGCCGCTCCGAGCACGCGGGCCGCGGGGCCGGCCGAAACAAGAAGACCCTCCTCCTTGACCAGCAGCTGCTTGATCGGGCGCGCCAGGCGTTGGGCGCCCGGACGGAGACCGAGGCCGTCACGCAAGCCCTGGAGGCCGTGGTGCGGCGCGAACAGCAGATTCAAGGTCTTCGCGCGCTCGCGGCCCTGGGTCCTATTGACGAGCGGCGGATTGACTGACTCTCCGGACCGGCCACTCCGGCGCAACAGGCCGAGGTCTTCTCCGGCGCTGCACTATGTCGCGGACACGAACGTCTACGTGGCCGCCGCCAACGATGCGGCGTTCCGCGAGCGCCTTGAGGGATTCATTCGCGCGAACGGCCCCCTCCTCGTCAGCGCAGTGGTCGTTGCCGAGGTGCTGCTGGGCATCGCCGACGCCACGCAACATGCCGCCGCAGTGCGGGCGCTGGCCGCGGGGACGACGCTAGCAGCACCGGAGACGGCGGACTGGACCCGTGCGGCCGCGGCCGTCGTGCGGCTCGGCGGCGAGGCCGTCACCAAGAGCCGATCGTTCTGGAATGACGCGCTGCTGGCGGCGCAGTGTGCACGGGTGGGCGCAACCCTCGTCACCCACAATGTGCCTGATTTCCGGCGGCTCGGGCCCGTGCTCGGGATCCGCGCCGCGGCGCCCTTCCCCTAACCCGTAGCAAGAGTTTCCCAGTGGGCACCGGACGCCCGCTGTGCGGTCGTCACGGCAGGACGGCGTCGTCCTTAGACCATGGCAGCCGCCGGCTCCGCGTGGAACCCCTTCACCGCAGCAGTCCCCAGCCACACGAACAACCCAAGCATGATGAGCTGAGTGACCATGAATGGCGGCTCCTGTTGGGTCGGCGCGGCGATGATCAGGGCTGGAAGCCGCCGGAACAGCTGCACGACCAGCACGAAGACGTTCAGATAGAGCGCGAGCACGGCGCCGGCCGCGTAGATCTTGCGCCAGGCTCCGGCGAGGCGTTTGACGTAGCGCGCGACGATCACCAGGGCCAAAACGACGAGCGATATGATCCCCACGACGTGGGACGGCAGGAGGGTGACGAAGGGAAAGCCGAACCCGGTGACACTTGTCGCGACCGTGGTGACCACAAAGACGCCGGTCCAGCCGTCGAGCCGCTTCCCGGCCACGAGCCCTCCGGCGACGACCAGCCCCGCGAAGATCCCGACGAGACTCACCAACACGTGGAGCAACGTGAACGTCGTCATCCCGGAGATCATGTGAAGCGTCCTTTCGGTGGTGAGCATCCTCATCGACTCGAAGCCGCCTGTCGGTGCGCCGGAAGTCGCTGCCGGATGGCGCCGAGATGGTACGCCGTGTGCGCGATGGCGCCGATCGCCACGCCCAGAGCGTCCTCGTCCCACCGGGCGTGAGTCTCCACTGCGACCACCAGCCTCTCGTACTCATCGCGCAGTCGGGCCCGCAAGGCAGCCCACGCAGCGTCGTCGACCGCGGACACGGTCCAGCTCCGACTTCGGTCGCGCGAGGTCGACTCCCCGTGAAGTCCCCTCGTCGAGAGTGCGACGCTCGAGCTCAGGTGGTGGACATGGCCGGCAATGGTCGTGTGGCCGGGTCCGCCCACCTGCGAGGCCTGGACCGCGCCCAACCCACTGATGGTGCCGAACACTCCGGTTCCCGGGGATGTATCGGTGAAATAGGTCCAGGGGCCGGGAGGCCCTTCGAAGGCTTCCCGCAGCATTCGCATCACCAAACCCACCGTTACGGCGGGCGGCGTACCGGTCATCCGATCATCCTCCTCGTTCGACCCGTCTTTCCTTCTCCTGCAATCTCCTGCAATCGCCCCAAACGTGCGCATCTTCAGTCCTGGTCGTAAGGGGTATTCGGGCACTCTCAGGAGTCCCTGCACCTACGGCTCCGACGCCCCACGCTGCTCTTGCTGCTTACGCCACCCGTACGGGGTCAGGCCCCGCGGCTTGTACACGTTGAGCACCGTGATCACCAGCAGCACCAGCAGGCCAACACCAGGGTGGAAGAGGTCGCCCCCAAGACCGCCGAGCGCCACATCGTCCGCCTCCCGCGCCACGTCCGCCAGGGAGCTCACCGTCGGCAGATGCAACAGCAAAATGACCGTGGACAGGACGGTCAGCACGAATGTGATCAGGACCCAGTAGTGCCGGAACAAGCCCCACGGGGTGCCCAGCGACATGACCAGCCCGGTGAGCAGGGATCCGCAGGCCAACGGGACGATGGCAGACCACCCGATCAACTGCATTGCGATCCAGGCGGCACGCACCGTCTGTGCATCCTGGCTGGTCACCGCGGAGCCGCCGAGCACCAGGTACGCGACGACCGCACCGATCCAGCCGAGCGAGAAAGCGAGATGGACGGTGAGCGCGAACTTGCGGAGGCCCGGCCCCATGATCACGGCCGCGGCTCGCCGGCCACGGGCGGTGTGTGGCCGCCAGCGCCACCGGACCGCATGTGGCGACCGGGGCCATGCCTGCCACCGACGCCGGTGGCCATGATGGCGACGACCAGCAAGACGAAGACGAGCGCGACGATCCCGAACACCTTCACCCAGCGTGGTGTGCCCGGGTAGGCGGGCGAGTCGGCCATGAGCGCGTTCCCCTCGTGCCTCCGTCAGTGCGCCTGACCCGGCGCGTGGCGGGAGGTTGGGCCGTGACGTTCCGCCAGCCACGCGTGCAGCCGCTTGATCTGAGCGGAATCGAGCACGGTCTCGATCTCAGTCGTCGCCTTCTGCATCGTGCGCTGGAGGTTCGCGTGAACCTGCGCCCAGGCCGCCTCGCTCTCGGCGTGGTGTCTCGCGAAGATCTCCTGCAACTGTGCAAACTGCTCGGCCGACAAGCCCAGCTCGATGCGGAGCTCGGCCAGCACCTCGTCATGGTGCCGGCGGACGTCGGCCGAAGCTGCATCCGCATGAGCCGGAGTGAGCGTTGCGCGGTCCTGGACCGAGCTGGTGACGGCGCGGTCAACCCCATCTCCGGTGTCGCACGCGAGTGCGGTGGCGATGAGGACGAAGCAGAATGCTTTCATTGTTGCCTCCCTTTAGTGGTCCCGACCAGCGTGGCCAGCAATCGCGCCGTGACGCTCTGCGAGCCAGCCGTGCAGGCGCTCGACTTGCGCGGAGTCGAGCACGGTCGCGATCTCGATCGTCGTCTCCTGCATGGCGCGCTGGAGGTTGGCGTGAACCTGCGCCCAGGCCGCTTCGATCTCGCCCTGGTGCGCCGCGAAGATCTCCTGCACCCGCCTGGACTGCTCGGCCGACAAACCGAGCTCGGCGCGGAGCTCGGCCAGCACCTCGTCATGGTGGCGGGGGACGCCGCGCCGGAAGCCGGCTGCGGCCGCGTCCGCGTGAGCCGGAATCAACAACGTGCGGTCGAGGGCCACGCCCGCGACGGCGCCGATCACGAAGATCGAAAGCACGGCGAGGAGCGCGCGGGCGGATTCGGTCATGCGGATCATTGTATGCGCTCCAAGGTGGGAGTAGCCATAAGGGTGGCCATCGTTGGGGCGGCCGCGGACGTCACGAACGGGCCAGCCAAGGGGTCGTCCGGCGCCAAGGCGTAGGGGGTCCCGGGCGAGGTGTCCCTCGTCGGCTCAGGCCCGACCTCCGGCAGCCAGACCACGGCCGCGATCACGGCGGCCGCCGCTCCGACGGTCAGCGGCGTGGCGAAGCGGGCGAGGCGGTGCCACAAGCGTGTCCCAGCGTTTCGGTACGCGCTCAACCGGCCGGCCGCGTCCGTCATGACACGCTCGGTGAGCGCCTCCCAGTAGGCTTCGTCTTCAGGGAGGCGGGACATGGGTCCGCGGTTCTCTCGATGTTTATTCATCTCTCCTCCTCCACGAACGGCAGAATGGCCTTGCGCATCGCCTGGCGAGCCCGGTAGACATGCGTACGCACGGTGGCGTCGCTCACGCCCAGCGCCTCCGCGACCTCCCGGCTCGAGAGCCCCTCCAGCACGCAGAGCCGGAAGCACGCGCGCTGCATGTCCGGGAGCGATTCGAGTTGCACGTCCACCCGTGCCTGGAGCTCCAGGTACTCGACGACCTCCTCGGCCGTCGGCCCTTGGTCGTGCACGCTCTCGTCGAGCGCCGCGTGGAGCCGGAGAGCGCGCTCGCCGGCGGCGTTTCGGGCCACGTTGCGCAGGATCGTGAAGAACCATGGCGCGAAGGGACGGCCTGCCTCGAAGCGGTGGAGCGCACCCACGACCCGACGGAACGCTTCCTGGACGAGATCCTCGGCGTCGTCCAGCGTGTCCGTGAACTCCCAGGCGACGGCCAGCGCCGGCCTGACGTACCGCGAGACGAGCTCCCGGTACATGCGTTCGTCCCCGGCCTGGGCTCCGCGGATTACGTCCCGCTCCGACAGCTCGCCGCTCGCCATTCGGAAGCCTACCGCTCCTGTCTCCTGCCGCGCGTTCTCATACCGTACCGGCGGCTGGGGACATCGTTTACATGGACCTCGGCGTCTCGATCCTGGGCAATAGGAGGGCATTGACCGTGACAGTGACCGTGCTTGCGCTCATCGCCAGCGCTGCCCACGCCGGCTTGAGGAGGATCCCGAGTGACGGATACAACACGCCGGCAGCGAGCGGGATCGCGATCAGGTTGTAGATCGCAGCCCAGAAGAGATTCTGCTCGATCTTTCGGTGCACACGGCGGGCAAGAACGAGCGCGGCGGGAACGTCGGCCGGGTCGTCCTTCATTAGAATGATGCCGGCCGTTTCGATCGCAACGTCGGTTCCCGCGCCGATTGCAATGCCCACCGTCGCCGCCGCAAGCGCTGGCGCATCATTCACTCCGTCCCCCACCATGGCGACCCGACGGCCCCGCTCCTCGAGTCGCTTGACCTCGGCAGCCTTGTCACCCGGCAATACCTCGGCTCGGACATCATCGATGCCGAGCGTGCGAGCGACTGTTTCGGCGGTGGCCCGGCTGTCCCCCGTGAGGAGCAGAACGCGCATGCCGAGGTCGTGGAGCGCCGACACCGCACCTTTCGCGGTCGGGCGAATCCGGTCGGCGACCGCGATGAGACCGAGCACCCGGCCATCCGCCGCCACGTAGAGTGCGGTCTTCGCTTCCGCTCGCAGTCCCTCGGCCTCGCGCTCGAGCCCCGGCGTGACGCCGTTCCGCTCGAGCAGCCTGCGATTACCCACCAGCACGGCGCGACCGCCCACGGTCGCCTGTACGCCGTGGCCAGGGACGGCCTCGAAATGGGAGGGCGGATCGACGACAAGCGCACGCTGCTTGGCAGCTTCGACAACGGCGGTGGCGAGTGGGTGCTCCGACTGCGCATCCGCTGCAGCGGCGAGCCGGAGAATCTCCGCCTCTTCCACGCCTGCTGCAGGAATGACATCCGTCACTGACGGGCGACCTTCGGTGAGCGTGCCGGTTTTGTCGAAGACGACCGTATCCACCTGGGCCGCCGCCTCGAGAACCGTGGCGTTCCGGAAGAGCACGCCGGCACGCGCTCCCCGCCCCACACCGACTGTGATCGCCGTCGGAGTCGCGAGCGCAAGCGCATCCGGACAGGCGATCACGATAGCCGCCACCGCGGCCGACAGCGCGAACGCGACGCCCTGGTGTCCAAGCACAAGCCAGGCGAGGAGCGTGACGCCCCCGGCCGCAAGCGCCACGATGACCAGATACTTGCCGGCAAGGTCCGCCAGGCGCTGCGCCGGCGCCTTCGAGGACTGTGCTTCCCGGACCATGGCGACGATGCGAGCCAGGGCCGTATCAGCTCCGACTTTGGTCGCGCGGAACCGGAACGCTCCCTGCTGGTTGCGCGTCCCACCCACCATCTCGTCGCCGGGCCCCTTCGCGACCGGCACCGGCTCTCCGGTGAGCATCGATTCATCTACGTAGCTGGAGCCCTCGATCACGACGCCGTCCACCGGTATGGTATCGCCTGGCCGAACCGCAAGGACGTCGCCCACGGCGATGGCGTCAAGCGGCACCTCCTCCTCCTGCCCATCATGCACCCGCCGCGCGGTGGGCGGCGCGAGCTTGAGCAGCGCCTCGACCGCCCGGCCGGTGGCGAAGCGGCTCCGCATCTCCATCCAGTGGCCGAGCAGACTGAAGGCCGTCAGCATCGCCGCGGCATCGTAGAACGGCTCGCCCCGCAAGCCGAATGTGACTGCGGCCGAGTACACGTAGCTCACGAGGATGCCGGTCGCGATCAGGGTCATCATCGTGAGCTCGCGCTGTCGCAGCGAGCGCGCCGCGGACGACACGAATGGCCACCCCCCCCACCAGACGACGATCGATGTCAGGACGAAACCCAGGAGCCCGGGCGAAAGCCCAAATGGCGGCGCGAGCTCGCGGCCGAAGAGCGAGGTGCCAAGCGGCGAGTAGAGGACGATCGGGACGGTGAGGATCGCCGACCCAATGAACCGGCGGAGCATGTCCCGCACCATGTGCGCTCCGTGCCCGGCGTGCGCATCCGGCGTGCGGCGGTGCTCCGGCGCTTCGACAGCCGCCGAAGCCCGGGGGTGTTTATGGTGGTGATGTTGTTCCATCCCGCTCAGCCTCCTGGCGTTTTCCGGCGTCCCGATGTATGGAGGTGCACCACCAGCCACCGTCTCCCACGCCGCTCGAGGATGGCGGTCCCGCGCCCTTCGACCTCGACATGCCCGCTGGGCGTGTCCGCCGCGAGCTCGTAGCGGAACGGCGCCCAGGCCACGTTGCCCCGTACCTGCGGTGCCGTGTCGAAGAACCGGAAGCGGAGGTGCTGCATTTCGGCAAGCTCGGGCTTCAGATGGTTGTTCCGGTAGTCCGCCCAGCCGTGGTTAACCCCTGAGCCTTCGATGATCTCGACCCACGGGTTCGGCGCGAACAGCGTGTCGAGGCCTGCGATATCGTTCGCCGCCTGCAACGAGGCTATGGCTTCGACCACCCGTCCAACGGCAGCCTCCTCCGCCGCCTGAGCCCGAAGGGCCGGGACGACCGTGCCGCACCAGACCAGGATTGGCGCTATGGGGAATTGCCGCATCATCGCTCACCTCCTGCGTTGGGAGTGGATTCCGCTGCCGGAGACCAACGCAGCAGCATGACACCCGTCACGAACGTCAAGGTGATGATTGTGAGTGCTCCACCGGTCACCAGCGGCGCGCCAAGCGGGCCTGCGACCTGCGCGCCGGCGATCGTGTGGGCGAGCGCTTCGACCGCCTCCTGGTCAGCCCGTCCATCTTCATACCGCCCTCGCGGGCGCCTGCCGGCCGAAGTTGGAGACAGATCGCCACGCCCGCCGGCGTACGGTTGCCGTAGACAGCATTCAAGCTTGAGGGGACGAAGTTCACCGACCCGCGCACGCCGACTCCGGCGGCGAGCCCCGCCACGGTGCCGACCGTGCGCAGGTACCCGAGCGCCAGCGCGCCGACATCGTACTCCGTCGTTGGAGGAACGGATGGAATCACAAGCTCCGCAGCGCTCTTCCGCACGTACTCGGCGCGACCGAAGAAGGCATTCGTTCCGTCCAAATCGAGCGTGCTTTCCAGCACAACGCTGCTCGCGAGCGGCCCAGGCCCAATCTGGTCATTCGCGCCGTAGATCAGGCCGCTCGACCACGTCCCCCTGGCGCCGACCGGTTGCGTGGTCAGCGCGGACGCTCCGATGCGGTGGAGGGATTCGTCGGGGTTGAGCGCTTCCGGACTTCTCAGATAGGCGTACCACGCGGACACGCTCCAACGCGGTCCGGGATTCACCGTCAAACGGGCGCTGTAGGAATCGAGCCGTCGGCCTGCGTAGTCGAAGTTGGTCCGAATCTCGTCCGGCTCACGGCCGTTGAACCACGAAGCCTCGAGCTTCGCGCTCCGCGTGAAGACCCCCGCGGTTACGACCCCGAACGTGATGTGGGTGCCGTCCTGCCAATGATGGGAGATCGGGGCCAAGGGATCGTCGGCCGCGGACGGCCGGTGCGGGAAGGCTACGGGGCCCAGCGCCGGCTCGCCGACCGGCGCCAAGTAGATCGAGAACGCGAGATTGCGGGCCACGGGCCGCTCGTACAGCGCTGCGAGCTCCATGAACAGGTCGTGCGGGTGCTGCCGATCGTGCAGCGGGGCGCCCTGGTAGGACTCCCCCGATTGGACCAGCAGGGGGTAGCCCCGGCTGCCGATGGTCCACGGCTCGGCGCTGAGCATCGCCCGAAGCTGGAGTTGGCCGCCGCCCAGGGGCCGGCTCGCAGCGACCATTCCCCAGTTGACCATCCCCAGCTGGTTGCTGCCGCGCGAGCCTCCCTGCCCGTCGTACTGGAAAAATCCCTTCCCGTGCAGCATGAGGGTCCAACGCCCCAGCATGTAGTGGGCGGCGTGCATCGCGGAGGCGTCGGGCAGCCAGGAGGTGCCGGATCCCATCCGCGTCTCCGGAATGCCGAGGGGCCCTGCGGGCATCTCCATGGGGTGTTGCATATCCATTTGCGCTCGGAGCGGCGACGCCACGCCGGCGGCGAGCGCCAGCGCCGCGGCTACCGAGCCGCTGAGAATCCTTCGCATTTCCACATCTCCTCAAGCCAAAGTCGAAAGCGCGCGTCGCTCGCGCGGCGCGGACGCACTACGCCTGGGATGACCGACTTAGGCTTGAGGCGGTGGCGAGAGGGGTGGGGCGAGGTAGGAAATAAGTGCGGAAGCCGGTCTCAGGACTCCTGTACGGGATTCGGCACGCAGGGCGATCGGCACTTTGGCCCATGCCAGGGTCGCGGGACCTCCAGACGGGCACGTGCTCCCCGTGGCGCAGCCGAGGCCGGTTGCGTCCTGGTGGCACGCTTGGCCCGATGGTTGAGCCACGAGTGCGGCGAGATGTGCGGAGTGCTCATGCGTCGCAGCTCCGTTGTGATCCGAGTGCATGTCGCACGGGGCTGCCGCCTGCGCAAGCAGGCTGATGCACATCGGCAAGCCGCTACCCGCGGTGGCGACGGACACTGCGACCGCGAGACGGATGGCTCGCAGAGCGGTGCGTGCTCGGGAGAAGTGAATCATTGTGCTCGGTAAGGATAACACGCCGGACCGGGGGTTGTTCCTCACGTGCCGCCCTCCGCGTCCCGCTGACGCGGCGGGCACTTGACCGATCTCTTCAAGCCGCCGATGGCCGCACGCTGGGCAGGTGATCGTCGATTCGAGCATCACGCCGTCCCGATCACCGCATCTCGACTGTGAGCGTCGCCCACTTCGACTCGTAGTCGAGTCCCGGTTGAGTGGTGCGAACCATGTGGATGAACTTGACGTACCAGCGTCCCGCCGCGTCGAACGTCACCTGGGCCTCGCCGTCCGCATTCGTCCGCGTGGTGCGCTGGGCGAACGTCTGACCGGCCTTCTCCCCTCCCCACAACACCGTCTGGTTCCCGACGGGGCGCCCGTCCACCAAACACCGGACGCGCAGCGGCGTGCCGTGAGCGATCGTGTAGGGGTTTTCCAACGGAACGATTTCCGCGGGGTAACCGAGCACCACCCCGAAGTCCTGCGTGCGAGACTCGCCCACCTGGAAGACGGCCTTGATGTGCTTCGAATACCGCTCCCGCGCGGCCTTGCCGAGCTCGCTGCCCGCGCGCCTGGCCTCGAGTACGTCGGGGAGCCCGTCCTCCTCGAGGTAGGCGTTGAACTCCTCGGCCGACAGTGTCAGTTCCCGTGGTCGAGTCGAGACGCCGACCACGTGGGTACCGGCGTCACCAAGCTCGATGCTGAGCAGGCTGGTCCTGTCCGGTCCTCGGCTCCAGGCGGTCGCTGCCGGGAGCCGCGTCCGCCCGCCTCGGGAGACCGAGCTGATGTCCGCAATGCGGTCCGGCGCCACGTAGCCTTCACTCTTGGTGAACGTGCCGTTCAGCACCGGGATCCGCACACGGGCGTGCGGTTCGAGGAAGTACGTGTCGAGTTTAAGGAAGAGATCGTGGGCAAGGGCGGCGGACGCCACTAGGAGCAGCGTGCCGGCAACGAGAATGGTGCGGCGAGCGGGCATTGGTCGTCCTGTCACACGGTCGCGGGGAATGTCACCTGATCGATCGAGGCTGGGAAGGAGTGCGCTCTGCTCGATTCGGCAGCATTAACCTTCATCATGAACCGATTCCGCAGCTTTGTGCGTATCCTTGCTTTCGTCGGCACCGGCGCCGTCCTGGCAGGCAACAGCGCCCAGGCACAGATCCCGGCGTTCGCGGCCGCGTCCCAAGTCCCCCCGGCCAAGGGTGAGCAGATTGCCGTGTTCGCGGGAGGATGTTTCTGGGGGGTGGACGCCGTGTTCAAGCATGTCAGGGGCGTCTCGACCGTGGTCTCGGGCTACTCCGGAGGAGGCGCGTCCACTGCAGAATACGAAGTCGTGAGCACGGGCACGACCGGGCATGCCGAGTCGGTGAAAATCACCTATGATGCGTCGCAGATTTCATATGCCGATCTGCTGCGCATATTCCTTTCGGTGGCGCACGATCCGACCCACTTGAACCGCCAGGGTCCCGACGTAGGGAGCCAGTACCGCTCGGCGATCTTCTACGCGACTGAGGCCCAGAAGCAGACCGCAGAGGCCTACATCGATCAGCTGAGCAAGGCGCGCGTCTTCTGCGGTCCCATCGTCACCGAGGTGGTGCCGTTCGAGCACTTCTATCCCGCGGAGGAGTATCACCAGAACTATCTCGCGCGCCACCCCTACCAGCCGTACATCCTCTTCAACGACATGGGGGCCTCCAAACCATGACCCTCATCACCGCGCCGGTGGGTGCTCGGCCTAATCCCGCGGCGCGGGCGAGTCAAGCGAGGTGCTTCTCGAACCAGTGATCGGCGTACGGATCCGTGTTGAAGGGCGCCACCTCCACGTACCCCGAGCTCTCATAGAGACGGATGGCCTCCACGAGCGCCCGGTTTGTCTCGATGCGCAGCGTCGTCAAGCCGAGCTCGCGCGCCTGGGATTCGACCGCGACCAGGATGCGCCGACCGAACCCGAGGCCGCGCACCGAGCCGGCGACCCACATCCGCTTGATCGAGCCGACGCCGGGCGAATTCGACTTCACCGCCCCGCAGCCGACCGGCTCGCCGTCGATGGTCACGACGAGAAAGGCGCCGCGGGGTGGGATCAGCTCGGCGTCGTCGGCGGGGATGCTCTTCCCCGGATCGAAGCCCCCTTCGAAACGGTTGGCCAACTCGGCGAAGTATTGGGCGACGCACCATCGCGCCGCGTGGCTCGCCGGATCCACTCTCTCGACCCGCGCACCCGAGACCCGAAGCAGCGAGCACACTTCGGCCATCGCCGCGACAAGGCGTTCCCGCTGGTGCTCCGTCAGGGGCGCCAGGATGCCAGCGGCCGCCTGATCGGCGCGCCGGTTCATCTCCTCCAGCTCCGCGAGCCCCGCGGTCGTGAGTTGAGCGCGTCGCACTCGCTCGTCGTCCGGCCCGGACCGGAGTTGTACCATACCCGTGGACGCGAGGGACTGGACCAGGCGACTCAGGTATCCGGAGTCGAGACCGAGGCGGGAGCGCAGGTCGCGAAGGTCGGCCCCTCGGGGACCGATCTCGAAGAGCACGCGCGACTGGCCAAGGGGCCGATCGCGGCCAAGGAAGTGGTCGTCCAACGCGCCCACTCGTTGGGTGACGAGTCGATTGAAGCGTCGGACGTGCTCGATCTGCTCGGCGGGCATTGTCTGACCTTAGTCAGACAATGACGGTGGCGTCAAGACGCCTTGGACACAGCTCCATCCCCGACGCCCGTTGACATATACCGATATGGGTATATTATTTGACCATGGCTCGAGCAGCGACGACCACCGACGCCTTCAACGCGGTAGCCGAGTCCCGCCGGCGCCAGATCCTGGACGTCCTCGCGGGCGGCGAGCGCGCCGTGAACGATCTGGTGCGCCTGCTCGGCCTGCCTCAACCACAGGTGTCCAAGCACCTGCGCGTTCTTCGGGAGGTCGGCCTGGTGGACGTCCGAGACGAAGGGCGGCACCGGATGTATCGGCTGAACGGCCGGCCGCTTAGGCCGATCCACGAGTGGGTCAAGAACTACGAACGGTCGTGGAACGAGCGGTTCGAAGCATTGGACGAGGTGTTGGACGAACTCAAACGGGAGGAGGACTCCGATGGTGAACCTCATGCGTAGCGGCGCGGCCGTGGTGACGCTCCCGACGGACACCCAGATTCTGATCACGCGGGAGTTCGCGGCGCCGAAGCACCTGGTGTTCAAGGCGTGGACCACGCCCGAGCTGGTCAAACGCTGGTGGATCGGACAGCGCGGCGTGGCGACGATCGCCGAGATCGACCTGCGCGTCGGCGGCAAGTGGCGCTACGTGATGGTGGCGCACGGCGGCTTCGAAGTCGCCTTCCATGGCGAGTGCCGCGAGATCGTCCCGAACGAGCGGCTCGTCACGACCGAGGTCTATGAGGGGATACCCGACGCCGAAGCGAGAGCGGCGCTGAACACCCTCACCCTCACCGAAGTTGACGGGCGCACCACGCTCACGCTCCTCGTCGAACACCGCACCAAAGAGGACCGCGACGCGCACATCAACTCCGGGATGGAGGGCGGCTTGCAGGAGGCGATGGATCTCCTGGAGCAGATCGCGATCTCGCTTCGTTGAGCCGGCGCGATGCATTGACACCCCCCGCACCGTTATTGTACTACTCGGCAGGATCGGAGGAGTAATCATGCGCGACGAAATGGGAATCTTCCGCCTCGACGGCGAAATCGAGCATCCCGCCCGCCCGGGCGAGGGGGAACCGACATGAAGTTCCTCCTCCTGATCTACACGGACGGCACCCTGCTCGACGCTCTACCGGCGGGACAGTTCGACGCGAAAATGCGCGACTGCCTCGCGCATGCCGATGACCTGCGTCAGGACGGGCGCCTGCTCGAGTCCCAGATGCTCGAGAGCGCGAGGACCGCCAAGTCGGTGCGCGTCCGCAACGGACGGCGGACGGTCGTGGATGGACCGTTCACAGAAACGAAGGAGATGCTCGCGGGGTTCAACTTGATCGAGGCCGAGAGCGTGGAGGAGGCGGTCCGCATGGCGGCGGAGTTTCCCTGGGTCGAGACCGGTTGCGTCGAGGTTCGCGCGGTGCAGGACATCGAGGCCGTCAGGCGGCGCGTCCACCGCTCAGGCTCGCCGGTCCCGTAGGCCGCGCCAGCCGAGCAAGGTTCCGTCGTCTCTCTGCAACGCGGGCCAAGCGCCGCCAGCACAATCATGCTATCATGATGATCGTTCATCATGACATGATGTGAGATCATGATGTCCAAGCGACGGGTCAGCGAGCCCGTGCAGATCTATCTCGACGCCGTCGAGCGCCAACGGCTCGAGCGTCTGGCGCGCCAGTTCGGGGCGACGAAGTCCGACGTACTCCGCCGGGGCCTCGAGGCGCTGGACCGCCAGGCGTCCGACCCGGAGGCCCATCCGGCACTAAAGATCATCGGTTTGGCCGACCGAGAGCGGGCGCGCGGCCCTGGGTACGACGTGGCGCGCGAACACGACCGGTACCTGTCCGAAAGCGAAGCAGCGGGCTGGGGGCGCGCGGCCCGGCGGCCGCGGCGCCGTGGCCGCTGAAATTTTCGTCGATACGAGCGCGTGGTACCCAATGGCGGTGCGTCGCGATCCGGCGCACGGCGCCGTAGCCGGGGTGCTGCGGGAGCGCATATGCCGGGG